>JACXTT010004742.1_pt1 | contig 20076 bp, 17 predicted proteins | sample 9270951 | NCBI WGS metagenome assembly JACXTT01 (sample SAMN15532306, study PRJNA645909) | rock metagenome | isolation source: weathered quartz diorite | place: Puerto Rico | collected 2017-06-21 | reverse complement strand
GTATCAAGGCGGTTGTCATTGTGGTCGAGTGCGATTTGCGGTGACCACGGATCTCAAGCAGATTATTGACTGCAACTGCTCGATCTGTACGAAGAAAGGGTTTCTGCATTTGATCGTTGAGCCTGAACAGTTTCGTCTCTTCTCTCCGCCGGAAGCAGTCACGCTTTATCAATTCAACACGAAAACCGCCAAGCACTATTTCTGTCCGACGTGTGGCATTCACGCTTATTACATTCCGCGTTCTCATCCGGACAAGATTGATGTGAATGTGCGCTGCTTGGAAGGTGTAGACCTCAGCAGTTTGACCATCCAGCCTTTTAATGGTCGAGAATGGGAAGCGTCTCGTCACACGCTTGACGAATAGTGAAGCTTTCTCATTCGTCCCAGCAGTTCATATCCAGCGTCACAAATAGATAGCCCAGCGCTTTACCCTGTCGGATGAGCGCCTCGCGCATCTCTGGCGCGAGCAATTGAGCAAAATCTTCCGGCGGCGCTTGAATGAGCACAATCCTGTCTTCCACGTGGACGTGATAGCGCGGCAACCCGAGAGATGCAAAGATTGGCGCCCATGCCGCCGTTGGATCTTCCGGCAATGGCCGACGTGTTGTTGTCGCACTCATAGGAAGGGACTGTACTACAAAACCTGAGCAAGCTAAATCCAGCCAGAACAGAGGATACAAAACGTATGGCTACTCCTTCCCTTGGCGTCATTTTTGATCTCGACGGGGTGCTGATCGATTCCGAAGGGTTATATTATCGTGCATATAGCGATGTGCTGAGACCGTATGGCGTGACCGTTTCGCGCGAGGAGTATGAAGATCATTGGATCGCTCAAGGCAACGGTCCGGAATATATCGTCGCGAAGCATAACCTGCCGATCTCGCCTGACGAGATGCGTCAGCTGCGATCGCCGATTTATTTGCATCTGTTAGAGACCGAAGTGACGTTGATGCCGTACGTGCAAGAGACTGTGCAGCGTCTTGCCGAGCATTGCGCGTTGACGGTGGCGACAAATAGTAACCGTGAACATCTGGACTCTGTCCTGCGTAAGTTTGGGCTTGCACAATTCTTTCCCGTTACCGTGGCGCGGCAAGATTACCAGAAAGCGAAACCAGAATCTGATGCGTTTATCACAGCGGCCCAGAAGCTTGGTCTGGCTCCTTCTCAATGTGTTGTCATTGAAGACACCTATAAAGGCGTCTGTGCGGCAGTGAGTGCGGGGATTGCGTGCATCGCCGTACCCAACGACTACACCCGACGTAACGACTTTAGCCAAGCGAGTCTGGTATTGCCGAGTTTGCAAGAGTTGACGGTAGATATTGTTAAAGGCTTACTGGGTTCGTAGTCCGATCGTATGAAGGCTTTTTCTTCTCTGCGGGCATTGGTGGGCTGCTCTCTCTTGTCTATACGTAAAAATCTCTCTATCCTTACTCTCAATGAAAAAAAAGATAGCTCTGTCGCAGACGACCCGCTCTGCACCGATGCAGCGGAAGAACTTCTACCTACGGGTTGAGACGTTGAAGCGAGCGCAGCAGGCGCTAGGGGCGCGGACGGAAACTGAAGCTGTGGCGCGAGCGCTGGAATTAGTCGTGTTTCAAGAAGATGCGCTGAAAGCCTTCCGGGAACTGTGCGAGCAGGGAGAGATAGAGGATGTCTTTGGCCACGACCGTCGGTCGAGCGCCTCGTAAATCGCTCTACGACACCAGTGTGTACATCAACGCCATCCGTCACCGTGCTTATTACGAGCAGATGCTGCCGCACTTTACCCGTGCGCTGCCCACGACGTATTTCTGTGCAGTGGTTGCCCAGGAACTCAAAGCCGGCTGCCGCACGCCCGGGGCTCGGACGCGCGTGGAAATGTTGCTGCGACCATTTCAGCGCACCGGGCGACTCATCACACCTACCTTTACCGACTGGGAGGAGACAGGTGATTTGCTGGCGCGTCTCCTCACTGAACGCCCTGATTTAAGAGACAAATTGCCGCAGTTGGTCAATGATATGCTGATTGCTTTTTGTGGTGTGCGACTTGGCGCAGTCATATACACTGCCAATGAAGACGACTTTGCGCTGGTGCAGCACTATAAGCGTTTTCGTTTTGTCGTGGTATGAGTACTATATCACGCCGAGAGCACGTCCAGCAGCGTCTTCGCCTCTTTCAGGTCCACTGTGTCAAATCCTTCGGTGAACCATTTGTAAATTGTAGACAACATGTCCCGTGCCTCGTGGTGCTTGCCTTGCTGCCGCCACAAGCGGGCAATGACCGTAACGCCCAGTGCAAGCGATTTCGCTTGTTGCTAAGGAATTCTTCACGCGCATCCTTCCGCTTGCCGAGGCGAAAGCAAAACTCAGCCAGCTTGTGTCAGATGTGACCACAACTGACGAGGAAGTCACGATCACCAAGAATGGTCGCGCGACGGCAGTACCCGTGAGTTATGATGAGTTTGAAAGTTGGCAGGAAACTATGGAGATTGTCTCGGACCGCGAATTTCTCACGGAAATTCGCAAAGGCATTAGAGAACTAAAAAAGGACGAGGTAAACTGTTTCGCAAGCGCGATTTAGATCGGCTCTTTGCCGATGAACCGTAAGGTGTGAGAGGTACGACTACCGCCAGAAGTCCAGGCGGCAGTCCGTACGATGCATCCGGACCTCAGACGGCGCATACGTGCTGCACTTGACGAGATCCAAACGACGCCCGAATCCGGGAAGTTCTTAATGCGAGAACTTGACGGATGGCAGAGCGTCCGAGTGGGTTGGATACGTATCGTCCACCGTGAAGTTCAAGGAATCATAGAAGTAGGAGCAATTGGGCCTCGATCCTCAATTTATCTCGATGTCGCCAGGCGTTTGTCTCGCCCTCAGCCATAGTCACATTAACTTCTCCCTTTGCAATTCTGTGTATTTCCTTTATCCTAACCGCCTTACGGCTGTACACGCGCAAAGGAGGAGTACGGAGCATGACAGCACAATTCACTGATCGGTTCGTGCAAGCCAATGGTCTGAAGTTTCACTTTCTTGATTGGGGAAATCCGGAGAAACCCCCGATGGTGTTGCTCCACGGTGTGGGCCAGACTTGTCACACCTGGGATCTTTTTGCGGCGGCTATGTCGCCCCACTTCCATGTGATGGCGTTTGACCAACGGGGACACGGCGATACGGACTGGGCTCCAGATCGGGACTATTCTCGCAAAACTATGGTGAAAGATGCTGGCGCGTTCACGCGCGAGTTAGGGTTTGATCGGTTCTTCCTCATCGGCATGTCGATGGGCGGAGCCAATTCACTCTCGTTCACCTCGAATAATCCTGACCGTGTTGAAGCTCTGGTGGTCGTTGATGTCGGCCCGCGAGTGGAAAGCACTGGAGTCAAACATATTCGCGACTTCATGACGAACTATAAAGAATTCGACAGCCTCGACGCCGCGGCGGAAGTCATTCATCGCTTTAATCCCCGGCGCCCCTTAGAAGTGATTCGCAAATACACCTGTGTATACAATTTAAAACAGCTACCAAACGGGAAATGGGGTTGGAAATACGACACCTATTTTAGCGAAGGTCATAGCCGGATCGACGTGAAGCAGATGCACGACGAGTTAGCAGCGGAAGTGAAAAAGATCACCTGCCCTACACTCGTTGTGAGAGGCGGAGAGAGTGACGTCTTTTCGCTGGATGGGGCGCGTGAGCTGCAACAGTCGATTCCCGGCTCGGAATTTAGCCTGGTGCCGAAGGCAGGACATTCCGTGATGGGTGATAACCCACCGGGATTTGAAGCTGCCGTGCGGGGATTTTACGAGAAAAAGGGATACCTCTAGAAAGATTGGGTCATTGAATCATCGAGCCATTGGAAGCGTTGTTTTCATCATAAAGAACTCAATGGCCCGATGGCTCAATGGTTCAATGGGTTAGTCGGTAGCTGAATGTTCAGGAAGGAAACGGTATGGACCTCGGACTAAAAGATAAAGTTGTTATTGTCGGCGGCGCGAGCAAAGGCATTGGCAAAGCGACGGCGCTGGTGTTTGCACGAGAAGGCGCCAAGGTCGCGATCAGTGCGCGCGACCCTGACCTGTTGCAAGGCGCGGCCGAAGAGATCCGCAAGGAGACTGGAGCCGAGGTGTTGCCCATTCCCGGAGATTTGTCTCAGTTGGAAGCAACCGACCGGTTCATTGATGAAACTGTTGAACATTTTGGTACTGTCCACGTGGTTGTCGCGAACACTGGCGGTCCCCCGCTCGGTGGGTTCAGCAACATGTCGGATGCGGACTGGGAGAATGCGTTTGCTCTCAATTTTCTCAGCACCGTACGCCTCTTTCGCAAAGCGCTGCCCCACATGCAGAAGCAGAACTGGGGCCGTCTCCTCAGTGTGATGTCGATGTCGGTGAAAGAGCCGATCGACGGGCTCATTCTCTCGAACGGGGTGCGTCCTGGGGTGGTCGGCATGGCCAAGACGCTCTCACGCGAAGTAGGGAAGTACAATATCACTGTCAATACGGTCCTCCCGGGACGGATTTTGACGGATCGCCTTAAAGGCGGGATCAACGCTCGCGCCCAGCGGGCGAACAAATCTTTCGACGAGGCGCTCAAAGACAGCAGCGCTGATGTCCCGCTCGGTCGCATCGGTGATCCTGAAGAGATGGCAAACGTCATTGTGTTTCTCGCATCTGAAGCTGCGAGCTATGTGAATGGCGTCAGCATCCAGGTGGATGGCGGGCTGGTGCGTGGGTTGCTGTAACCAAGAGCCATAGACCATGAGCTTATAGGCTGTAGATAGAAATCTTTTTGTAATCGCGGCTTATAAGCTTTTTTAATCTTCCGGAACGCCCAGAAACAATGGACGATATTCTTAGTACTGCTATCGACGCAGCCAAAGCTGCTGGCGAGATTGCGCTGCATTATTTTCGCACCAATCTCACTATTGAAACAAAAGCTGACCGAACGCCAGTAACGCGTGCAGATCGTGAATGTGAATCGCGGATTGTCGAGATCTTAAGCGGGCGCTTTCCAGACATTGGATTTCTTGGTGAAGAATATGGCGAGCGTCCAGGAACACGGAACGCGCGCTGGATCATCGATCCAATCGATGGCACGAAGAATTTCATTCGTGGTATTCCCTTCTTTGCAACATTGATCGCGTTAGAAGAGGACGGCGAAATCACGGCAGGGGTTATGTCCGCCCCTGCTATTAACGATCTGTTGTACGCCCAGAAAGGGCAGGGAGCCTTCGCCAACGGCAAGCAAGTGCATGTCTCCGAAGTCAGCGAGCTGCGTGATGCTATGCTCATTCATGGCGGCCTGAAAGATTTGAAGACCCGTCCGTGTTGGCGCTCTTTCTTGCAGCTTGTTAATGAAACTGCGCGGCAGCGTGGGTTTGGTGATGCGTTAGGTCACAGTGTTGTCATTTGTGGACAAGCCGAAGTCGTACTAGAGCCGGAAATTAAGCCGTGGGATGTCGCCGCGACGAAGATTATTGTGACCGAGGCTGGCGGTCGGTTTTCTGATTTTGCCGGCTCGCCGTCGATTTATACTGGCAGCGCCGTGATCTCGAACGGGCGAGTACACGAGGCCGTCGTGAAGATCTTGCAAGGACAGTAGGGGAGAAAGATTATGGACGCTCCCATTGAAATTGTTGAATTCTCCGATTATCTGTGACCTTGGTGTTTCCCTGCAGCGGTCCGCTTGCAGAAAATCAAAGAACGGTTCGGCGATCGTGTGACTATCCGCTGGCATCCCTTCGCCCTGCGTCCACAATACGATCCCACACCAGTACGCTTCACAGGAAGTTATGTGGAAAACGTCTGGCGCCGTGTTTCAGCAATGGCGCAAGATGTTGGGCTGACGTATCGGATGTGGGATAAGGACGAATTCCCACGCTGGAGTATGCCGGCTTTGGAAGCTGGTGTCGCCGCACAACGTCAGGGTGAAGAATCGTTTCATCGTTTTCACCTCGGCCTCTTTCAATCATTCTTCTTGCAAAGCCAGAGTTTGATTGACAAAGAGAACTTGGTGGAGGTGGCGCGCCAGTCTGGTCTCGATATCAACGTATTCTTGAGCGCTATTGAAGACCCCGTACTGCAAGAAGCCGTGCGCAAGCAGTGCGAAGAGGCGGTCGAGGACTATTTTATTTCCGCAGTCCCTACCGTGATTATCGGCGGCAAACGGCGGCGGATTGGCATGGTGTCCACTGATGAGTACTTGGCTGATTTAGCGGCGTTGGGTGTGAAGTAGCCACCGCTAAAGTACAATCGGAAGCGATGTCGGCGTTGCTGTTTACGCGCTGAATCTCAAGCCACGGGGAGGACTCAGGCTCTCGGTTGCGCTCGTGCTAATGTATCTTTTGCTAACGGTCGCACTGTTGGTGAAGGGGGAGGTCGCCTGCGGCTGAAATCGAACCAATCCACCGTAACGTGGCTATGCGCGGTTGTTGACTTTAATTATAGGAATCCAGTATTTCTTGATTTTTCGTACATCCGCACTTCTTTCTTTTTTTGCCCCTCTGTGATTCTGTATGGGTTCGAATTTACGGTCAGGAGGGATAGCGTTGCCGGACCAGACGCCTACAGTCGGTATGGAACGCAAGCTGGCGGCGATCTTCAGCACCGATGTGGCGGGCTACAGTCGCCTCATGGGGGATGATGAAGAAGCCACCATCCGCACGCTCACGGCGTATCGTGCCCTCATCTCCTCTCTGATCGAGCACCACCGGGGCCGAGTGGTGGATGCGCCCGGTGATAATCTCCTCGCGGAGTTTGCCAGTGTCGTCGATGCCGTGCGCTGTGCGGTGGAGATACAACACGCCCTCACAGAGCAGAACGCCGAACTGCCTGACCATCGGCGGATGCAGTTCCGCATCGGCATCAATCTGGGCGATGTGATTATAGAGGGCGAGCGGCTCTATGGCGACGGCGTCAACATCGCGGCGCGTCTAGAGAGCTTGGCGATTCCGGGTGGCATCTGCATCTCGGGCACGGTGTACGATCAGGTGAAGGGAAAGCTGGCCTTGAGCTATGACGATCTAGGAGCGCAGAGCGTCAAGAACATTGCTGACCCGGTGCGGGTCTACCGGGTGGTCATGGATGCGGCTGCAACCGCCCTGGCTGAACAAGCCGCGTTGCGCCATGCGCAGCCCGAACGGACCACGACCCCGGGCACCGTGAGCCAGTCGCCTAGGGCGCACAAGACACGTACAGGCGTCTTGGTGCTGACAGGCCTCGTGCTTATTACTGGCGCCATAGCTGCGGTCTCTTATCTCTCCCGTCCGTCCCTCAGCCCTGCCACTGTGCCAGCAGCACTGCCCTTGCCCGACAAACCCTCGCTCATGGTCATGCCCTTTGTCAACATGAGCAAAGACCCGGACCAAGAGTATTTCAGCGATGGGCTTACCGAAGTGTTGACCGGCGATCTCTCCAAAATCTCCGGCCTGTTTGTGATCGCCCGCAACTCGGCCTTCACGTACAAAGGCAAAGCGGTGAAAGTGCAAGACGTAGGGCGCGAGATGGGAGTGCGCTACGTGTTGGAAGGCAGCGTGCTGAAAGCCGACAATCAGGTACGGATCAATACGCAGTTGATCGATGCCACTACAGGTTATCATTTGTGGTCGGAGCACTATGACCGACCCTTGCAGAATATCCTGACGCTCCAAGATGAAATCGTACAGCAGGTGATAGTAAATCTGAAGGTCAAGGTCTTCGAGGCAGAGCTGGAGCGGGTGAGGCGCATCCCCACTGACAACCTGACGGCCTACCATGCCTTCTTGCGCGGGCTGGAGTATTCTTGGCGCTTCACCAAAGAGGGTAATGCCCAGGCGCGGCAGATGTATGAGAAAGCGCTGGCCTTGGACCCACAGTATGCAGAGGCGTACGCAAGCTTGAGTGGCACCTACTACGTGGAATGGCTCTGGCGGTGGAGTCAGGACCCACAGATCTTGGAGCAGGCATTGGCGCTCGCGCAAAAGGCTGTGACCCTAGGTGATTCTCTGCCATCGGCTCACGGACAGTTAGGCATGGTCTACGCGTTGAAACAGCAGTATGACCAAGCTCTTGCCGAAAGCACGCGGGCCGTCGCCCTTGATCCCAATAGTGCTGACGCTCATGCACGACAGGCTGAGGTGCTGAACTTCGTGGGCAGGCCAGAGGAAGCCTTGCGGTCGGTGGAGCAGGCGATGCGCCTCAATCCCCACTATCCGCCCTGGTACTTAGCCCAAGCAGCCTGGGCCTATAACTCTACAGGTCAGTATGAGGAAGCAATCACCGTGTTGAAGACCGTCCTCCGACTAAACCCAAATTTTCTGAGTGCCCACTTCTTCCTGGCTACGAGCTACCTGGCACAGTGGGCCTTTCAACTGAATTCGGATACCCGGACCTTGGAGCAGGCGTCGGTGGCAGCGCAACAGATCATCGCCGTCAATGAGTCCTTCCCTCCGGGCCACGCGATCTTAGCCGGTGTCTATCTTTGCCAAAGGCAGTACGAACTGGCCATTGCTGAGATGGAGCGAGCCATCGCCCTCGACCCCAATTCGGCTACCCTCTATGCAGTTCTGGCTGAAATGTTGGGTTGGATGGGCAGGCCAGAGGAATCCTTAGAGAGGGTCGAACAGGCACTGCGCCGTAAACCTACTGTCGTAGACGACCACTTAGCCAGTATAGGTGCTGCCTATAACCTGGCCGGGAAGCCTGAGGAGGCGATCGCACCGCTGAAGCAATTTACTACCCGCTACCCTAACATTCTGGGTTCTCATCTGGGCCTGGCTGCGGCTTACAGTAAGTTAGGCAAAGAGGCAGAGGCGCGAGCGGAGGCAGCCGAAGTCCTCCGGCTCAATCCCAATTACTCGTTGGAGGTTGCGAGGCAGAGGTTTCCTCTCAAAGACCAGGCGCGCCTCGAGCACGAACTGGCCATCTTGCGCAAGGCGGGGCTCAAGTGAATACCGTAGAGAGGAGACACAAGCAAAGCGTTCTCCCTTGCTTGGCTCCGCTGCTCTCTTTGCTCGTCCTACCACACGGCGAAGAGTCCGATTAATCCTAATTTCCGATCGCTTCTGAACCCTAATAAAATCAACTGTTTGCATGTCCGGCAAATCAGGCCGAAAAGTAGTGATGTCAATACCTAATGGCAAAGCAGTTTTTAGATTCCTGATAATGTAGATAAATTACAGCTTACGCTAGACGTGCTCTGTGCAGGGAAATGGCGTATGAAACGCGCCTTCCCAACAATTTTGTAAGAGTGGAGTGGCCTTGACCTGGTCGTGACTGACTGTACAGTCAGTCACATGACTAGAAGTTCATCCACAAGAAAAGAAGAACTAGTCAGAGAGTTTCGCGTCCAGGAAATTCTCGATGCGGCTTGTCGGGTAGTGGCGCGGCATGGGTTTCAAGGAGCCACGATTGATCGGGTGGCTGAAGAAGCGCATATCGCGAAAGGCACTGTCTATCTCTATTTTCACACGAAGGAAGAACTGCTCAAGGTTGCAATTGAGCAGGGCATTCAGACCTTCACTAATCAAATCCGCTCTACTGTAGCCGAGGAGCAAACCTCGCTGGAGAAACTTCGGCGGTTAGTTGAGATGAGTCTGCAACTCGGCGACGCCAATCGTGATTTTTTTAAAACCTTGCTCTTGGAACGCAATTTTCTTGCTGCAGCGCCGGATCATCCCGAAGCGGCGCGAATGCTCGATCTCTATCTTGCCCACATCCATTTCATTAAGGAAATTATTCAGGCTGGTGTTCGCGAGAACGTGCTGCGACCGCACGATGTTGAAGCTTCAGCCTTCCTGCTTAACGAAGCGATTCGCGGCTGTTTTCAACAGCGGGCGCTTGGGTTGACGGCTCGATCTTCTGAGCAAGATGCCGATATCCTTCTTGATCTTTTTTTTCATGGAGTACTTACGCCCTAATTCTTAATACCGCCCTCGTAAGGAGCAAATATCGTGAATCGTCGTGCGTCCCTTTTCCTTCTGTGTTGGCTTAACCGCTTTTTGCTGGGCGCTGCGGTTGGACTTGCTTTCATTCTAGGAGGTCTTACGACTGTTGGGTGTAATTCCGCAAGATCCGAAGCGGCAAAAACCGAGGGTTCGGCGCCGCCAACAGAAACCCCACCCTTGCTCGTCCAGGTTGCAACTCCAGTACGGCGCACGGTGCAACGCACGGCGCAGGGACAGGGCGCGCTGTTTGCCAAGGAAAGTGTGATTCTATCCAATAAATTAGCCGGTTATGCCAACAAAGTGTTGGTGGACTTTGGAGATCAGGTGAAGGCTGGTCAAGTGCTAGGAGAAATGGAGCGCGAGGAACAAGAGTTGCAAGTAGATGCGGCCGATAGCGCAGTTAAACAGGCGAAAGCTACCTATATTCGTGCGCAAGGTGAATATGAACGCGCCCAACAGTTGTTTAGTGAGCAGATCGTGGCGCCGCAGCGCCGTGACGCCGCGGAAGCCGATTACAAAGTGGCTGAAGCGGGGGTGCACTCTGCCGAAAAAGCCCTAGCTATTACGCAGAAACGGTTACGCGATACGCGGATTATCTCTCCGGTTAACGGGTTTGTGCAGCAACGCTTCGCGAATCCAGGAGAATACTTAGCCGCTTCATCGAAAATTTTCGAGGTCGTCGTGATTGATCCACTCAAATTGCGAGTGCCTGTGCCCGAGCGCTATGCGCGTCTGGCGCGGATCGGTCTGTCCATGCGTATCGAAGTCGATGCGCTGCCAGGAGAAAACTTCGAAGGCAAACTGACTCGCATCGCTGCTGGTGTAGACCACGCCACGCGCAGCTTACTGGTTGAAGCCGAGATTCCTAATCCGCAAGGAAAGTTGCGTCCTGGATACTTTGCCCATGTGACTGGCGTTATGGGTGAAGAATCTGTGCTGTTCATTCCACGCTCTGGATTGTCTCGCTATGCCGGCGTCGAACGCATTTTCATTATCAAAGAGAATCTAGCTGTGGCGCGCGAGGTGAAATCAGGAGTGGAAGAGGGCGCTATGGTTGAAATAGCCGAAGGACTAGCTGAAAACGAACGCGTCATTGTCTCCGAGATTAATCGCTTGGCCGACGGGGTAAAAGTTCAACAGCAAGTTGCGGAGGCCCAATGATTCTCGCCGATCTCTGTGTCCGTCGTCCGGTCTTCGCCACCATGCTAGTCGGCAGCCTAGTGGTGGCTGGTTGGTTTTCTTATAAGAGTCTCACACTCGACCTCTTTCCTAAAGTAGAAATGCCGGTAGTGACGGTGACGACAACGTTGCCAGGCGCTGGGCCTGAAGAGATGGAAGCGCAGGTCACCAAACCGATCGAAGAGGTGATTAACACGGTCAGCAGTATCGATGAACTGCGATCGGTGACGCGCGAGGGTCTCTCTCAGATCGTCGTGCAATTCAAACTCGAAAAGAACCTCGCCGTTGCTGCTCAGGAAGTGCGCGACAAGGTGGGGTCGGTGCTGGCGAAGTTACCAAAAGATACGGATCCGCCCATCGTGGAAAAGTTCGACGTGGATGCGACGCCAATTGCGACGCTCACCGTTTCTGGTTTTCAGGGGCTCAAAGAGCTGACCGAGATTGCCGAGAAAAAGGTCAAGGAACCCTTGGAGTCGATTTCCGGAGTTGGGGCCATCTCCATCATTGGCGGGCAGAAGCGTGAAATTCAGGTGCTCATCGATCCAGAGCGCTTGAAGGCCTATAACTTGTCGATGAAAACAATCGCCGAAGCCCTGGCCAAACAGAACGTGGAGTTTCCCGGCGGTCGCCTGACGCAGGACGCCGGAGAAACAGTAATTCGGACCCTGGGGCGCGTGCAGTCGGTGCGAGAGTTCGCCAATATCGTGGTTGCGACCCACCAGGGTTCCCCTATTACGTTTGCCGATATCGGTCGAGTAGAGGATGGCGTTGTCGAGCCGCGCACGATGTCTCGGTTTGACGGTAAAAATGCTGTCTCACTCATTGTGCGCAAACAATCGGGAACCAATACGGTTGCGACGGTCGACGCCGTTCGTGAACGGTTGACGGAGGTGCGTCTGTTATTGCCACCTGGCGTGGATATCCAGGTCACTCGTGATCAGTCGGATTTTATTCGAGAGTCGGTCAACGAAGTGCAGAAGCATCTCTGGTTAGGGGCCCTGTTTGCCAGCATTATCGTTTTTTTCTTTCTCGGGAACCTGCGCTCGACGTTGATCGCGGCGGTGTCGATTCCCGTCGCCATCATTTCGACCTACACCTTGCTGGCGTTGGCGGGGTATTCGCTCAATCGGCTGACGTTACTGGGCCTTACGCTGGCGGTCGGTATTGTCATTGATGACGCGATCGTGGTGCTGGAAAATATTTATCGCTTCATCGAAGAAAAAGGCATGACTGCGTTCGAGGCGGCGCGCGCGGCGACGGCTGAAGTCGGACTCGCCGTCAGCGCCACGACGTTGTCACTGATAGTGATTTTTGTCCCGGTTGGCTTTCTCAAAGGCACGATCGGGATGTGGCTCAGCAGCTTCGGCTTCACCATGGCGTTTGCCATCTTGGTGTCGCTGCTCGTGGCGTTCACGCTGACGCCGATGCTTTGTTCGCGTTTTTTACCGAAGAAGCTGGCGGCGCATAAGCATTCGTCTCGTGAATCATGGCTCTATCGTCGAGTTGATCGCGTCTATATGACGATGCTGCGCTGGTCGATGCGCCACCGCTGGGTGATTGTGTGTCTCGTGATTGGGGTGTTCGCGAGTACGCCGTGGATTGGGAAACATGTGCGCGCCAACATGATGGCGCAAGATGATCGCGGCGAATTCGAGATTAACATTAAAACGCCGCCAGGCTATTCGTTGGTGAAGACCGATGAGGTGACGCGAGAGATCGAAGCTGAAGTTCGTTCGCTTCCTGGCGTTGCGCATTTGCTCTCTCTCGTCGGCTCTCCGGTTGGGGAGAGTGTGACACGCGTTTCCATTATTGTGAAACTGGAAGAGTACAATCAGCGCACGATCTCACAACAGGAAGTCATGACGCTGGCGCGTGAAAAGGTCAAAGCCTTCAAACAACTGCGCGTCAGTGTGGATAACATTCTGCCGGTGAGCGCCTCGGGCGTGCAGAATGTAGATATCGCCTACAACGTGCGCGGACCGGACCTGCATGTCTTGCAAGAAATCACGGACAAACTGAAAGTCCGCGTGCGGCAGATCAAAGGCATTGTGGATGTTGACTCAACTTTTGAGGGAGGCAATCCAGAGTTGCAAGTGCATCTGGATCGCCGCAAGTCGTCCGATTTAGGCATTGAAGCTGCTGATATTGCCTCGACCCTGCGTATGATGGTTGCCGGAGAGAAGATCACCACCTATCGCGAAGGCGACGAATTATATGACGTGCGCTTGCGTTTGACGCCGGAGTCGCGGAATCGGCTTGAAGTTATTCAGGCTGTCACTGTGCCGTCAGAGAGCGTGGGGCAGGTGCGGCTTGATAACGTGGTCAATTTCCTGCCTGGCGCTGGCCCAGTACAGATTGACCGGCAAGAGCGGCAACGGCAGATCACGATGACCGGAAACCTGAAGAACAAAGGCATGGGCGACGCCTTGACCGAAATTGGCGAGGAGGTGAAAAAACTGGGGCTGCCGCCAGGATACACCACCGGCGTGACCGGTATGGGGAAGATGTTTGCCGAAATGATAGACAGTTTCAAATTGGCGTTCCTGCTCTCGATTATCGGCATGTATATGGTGTTAGCGGCGCAGTTCGAGAGCTTTCTCCACCCTATTACGATCATGTTATCTTTACCCATGGCGGTGCCGTTTGCCTTGCTCTCGCTCTGGATTGCTGATCAATTTTTGGCGATTTTCAGTATTTTAGGCGTGATGCTGCTCTTTGGCATCGTGAAGAAAAACTCCATTTTACAGGTTGATCACACCATCAATTTGCGAGCGCAGGGCATTCCGCGCGACCAAGCGATTCTCCAGGCAAACCGCGAGCGGCTGCGTCCGATCTTAATGACGACTATGGCGCTTGTGGCAGGCATGTTTCCGGTGCTGTTTGGGCAAGGCCCAGCGGCAGAAAGTCATCGAGGCATCGCCGTGGTCATCATCGGCGGCCAGACTATGTGTTTGCTGCTCACGCTCCTGGTGACGCCGGTAGCTTACTCGTTATTTGATGACTTAGAGATGCGTCTTGTCCGTTTGCCAGCGCTACTCCGTCGTACCGCTGAACGATTACGTTTGCGGCAACCAGCCGTTGTCACGTCTCTTCCCCAACGCGTTGGGGAAGATCCCGTTGGTGATTAAACGCTACCCTCATCTTCTGTCCTGGCCTTCTGCGTATTTCCTCATTCTGGCGCTATGGATTTCTACGTGAAGGCCGATAGCACAACTAATGGAGATGAGATGTTGAAGTCCAGTCTTTTGCGTCTATGTTCCCCAGAGAAAGGGTATAAGTCATGAAGGTGCTCATCGCTGAAGATGATCGTGTTTCTCGTTTTCGGCTAGCGACTTTGCTGCGGGGGTGGGGATACGAAACCATAGAGACTTCCGACGGCGCCGCTGCGTTAGCTGCGTTTCAGGATGGGGAAGGACCGCGTATTGCGATTCTTGATTGGCAGATGCCAAAGATGGATGGGATCCAGGTATGCCAGGCACTCCGTCAGTCTTCGCTAGAACCGTATGTGTACATCATATTGCTCACAGGGAGAAATCGCACCGACGATAGTATCGCTGGATGGGAAGCCGGGGTGGATGACTACATGACAAAGCCCTTCGATGCGCATGAACTCCATGCCAGGCTCCGAGCAGCCGAGCGAATCGTGAAGCTTCAGGATGAATTGATTGTTGCTCGTGAAACTCAACGCCAACTGGCGACCTATGATGCCCTCACCAATACCCTGAATCGCCGAGCCGTACTGGAAAGATTGAAAGAAGAGCTTGTACGCGCGCAGCGAAGCAGATCCTCCGTCGGCATCATCATGGCGGACCTCGATCACTTCAAAAAGATCAACGATACGCACGGCCATCCGGTCGGTGATTTGGTGCTATGCGAGGCTGCTCACCGCATGAAGGCTGGGCTCCGCCCCTACGATATCCTTGGTCGCTACGGCGGGGAGGAATTTTTACTGGTCTTGCCGGGGTGCGGAACACCGGAAGCGGCGATAGTTGCTGAGCGCTTGCGAGCGCTTCTCGCAGATCTGCCCTTAACTTTGCGAGAGAAACAGCTTCGTATCACTGGTAGTTTTGGCGTAGCGTCTTCAAAAGACCTTACCGAAGACATCGAGGCAGTGATCTGGGCGGCTGATGCTGCGCTCTATCGCGCAAAGCACGAAGGGCGCAATCGTGTAGTCTCTTGGTCCGGCAGTACAGTTCAGCCTGATAGTTCTCCTACTTCAGTACCGATGTAGCATTCTTTTTTCTAGCTTTTTATTGGCGGCAGCGTCATTTTTCGATAGACGAGGGGGTTGGGCAGGCCCTCATCACGTAAATAATCCATCCCCAATCGCTGCGGCAATAGCTTCTTGACTCATTCCAAGTAAGTCCGCATACACCTCAAAATTGTGCTCTCCAAATAAAGGAGCCGGTCGGTACGGTTCAAGCGCAACCCCGCTGAAGGCGGCTGGAAAACGGTCGATCTGATGATGGCCCAGCAGAGGGTTATCCATTTCTTCCAGCCATTGGCGCGCGGCGAGTTGCTCATCGCGCTCGGTCATGTCACGCATATTTTGTACTTTGCCTGCCGGGATTCCTGCAGACTGTAACATCCGCATCGCCTGTTCCGCATCGTGTTGGGCCGCCCATTGACTGATCGTTTCGTCTATCTCGATGCGATGAGAGCGGCGACCGTCCACTGTGGCTAGCCGAGCGTTATACGCGAGATCATAGGTTCCAATTGTTGTACACAGATGGTTCCATTCCTGATCGTTCCTGGCGGTAAGCGCTAGCCATTCCTCGTTGCGACAGCGATAGACGTTGTTGGGAACGTAGTCGTCGAATGCATCTTGGTTACCCCGTGGAACGGTTTCCTGATCGTTATTCAGAAAGTCCACGTAGGCTGGTCCGACCAAGTACGCTCCGACTTCAAGTTGTGAAAGGTCAATACGTTGTCCAGCCCCTGTCTCTCGGCGTGCGATGAGGGCTTCGAGTATGGCAAGCGCCCCAGCAAGTCCACTGACATGATCAGTGAGAGCAAACCCCATCCCCACATCTTTTCGATCTGGAGGATTTGTCAGAGCGGTCAGGCCGCATAAGGCGTGAATCGTCGGGGCGTAGGTGACGAAATCCTTCCACGGTCCATCTTGCCCGGCGCCAGACATGCTGAGATAAATAATGCGTTTGTTCCATTCGCGCGCTACACCGTAACCGATGCCCCATCGATCTAGGACGCCAAGACTGAAGTTATCAACCACGACATCTGCCTGTTCGACAATTCGACGGAACGTTGCCTCGGCGTCAGGGTGTTTCATGTTAAGGGCAACGCTGCGTTTGCCGCGATTCCACAGCGCAAAATAGGGGTGCGCGTTCCCGTTGACCGTCTGTGAGCGGCTTTCCGTCTGAATTTTGATGACGTCAGCGCCAAGATCGGCGAGGATGCGCGTACAATAGGGTCCAGCCAACACCCACGTGAAGTCCAGCACCCGGACGCCCGCAAGCGGTTTGCGCGCCGTAGACAGGCTTAGTTGTTTTGGCGCTGGCCGACGCCAGCGTTGCAGGAGGGACTCGACAGAGGTTGGTGCTACAAGAGGCGGTTGAGGCGCCGGGGCTGGTGTCCCACCCAGGCGAAATACCGGGCCCGGCAGGTAAACGTCCGGACCGTCCCATTTGACTTTGCGGAAAAATCCGCGGGCTTGCAGATGTGGACTTTGTGCTGCTTCAGCCGCCGTCAAAACTTCGCCAAAAGAGATATGAAGTTTTTGCGCTGTCAGACACAGCTCATGGGCGTCTTTGGTTGCAGCCCAGGCTTTGAGCTGAGCCATGATTTGCGGCAGGCGCCCCAACAGTTGAGCGATATCAGTGAGCGGGAGCTGTTGGAGGTCGCCAATCATTCCGTCTTCTTCCAGCCATGTTAATAAACGCGCAAATTTAGACAAAGAAGGCGTAATCATGGCGTGGCCAGAGGCGCAGCGCACCACCTCAAAGGCTCCGGTCCAATGCACTGATGCTTGCCGAGGAGCGATCGCAGTAGGAAAAAATGCCGGGAAGAACCAGAACATAAGCATCTGCTCCGTGCAGGCGATAACGGATTGTTGCAAGGACAGATCGATGTGTTGCCCGCGCCCCGTTTCTCGTGCTGTGTAGACGCCCGCGAGACCGCAAATGGCGGCGAAAAAGCCAGCCGTGTTGAAACATTGCCGGCCCCAGCCGTTCAGCGGCGCCTCCGGCGTACCTGTAACAGAAAGGACCCCGCCAAGCGCGGAAGCGACCAAGTCGCTGATTTGCCATTGTGCGCGAGGGCCAGTACGACCAAAGGGAGTGAGCGACACCTGGACAAGGCGCGAGTTCAATAACTGCAGGTCTGGAAAGTCGAGTTGCAGCTGGGCGAGACGGCCAGGTGATTCCGTTTCAATCAGCAAATCTGCGTGCGCGACAAGTTCCTTGAAGTAGCCCTGACCCTCCGGTGATTCGAGATTTACGTTAACAGGTTGTTTTCCGCTATCGTACCACCAGTCCAACAGGCCGCCATGTTGACCTGCCTCTCCTCGCATCGGCGGGCCTGATGATCCGTGGCCAATACGGACAACCTCAGCGCCAGCTTCGGTCAGCAGTTTCGTTGCGAAACGGCCCGTCTCGTTGGTGAGATCAAGAACTCGCAAATGCCGGAGCGCGCCGCTGGAAGTCATAGTGATGATCCTTTGTCAAGAAAAGAAAAAGGGCAGCCGCAAAGGCTGCCCTTATCTTCAGTGGAAAGCTTTTACCGCTATCGCTGAAGCGGTCAAGTTTCTTACAGCCCTGCTGCTTCCAGTAATTCGGGAATGGTCGTCAGTTTCTCCCGTGGTTTACCGATTTTTTTGCCGGCGGTAATTTCAACTACGTCAATACGTTTCCAGTTGTCAAACGTGACTGCTTTAATGTTCTTCTGCGCAAGTAGAGCCGGGACGGCGTCGGGGTCGACTCGGACGCCATTGAGAGATTGCAACTGCTCGACATCCGCTAACATCGCTTCCACTGTCGCTACGGAATCGGGTTTGTTGGTGCCGATAACGCCGGACGGTCCGCGCTTAATCCAACCTGCCACATAGACGCGCGGCAGCACGGCTTTGGCGGCGGAATCGAGGACGCGGCCCTCACGATTCGGAATAATGCCGTCGCGCTCGTCGAACGGTACTCCCGGCAGCGCGTGCCCCTTGTAGCCGATGGAGCGGAACACCATCTGGCAGGGAATCTCTTCGTAGACGCCCGTGCCTTGGGCTTTGTAATTGCCTTTGTCGTCGCGAATTAAGCGATTCTTTTCTAGGCGGAGACCTTCAACGCGATCTTTCCCCAGTACTTCCACCGGAGAGACAAAGAACTGGGCCCGAATCTTGCGGGACTGATGACCTTCTCCTTTGGGAATTTGGGCAAGCAGAGTATCCATGTTGCGCTGGTGCGTCGGTTCATCGGCATGCTCCTCCATAAAAGAGCGATTCGCGTCGTCCAGTTCGAGTTCGTTTGGTTGCACAACCAGATCCGTTCCTTCGCTGTCGAGTTCCGCTAATTCGCGAATTTCTGGATTGGTGAACGCCGCCTGCGCCGCTCCCCGTCGTCCCAGCAAGTAGACGTCTTTCACTGCACTTTTCCGCAGGACATTGAGGGCGTATTCTGCGATATCAGTCTTTGCCAATTCAGCGAGGCCCCGTCCAAGAACGCGCACGACATCCATCGCGACATTCCCGTTGCCAATGACGGCGACCTGAGTGATGTTGCTGAGGTCAAAGTGTAAATCGCGATAATCAGGATGGCCGTTATACCAGCCGACGAAAATGGTGGCGGGGTAGCTGCCCGGTAAATCTTCCCCGGGAATTCCCATGCGTCGATCAGATTCAGCGCCGGTGGAGAATAACACTTGGTGATAGTGGGCGAGGACTTCCTCTAGCGTGATATCCGCCCCAAATGTCACATTGCCGAAAAAGCGAAATCCGGGACGAGACGCGATTTTCTCATACTGGCGAATGACGGCTTTAATTTTCTGATGATCCGGAGCAACACCGCCGCGCACAAGACCGTATGGGGTCGGTAAGCGGTCAAATAAATCAACATGAACTGTGCGGTCTTGTTGCTTGAGTAATTCGTCTATTGCGTAAAATCCTGCGGGTCCAGCGCCAAAAACGGCGACGCGTAATGGGTTCGTCACAATATCTCCCCTTTTTCATCTTGATTTGCAGGCAAAATAGCATCTCTCCTCGTTGGACCTCGGCGGCAGCGCGGCGTTTCTCAATCCGCTGTATGCAGCCGTCTTGCAATAGCCGCGGCCATTGCTTTTCCCTCCTCAGCGTTCAACGTCTGAGTCGGCCACTTGATGCCCAAGCCGGAGCCGTCCGCGTATTTGGGAATAATGTGGAAATGCACGTGCAGCACGGCTTGATGCGCTGTTGCGCCGTTGTTCTGTAGCACATTGAATGCTGATGCGCCGGTCGTTTGCAGGATGGCCCGACTGATGCGCGGCAGCACGCGACCGAGTGCGGCTGCAGATTCATCGGAGAGCTGATCGAGAGTTTCGGCCGGCTCTTTAGGAATCACGAGAGTATGGCCCTTGCTTAGCGGGTTAATATCGAGAAACGCCAACACATGAGCGTCTTCATAGACCCGAAAGCAGGGGATCTCACCGGAGATGATTTTTGCAAAGATAGTTGCTGCCATATATGAATCAACTGGTTGCTCGCGCCACTGATTGTGGTGACCTCGGTTCCGTCATGCCAGCGAAGAGCCTGCCCCCGCGAAGGCGTGGGGCTGGCATCCAGGAAGATTCGGCACGAGCCTCCGGTTATTTTTCCTGGATTCCCACTTTCGCGGGAATGACGTATCCGTTGTGTATCTCTCAGTTTCACTGTTGTAGTCCAAGCGGCTATTTTGCAAACGCCGCTTTCAGACGCGCAACTGCATCGGCCATGACTTCTTTGCCTTGATCCATGATATGGCCGAGGTTAAAGAAGCCGTGAATAGCGCCATTGTACCGTTTCAATTCTACCGGC
>JACXTT010004741.1_pt1 | contig 20077 bp, 15 predicted proteins | sample 9270951 | NCBI WGS metagenome assembly JACXTT01 (sample SAMN15532306, study PRJNA645909) | rock metagenome | isolation source: weathered quartz diorite | place: Puerto Rico | collected 2017-06-21 | reverse complement strand
CCGCGAGGTAGGCGCGCACCTGGTCCTTCGCGTGTTCGGGCACAGAGCCACCGGTCGGATTTGAACCGACGACCGCTCGATTACGAATCGAGAGCTCTACCACTGAGCTACGGTGGCGTAATGTTGCGACAACGAGTTACCGCTTCGGTCGAGAGGTCTACGCCGTGGTGCCAATGGTGGTGTCAAAACCCACCCCGCGCAGCGCCTTCAACCGGCCCCCTAACTTAGTGGCGTGCTGTTCGATCCGGTACTCCACAACTTCGGAACGGTGGCGGACCTGACCGAGGTGGCCGTAGACCCTGCGCACCATCGCCTCGCCGCCGTGACCCATCTCGCGAGCTACCGTGTACGTGCTCACCGGCGCCCCAGCGTCGAGCGTTTGTAACCGAGCAGCGCAGTAGGTGTGCCGGAACATCTTCGAGCGAATCTCGCCCTCCTTCCAACCAGCGCGAATGGCGATCGCGTCAAGGAGCTTTCGAAAGTCGGTCAGCATTGCTTCTTCACCGGTCCGGTAACTCGGGAAGAGGAGCCGGCTCGGCGGATGCTCAGCAAGGTAGCGCTCCAATGCTTCCCGAAGTTGCGGCCACAGAGGCAACGAGCGGTGTGACGCGGCGGTCTTGAGACGACGCCACTTGTTAGGCCGGAACGTCACGACGCCACGATCGAGCGACACATCGTCTACTTCGAGCCCCAGGACCTCGGACTCCCGACCGCCCGTCAGCACGAATGTGGCGATCAGTTCGTAGGCGAACGGTACCGGTTTCCACCCACCCTTCGACGTGTCCGGCCGGTATGTTCGGGCTGCCTCTAGCAGCAAGGCGGCGTCGTGGATTTCCAGCCATTTCGCCTCGCCGCGACTCGGTGACGGCTTCTCATCGAAGTCACCCACGGGATCGTACCCCGAGGGCACAACGCGCTCGGCCCGCGCTCTCTTGTAGAGGTTCGACAAGCAGCTCAGGTGATGCCGGACGCTGCTAGCCGACATCGTGCCCTTGCGGCCGTTGGGGGTCGCGAGGAGCCGATTAGCCCAGCGGCGCACGTCGGCGACGGTTATAGAGGCGAGTTCGCGTTGCGCTCCAAAGAACGCGATCGCGCGGGCCAGACACTTCTCTGTGACCTCCAGCCAGTGCTCGGTGAACTTCTGCGACTCGGCCTTCGCTACGAGGTGCGCCTTCGCGAAGTCGGCGAGGGTTACGGGCGGTGCCTCCCCATGCAGCGTCCGTCCGCGACGGCTGCCGTCGAGCTGCTCCAAGCGGCGGGCGAGCAGGACCTGCGCCGTCGTCTCGTCCGCCGTGGCTAGCTTCTCGCCCGGTGCGACCAGCGCTTCCCTGCCCCCGCCCACATCGGCGAAGTCGCGCAGGTCGGCGTAAGCGCGTCTCGTTCCGCCACGCTCCCTCCAGTAGATGCGTGGTTTCTTCTTTGGCCTTCCCATGGTCAGTTCCTCCCGATGAAGGGTGAATCAGCCAGACGCCCACTCCAGGACTGCAATGAAGCTCTCGTAGTTCAACTCCCGCTGGGCAGCGAACCAGGGTCGCAGAGTCGTGGCGAGCGCGGACGCGGCAGCGACAGCGAATTCGTCGTCGGCCTTGAGTTCTTCCATGGCCCGCTGCTGGTTGCCTGCCATCACCTTCTCGCCCAGCGCCCGCCATTCGGCGTCGCTGAGTAGTTTCGGATCGACGGCTTCGGGGAGAGCGGACGGCTTGAGGAACAGCCCACGCCACCAGAACGCGCTCACGAGCCGGGTCACGAGCATCATGGCGCGATCCCAGGGGCTCTCCTTCCACCGACCCTCGGCCAGCCGAGAGAGCGCCGCCTTGGCCTCGCGGTTGCCACCGTCAATGTCCCGCTTCCAAGCCGTCGTGATCTCCTGGCAGAGCTCATGCGCGACGAGCTGGTAACGCGGCGGAAGCGTCGTCCGCCGTGACAAGTCGCCCCCCGCCGGCGGGCGAATGATCCTCATGTTCTCGTCCACCCAGACCGGTGGCTGATAGCCCAGGTCCGGATACGGCGACCAGGTCGTCAGGCTCGGCAGCAGATCGGATTCGCCGCCAAGCCAGGCAGCGGGCAGGTCGAGCAGCCCCGCGAGGCTCTTCCGAAGCGACTCGTAGCAGCGTTTCGTCGTCCCCCGCACGATTGAGTCGAGGGTCTGCTGGCTGACGTTCAGGCGCCTAGCGGCGCGGTTCACGCTCAGCCCTTTCCACTCGATGGCGGCGCGAATGCGCGCCCCGTTGATCGCCACCAGTGGATCACTGCGCTTCCGACGATGCGGCCTCAGCATTCCTTCCTCGACGTCAGTAGCCCCCACAAACCCGCCTTCATGGCCTTCCAAGCATCAGTAGATTACTGATAAATTGCCAGCGTGGCTAGTCCACCTCTCGAAAGCCTTCGGGCAGCCTTGAGCGCAATGCCCTCAGGCACGCTCGTGCCGCGGGATTGGGTGCTGGAGCAACTGTCCGGGGTTTCGCCTACCCCTTCGGAATCGCCCGCGCCGATTGATCTGACGATCGGCGACCTTGGGCGACTCTTCAGCAAGCGGCCTTCGACCGTGCGGGGGTGGGTGGAGCGGGGAGACTTCCCGGGCGCTTACAAGCTGCACGGGAAGGAATGGAGGGTGCCGGCGAGCGCCCTGGAGACGTTCCAGAAGCGCCAGCGGGGCGGGAAGAGCGACGCCGCACTCTCAGCGTGGCGCGCGGTGAGGCCACCGAGTGCCGAGACGCGGTCCCAACGCGGCCAAGACTCGGCCGCCAAACGGTCCCCGCACGGTAATGCCGAGGCCTGAACTCATGCCGCGAAAGACCGCCGGACGCCCTCGACTTGTGAACCAAGTGCTCGTAAACAAGATGGTGACGCTGCGCCAACAGGGGTTTTCACATCAGGAAATCGCTGAGAAGGTTCAGCGCTCAGAGCGAACCGTGCGTCGGTACACTCGCGGCGTTAAACCCCAAGTCGCCGTGCCGACGACGGCCAGGCGAGTCGATGTGCTCGCCCACTGCGCTAAGATCATCGTTCACGGACGCGAACGGCTGCAGCTAACCACGCAGGAAACGGACTTCCTGCTCAGGCTGCTGCGGAAGGCCTTCGAAGGGAGGGATCCACTCACGCGCGACTGGTTGGCCACCGATTCGCGAGCGCGCGTGGACTTCTTGGTTAACGAGGTTCTGCGCCCTGGTATGAGCGAGATCAAGTTGAGGCGCTGGATCGAGAACTTCAGAGAGCAGGTTGGCGACGGCGGGTTCCACCATGACGACCCGCCGGATAACGCCGACCCGCCCCAAGAACGGCTGCTTCCGCCATGATCTGCGGCAGTCTGGCCCTAGCGGCGGGTTGCGCCAAGGCGCAGACGCTCGGCCAGTGCCTCCAGGCCGAATCGGCCTGCATCCCGATCATGCGCATGTCGCTGCCCATTGCATCGGGCATTTGCGAGGCCAGCTTGTTCGTGATGACCCAACATTTCCGGGGTGATTGCTGCGCCCGCGCCGACCGAGTCCCTCTGTGAGCGCATCAGCGGCAACCGCGCGGCGACTAGGGAGGATGCCGGAAGGCCCGCCCGAACCTGCGCCGCGCCTATCGTTGAGGAACTGTGACTGTCGAGGGCGCTCTTGCGAACGCCCTGGTCTTGAGAGCCGTCTTGCTGCATTGTTCCGGGAATTGAGACCAACTACCGGAATAAGGCTGCGAGCCTTGCAGTCTAATAGTAGCTAGGCACATCGCTACCGAGACTCTCGTCTATGCGACCATTCGGAATCGCCCTTGCCCTCGTGCTCGCTAATTGGTCACTAGGTGCTCAAGCGCCTGACCCCCAGACTCGCAAGCAGGTGGAATGGCTCATTTACGAAGCGCCGCAGCAGTGGTTCGGCAATACGCGCGACTCGATCGTGACCAAGCTCGGCCGACCGACCGTCATGTCACACCGGTTAACCCCCAACCCGGACTCCCTGGCCACGGACACTGTCTTCACTCTCCAATACGACAGTGCCTCCTTTGACGTCTATAAGGCGACGCTGGCGGAGCACGAGTTCCTAGTTGAAGCTACGGTCACAGGCTCGCGTTACCTTCGAGCATCGCCGCTCCCAATCGGAATCTCTCTCTCGAGGGTGCGGGCCTACTTCGGTGACCTGAGCAAAAACCCAACATCCCAGGTCACTTACCGCTGTACGTGGTGCGACAATTCAGTGAAGGGCGTCAATTTCTGGTTCCGCGACGGGCGTCTGGCCGGGGCCAAGTGGGAATACGAGATCGACTAGGCTCCGCCACTCGGCGGCGAGTGCCTAACGTGCGCTTGAAGCTGGCGGGCGCCGATCGTTCTAGTGGAAGCGGAGTGATTGCGCCTGGCGGGCGCGGACGTTCGTCCCACACCCTTGCGCCGGCGAGCGAGTCGCCCGCAGCTGAAGCGCGATCCGTTAGGCCGCATCCGTTCAGCGTTACAGAGGCCTGATGTCGAAGCATGGATGGCTCATATGGCTCATCGCGATGGCAGCGTGCCACGCCGATCAACGGGCGATTGCAGACCCTTCGCGCGACTCATCGCCGCACGCCGTCCGGATGGTGGCCGTCGCACCAGGCGCATCGCTCGAAGTGCTGGACTGGGGCGGTAGTGGGCGACCGTTAGTCTTGTTGGCAGGGTTGCACAACACCGCGCACGCGTTCGACGATTTTGCATCGAGCTTCACCGATAGTTTCCACGTCTACGCCATCACTCGCCGCGGGTTCGGCCGGTCGAGCCAGCCGCCAGACAGCGACGCAGCCATGTTGGTGAGTGATCTTCGCATTGTCTTAGATTCACTCCACCTGTCCAGAGTGATTCTCGTTGGCCATTCCATTGCCGGAGAGGAGCTGACCGGCTTTGCGGGCTCCTATCCCGACCGCTGTGATGCACTCATCTATCTCGACGCGGCGTATGACCGGAGGGGCAGCAGCGCGTTGTCGAAAGCATTGGCCAAATTGCCATGGCCGGCACGGCCTCCAATGACACGTGCGGACTCTTCGTCGGTGGCTGCGGTCAAAGCCTACTACGAACGAACGGACGGCGTGCGAATGTTGGAGGGAGACGCACGAGCTGTCTTTCGGTTCGACTCAGCGGGAAGATTCGTATTCGAGGATTCTCTTGCTAAGAGAATGATTGCGCGCTTAGTCGGCCATTTGCCCTCGCCCGCATATCAGCGTCTCAGGTGTCCATCACTTGCGATCTACGCGGTCCCGGATTCTGCCAGCGCCGCGGTTCCCTGGTACACGCTGCTAGATTCGGCCCGCCGGGCACAAGCGGACCGCCTCCTTCCGCTCTTGCAGGCTTGGAGCCGTGCGTCGAGAGCGCAGTACCGCCAAAATGCTCCACTTGCTCACATTGTCGAGATACACAACGCCCATCACTACGTGTTCGAGTCGAATCGGGCCGAGACCTTACACGCCATCCGGGCATTCATTGCAACGCTGCCCACTTCTCGGCGCGAGCGTTCATCAGCTGTTCATTGATCTGCACGCTGGAAGGCCTTTGAAGTCGGGTGCGGCCTAACAAGCGCTTGTAGCTGCCGGGCGCGCGAGGGGGAAGAATTGCGTTCCTTCGCCGGCCAGCCTTTTGTCTGCGGTTCCGCCGCCTTGCGCCCACGGGCATTGCGCCCGCAGCTTAAGCGCGATCCGTTAGGCCGCACGCCGGGGGCTTTGTGCTCAATCAGCGCATCGTCTTACTCGTCACGGTCCTGTTCACCAGCCATGCCGCATACGCAGCCGCGCAGACCCGCTCTGACGTAGCGCGCCAATACGGACGGTATTTGTCGGCGCTCCATGAATCCGACCTTCGCTCATCGACGGACACGAGCGAGGTGTATCGAGCTCTTTGGCTCCGTTCTTTCCACGAGCCGGTATCGGTGCGAATCTTCCGGAGCGACGACGAGTATTTCGCCATTACGGTTCAGGGTAGTCGCCGTGATTCTACGAACTTGCCCTCGAAAAGCTGGGACTTGCTTCACATGCGGGACGCGATGCGAGACTTCTGGACAACTGAGCCGACGCCCCTTCCAAACGGTGCAAGCGGCGCGGACGGCGCGCGCTGGATTTTGGAAGGTCGCCACGGCCGTCAATATCACTCGGTGGACTGGTGGTCTCCTCGAGAAAGCGCGGAGAGCGTTGAAGGTGCTTATCGCCGTCTCTTCTTGGAGATCCTGTCTCTAGGCACCGTCTGCGTTGCACCGGATGCGGTTTACTAGGTGTCTGCACGTGCGGCCTAACAAGCGCTTTGAAGCTGGCGGGTGCTCACAAGTAGGGAAGAATTGAGTTGCCTCCCCACCAAACCTTCCCTACGGGTCCAGCGCCTTGCGCCGGTGAGCCTGTCGCCCGCAGCTTAAGCGCGATCCGTTAGGCCGCATGGCCCACAATCACATCCTTTATCTTGGTAAGCTCGTCGGCAACCTTCAGTCCCTCGAAGCCTTGCTCCGCGTCTATCTACTCAAGGTTGCCAGCAGGGCCAAGGGTGGGAGTCAAACTGGCCCTTCCTATTGGGGTCTTGCAGTAGGGGACAACATAGCCGAGGATGAATTCTCGAACTACGACTCTCTTGGTGACTTGATCAAAAGGTTCAACGCTGAGGTGACTAAGCGCGACCTTTCACTCTTGGTTGACGCGAGTGTGGTCGACATACGCGACATCTTGGCTCACGGCAGAGTTGGTGGCGACGCGCCCGATACTTCGACTCTAAGGATCGTTAAGTTCGGCAAGCCGTCTCAGGGAAGGGTTGCAGTCATAATGGACGAGCAGTGGTTCGGTACCAACATCACCCTCGTTCGAGAGCAGATTGAGAGGGTCAGCCGCGCGCTCGCAAACCATGCGGCCTAACCAGCGCTTGAAGGTGGCCAAAGCGCTCGGCGGGAAGTTGGAGGGGCTCTTTCGAGGGATATTGAGGAAAGCGATTCTCGACCCCATCTTCGCGACAGACCAAAATATCTCGACAGCATTGCCGGCGTAGCAGGCAGAATGGCTACGCTGCCCACGCCTCCGACAAGACTTCTGCCTGCTCCAGCACCAGCTGTGTTGCTCGCTCCTGCTTGTCCGGCGGATACCCGTACTTCCGCAGGATGCGCTTCACAAGCACGCGAAGCTGCGCTCTCACGTTCTCGCGTACCGTCCAATCGATCGTCACGTTCTCCCGAACCGTACGGACGAGCTCGCGCGCAATCATTCTAAGGTTCTCGTCCCCCAACACCTTCACCGCGCTGTCGTTGGTTTCTAGCGCATCGTAGAACGCCAGCTCCTCCTCGTTGAGGCCCAGATCTTCCCCGCGCCGTTCGGCCTCTCTCATGTCCCGGGCAAGGCCGATCAACTCCTCAATAACCTGTGCCGCCTCGATCGCCCGGTTCTGGTAACGCCGTAACGCCATCTCCAGCATCTCCGCGAAGGAGCGGGCCTGGACGATGTTCTTGCGCCGTCGTGTCCTGATCTCCCCCGACAACAGCTTCCGCAAGAGCTCCACGGCGAGGTTACGCTGCGGCATGTCCTTCACCTCAGCGAGAAACTCCTCCGACAAAATGGAGATGTCCGGCTTGGCGAGACCGGCAGCAGCGAAGATGTCGACCACCCCGCCCGACGCAACAGCACGCGAGACAATCTGGCGCACCGCCAGATCAAGCTCCTCGTCCGAGCGAGCCTCACCCGGAGCTCGCTTAGCGAGGCTGCCGCGCACCGCCTGGAAGAACGCGACGTCGTCGCGAATACGCAGTGCGTCCTCGTGCGGCACGGCCAGCGCAAACGCTCGCGAGAGATCCAGCACGGCCTGCAAGACTCGGTTCTTGCCATCGGGCTGCGCCAGAATGTGTTCCTGAGCGGCTGGCAGGAGCGACACTCGCTCCCCTGGCGTCCCTCTCGGCCATTTTGACCAGTCGAAGCCGTGGAAGAGCCCGCAGCAGATCTCATACTTTTCAAGCATCAACGCGACCGCTTCCGCTTGGTCGATCGCAGTCCTGCCTGTCCCGCCACTCTCCGTGTAGGTCGCGAGCGCCTGCTTCAACTCGTGAGCGAGCCCGAGATAATCCACGACGAGCCCACCGGGCTTGTCGCTGAAGACGCGGTTCACGCGGGCAATGGCCTGCATGAGCCCGTGACCGCGCATCGGCTTGTCTACGTACATCGTGTGCAAGGATGGCGCGTCGAACCCGGTGAGCCACATGTCGCGCACGATGACGATCTTGAGCGGGTCCTTTGCGTCGCGAAACCGGTTGGCCAGATCCTCGCGCCGAGCCTTGTTGCGCGCGTGCTCCGCGACCCGCGGGCCCTCCGACGCATTCCCGGTCATCACGACCTTGAGGACACCCTTCTGATCGTCCTTGTCGTACCACGCGGGACGCAGCTTCACGATCTCGTCATGTAGGTCCATGCAGATGCGGCGGCTCATGCACACTACCATCGCCTTGCCATCCATCGCTGCGAGCCGCTGCTCGAAGTGGTCCACGATGTCTCGCGCAACGAGCTTAAGCCGCTTCTCCGATCCAACGACGGCTTCCAGCTGCGCCCATTTGCTCTTCAGCTTCTCCTTGCGCTCCGTCTCCTCGCCTTCCGTGACCTCCTCGAACTCTGGGTCAATCTTCGGCCGCTCAGCCTCGTTGAGTTCGAGCTTGGCCAGCCTACTCTCGTAGTAGATCGGGACGGTCGCTTTGTCCTCGACGGCTCGCTGGATGTCGTAGACGCTGATGTAGTCGCCGAACACGGCCCGTGTGTTCTTGTCGGTCAGCTCGACCGGTGTGCCGGTGAACCCGATGAACGACGCGTTGGGTAAGGCATCGCGCATGTGCCGCGCGAAGCCGTCGATGAAATCGTACTGGCTACGGTGGGCTTCGTCTGCGATGACGACGATGTTCCGTCGCTCGGAAAGCACCGGATGGCGGTCGCCCTTTTCCTCTGGCAGGAACTTCTGGATGGTTGTGAAGACCACGCCGCCCGCCGCGACCGCAAGCTTGGCACGCAAGTCAGCCCGACTTTCGGCCTGCACCGGAGGCTGACGCAGCAGATCCTGGCAGCGCGAGAACGTGCCAAAGAGCTGGTCATCGAGGTCGTTCCGGTCCGTAAGGACGACCAGCGTGGGGTTGGCCATCTTGGGCTCGCGAATTACGCGCCCGGCGTAGAACGCCATCGTCAGGCTCTTTCCCGAGCCCTGCGTATGCCACACGACCCCGATCCGTCTGTCGCCCGGATCACCGCCGTGTTGCTGTCCTGCTTCGTAGCGCCCGCGGGGCTCTCCCCCCGCCGGGGCCGTACGAAGCTCCGCTGCCCTCAATGTCTCAGCGACAGCGACCTTCACTGCGTGAAATTGGTGGTAGCCGGCCACCTTCTTGATGAGCGGCCCCTTCCCCTCGTCCTCGAAGACGACGAAGTCACGGATCAGGTCGAGAAGTCGTCGCTTGTCGAAGACGCCTTCGATCACCACTTGCAGTTCGGGCATCGCGGTCGCAGCCAGGGTCTGGCCCTCAATCGTGCGCCATGGCTTGAACCACTCGCGTCCTCCGGTCAACGTGCCAAGGCGTGCCTCGACGCCGTCCGAGATGACTAGAGCCGCATTGTAGGCGAAGAGTGTCGGCAGCTCCGCTTTGTAGGTCTGGAACTGTTCGAAGGCAGACCAGATCGTAGCGTTCTCGTCGGCCGCGTTCTTGAGCTCGACCAGGCCGAGCGGGAGGCCATTGATGAACAGCACAACGTCAGGGCGGCGGACGTGTCTGTTTTCGCTTACGGTGAACTGATTGACCGCTAGCCAGTCGTTCTGCTTCGGATCGTCGAAGTCGATGGCCCTTGCCTGAGCTCCGCGGATCGACCCGTCTCCGGTTCGGTATTCCACCGTCACGCCATCTACGAGGAGTCGGTGCACGGCACGATTGCGGGTTTCGAGTGTGGGCCCATCAGGACGCGTCAGCTTGCGAAAGGCGTCTTCGAGGGCCTCGGCGGGAAGCGTCGGGTTGAGCCGAGCCAGAGCATCGCGCAGGCGCTGTGCAAGTACGACCTCGGAATAGTCGCCTCGTTCGGCAGCCAGTTCGCCAGAAGCGATCTCGGGGCCATGAAGGACGCGCCAGCTCAGGCCCTCCAGCCAGGCCAGGGCCGCGTCTTCGACAACGGATTCGGTGAAGCCGGCCACGCTCACTTGCTCACGGTTTGGCGAAGTTCAGTGTACGCTGGACGAATCCTTGAAGCTCACCATCATTGATCGCTTCGGTTTCCCACGCTGGATTCGTATCGTGGTGGAACCTGTTTGCGTACTCCACGACCTCGCGCAGCTCTTGGGTTGCTGCACCGCCGAGAATCTCTTGTGGCGTCCCGACCCTCTGCTGGCAGACATTCAGGAAGGGGCCAAGTAGGGTGTCCGGGGGAAAATGTTCCGGACAAGCGATACGAAGAAATTTCTCCAGATGCGGACGTATAGACCGCGCGATCTCACGCCGCTCTCCGGCGCCGCTGGCTAGGTAGTCGCGGAGTCTGGCGTGGCGACGATCATGCTCGTCGATCGAATCTTCGGCCACGTTCCACACTCGGACGGTCGAACCGACACCGTCACGCACTACTTCAAGGGCCGCGCGGAGAGTGGAGTCCATTTCCTCCCACAGACGGCACAAGAAGGGCTTGTTGTGTGAGAGGACGATCACCTGGCCGACCCTCCCAGTGAGGCGCCGGATCTCTTGGACCGTCGTCAAAGCTCGGTGCTCGTCCAAGCTCGAAATCGGATCGTCAATTGCGACGACCTTGTTCGCGAGACCCGCGTCCTGGTCGAGCGAGGCGAAGAAGAACGCGAGCGCCAATGTGTTACGGTCACCCGCGCTCAGCGTATTTCGAAACGAGGGTTCCCCGGCCGTCGGGTCGCCTCCGCTAACGGGCACCGGCGTGCTATTGATGATCACGTTGTACGTGCAGGTCGGTCCCCCTCGCGTGTCCGTGGAGACTACGCTGTCGAGTCGGAAGCCGGCGTTGAACCTCTGAAGGTAGAGGTTGATCGCGGTCTGGTACCCAGGGAAGACTGTTGTCCTGTGCTGCTCGAGCCCGGCTTTGGTCTGGTCGCGCAGTCCCTCCGTCACCGCCTTGGCTGCCCGCTCTCGGAGGTAGTCGTCACAGGGGGCTGCGGTTGCTGAACCGTGCCGAGCTTTTACAGCTCTGAGCCGTCTAAGATCAGCGGTGAGCGCGGTAGAATTGGCCGTCGCGGCTCCTTCCTTCACGACGCCAATGGCTTGGTTCGTTTCGTGAAGACGCTGGTTCAGGGTGGCGATCCTCTCGCGGTGAGCTTCGAAGGTCGCCACCAGTGCCTTAGCCTCGTCTGATACCACCACGCGCTCCAGGGGCGCAGCCTGCTTTGCAGTGAGCTGCGCAATGACTGCTTCTCGGGCAGCTCTCCAATCCCGCGCAATAGCCGCCGTGTCGAGCGGGAATTCTCCGATCTCGCAGAATCGTGACCAGAATTGCCGGAGCTCAACGGAAACCCTCACCGCGCGTTCGAATCCCGCCGGCACGTCCTCGGCGTGCGTTCGGTTGACTGCCCCGAGTGCGTCCGACACCGTGCGCTTCAGGGCCGCGTAGGCGTCACTGAAATACGCCAGGTAGTGCTGGATGACAGGCGACCCCTGGAGGTCTTGTGCACAGAATGGGCACGGTCCCGCGGGTGCTCCATCGGTCCCTTGTGGGATGCGGCGCATCCCGTCGGCAACCCATGCTTCGCCGCCTTGACCTAAGCCGGCCAAGTGACCCTGGACCCGTGCAAGGGTGGCGGCATCGAGAGCGGCCAGGTCTTGCTGGAGGATCTGTTCGATTTCGACAAGATCGAACGCCGGCAAACTGAAAAGGTCCAAGGGCGGGGCGTTGCGAATGGCATCCTGCTCGAGGGTCGCAGAAAGACTGCGTTCCGCTGCTTGAATCGCATCATCGATGTCCGGCCGAGGAGGGAGCGCACAGAACTCATCCACGGAAAGCGGCCCTCTGTCCTCCGCCGGGATCGCAGCCGCCTTCAATCTCAGGGCTGTGTTGTGGGCTTCGATCTGCGCTACGAGCTCCTGGAGGCGCCGGTTTAGGTGTACCGCTTGGGCTCCAAGAATCAGCTCGTGTAGTTTCTGACGGTGGTGCGCCTCCACGGCCAGGCCGGAGTGCACATTGGCGTCAATAAAGACGTCGTCGAACACCACGAGATCTGGTAGCGTGCGGTTCCAGGCGTTGTTCTGGAACATCGCCGGTGGCGGGCCGCCGCTACATTCAAGCACGACATGCGGCGCATTCTGAGCAGCAAGGCGCTTGCGCTCGGCGATCGGCATCGGATCGCCTGTAGCTAATGACCGCAACACTGCCGCGATGGTAGTCTTCCCTCTTCCGTTTTCTGAATAAACAACGGTGAGCCTTTTGAGAGCGATATTCGCCGCGCTGCTGACTGAATCAAACTGTCCGATGTTTCTGAGCAACTGAAGCCGGTCGATCATGCGCTGGCCTGCGCGATGATCCGCTCGGCGCTCTTCACGCGCATCTCACCAGAGATGAGCTTCGGCAGCAGCGCATCCCGCAGCGCGCCGAGGGTTCGAGATTCGGTGCAGGCCGACAGAATGCGAGCAACTAAGGACTCCACACCTCGCTCGAAGGCCGTTGCGACGGTATCCGGCGGGATTAGCGTGGAGAGCGCCCTGACTTGAGTTGAGTTAAGACCCGGAACGGCAACGCCGGTACCTCTGATTCGCATCTCTTCCATGACAACATCAGAAGAGAGCCAGAAAAACAGGAGGCACTGACCAAAAGAAGGCTTCGCACGTAGCCGGTACACGTGCTCGTTTATCGCGCACTCGTCGAACGGAAAGCCATCGCCCACGAGCGTTGCATGAGGCTCAAACTCTCCGGGGCGACCACCATCCTTGTACAGAAGCACGTCCCGGTTCCTGACGTGGCCCTTCGTCATTCCATCGAAGTACTCCCGGGGGACGTACTTGGTCTTGGAGTAGTCGAAGATGCCAAGGCCGACGATGCTCTCCGCACCGATGCTGGGCACACCGTCGAGGTACCCAGACACGCCACCCTTCGGCCGACCGCCGACCTCCAGTTCGCCCAGGACGTCCTCCAGAACGCCCACGCGCCACCCAGCAGGAATGTCCCCCACTCCGGAACCCTCGAACCGAGCCGGAAACAAATCCGCAATCTCCTTCGCCAGCCGTGTCTCCCGCCCTTCCGCCTTCGCTCGCACGGGATCGAAGTCCACGAACCACGACTTGAACCGTGCCCGCGCCATGGCCTCCAAGGCCTTGCTCATCCGCCGGTTCAGCTCGATCTTGTCGTCCAGCGCGCCGAGGATGTGGCCGATGGCGCGTTGTTCTTTGGGAGGCGGGAGGAGGATGTCGAGCCGCCCAAACGCGGACTTGTTCAGAATTGGCTGGGCCGATCCCCCTGCGACGTTTCGAATCTCTGCTTTGCGGGTGCTGAGGCTGTAATAGACGAAGAGTGGGTCATTAGGCTCATCGACAACGATGCTGTTGATTTGCTGGTTCGTGACGCATTCGGCCCCTGCAATGGCCGCCTTCCCCATGTCGGACCCGATACACGACACCATAACAGCGCGAGCCGGTATGCGCACAGCGACCGAGTCAGCTCCCTGATCGGTGAGATAGCGACCCGTAGCTTCAATGATTCGTCGCCCGTCGAGGTCCGTAGGTGTGATGAACGGTATGTCACCGCCGAAGTAGTCAGGACGGGTCGACAGCGGTGTCTTGCCGGTGACGATTCGGCCGAGTTTATCGAGCGTTGTCTCTTGCCACTCAGCCCCCATACCCAAGCTCCTTCAGATTGGCAGCGATCACAGCATCCAGCTTCGAGGCTTCGGCCTGCTGCTCGCGTAGCGTCGCGACGAGGCGCCTCATCTTCTCCTCGAACGGCTCACCATCGTCCTCCTGCGTCTCCGTACCCACGTAGGTGCCGGGCATGAGCACGTAACCGTGCTTGCCAACCTCTTCCAGCGTCTGGCTCTTGCAGAATCCTGGTACGTCGGAGTACGTCCCGGCGCCCTCCTCACCGCGCCAGGCGTGGTAGGTGTTCGCGATGAGCGCGACGTCCTGGTCCGTCAGCTCCCGGTGCGTGCGGTCCACCATCCGGCCGAGTTTGCGTGCAACGATAAACAACACGTGGCCGCGCCGATCACGGAATCTCCCGTCCTTACGGTCGCGCGCAACGAACCACAAGCACGCCGGGATCGGCGTGGAGTAGAACAGTTGGCCTGGCAAGGCGACCATGCAGTCCACAAGATCGGCCTCGATCAGCTTCTTACGGATCTCTCCCTCGCCAGACTGGTTTGACGACATCGAACCGTTGGCAAGCACGAATCCCGCAACGCCCGCCGGTGCCAGGTGATACACGATGTGCTCGACCCACGCGAAGTTTGCATTGCTAGACGGTGGCGCACCGTACTTCCAGCGCTGGTCGTCGCGGAGGCGCTCACCACCCCACTCGGACACGTTGAACGGCGGATTCGCAAGAATGAAATCGGCCTTCAGATCGGGGAACTTGTCGTCATGGAACGTGTCGCCATGCGCGATCTGACCCTCGATGCCCCGGATCGCGATGTTCATCTTGGCCAAACGCCAAGTGGTGTAGTTGGACTCCTGCCCGTAGATCGAGATATCGGACTTTGCTTTGCCACCGTTACCGTTGCCTTTGGCGTGAGCTCGGATGAATTCCACCGACTGCACGAACATTCCCGATGACCCGCAGCAGGGGTCGTACACGCGGCCCTTGTAGGGCTCAAGCATCTCGACTAGGAGTTTGACGACAGACCGCGGTGTGTAGAACTCGCCGCCTTTCTTGCCTTCGGCGCTCGCGAATTGCGACAGGAAGTACTCGTACACTCGGCCCAGGACGTCACGCGAGCGGCTCTCCGCGTCCCCCACGCGGATGTTGCTGATCATGTCGATCAGTTGGCCGAGGCGAGTCTTGTCGAGCGCCGGACGGGCGTAGTCCTTGGGCAGCACTCCCTTCAATGCCGGGTTATCGCGCTCGATCCCAGCCATTGCGTCGTCGACGAGCCGCCCAATGGTCGCCTGCTTTGCCTGTGCTTTTAGGTGATGCCAGCGGGCCTCAGGTGGCACCCAGAAGATGTTGTGCGCGCGGTACTCGTCGGGGTCTTCGGGATCGGCGCCTTGAGTCTTCTCGGCTTCGAGTTTCGCGTGATGTTCCTCGAACGCGTCGGAGATATACTTGAGGAAGATCAGACCGAGGACGACGTGCTTATACTCGGCGGCGTCCATGCTGCCGCGGAGGGCATCGGCCATCGCCCACAGGTCGGCTTCGTACCCGACCGTCGCTCCGTTTTGGATCTTCGGGGCGCGCGCTGTTCTTCTGGCTTTCGCTTGCTCCCTTCGAGCCATGCGATCACCCTATTCAGTCGGGAGGTTGCCTTGAAAAACGAAAGCGCAATCATAGCCCCCGACCGTGACAGTCGGAAGCTGAGTTGGTTCTATAGTGTGGTTCAGCTTGACGATGTGTTAGGGCAAATTTGCGGCAGCGAGGGGTGATTTTGCGGCACTGCTGTACCATACCAGCGCAACAGTGGACGCTCACTACATATAGAAACGATAGGATGGGTTGGGATCCTGGCCCTCAGGAAGCTCGCTCATTGTTTGACCGACGCGCTTCGCAAACGTGAGTGTAATCGGATAGCGTGATACGCCCTCGGTGGAGTTCCAATTCATCTTAGTCAACGCAAGAATCTCCTTGGCGCGCTCACGCAAATCACCGCCGCCCTCGGCGCCTACCTCGATAGGTGCTGGGATATGCGGTCCGGGATACTCCTTCCACCAGGGCACATAGCCGCTGGTGAAGAGATACGTATCGTTACCGACTGAGCAAAGCGTCCCACGCCAAGGTTCCTGTATTCCTCGACGCACAATACGAAACGCTGTGTTACGCATCCATATCAGATCGCATGCGGGCACGCGGCCTTGCGTGCCACGACGGAACCCTCGTTGCTCCTCCGGCTGATACATCGTGGTTTTGTGTACGACGACGCGATCGGGCAAGACACCAGCGCGACTTTCGTAGTTATTCAACACATCGGCCATGAGAGAGTCAGCCTGGTCGTCCGTTAGGTATGGCTGACGATCACGCCGTTGGTCGTAATCGACTATCGCACCTTTCAAAGCGAACGGCTCGACATCAGTCGAGAATGCTTGTGCAACGCTCGCATAGACCAAACTTCCGGAGCGTCGCTTCAAGTGATGAAAGGAGACCCCAACGAAGCACACGTTCGCGGGCAGCCCCCCCGGACGCCACGGGAGCCCACCAGACTTGTAGTACACTGACACACTTAGATTCCAAGCACGAGTCGCATTGCTCTGACCTTCGTTATCTGGCCGGTCTACCGTATCCCGTCGAATGATCTGGATCGGGATGGCGTTCTTGTGCGCCATGACTCGCGCCTTGAGAGCACGATAGAAAGTTCGGAACAGGAGATCTTCCGCCTGCATTCGTAGCTCCTCTGCCGCACGGAGTTCTTCGGGAGAGGGTTGGAAGAGGGCGAACTGCTCTGTCTCTTCCTCTTCCTGAAGGCGCTGCAGCGCCTGCCACTCGGTCGCGGAGAGCGCCGGGTTTGCAATCCGTAGGTCAGCGAGAGTGTCAGGCAGGCAAACGATAATGCAATGCGGTGCCTGGTCGCCAAACAGGCCCTCGATCCGCGAAGCAAAGAGTTGTAGTGCGTCTTCGAAGCCCTCGCGAGTCTTCACTTGCGGCAGCAAGGTCGCTAGTCGGTTTGCGTCAATAGTCCTTACGAAGCGCTCCTCGATGATAAACCGAACCCGCAGAGCCGACGCCGTTCCGGGCCAGTCCAGATACCGCGCCGAGTTGGCCTCAACGGCTGGGACAAAGTTCGTAAAACGCGCTAACCAGTTGCGGGTGGCCCGAACATCCTCATCTGATCCCACGAACCCAAGCCGAAGGTCACGGGGCCCGTCGGAATCGGCTGGACCATGCAAGGAAAGCCCGCGCCGAGGCTCAACGTGCAAGCCGCCCCTCCCAAATGCCAGCAGAGGCTCCCGCAAACTCTCTACCGAGACTCTAATCATCGTCTTGACCGTGCTCGGCTTCCGGGACTTCTACGGTCAGGAACGAACCACTCAGAATCAAATCCTGCATGTGGTCCTGCCCGATGTTGATGGTGGGCGCGCCTTCGCTCAGGAAGCGCGCCCAGAACGTCAGATCATCTTCGACATTCTTGTTTCTATCGAACTTGATGCGCCGAGTGGCACGCGAACCGCGCACGAATGCAGGCAACGGCGTCCCGGCATCGCTCTTCGTGAACATGTAGAACGGTTTGATCCTAATTGCCCACACGTCATCCAGTTGAACGACTTCGTACCCGATTCCCTCATTCTCAAACCAAGCCCTGGGACCCTCAGCTCGCTGCTTGACGACCTGACGCTGAACGGCCTTTCTGTGTGAGGTGTCGTAAGTCAGTGTGCGAGGACCTCCTCCAACGCCATGGAAATACGCTCGCCGTCGCCGATGATCGGCCTCCAGGAAAAACCCTCGATCGGCGAAGCGCTCGAGATGCCGCTCAAAATGTTTGCGGATCAACCAGGAGAGCATGTTTCGCTGATTGGCGTTTTCCTCAATCACTCGTCGGGGAAGGTTGATGCTGCCGTCCGGATCTGCTATAGGCGCAAACGTCTGGAGCAGAATTGGCAGGGGCACAAAGCTCCAGAGGAAATCAGCCTTCAGAACAAAGGTCCCTGCACCAGCAAGCGAAAGAGATGGCGGACGCTCCGACAAGCGCGTACGCAGACGAACCAACGAAACGGCGTCTGGCATAGAGACGAAGGGCAAGGCATTCAGGACGTACACGCCAGTGGGTCGCGTGTCACGTGCTACGGTGGTGCTACCCGCCGATGCCGGAGCCTGAGAAATCCGTGCCTCGAAGCGCTGCCGCTGCTCGTCGTGGGTGAAGCGGGCACTACCACCTGCCTCCCGGGCTAGAGTGGATACGTCGGTCAACCCGGTACCTGCACGCTCCATCTGACTGATACCGAAAAACACGTCGCAGAGTGATCGATTCCTGAGGCCAGTTGTGTTGGGTACGGGCTCGAACTGGCCCGACTCGTCAATCTTGACCCGATCCACGACCTCCTTTGGAAGGCCACCGGGATTCTCGAACCGAATCGAGTCACCGGGCTCCACGTCGATGTGTGCACAGTCGGGGCGCTCGTAGTCCCGATGAACAAGGAGATTGACGAGAAGCTCGATTAGGGCCCGCTCGGCATAGGCTGGCCTGTCTTCGTGTGTGGCGCGTCGCTTGACTCGAAGTGTCGGATTGACCGCATCACCGGAGAGCCACTCGCGGAGCTGCTCACGCTGTCGAATTAGGTTGCCCTCGAAGACCACCCGTCTCTTGGCGGCGATCGTCACGGCGACCGTGGCATGCGGGAACCGGCCCTGCGGGCGGACCCCAAAGAGCAGTATGCAGCCAGCGGTCGGCACCTCGCTGCCATCTTCCAACGCGAGCAGGCCTTGCTCGCGAAGCAGGGCCACCAGAGTTTCTCGCGTCACGGGCTTGCGCCCGAGCTTCTCACAGTATTGACGCATCACAGCGAGCATCAAGTCCGCATCGAGCTCTTCGAGCGATGCACCGGGTACGGGGCGATCGTCAAACGCCGGAGCACTCAGGCTCTTGCTGCGGACACCGGTAAGAGGATAGCAGTCCTCTTCGCGGAGTTCGCGCCCCAGATCAGCCATCAACTCATCAAAGCCGGCAATCTCAACTAGGCTGAAGTTCGCTCCCACCGACTTCTGGAGTTCGCGCACGCGCGGGTGAATCTGCTCCCCCGTGCGCAGGCACCAATAAATCCCGTTTCGATAGTGCTGGGTGCTTTTGACGTTCTTTCCAAACAGGTCGTGCATAACTGATCGTTCGACGCCTCTGTAGCCGATGACGACGACGGGGGACGCGCTCAGGAGAGGCGTAAGAAGGCGGACGAGCTTGGCATTCAAGTGCTCAGTCTCGTCTATGAGGTTGCAATCACTGTACTGCTCAGCTCGGCCGTGGAGCCACACTATCTGCGTTCGGGCATAGATATCAAACTCACGGAAGTCATCCGGCGACCGATTCACTTCTGCTATGTGCCCGAGGTGTACTCGAAGCTCCGCGAGGGCATCGGGGAGACATGTATCGAAGTTCGTCGTAAAGATCGTACGGACCAAGCCACGCAGCACGAGCTTTGCGAGATCGCGATAACCCTGACCGAGAGGTACCTGTGGGTGCATCAATTCAAGCAGCACGCGCTTCCGGTACTCTCGCGGGACCAAGAGATGTTCGACCACGAGCGGGAAATTCTCGGCCAAACGCTCATCACTTGAGATGAACCAGTCGTGCTTCTGAAGCCAGTCGTGCCACTCCGTCAGTTTGACGTACTCAGGAGGTATGGCACCGCCCTTCACCCTTTCAGCGTAAACGCGCTTTGCGAGCCGTTTCACGCATTCGGCGGCAAGCGGAATGCCCGACGAAAATGAAGCTCCGGCACCCAGGATCAGAATCGGTCGAGCCTGGTTGCCTGCGCGAAACAAGGAGGCAAGGAGACGGACGGCTGCGTCGTGAGTCACGGGCGCGCAGTCAAGGTGAAGGTCATTCCGGACTGTCGGCTATCCGTCTGCGACGGTTCGCGCATCGGGAATCCAACACAGCTTTCGACAGGACCAGCGGTGACTAGCCCTTGCCGGCTGCGACAAGAAGTCTGGACGCCGTTGCACCACGGTTCCCACCAACAATTATAAGAAGCCCGATCATAGAGTGTGGCATTTGACTGCGGCAGGCCGACCTCCCGGCCCGTACCGGTCCCACTCCGTGCGGGCGGGCTAAGTTCGAGCCAATTGAGACGAGGGACGTTGTGGTGCCAATGGTGGTGCCAAAACTCTCGTTTCTGGCCGTCGCTGGCCGTCGCTCGAATCGCCTAACAGGTTGAAAACACAACGGCCAGCGCTGATGGGCGCTGGCCGTGCAGGATTACGAATCGAGAGCTCTACCACTGAGCTACGGTGGCGCGAAGCACTTAACTTAGCGACGGCGTGGTCCACACGGTACTGGGCCGCGCGAGATTCTACCACTGAGCTACCGTGATAG
>JACXTT010004740.1_pt1 | contig 20077 bp, 13 predicted proteins | sample 9270951 | NCBI WGS metagenome assembly JACXTT01 (sample SAMN15532306, study PRJNA645909) | rock metagenome | isolation source: weathered quartz diorite | place: Puerto Rico | collected 2017-06-21 | reverse complement strand
AAAAACCGTGAAGGACATTGCAAACGTCACGTTCAAATCGGTAGAAGGCACCGACTTCCAGTTGTGAACATGGAAAAATTTCATGGTTTCGCCGACGAAATCGATGGGGATCAAATCCATCAAATTCATCATGAACACAAGCACAAATATGGTTAGTGCGAGAGGCCCAAGGAAAGAGCGGTCTCCTGGAAACACATCCTTCACCGTGTTGTCGATGAACTCCAACACTATCTCAACAAAACTTTGAATGCGCCCCGGCGTTCCCGAAGTTGCGCGACGCGCTACTAGCCAGAACAATCCCAGGCCAATAACACCGACAATAACTGACATGATCAGAGAGTCAATGTTGACAGTCCAGAACCCCCCCTCACCAACAGAAATCTTAAGGTTGGTCAGATGGTGGGAAATATATTCTGATGGGGAGATTTCGGTACCGGACGCCATGATTTTTCTATTAGCGGATTATCAAAAAAGCTAGAAGCTGTCCCAACAGGACCACTCCCATTGACACAACCAGCCAGGCCGCGTCGAACCAACCACTGGCGAATGCGGTAAACATTAGTGCAATTACAACCGCCACCTTCGCCGCCTCGGCAATTGCGTGTTTACCAAATACACGATTGCCGGTCTTGGCAGTTACAGCTGATTGTCTCGCGAGCAACATGTACACAACGCTACCGGCTATCACTGCCGCACCGCCGGCAATGGCTGACAAGCAGGCCTGACTACCTTCGAAAGCCGCCGCGAACGCAACGACAGCCGCGAGTAGCAGCAACTTGAGGATAGTTACTTTGAGATAAATCTGCGTCAGGGAATCTTTGAGCATGAAAACCCTGAGTGAATTTTTATCGACACGATCCTCACAGCCTGACGATTATAAGCGGGGGAGACATTTTTCGTCAAACCGTTTTGGTGCGACGCAACAAGACTTTGCATCTTTTAAGCGCTTGAAAGAAAAAGTAGTTTCACTACGTCGATGGACATATGAAGTGCTTTCAGCAATCCTGTCTGCCGTCTACTTCAAGTTTGTTCGCTGCAGTATGCCGTCCAGGTGTTCGAAATCCATGAAGTCAATTATCAGCGCGCCCCTGCCGTGGCTGTCGGCCTTGAGTGAAACGCGGGTTCCGAGTTTTTCGGAAAGGTCGTTCTCAAGTCGTTTTGCGTCTGCATTTTGTGTGGAGTGCGTCTTACCCTTTTTGGCGGGGACGCCCTCTGCCTTGACCAAGCGCTCAGCGTCCCGAACACTCATTGTTTTGTGCACGATTTGGTGGGCAAGTTCGACCTGTCTTGATTTGGCAAGGGAGAGCAATGCCCTTGCATGTCCCATGTCGAGTTTCGCCTCCATCACCATATCCTGAACGGGCTTGGCCAATTCAAGGAGACGCAGCAAATTTGAAACAGCGGCCCGCGATCTTCCGACCGCCTGTGCTGCCTCTTCATGCGTAAGCTTGAATTCCTCAATCAGACGTTGAATTCCAGCCGCCTCCTCCATTGCGTTCAAATCTTCGCGCTGAATGTTTTCAATCAGCCCGATTCCAAGTGCCGCATCGTCGGCTATCTCGCGCACTAATGCGGGAACAGAACTAAGACCAGCAATTTGCGCGGCACGCCAGCGACGCTCACCGGCAATAATCTCGAATTTTCCGCCGCCGATTTCGCGTGTCAGGATGGGCTGAACGATTCCGCGCTGTTTGATTGAAGCCGCCAATTCATCAAGCGCGGCTTTGTCCATTCTGGTTCGTGGCTGGTACTTGCCTGGTTTCAGGTCACCGATGGCCAATACCCGCAGCTCTCCCTCTTGGTTCGCCTGAGGATTGTCTTTGTTCCCCCCCAGCAATGCATCAAGGCCGCGGCCCAATCCCTTTTGCTTGATCATGCTACTTTAGCCTCTTCTATTTTTATCCCATGTCGTCCAAGTAGTTCTCGGGCGAAAGCCATATGTGCCGTTGCGCCTTTGGATGCGGGGTCATAAATGATTACTGGTTTGCCAAACGAAGGTGCTTCCGCAATTCTTATGTTTCTTGGAATTACCGTGTCAAATACCTTGTCGCCGAAATGCGATTTGATTTCGTCGGAAACCTGGTTGGTGAGCGAGGAGCGGGGGTCATACATGGTTCGCACCAGCGCTTCAATTTCGATTTTTGGATTCAGATTGGCCTTTACTTTTCGCAAGGTTCCAACCAGATCACTCAACCCTTCGAGCGCGTAGTATTCGCACTGCATTGGAATGATTACCGAGTCTGCGGCGGTCAGCGCATTTACCGTGAGCATGTTTAATGCTGGTGGGCAATCCACAACGACAAAATCATAGTCGTCGGCAACCGCCGTCAGAGCATCCTTAAGGCGGAATTCGCGACGATCAATATCGATGAGTTCAATTTCGGCACCAGCCAACTCCCGATTCGCCGGTAGCACATCGTATTGGCCTTCCGCTCGTACTCGAGCGTCGGGAACGGCATATTCTCCAAGGAGTACGCCGTAAAGCGTCTTTCCCACGGCGCTCTTATCGATACCACTGCCGGTGGTGGCATTTCCTTGCGGGTCAAGGTCAATCAACAGTGCGCGCTGGCCATAATGCGCTAATGTTGCCGACAAATTGACAGCAATGGACGTTTTGCCAACGCCACCCTTTTGGTTTGCTATTGCAAATACTTTCATTTCAGGCCTTTTTCAAAACTACCAAATGTCGCTTGCCGTCTACCTGGGGTACATCGAGTTCAATTACCCGCTCAACCATGTGGCTTGACGGCAGCCTGCTGATCTCTTCATGTGGATAAACACCTTTCATCGCAACCATTCGACCATTCTCGGCAACAAGGTGGGCTGCGCCGTGCACAAAATCACGTAATTCCGCAAATGCCCTGGAAACGACAATCGGAAATCTCTTTGCAGGCTGGAACCGTTCGACTCGCTCGCACACCACTTCAGCATTTTCCAACCCCAACTCGCCTATCGCCTGCCTTATGAACGTCGTTTTCTTCTGCAGACTGTCCAGCATGGTTATGCGCAACTCGGGGCGCGCAATTGCCAAGGGAACTCCGGGCAGGCCGCCACCCGACCCAACATCAAGTAATTCCGATGCGCCTAGGAATGGCAATAACGAAAGGCTATCGAGAATATGTAGCCCAATCATTCGGCTGGGATCTCTAACGGCAGTCAAGTTATAGGTTTTATTCCATTTATCGAGCAGGCTCACATATTCGAGCAGCAATTTAATCTGGGCAGGCGTCATCTTCAGCGAACAGGCATCCAACCCTTCGGCCAATAGATTCGCCGCGGTTTTCGTATGGGTGGCTGCGCTCACAGCAAGGAACTTCGGCTTGACGGACATCATGCGGAAAGCTGCTTGCCCTCTGCGCGCACAGCAGAAAACCCCCGCTTGACATGGACTAGCAACAACGAAATTGCAGCTGGAGTTACCCCCTGAATCCTCGATGCTTGGCCGATGGTTTCAGGCTTATGTTGATTCAATTTCAACTGCACTTCTCTGGACAAGCCCCTGACGAGCAAATAATCGATGTCCCCGGGCAGGGCAATATTTTCCTGTAATCGATTATGAGCGACTTCCTCCTGCTGGCGGTCGATATATCCCTGATACTTGGCAGCAATTTCAACTTGCTCAGCAACAGCCGGATCTACATCTTCGCTCCGCGCTTGCGGCAAAGTCATCAATGCGGCATGGCTGACATTTGGTCGCCGCAATAATTCAAACATTGAATATTCGCGCTCAATTTGCTGTCCCAACACGCGATTTGCATCTGCTTCGCTTATGTTTGCGGGTTGGGCCCAGGTAGCTTTAAGGCGAGCCGTTTCTTTCTCTACCGCTTCTCGTTTCTTGCAAAACGCTTCCCAGCGAGAATCATCAATCAACCCCAGTCGCCGCGCAGTCTCGGTCAGGCGAAAGTCGGCATTATCTTCCCTTAGCTGCAGACGATACTCGGCACGGCTGGTGAACATTCGATAGGGCTCAGACACCCCGCGAGTAACGAGGTCGTCAACAAGTACACCCAGATAAGCTTCGTCTCGCCGCGGCGTCCATGCGTCCGCGCCCTTGGCAAAAAGCATCGCATTGACGCCTGCTAGCAGTCCCTGTGCAGCGGCTTCTTCGTATCCCGTGGTGCCATTGATTTGTCCTGCGAAAAACAATCCTGAAATTGCCTTGGTTTCGAGGGAAGCTTTCAAAGCACGAGGATCAAAGTAATCGTATTCAATGGCGTAACCCGGCCTCAGGATGTGGGCATTTTCCAAGCCGGAAATTGATCGGACGACTTCAAGTTGGACATCAAAGGGCAGGGAAGTGGAAATTCCGTTGGGATAGTACTCGTTGGTTGTAAGGCCTTCAGGTTCGAGGAAAACTTGATGACTGGATTTGTCTGCAAAACGATGAATCTTGTCCTCTATGGATGGGCAATAGCGCGGACCTACGCCTTCGATAACTCCAGTAAACATTGGCGAGCGATCGAGTCCCGCGCGAATTGCGTCATGCGTACGCTCATTTGTGTGCGTAATCCAGCAGGGAATTTGGGTCGGATGAAGATCACGTGATCCCAGGTAAGAAAAAACAGGTGCAGGCTCATCACCGTACTGTGCGACCAATCCTGAAAAATTAATGCTGCGCCCATCAATACGCGGCGGGGTTCCGGTCTTGAGCCGTCCAACGGGCAAGTCTAGTTCGCGCAGGCGCGCAGCCAACGTTAGTGCCGGCGGGTCTCCGGCCCGTCCGGCTGAATGGCTCTCAAGGCCAACATGAATCTTTCCTGCAAGGAAGGTTCCAGCAGTCAACACAACAGCCTTGCTGTAAAAGCGGATACCCACTTGTGTTATTACTCCCGCTACGCTTGATTCCGCGCCGGCGCCTTCGAGAAGAAAGTCGTCTACCGCCTGCTGGAACAGCCACAGATTGGGCTGATTTTCCAGGCGACGACGAATTGCTGCCCTGTAAAGTACGCGATCTGCCTGTGCACGCGTTGCCCGTACAGCTGGGCCTTTGCTTGCATTAAGCGTTCGAAACTGAATGCCCGACTCATCGGTCGCAATTGCCATCGCCCCACCCATGGCATCAATTTCCTTGACCAAGTGCCCCTTTCCAATACCGCCGATCGACGGATTGCACGACATTTGACCCAAGGTTTCTATCGAGTGTGTAAGCAAACACGTTCGCGCGCCACCTCTGGCAGCCGCTAGCGCAGCCTCGGTACCGGCATGACCGCCGCCAACAACAATGACGTCAAATCGCGAAGGAAAGTCCATGATTTTGCTATTAATTTGTCCGACTTGGGGGAGGTGGATTTTAAGGCATTGACCAAGAAAAGGCTATGGTCAACTTGCGGTGAGAATATGTGAGATACATCATGAAGGTTTCACGTGAAACAAACTCGCTACTTTCCAATGCAAAAACTGCTGAATATTTCGCCCAAGAGGTCGTCGGACGTGAACTCCCCAGTGATTTTAGATAGCGCTTGCTGGGCCAAGCGCAACTCCTCAGCGAACAGCTCCAATTGTGAAACCACAGTTTCGGCATTTCTTATATGGAGCCTCGCCGCGGCCAGCGCCTCAAGATGCCTTGCCCGCGCCATAAAAACGCCTTCACCACTAGGCTGCCAGCCGGCTGTTTCAAGCAGCCATTGGCGAACCATTTCGACGCCCTCCCCTGTTTGCGCTGATACGCGTATCGCAACGTCGGTTCCGACGCTAGACTGGCCCGGATCAACGGCATGTAGATCAATTTTGTTATAGACCCAAGCCATCGGCAAATTAGCAGGCAAACGAGCCAATATCTCCGCCTCATTGGTGCCTACCATCTCTCCCGCCTCGGCGATCAAAAGCACCGCGCCGACCCGATGGATTGCCGCCCATGTTCGCTCCATTCCCAAACGCTCAACCTGGTCGTCTGTTTCGCGAAGACCGGCCGTATCGATCAAATGTATCGGTACCCCCTCTAGCAATATAGTTGCACGCACATAATCGCGAGTGGTTCCAGGAATCGGGCTGACGATTGCCACATCATCGCCTGCCAGGCGATTCATCAGGCTTGATTTGCCCACATTTGGACGACCAATAAGCGCCACGCTCAAGCCATCGCGTAGTACTGCTCCCTGCTTTGCCTCTCTGAATAGCGCATCCAGCTGCTCGAGGAGACTGGATAAACGCAAAGCAAGGCCCTCACGATCAGAGGGACCAATTTCCTCTTCGGGAAAATCAATGCAGGCTTCCACATGCAGCCTAAGCAAAATCAGCGCATCGACAAGCGCCGTTACCTTCACCGAAAACTGCCCCGTTAGCGACCTGGCAGCGGACTTTGCCGCCTCCACTGAGCCAGCATCTATAAGGTCGGCAACACTTTCGGCCTGCGCAAGGTCAAGTTTGTCATTCAGATAGGCGCGCTGCGTAAACTCACCCGGGCCCGCCAAACGACAGCCCAGCTCCAGACAGCGCGACACCAGCCGCTGCAAGACAACCTGCCCACCGTGGCCCTGGAGCTCACATACATCCTCCCCGGTATAGGACCCGGGCCCCGGGAAAAACAAGACGACTCCTCTGTCTATTGGGTCGCCGTTCGACGCGAAAAAAGTTGCCAGGGTCGCCACCCTTGGTGGCGGGACGCGGCCCACAATTCCGCGCAGCACCGCATGCACCGCAGATCCCGAAACCCTTACAACGCCAACTCCACCGCGTCCTACAGCAGTAGAAATTGCCACAATAGATTGGGGAGTCGGAAATTGGGTCGGATGTTCCACGTGAAACCTTGAAGTATTAACGGTAGCGTGCAAACAAAAAAGGCCGGCGGCGCTTTAGCGCGGCCGGCCCCATGTATTCAGCCGAGATTAGCGCTTGGCCGGGCTTGGCACTGCGGACTCAAGCGACTTGTTTATATACCATTGCTGTGCAATTCCCAGCAAATTCTGCATCGTCCAGTAAAGGACCAAGCCTGCGGGAAAGAAGAAAAACATGATGGAAAACACAATTGGCATAATCATCATTACTTTAGCCTGCACCGGGTCGGCCGGTGCAGGGTTCAGTTTTGTCTGAATGATCATCGATGCGCCCATGATGATTGGCAGCACATAAAACGGATCTGGTGTCGACAGGTCTTGAATCCAGCCGATCCATGGCGCATTGCGCAACTCGACCGCGCCTAGCAAAACCCAATATAGGGCGATAAAGAAAGGCATCTGGACGAGTATCGGCAAACATCCACCGAGCGGATTGATCTTTTCGGTGCGGTATAACTCCATCATTGCCTGGTTCATTTTTAACTTGTCGTCACCAAAGCGTGCTTTCATTGCCTCAATCTTGGGCGCCAACTGTTTCATGTGTGCCATGGACTTACCCGCCTTTTGATTAAGCGGAAAAAAGACCAGTTTGATCAGAATGGTGAAGATGATGATGGTCCAACCCCAATTGCCAACCAACGTGTGAATCCAGGAGAGCACTACGAACATGGGGTACGCGAGAATCGTCAGCCACCCGTAATCAACGACCAAATCAAGGCCTGGGGCCAGCTTCTTCAGATTCTCCTGTTCCTGCGGGCCAACGTAAAGGGGCATGGTTATTGATGCCGTGCCACCAGCTGTGATTGCCGCGACAGGAAGCTTAATTCCTGCGGTATACAAGTCAGCGCCTTTGACCCGTTGCGTAAAAAACTCCCGCTTTATAGCTTCTTTGGGAACCCATGCCGAGACAAAATAGTGTTGAACCATTGCCAGCCAGCCGTCATTAGACTCTTTTGGGTAGTCAAACTTTGACTTATCAATCTCTGAAAACGTTACCTTCTGAAATTTCTTTTGATCGGTATACACAGCTGGCCCGGTAAAGGTAACCACACCCGTGAACGGATTGCCCCCCGCGTGTTCGCCCTCGGGCGGGTTTGCGTCTCGCACAAACTGAAAATATGCGGCCGGACTCAAGGCGACGCCCGTATCGTTCTTGATGTCGAAGCGAATGTTTATCAGGTAACTACCGCGCTTGAAGGTATAGGTTTTCGTCACCGTGATGCCTGGTACTTCGCGGTTGGTCAGCGCCACATCAAGCGCATCGTTGCCCCCCAACTCAAATGAGCTTGCCTCGGCAGACCATTGTGAAAGGTGGTTGGGGAGACTGTCGCCAATTAAGCCAGTTTGGGTCACAAACATCGAACCAGCCTTATCCTGCATAAGCGGATAACCGATGGCGCCCTTTGAGTGGCCCGCGTGCTTTAGCAAAACAACTTCATGAATATCACCGCCCAAACTATCCAGGCTGACATTGAGCATATCGGTTTTGATCAAGATCCGTTTTTCGCTGCGGGCAACGAGCGAATCTGCCGGGCGCGACGATGGCGGCGCGGGCGCTGTAGCGCCAACCGGAACTGTCGAGGGTAGCGCGCTGCCATCCGGTTTTACCGCTGGCGATATGGGCTGCACCTGCGTAGTTTGTACGCTGGGCAAACTCTGCTTCTGCCATGCCTCCCACAAAAAAAGGCTGGAGGCTGAAAACACTATCAACGCAATTACTCTTTGGGTATCCATGAATGACCGGAAAGTTGGAGGAGTGGGGCGGCGGCGCTACGGTACGGGATCATATCCGCCTGCGCACCACGGATTGCAACGTAGGATGCGGCGAACCGACATCGCGCCGCCCTTTGCTGATCCGTACTTGGATATAGCATCAACAGCGTAATGAGAGCAGGTGGGTGTAAAACGACATTGAGCCCCCCAAGCGGGGCTCAACAGCGCCTGATAACCGCGAATGATTACAATCAGCAGCCTCGATGCTGGCGACATTAACCCGCACCCCTCGCCACCGGTTTTGTCTGCGCCAAGATATCGTTGAAGGTACGATGAACCTCGGCACACAAACGGGTGCTGGCGGATGGAGATTTCACGTCGATTTTGTGCTTGAGCGAAACCAACAGGTCAACTGGATAGACACGTATATCGTGCTGGCGGAATACCTCTCTGATCCAACGCTTGAAAGTATTCCTGCATACCGCCGCCCTAATAATTCGCTTGGGAATTGAAATTGCTATCCGGGCAATGTGGGTAGACAAGACTGAGTCATCCGCACCCGGGAGGCGGACTAAAAAACGAACAGCAACTGATCTCGTCTCTGCACTCGAGGCCTTCTCCGCGGGACTTTGCCGATAATGCGCTCCGTGCCGCAGAAGTTGCGCAACGGCAGCTGTCTGCAATCGCATAGTTTTGCGAAAACGCGCGCGCCTTACTCGTTCTAGCCGCACAAGAATCCTATGCGAGGCAAGCCAGCGCGCTCTGCCCTGGGCGATACGAAAACCTCACTGAAGTTCCGCATCTCAACTTGACTAGGTTATACGGCCAAGCGAGCGCGGCCTTTTGCGCGACGCGCATTGATGACGGCGCGTCCTCCCGCAGTTTTCATACGAACGAGAAACCCGTGGGTTTTCTTGCGACGCGCCACTGATGGCTGGTAGGTACGTTTCATGGCTAATACTCAAGTGATTGGATAGATGTTTTCGCCGCGCTGTTTTTGCACAGCGGAACTATCCATTATCGTGTTTTTTCAATCCTTTAGTCAAGACTAGCAGGTTTGGGTTCAAAGCAGGCTTTTGTCCAGCCCATGCATAATCGAAACGACCAAAACTGCGAACTAGTCAATTCTGCTTGTGGATAAGTGGTACCGAAAAGGATAAAATCAGATGCTTCGGCGACGCTTGTGCCATTAACTTGAACTAGCGGTTCAACGCAAAGTAATTCGGCTTATGCATCCCTTCTGGCAGTCCTGCGTAAATGAGTTCCATCAAGAGCTTTCGCAGCACCAATTTAATACTTGGATAAAACCATTGCGTTTTGAGCAGGTGGCAGATGGGTTCACCCTGATAGCTCCAAATCGGCATGTCTTGCAATGGGTTAAGGAGCGGCAATTAACCAGAATTGAGCGGTCGGCAGAACAGTTTTTTTCGCGCGCCGTTTTCGTTGATCTTGCTCTTGAAGAAGAGTCTGCCGAAAGCGCGCCCACTCAATTAAACGACGACAGCGCCCCAATCGCGAATTTTCAAGACAACCGAGTCCAAGCAGGCAATCCATCCAGGGCTACGCCTCACCGCCTTAATCCGGCGTTCACCTTTACAACCTTTGTTGGCGGAAAAGCCAATCAATTGGCACGGGCTGCTGCGCTACAGGTCGGGCAAAATCCTGGCCAAGCTTACAACCCGCTGTTTATTTATGGAACGACAGGGTTAGGAAAAACCCACCTGGTTCAAGCCATCGGCAACCAGCTATTACTACAAAATCCCAACGCCAATATCCGCTATATTCACGCAGAACAGTTTGTCACGGACGTCGTAAAAGCATACCAGCACAAGGCGTTTGACTCGTTTAAGCGCTCGTACCATAAATTGGACCTGCTGCTTATCGACGATATACAGTTCCTCGGCGGTAAGTCACGTACTCAGGAAGAGTTTTTTTACGCGTTCAACGCCTTGATTGAGGGCGGTAAGCAGGTGGTCATCACCAGCGATCGGTTCCCCAAAGAGATTTCCGGAATTGAGGATCGGCTGATATCACGATTTGGGTGGGGCCTTACCGTTTCTGTCGAACCCCCCGAACTCGAAATGCGGGTCGCCATCCTTATCAAGAAAGCAGAAAATGAAGGGGTAACTCTCGCCGAAGACGTCGCATTTTTTATTGCTAAGCATATTCGTTCCAACGTGCGAGAACTCGAAGGCGGGTTAAAAAGAGTCCTCGCCTATGCTCGCTTCAACAATATCCCTGTATCAATTGGATCAGCCAAAGAGGCATTAAAAGATCTCCTCGCCGTTTTAAACAGACAGATATCGATTGATAATATCCAGAAGACCGTAGCCGATTACTACAAGATAAAAGTATCTGAGATGTACTCCAAAAAGCGGGTCCGCTCCTTGGCTCGCCCTCGGCAGATTGCAATGGCCTTAGCAAAGGAGCTGACGCCAATGTCGTTGCCTGAAATAGGAGAAGCGTTCGGCGGTCGGGACCATACAACCGTTCTTCACGCATGCAGAAAGGTCCTTGAGTTGATCGAAGACGATCAATCAATAGCGAGAGACCATGCTCTACTCATCCAGATATTACGGGGCTGACCATTAATTTGCATCTGGAAACAAAACCATACCCAGTGAATTCACTGTAGATAACTTTTGAAATCAAAACACCTTATGTAGCTTCCTTGAATTATCCACAAGATATAAATCGCTGCTTGGTATCAGTACACGCTATTTATTTCTGTTAAGTAATTGAGTAATAACTAGATTCTGCACATATACCGAATATCCACCGCCTTTAACTACTATCTATTAGGTTTAATTATGGTTTCCATTAAAGCTAAGAACAGCACCCTTTTGGGACCGCTGCAATTCGTTACAGGCATTGTTGAGCGCAGGCACACGCTGCCTATCCTTTCTAATGTATTGATTGAAGTCTCTGAACAACAAGTTTGCTTTTTGGCAACTGATCTCGAGGTCCAGATTAAGGCAACAGCTAAGCTTGAGGGAAACCATAAAGCAGGAAGCCTTACGGTCGGGGCAAAGAAGCTGCAAGATATATTGCGAGCCTTGCCGCCAGACGCGGATACCGCGCTAGACACCAAAGACAATCGGCTTACAGTCAAGGCTGGAAAAAGCCGCTTTGCGCTGCAATCTCTCACAGCAGCAGACTTTCCCCGAATAGCCGAAGCAAAGGATAAAGCTACAGAGTTTTCGCTGCCCCAAAGGGACTTTCGAAAGGTGCTCGAACTCGTGCAGTTCGCGATGGCCGTGCAAGATATTCGCTACTACCTGAATGGCGTATTGCTCTCCACAGAAGGGAATACGCTGCGCGTCGTCGCCACCGATGGGCACCGCCTGTCAATGGCGCAACATCAGTTGCCGGAACCCGTCGCTAAAATTGAGGCAATTTTACCGCGCAAGACTGTTCTAGAACTTATTAAGCTCCTGGATGAAAGCGATGATCCGATTCATCTTTCAATGCACCAGAACCAGGTGAAATTCGTCTTTGCTGGAATTGAAATTGTAAGCAAAATCGTCGAAGGGAAATTTCCCGATTACACAAAGGTCATCCCGAGCGGCTACTCGAATCACGTGACGCTTAACCGCGTCGAGTTCCAGGGAGCGTTGCAGCGAGCCTCTATTTTGTCGAACGATAAAATCAGGGGCGTGCGTTTGGTGTTTACGAAAGATTCACTTTCAATAATTTGCTCGAACAACGAGCAAGAAGAGGCAGAAGAAAATATTCCGCTGACCTACGATCGAGAGGCGCTTGATATCGCATTCAACATTGCCTATTTGCTGGATGTGCTTTCGCACATTTCCTCAGAAACGATTCAGCTTTCGCTAGGCGAGGCGAATATGTCTAGCGCGCTACTAACCCAGCCCGGCAGTGACGATTTCAAATATGTTGTGATGCCAATGCGCATCTAGTGCATAAACCGCGAAAAAATAAATTACGATTCAAGACTTGGGAACAAACAGTGGAAATTAAAAAGCAGGAAGAAAAAGCTTACGACTCGGACTCAATAAAAATTCTCAAGGGTCTTGAAGCGGTAAGGAAGCGTCCAGGAATGTACATTGGCGATACCTCTGATGGAACTGGTCTTCATCACATGGTTTTCGAAGTTGTTGACAATGCCATTGACGAAGCACTGGCTGGCTACTGTGATGACATAAAGGTCACGATTCATACTGATAACTCCATATCGGTGATCGATAACGGACGAGGTATCCCAACGGGAGTCAAAGACGATGATGAGTTCAAGCGATCCGCCGCCGAAATCGTGATGACCGAGCTGCATGCCGGAGGGAAATTCGACGCCAACTCTTATAAGGTCTCCGGCGGTCTCCATGGTGTCGGCGTATCTGTCGTGAACGCACTTTCAGAATGGCTGAAGTTGCGCATCCGCCGAGACGGGAAAACACATGAGATGGAGTTTCGTCACGGCGAGCGCGTTATGCCCTTGGCGGAGGTGGGTACGACGGACAAGCGAGGCACGGAGGTCCACTTTTTGGCTGCGCGGGAGACGTTCACCCACATTGAATTTCATTATGAGATTCTTGCAAAACGGCTTCGCGAGTTGTCGTTTTTGAATAATGGCGTGAAGATCGAGCTTATCGATCAAAGAAACGGAAAAAGCGAAAACTTTGCCTATTCTGGTGGCGTGAAAGGATTCGTTGAATACATGAACCGCACAAAATCGGTTCTGCATCCGCGAGTCTTTCACGCAGTAGGTGAGAAGGAGGGAATTACTGTCGAGGTTTCCATGCAATGGAACGACAGCTACAGTGAAACGGTACAGTGTTTTACGAATAACATTCCGCAACGCGATGGCGGGACGCACCTCACCGGTTTGCGCACGGCCATGACCAGGGTGTTGAACAAATATATCGAAGAAAACGAATTAGCCAAAAAAGCCAAAATCGAAACGGCGGGCGACGATATGCGCGAAGGATTGACTTGCGTGCTATCAGTGAAAGTGCCAGAGCCCAAGTTTTCTTCTCAGACCAAAGATAAGCTTGTTTCAAGCGAAGTTCAACCAGTGGTGCAGGAAGTAGTCGCCGCAAAGCTTGCCGAATACCTCTTGGAGAACCCGGTCGATGCTAAAACAATCTGCGGGAAAATAATTGACGCAGCGAGGGCACGCGATGCGGCGCGAAAAGCGCGCGAACTCACTCGCCGAAAAGGGGTTATGGACGGTGTCGGGCTCCCCGGAAAATTGGCAGATTGCCAAGAGAAAGATCCTGCGCTTTGTGAGCTTTATATCGTGGAGGGCGATTCAGCGGGCGGCTCGGCAAAGCAGGGTCGCGATAGAAAGTTTCAGGCGATTCTGCCGCTTCGCGGAAAGGTGCTCAATGTAGAAAAAGCGCGAATCGATAAAGTGATCTCCTCGGAACAAATAGCAACGCTGATTACTGCGCTTGGGGCCGGGATTGGAAAGGACGACTTCAATCACGATAAATTGCGATATCACCGCGTGATCATCATGACCGACGCAGATGTGGACGGTGCACACATTCGTACACTGCTGCTAACCTTTTTCTATCGGCAAATGCCGCAACTGGTAGAAAACGGATACATCTATATTGCTCAGCCGCCTCTCTACAAAATAAAAATGGGCAAGGAGGAGCGATACGTCAAGGACGAACTTGAGCTTAAACAGGCTCAACTCAAGAAAGCACTTAATGATGCGGTATTGAACCCTGGCGGCGGCATGCCTGCCATCTCGGGCGAGGCGCTTGAGATTATCGCCAAGGACTTCTTAATGACCGACGCTGTAATCAACCGGTTAACGCGTACGTTTGATCCAGAGGTTTTGGTGGGAATGTTGCAATGCCCGCGGTTCGACTTGGGCAGCCCAGAAAATGCATCCAAGGCTGCCGTTTGGCTTACCGATGCAGTTGGCGCGCATCATTTGGAAGTCAAAGTTGAAGCGGATGATGCTCATGATGCCTATCGGCTTCGGTGCCTGAAGACCTTGCACGGCAACACCCGCGAAACCGTCCTTGATTCCACGTTCATCGAGACGGGAGACTACGAGCAAATCGTAAAGACGGCGCAAACACTGAATGGTTTGCTACACGATGGCGCCGAGATCCGTCGAGGCGAAAAAGCGCTCGCAGTACAGACGTTTTCAGATGCGCTGAACTGGCTGATAGAGCAGGCAAAGGATGGGATGCACATCCAGCGCTACAAAGGCCTTGGCGAAATGAACCCCGAACAATTGTGGGAAACCACAATGGACCCAAAGGTTCGAATTCTGAATCGTGTGCAGATCGAAGATGCCATTGGCGCAGACGAAATCTTTACGACATTAATGGGCGATGACGTTGAACCGCGCCGAGCATTCATCGAAAACAACGCACTGATTGTGCAAAACCTCGATGTTTGAAAGCGAAAAGGCTGCCACAGGCAGCCTTTTTTAGCCCACAAGGAAGAGAAACCTAAGCTACCTTACGCTTTTTCGTAGCAACAGATTTTTTGGCAGCGGTCTTTGGCTTCGCCGTCGACTTGGCCTTGGATTTAACGCCGCCGCTTTTTTCGTTGATGAGTTCAACTGCTTGTTCCAGGGTAATCGACTCCGCCAAGTCTTTATCCTGGATTGTTGCGTTGGTGTCGCCGTGCTTGACGTATGGCCCATACTTCCCGGAATAAACAGAAATAATTTGGTCATCGTCCGGATGCTTTCCGAGGACGCGTAGCGCACCAGGCAACCCGGACGCTCTCCCCCTTTTAGCACCAGATTTGGGCTCTCTGACCTCAAACTCAAAACCGATCTTCCCATCCGGTTGCCTAACGAGGTACGCTGAAAACGGCCGCCCCTTTTTGGAAATGAACTGGTCGAGCAAGTCTGTCTTGCCGGTATCCAGCAGCTTGACCATTTGATCGCGCTCAATGGCTCGCTTCAAAATGACACGGCCAGAGCGAAAATCGCAAGACTTCTCTGGACCAACCGCTTTTTCACATGTGTAGGCGTTTGGAAGTTCAAACACGCGGGACGCACACTTGGGACAAAGCCCAAGCGGTTCCTGTCCGGAAAAATCAGGCGCCTCACCGTCGGCAACTTGGTCTCCCCAGGAAAATTCAATTGCAAAATCCTTGTTCAGGATGAGGTTCGCTGAGAAAGCTCGCCCAAGTCGACTGCGAAAACCTTCTAAAGGGCCGACTTCCCTCTTTTCCAACAACACCTCTGCTTCGTGAACCTCCAGTTGCCGACCCGCGAGAATTTTCCAAAACCCAAACTCACATGACTGGCACTGGAACTTCTTGTAGTTTTCGTGGATTTCCCCCCCGCATTTCGGGCAAGGAGCCTTGAGTTTTCCGAAATCCCCCGGCACGGTGTCGGCATTAAAATTCTTTGCCTGGCCGACAATATGCTTGGTCATTTCAACTATTTCTGACATGAACTTCTTGCGCGATAATTTGCCTTGTTGCATCTGCGCCAGTTTGTACTCCCACTCTGCAGTCATTTCTGGCGAGAACAGCTCAGGCACCCCAAGACCGTGTAGAAGTGTCATTAGAGAAAAAGCTTTCGCGGTGGGAATCAGTTCCCTGCCTTCGCGAATTAAGTATTTTTCGAACAACAGACCCTCAATCGTTGCAGCTCGCGTTGCAGGTGTACCGAGCCCTTTTTCTTTCATCGCGGCACGAAGTTCATCGTCATCAATCAACTTTCCGGCACCCTCCATTGCGGAAAGCAGGGTCGCCTCGGAAAAGCGCGCCGGCGGCTTTGTCTGACTGGCCTTTACCTCAATAGTCGCAGCCTTGACCCGCTCCCCCTGCTCTACTGCGGACAACGTGCTGGTCGCGTTTTCATCGTCGATTTCGCGACCATAGACAGTCAGCCAACCGGCCGAAACGAGGACCTTGCCCTCTGACTTGAACGGCTCTCCCTCAACCCGTGTAATCCGCGTGGTTTGCAAGAATTCCGCGCTGGGATAAAAAACGGCCAAAAATCTTTTCACAACAAAGTCGTAGAGTTTGCTTTCAATCTCATTCAGCGACTTCGGCGCTTGTACCGTTGGGATAATCGCAAAGTGATCAGAAATCTTCGCGTTGTCGAAGATGCGCTTATTTGGCTTGACCCACTTTTCGTCCAGAATTTTCTTGGCAAAGGAATGATACGGGACAGCATCTCCCCCGCCGCCCTCTTTCAGCATCTTGATGGTGTCGGTCACGGTTCCAATGTAATCCTCGGGCAGGGCTCGTGAGTCGGTACGAGGATATGTCAGCACCTTGTGCTTCTCATATAGGGCCTGAGCCAATGACAAAGTAGTCTTGGCACTGAAGCCGAATCGTGAATTTGCCTCGCGCTGGAGTGACGTCAAGTCGAAAAGCATTGGCGGGGCTTGGGTTGTGGGCTTTGACTCCTCCTCGACAATTCCAGTCTTGCCCGCGCACTTCGTCACGACCAGACGAGCAAGCTTTTCATCCCAAATGCGCTCGGCACGCAAGCCCTCGTCATCAGATTTCTTGAATTTCTCGTCAAACCATCGACCGGCATAATCACCGCCAGCCGCCGAAAAATTTCCAATTACTTCCCAATAATCCCGCGATTTGAACGCCTTAATTTTGGCTTCACGTTCCACCAAAATGGCCAATGTTGGTGTTTGCACACGGCCAACCGTTGTAAGCTGGAAACCGCCTGACTTAGAGTTGAACGCGGTCATCGCACGCGTACCGTTTATACCAACAAGCCAGTCCGACTCACTGCGGCATACGGCGGCATCTGCAAGAGGCTCGTAAGTAACGCCATCTTCAAGAGATTTGAATCCCTCTCTTATGGCAGCTTGAGTCATTGACTGCAACCACAGCCGCTGAATCGGATGCTTTGATTTTGCAAACTGAACGATGTACCGAAAAATAAGCTCGCCCTCCCGCCCAGCATCGCAAGCATTTATTAACCCGGATACATCCTTTCGCTTGAGAAGCTTGAGCAGAAGCTTGAGTCTCGCTTCGGTCTTCTCTATGGGTCGAAGCGCAAATTGCGATGGAATCGCAGGCAGATGTGCGAACGTCCACTTGCCACGCTTAACCTCCTCTTCCTCAGGCATGGCAATTTCAACCAAATGCCCTACTGCTGACGAAAGCACAAAGTCGTCGCTTTCCAGATAGTCATCCTTCTTGGCAAAGCCGCCTAGTGCTTTGGCAATGTCGTTGGCTACGGACGGTTTCTCTGCAATGATGAGGCGTTTGGTCACGGGGGATTTCGGTTTCTATGTTGGCTCGCGGGCACAAATGATAGACAGGGTTGGGCAACTTTTACAAGCAACACATTTTATTTGCGCCAAATAATGTCCGAGAAATTCGGTCATAGCGCCCAATCTTCAAGCAATAAAGACTCAGATAACAGCCGCTGTGCTTACCTGGGGACTTACGCACCCAGAGCGCGCGCTTAAGTAAGGCGCTGAAATTTCCCGCCGGGCAGCGAAGCAATCGCACCGCAGATTTCAAGCTCCGCCAAGCGGGCCAAAATTTCCTCTGCGGGCAAATCAATTCGTTCGAGCAATGCGTCTGCAGACACAGGGTCGTACCCCATGGACGACAAAACCGGGTCCGAATTGTCGACCGCATCCGTATCAGCGTTGTTATCCTCGCTCGCTCCAACTTCAGAAACGCGTGCCCACTGCAACTCCGCCAAAATGTCCTGGACATCATCGACTAATTTAGCCCCTTGCTTGATCAGAAGGTGACAGCCCTTTGCTACAGGTGAATGAATCGTCCCGGGAATCGCAAAAACCTCCCTCCCCTGCTCTGCGGCTTGCCGCGCGGTAATCAAGGAACCGCTGGCCAGGGCCGCCTCAACTACGAGAATGCCTCTAGATAGACCGCTGATGAGGCGGTTTCGCCTTGGGAAATTCTTTGCGAGTGCGGGTGTTCCGAGGGGAAACTCTGAAATGATCAACCCTCGCTCAGCCAGCTCGCTGGCCAGAGCCGAATTCCGCGCAGGATAAATCAGGTCGGCACCGGTACCGATCACAGCAATCGACGACCCGGGTCCGTCCAAACCGCCACGGTGCGCGGCCGTGTCAATTCCGACAGCCATACCGGAAATAATCGCGACGCCTGAGTACGAGATGGCACGCGAAAATGCCTCAGCATTGGCAATGCCGGAGGGCGTTGCATTCCTGCTGCCGACGACGCCCAGAGCAGCGCGTCCCACCAACTCGCGGCGCCCCTTTAAATAAAGTAACGGCGGAGGATCGGCAATCTGTAGAAGCAACTGCGGATAGTCGCTGTCTGCAAATGTCAGCAGGTGATGGTTGTCGCGTTCGAGCCATCGCAACGCGTTTTGCAACTTCTCGGGATCGGCGCCAGCGCAAATGGCAGCGGAAACCCGCTTTCCGACTATTTGCGAAAGATCAGAAGCTTGCTGAGAAAGAATGTTGCGCGGCGAACCAAAGTGTTTCAGCAAAGTGCGGATGCTTTCCGGACCTGCACCCGGAATCAAGCTCAGCGCGATCCACGAGTCCGGCTCTCCTCCTGGCACCGGTACTGGCATAAGCGACGCTCAGGGGGTTTGAACAGCATCTCCCACGCGCACCGGCCGCGAGGTATTCATCACCAAGGCATATGAAACCTTGTCAAAAACGCGAAACACGAAGATAAGGCCGTTGCGTTCGTCCGGCAGCTTGACCTTGCGCGGAACGCTCGGGGTGCCAGCGGGTGCACTCCCCCTTACCACCGGACTGTTGTTGAATTCATCCGTATTTGTGCTGACGATGGCTCCACTACGCAGGGTTGCCAGAACATGCCCAACTTCCATTCCTTCGCGCCGCCCAAGATTCAGGACGATGACGGAGTATTGGGCGCCCTCAGCCATGCCGCCTGGAATAGAGATGACGGTACCCTTCACGTCGCGTTCTGGCGCATGCGGGCTATAGGATGGGATCGTGCCCTCTGCCGTAGGCGTGAGGCGATCACCCTTATTAATCTCCTGTGTCGATTTGGCAATATCAATTGATGAGGCCTCGCCAAAGCGACTTACGCGCGCATCACCCAGATAGGTCACCTCGTACCCAAGCAATTCCTTGCTGGCAGGGTCAATCAGCGCCTTGCCGGGTCGATAAACCTGCCAACGCGTGCCTTGATCAGGTTGCAATCCGACGGCATAAGCCCTGTCGCCTGCACCAATTACGACATGGTCATCGTCTGCGGAAACGATCTTTGGTGCCCCTGCAAGGGCGCCAGCCTCAACTACCAAAGGCAATGTCAAAAAGGGGCCAATAACGCGGGCCGGTATGGAGGGAATTGCTTGGGCAAACTTATCAACCCGAATGGATGGCGAAAGTCTTACAACACCACTATTTCCACCGCCACCGCTCCCCGCCCCATTCAAAGACAGGCGCGGACGACCCTCGGCGTCATAGGAAAGGCTGATAATGTCGCCCGGGTAAATCCAGTGTGGGTCCGCGATCTCCTCGCGATTCATATTCCATATTTCAGGCCAGCGAAAGGGTTCCTTGAGGAATTTTCCCGAAATATCCCAAAGTGTGTCGCCCTTTACCACCGTATATGATGAGGGTGCATTTTCAGCGAGAGTAAGCGGTGGCGTCGCCTTACCAGCCAATACTGCCTCGGCCCTTGCCAAATCTGCGGAG
>JACXTT010004739.1_pt1 | contig 20078 bp, 31 predicted proteins | sample 9270951 | NCBI WGS metagenome assembly JACXTT01 (sample SAMN15532306, study PRJNA645909) | rock metagenome | isolation source: weathered quartz diorite | place: Puerto Rico | collected 2017-06-21 | reverse complement strand
TTTTGTCCCCCGGGTACATTTCAATACGAACCCCGCACCGGGTTTCCTTCACAACACGGTATTCATACATGAAACACCGGACGTAGTCGTTTCCTTGCGGGTAGATCTCCGCGCGATACAGGCAGGATATTTTCATTTCTTCCCCGACAGCCACCACCCCAGCACGAAGAACAGCACCACGGCGGGGATGGTGATATACCAGTAATAGGCCAGCACTAGCAAGATCCAGCCTAGCGGAGTAATTCCTACGGCGATCATAGTTGTTAACCCCCGTTGTCTAGTGCTGCGCGCGCAGCGTCTACCACTTCCTGCGTGACGTACCGTCCCAAGTCCGCAGGGTCAAGCAGCCTCGCAATAAATGCTTTCATTTCAAGGATCGTTGCTACGTCGCCTCGCATTTCATTTCCTCCGTTTCATGGCTTGCATAAGAATCTCTTGAACGCTTTTCTTGCCTTCCAAGCGCTCCAGAACGTCCCCGTCCACGGTATCGCGCGCGAGGATGTAATGCAGGAATACGGGGCGGTTATGCCCGGCCTGCATCTGCCGGGTGGGCCCGATCCGCTCGATCACCTGTTGATGCTCCTCCAAGTTCCAGTTCACCGAAAAGAACACCAGGATATTTCCCCCGTCCTGCAGGTTCAGGCCGTGGCCGGCGCTGGCAGGGTGGCAAAATAGCAGCGGGATTTTGCCCCTATTCCAGTCTCGCAACGTGGCCGGATTGGAGTCGAGGACTTTTCCGGAGGGGAAAGCACGCTGCAACCGAATGAGATCATGGCGGAAATGGTAAGCAACCAGAACAGGCGCCCCCATTGCTTCCTCAACCACATCCTCGAGCGCTTGTATCTTTGCATCGTGCACTTCCTCCCACCCGCGTTTATCGTCTGTATAAATTGCCCCGCTGGCTAACTGGAGGCATTTCTGTGTCTTCGCCGCCGCGTTCAGCGCTTCTACCTCCGTGGGCCCTAGCGTGGTCTCCAGTTCAATAAACATGCGCTTTTCCATGTCCTTGTACAGGCGCCGGGCCTTCGCGGGGAGCTCCACCGAAATGTGGTTCACGATCGGCTGTCGCAGGTCGAAATAGTCCTTCGCCTCCAGCGACAAGCAGACGTCCTTTAGCTTGTCCTGTATCTCCGCCTGCGCGTGCTCCAACGGGTCCACCCCGAAACCGTCATACGACGGCCGGAACCAGCGATCCGTGAAAGCGCTGTAGGACTTGCCTAGCCTGGCGCCCGCGTCCACGAACCATTGCTGGCCCCATAAGTCTTTGAGCCCGTTCGGCGCCGGCGTGCCGGTGAGGTTCAGCCAGTAGTCCACCTTCCGGTGCGCGACCTCCGCTAGGGCCTTCGCGCGCTTCCCGCCCTGGCGGGTGCGGAACCCCTTCAACTTCGTCGACTCGTCGGCCACGATCCGGCCGAAGGGCCACGGCCGGGGGTTGTATTTGAACCAGTCCACAAGCCACGGCACGTTCTCATAGTTGAGGGTGTAGATAGCGGCATCCTTGCGCAGCATCAACGCGCGCTGGTCCGGGGGTCCGCCCACGAACACGGTAGGCAGGTCGAAACCCCATTTCTCCACCTCGTCCGGCCACGTGGATTGCGCCACCCGCAGGGGCGCCAGCACGAGCGTGGGGCGATCGTCGACCAGCGACAGGCGATCCAGGGCCTCCAGTGTGGCGCCCGTCTTGCCCAGCCCCATCCCGGCGAACAGGGCGCCCCTGTCGTGCTCCAGGGCGTGGCTGATCATGGGCACATTCCAGGCCCTGGGTTTGTAGGTGCTCATTTGATTCCCAGATATTCGCGCCAAGGGATTTTATTACCGTCGACCAGGAAGCCCCAGACGCCCCGGTATCGGTACGTGATGAACAGCGTCCATACACCCGCCGGGGGCACGGCCGATATAGTGTGGTACTCCCCGAACTTTAACGTCGCAGTGTCGCCTTCGTCCCGGAGGTAAGGAACCTGCGAATCGTCCTCCTGCCGGTGCTCCACGTAGCAACCCTTCAGGATGATCGTTCGCGCGTCCCACGGGTGGTCGTGCAAGTGGCGGTCTCTGTCCTCTCGCACGATGTAGTGGATCCGCACACTAGGCAGCCAATCGCCCCACCGGCGCCGGCCTCCGTCCGTCTGCCCTGGATATGGGTTGAACAGCCAGTAGCGGAGCATATACGGCTCGTCGCTGTTCCCCTGCGTCAAGTGAGTGTACGGCGTGCGCATGGCACGATTGACGAGCCACGTGCGAATGGCAGGGCGCGCGAGGAATCGCGCGATTAGACGCCAGATCATGACTCCTCCACGGGGGTAGCGACTACAGCGACGTACTCCAGGCCCATACGCTCGAACGGGCTAAACACCATGTCGATAGCCTCGAAGGTGGTAGCGGCGCGTACGGTCCGCTTATGCTGGGTACCACCCTTGAAATACAGCGTCACTCTTACTTTCACGATGTCACCTTGTCATGAATTCGATAAAGACGTCTACGCCCTCTTTACTGTCAATCACGAAGCACTGGAACCCCAGGGCCTTCCACTTGTTCATTTCCCGGATCTGGTGCACGCTGGGTACCTCGCCCGTAGCCTTCAGTTCCACGAACGCGAAACGCCCGCCGGGAAACCCCGCGTAGCGATCGAGGAGGCCCTTGCGCATGCGGGGATTCTGCTTGCGTTGCTGGCCTCCGGCCTCCTTCACGCGGGCCACGAAATAGGCTTCTATCTCCGATTCCCTCACTCGCCTATCCCCCTCTCGCACAAGTCAATCAAAGCGGCGCAACCCTCGCAGATCAAGCCCAGCAGCCAAGAGACCAAATCGAAAACCGCCTTGGCGCCGATAGCGATGCACAGTGCCGCGAGCGCGCAGAACCCAACCACGAAGCAGGCCAGCATCACGACGACCCACGAAATAACCTTCATGACTGGGGCTCCTTCTGTAGTTCCATGCGAAGCCTGGCCACGCGCTGCGCTAGCATCGCCTCCGTCATCTGCCAGTGCTCGCGCGCCAATTGCGCATCGATCAAGGCAAGTTCTGCTTCATGCAGCAGGCGATGCCGGCGCTTGTCCGGGTCCGGTAGTCCGAACAATGTCATTTCTCCTCCGCTGGTATCTTGGCCAACAGGTTAATCATGCGCTGGCGCATGCGCTGGTAGCGGTCCTTTATCGCCTGTTGATCGGAACCCGACCCCCAGAGCGCGTCATCCCGTACCGCGTTCTCGAAATCCTTCAGGGTGTTGCGCGCGTACGGGCGCAACTGCTTGATGAGCGCGTCACGCTCAGTCGCTGCTTTCGTCTTCGGCATCTTTTAATTCCTTGCGAACACACCAGACGGACAGGCCCACTCCGAACACTGCGAGGAGGAAGCCCAGGAAACAGGGGAAGTACTCCGACAACTCCCCCACGTCAATCATTGGAAGAAAAGGCATTTCAGAACCCGGTTTGCTCGAAGTGGGCGGCCATCAGACCGTAGGCGTTGAACGTGGCGCGGTCCGCGTCTACCAGTTGTCCCCTGTGAAACGAAGCCCAAAACAACGTTTTCTCAAACGAAACGAAACCGCCTTGGTTCTTTCCAAACAGTGAGGCCACCCATGCGTTGAACATTTTGCTATCTCCGGTTTGTGCTGCGCTGTTGATGACTGGAGTATAGCAAATGCTATAGCGATGTCTAGTCCTTTTTGTATCGGTACGCCTCATAACCGGCGGCCGCAAGCGGCATTCCCTCTGCCCACGGCGGGACCGTGGACAGCAGGCGGGAAAGCTCCTCGACGCTGTACTTGTCGGAGTCCTCCGCGTACGTGATCAGCTCATCGTGGACCGTGAGGCGGATGTCATAGCCTGCGGCCTGGATGTCCGGCATGTTGTGCGCCATGACGTTACGCGCTACCTTCTGGCAGATGTTCTCGAAGAACTTCCCGCCGTACGTCTTGAGGCGGTTCCACCGCCTGGAGTACTGGTTCAGGCCCAGGTACGAGATCGTCCCGGCCTCGTCTACCCGTGGCGAAGGGTAGGCGAGACAGTCCCCGGACGGCAGCAGGATCCGCAGCCAGTTCCCGTTACGCACGAAGGCAACCTTGCGGCATTCGTACTCGCGGCCCGGGTTCAGGATCGCCATGTTCGCGGCCTCCTTCAGTTCTGGCCAGTACGACGAGATCCGGCGGTTAGCGGCACGCCACAGGCGTTTCAGCGCGTCGCACGTAATGAAGACGTCATCCGACAGCCCAAACGTGTTTCGGTTTTTCTCCTTCGTCCACGACAGGAACCCGGCCGCGTCCTCCCAGACGTCGCCTGGGATCGTCTCGCGCGCAGCGATGGCCAACGCCTCCAGGTCGACGCGATAGGTCGCGGCGCCCGTCAGGAACGCACCTACACCGCCCTCGTACTGGAGCATGAGTTCCATCACCTTACCCACCTGGCGGACGGCTTGCTCCGGCGTGCAGTTGAACGCCCGGCAATACGCCTTGATGTACAGGTCCACGCCGGTACCCTCGTCGTATTCCCGGAACGCTTGCAACTTCCATTCCTCGCCGGCCAGCCACGCCGCGTCCCGGCCCTCGATGTTCGACAAGTCCGCTACCACTAGCTTTTTCTTCGGCGGGCTGATGATCACGGAGCGCATCGTGTTTGCAGTGAGCCCCATTACGTTGTCCGTGATCAGGTCCGCGCATCCCGCCTTCAGGGCCCGGATCCCGGCTTCTATCTCCTCCTGCTTGAGCGTAGGCCGCAGGAAGTTCTGCGGCTGCACCAGGCGCCCGGCCCACCGCTGCGTACGGCTGGCGCCGGAGAACTGCAGCGTCCCCCGGATGTACCCATCGGAGGAGACACAGTTCAGGAATCGTTTGTACTTACTGGTGCTTGAGGTGCTCGCAGCCAGTCTGATTCCAAGCAACTCGCGCACCTCAGGGGGTAATCCGTCATCCGCAATGCGTCTCTCCAAAGTATCCGCCCGCATGTCCGGCAACGATACGCCGTGGGATTCGAGAATGTATGCGAGGAGTTTGTCACGCTGGGTTGCTGCGGTAACGGCACCGTCTGTTGCGTCCTGGGTTTGCTGCGAAAGCTGGGCTTGCGCAGCTTCGACCGCAGCAACGGCCGCGTTACACAATTTGAGATCGACATAGATTCCCGCCATGTTCGTTCGCTGGTCAAGATGCCACAGGGCAAGCTCGCGCGCGCTGTTCGGGTAGTTCCACTTCGGGATTTTGGAGTGGAGTTCGCGCATCGCCCGAATGTCGGACTTGGCGTATTCCTTGAACTCCTCCCACTCCTTCGGATGGGTATCGCGCGTCTTGCGCCGCAACTTCTGGTTCTTCGGTTGCGGCTTGCAAAACATCTGTATTAACTGGCGGCCGCGCTTGTCCTTAGCCAGATCCTGCGGCAGGCCGAAGATCTCGCACAAGGTATCCAACTTGCCCGGCAACCCGTGGCAAAGGGCCTGAACCATCGTGTCTCGCCACTTGCCCGCCGGCAGGAGGTGGTAAAGATCCGGACGCGCGTGCTTGAGTACGGGCCGGTCAAACATGCCGCCGTTTTGAAACCAGTATTCGTTCGCCTCGACCATGAGGCGGACCAGATCCTCCGGGGGTTGGGGGTCTAGCGTAGCGTCCCATACCTTGACCGGGCCATCGTCCTCCGCGTACGCCCATAGCAGGATCTCCGCCTTTTCCGCGTACGCGTGCGCGCCGTGCGTGATCGGGGTTTCGGAATAGGTTTCGAGATCGAACCAGGCTTTAATCGTCACAGGTAGCGTCCTCCTGCCCGTCGCGGTATCCTTCGCGGTATCCGTCTTGCTGGATGTCCTCCACATCACGTTGCACGGTCCACCGGGACGCGGCTTCGATAGTGGCGCCGGCCCATTCCACGCAATCTGTCTTGCAAAGCAGGAAGCGCTTTAACTCGTCGTCTGTCATGCTTGAGAAGTTCACAGGTGATAAGCCCGGCTTTCGCCGGGCCTCCGGTAGTTAGGCCAAATCGTCTTCCTCGGGCGCCTCGATCGAGTCGAAGTCGTCCGCGTTCCCGCGCTTCGCACCCCCGAAGCTATCCCCGTCGCGGTGGTACTGAATGCCGATCAGCGAACAGCGGATCCCGACGTTCTTTCCGGCCTGCGCGTAGATCTCGACCTTCGCATTGACGAAGCAGCCCGCATACAGGCGGCCCGCCTTGCCTGGCGCCCAATTGTCCGTCTTCGGGTCGAACAACAGTGCAGCCTTGCCCGTCTCCGGATCCTTGACGCTATCCAGCAGCAGCGGGCGCCCGTCTTTCTTCGCACGGTGTCCGCTCAGAGCCATCATGCCCTGGAAGCCTTCATAATCCTTGCGATCGCCTTTGAGGTAGCAGTACTTATTGCTGTTGCCTCGCAGGTCTTCAAGGATTGCTTCCGCCTTTTTCTCGTACACCTGCGCGGCGGCTTTCTTGATGGCGTCCTGTACCGCCTTGTCGTTCGCGCTGCCCGGCTCTACCAGGAACGTAGCGGAGTGGCGGAAAACGCCGTTGCCTTGGTAATCCTCCGCGTCGCCTACCAGCGACGAAATGAACGCGATACGCACATCCTTCAGCATGACTTCCATGTTTCTCTCCTTAGCACAAATCGTTGTCTTCAGTTTCAAAGCCGGTATCCGGCGGCGCAATCTTGAGCGCCGGCCTGGGATCCGTGTCTAGCGTGACGTGCGGTTTCCCGCTGTCCTGCACAACCATCGCCTCGACTTTCTTCAGGCGGCGCGGCTGGTCCTTCAGGTGCTCCAGGATGGGTTTAGGGCCTAGCAGGGTGAACTTGTACATATCCACCTCCTTCACCCGCATGCCCTTAAGCATTTCCTCCGCCTTGGCATCGTCCGCCCACTTCCGGTTCCCTTTGCGTCCCTCGACCAGTTTGCAGCCTGGTACCTCCCGACCGTTCATCAACTCGTGTTCTACTGCGGCCTGCAGGGCCTTGACCCACTTCTCCAGCAGCGGGATGACGGGGAACACGCGACCCATCGTTTCGTTCGAGAGGAGCTCTGAACTCAATTCCTCGTTACCATCGGCCAACGTCTCGAAACTTTGGCCTACGGCCTCCTCCAGCTTCGCAGTCAGCGCAGGGCATCGGGCTTTCGCCTTGCACCACTCACACTGTTTGTCCCCCGGGTTGAAATCCACGTCCTTCAGCGCGCGTTCGCCTTCCGTATAGATGCGGTGGATCCGCATTGCCTTGTCCGCAGCAGGCGATGCGATGTCCTCCACCCACTGGTTAAGCATCGGGACGTCGAACGTCCATTCCTTCGGTCGATCATTGATCGCGGGTTGCGCGATCACTACCGTGCACTGGCGGAAGTCCCCGAGCAAAGAGAATTTTTCGATAGCGCCGGAGGCATACATCATGCCCTGCGGGTTGTTATCGGGCAGTACTTCGCTATACCCGAATTTCGCGTCCCAGACCTCGATGTCTAGATGGTCGTCATACTCCGCGATCAGCACGACATCTGCGCGGCCCGTGGCTTCGGGTTCGCCGGTGATGTGCTCAATGGGTACGTCCTGCTCTATCTCCACCTGTACGCGGGCGCCTCCGGCGCTCAGGGTATCTATGCGCTCGTGCACCCATTCAACTACTTTCTGCACTTGGGCGGCGAACTCCCCATCCACGTCGTGGCCTTTGCCGCAGCGATGGCCGATGTAGTTATCCGCCCCGATATTGTTCTCCAGGCACAAGGCGAGAATTTCATGCTTGTCCGTGCCCAGGTCTGCGGCTTTCTTGTCGCCCTCCGGCTGGCCCTCGTTCGCGGCTAGCGAGTTGGCGCACTCGATCCACATCGCGGCTTTGCTCGGGCTGAGTAGCGCGTGATAGTCATTCGGCATGGTCTATCCGATGAATGATTCGTTGATCAGACGTAGGCGGTGCTCGACGAGTTTCAGGGTGTTGAACACGGCAAGCAGGCCCTGCGATGTGTCGCTACCGGGTCGCTTGACCGGCTCCGGCAGCCCGCAATCCACCGGCCCGTGGTACATAACGGGGGCGAGGGCCTGAAGCAGGTCATCCGCGTACTGGCGCAGGAACTCCGCCTGCTTCTGCAGCGCTTCGATACCCTCGCGGATTGGCATGGCGGGCACCGATTCCGCGCACTGCGGAGCGATGCTAGCGTCAGTCCTGGCAGAGTTGCGGTACTCTCCTGCCTCCGTGTCGTAAATGAGTGCCATGCTCAAGCCTCCGGGTTCACTTCGCCAGCGAGCACCTTCGAGGCATAGGCGTGGAACTCGTCGTATTGCTCCGGTACCAGTTGCTTACCCGTCTTGACGTTGAACTTGGCCAACGTTGCGATGGCGCGGTCCTTGGACTTCGCGGAAATGCCGATGATCAGTTCCCGGACTTGCTCATACGAAACGGCTCCACCTTCGGGCGTGGTTGCGGTGTCCTGCTTTGCGCTTGGGGTCGCGGCTTCGGGTTCTTTTCCCGGTTCTTTTCCCGGTTCTTTTCCCGGCTGTTTCTCTGCCTCCGCCTTCGGGGCTTTCGAAGCCTTCGGGGCTTCCTTCAACTCCTCCGGTGCAGGTGCTTCGTTCAGTGCGCCGGCGTCGACCGGCGGCAGGGCGCCTACGCCTTCAGTGCAAAGAATGCGGGGCTCCGCCATCGGGAACGCAGCGCGCAGGGCATTAGCCACGCTGATGGCATCCTCCGCAGTCTTGATGCCGGACACTTCAAACGAACCGCCTTCCATGTAGACGTTCAAACGAATTTCCATCTGCCTCTCCTTTGTCGGTTGATGGGTAACGCGAATCCGAATTACAGTCCATCGACCCGGGGGTCGTCAAGAACTTTATTTAGCTTCTGCTATCTTGACTTATAGCACGTGCTATGCTAACGCGTAGGTCGCATTTGCTATGTTTTGTCGCACCTGCTATAGTCCGCGAAACAACCGGAGGATGTATGAATCAGTTTCTTAAATGGATGAAGAACTCAGCCACGGACGAAAAAACGACCGTGGCCGAAATGGCGGGGACTTCGCTTCACCAGCTACGCCTCATGCAGTACGCGATGGAAGGCAAAGAAAACGGACGGCAGGCTAGCGCGGAACTCGCCGGCCGCGTGGAGCAAGCTATCGCCAAGCTCGCCAAGCGCCCGCGTTACAAAGCGCTGCCTGTCGTCACCCGTGGGGACATCTGCCCCGCGTGCGCGGACTGCCCCTATATGAAGGCTTGCAAGAAATGAAACGCTTAGCACTTGCCGCGTGCGCGGCACTCCTGCCACTCGCCGCGCATGCCGTGGACTTCGAAGTGGCGGCCGGGGCCTCGATCTACTCCACGATCGGGAACATGACGTGGTATCAGGAGGGTTTGCCCCATAAGCTCGATCTGGAGTTCCCTGCGTTCCAGGTCGGGGCCACGGGTGCCATCCTGCCGTGGCTGGACTGGCATGCCGACTACGTATGGCTAGGCCGCGTGCGTTCGGACGCGATCGCCACGCCGGACGATGCGAACTATGACCCTGCTACCAGGTCATGCCGGGGGCCCTGCATCGCGCATTCCCGCTTCGTGGGCAACGGCATGGTGCAGGGCTTCGCCGCGACGCTGGAACCTCACGTGGACTACCGGGGGTGGAGGTTCTCCGCGTCCGCCGGCCCGTTCCTGTACCGCGCTAACTGGGACGTGACGGTGTATGACTGGATCGCCTCGCCACAGGACACCCCGCACACGATCCACGCGCACCACGTCCCGGACTGGCAACTAGGCTACGTGGCCGGCGTCGGGATCTCGCGCGGTAACCTGACGCTGCAGTACCAACGGTTCTTCGACCAGCCTCGATCGAATGAGGCGGCCGGGAACTTCCCCGTCCTGTGGCGGCACACGGACATGCTTTCGCTTCGCTGGAGGTTCTGAAATGTCTTTTGAAATCTGGTGCAATATGAACTTGGTTCCCGTGGATCTGCAGGACATCTGCCGGCAAGCGTTCGAAGCCGGCGCCAAGCAGCGCGCGAAACGCGCTTTCGGGTTTGTGAATGCGCGGGCAGTTTCTACCGTCTCAGCCGGCATGGTTGCGTGCAGTCACATACACCCGACGAAAACGGAGTTCGCCAGCGTACCCGTCTTTGTGGAGGACGCGGAGTGATCCACTACCACGGGTTGCCTATCACGCCGGCCACGGCGGCGGCCAAAGCGATAGCTAGCGGGCATGCGTTCGTGTCCTTTCGCTACCCTGATCAACTTGGACTTGTGTTGGAGGTGGCGCAGTCCTTCGCGGTGGATAACGGTGCATTCAGCGCGTGGCGCTCGGGCAAACCTGTCACGGACTGGAACCCGTTCTATGAGTGGGTGGCCGAACTCCACCGCTATCCGTCGTTTGACTTCGCTGTTATTCCGGATGTGATCGACGGTAGCGAGGCAGACAACGATGCCTTGATCGCTGAATGGCCCTGGCGCGAGCGCGCGCCGTGGGTAGGCGCTCCGGTGTGGCACATGCACGAGAGTTTGGAGCGGCTGGAGCGGCTAGCGCTAGCCTGGCCGCGCGTCTGCCTTGGCAGTTCCGGCCAATACGCGAGGGTAGGAACTCCCGAATGGTGGGCGCGCATGTCCGCAGCGCTGGACCGGGTTTGCGATCGGGACGGGCGCCCTGTATGCAAACTCCACGGTTTGCGCATGCTTAACCCGAAAGTGTTCGGGCGCCTCCCCCTGGCCAGTGCGGATAGTACGAACATCGCTCAGAACGTCGGGATAGACTCGAAGTGGAAGGGGACGTACGCGCCCGCCAACAAGGAATCACGAGCTCAAGTGATGCGCGAGCGGATCGAAACTAACCAAGCGCTTACGTTTTGGTCCGCCCCCTGGCGCGGGCTGGTGTAGACTGTCCGCGTCTCCTTGCTGCAATTCCCGGCCCGAAGTGCTTCGGGCTTTTCTTTCCTTGTGAGTGTCCCATACGGTCTAACAGATGCTACTCACCATTAAAGACGTCCTGGCCCGGACGCAGATACCCCGATCTACGCTCTACCTCCTCATGAAGCAAGGCAAGTTCCCCCGGGGCTTCCTTGTGGGCCGTCAATCCCGCTGGGAGGAGCGCGATATCCGCGCGTGGATCGACAAGCAGAAGCAGGAGGCTGCATGCAATACCTGAGAGAGTATGGCGAGCACCTGGCCGAACTGGGGTACCGGATCGTCCCCCTCCCCCCGGGGAGCAAGGGCCCGCACCGCAGGAACTGGCAGCACCTGAACGCGGACGCGGCCCAGGTCCGCAAGTGGTACCAGAATGGTAGCGCGGATGACGGCATAGGCATCCTGGCAGCCACGGCACCGGCCATTGACGTGGACGTCATGGATCCGGAGATCGCGCAAGCGATGTCGGACGCGATCGACGCCATATTCCCCGGCGTCGCGCTGATGACGCGAACCGGCATGGCCCCGAAGTTCCTGATTCCCTTCCGCGCGGACGAACCTTTCCGCAAGCTCACCTCCGCCACGTACACGGACGGCACACATGACCATAAAGTGGAAATCCTCGCCGATGGGCAGCAGTGGGTTGCTTATCACATCCATCCCGTTACGGGAAAACCATTCGCATGGTTTGACGGTATCACCGATGACGGCATCCGATCCGTACCGCTCGCGGACCTTCCCGTCCTGGACGTCGCCCACGCTCAGGCTGTTATTGACGCATTCGAGGCTATTGCTGCCGACATGGTTGCCAAGGGCTTGTGGCAGCGCAAATCCCCGACCAAGCTGGAACCGGCCGACCGTCCTGGCCGTGCGGATGCTGATCCGTTTGCCGCGCATGCCCAGCCGGTGGGATGCGATGTTCCTGCCCTTCTAGCCCGGATCCCGAACGCGGATTGTGACTACGATCGCTGGTTCCAGGTCATGGCGGCCGTGCACCACGAGACCGGCGGCGAAGGCCGTGAGATCGCGTACCAGTGGTCTACGCAGTCGGCCAAGCACACTGACGAGCGTTTCGACACGTGCTGGGGGTCGCTGGGGCGCTCTGGCGCGCGGCCCGTCACTATCCGCTCACTCCTCAAGGAAATCACGCCCAAGGGCCCGCAGCGCTCGACCACGGGGCTGTCCTTCGTCCACGGGGCGAAGTTCTCCGCAGCGTCTCGAGTCGAGTGGCACATCAAGCATGTCCTGCCCAAGGCCGCCCTGTCCATCCTGTATGGCGAGCCCGGCGCGGGCAAGTCGTTCTTTGCGCTAGACATGGCGATGGCGATCGCCCGCGGCGTGGAGTGGCGCGGCCACAAGGTACGGCAAGCGACCGTGGCATACATCGCAGCGGAAGGCGTCTCCGGCTTCGGGAACCGCATGCAGGCATACGCCACCCATCATGCGCTCAACCTGGCCGACATCCCCCTGTACGTGCACGGCGGTAGCTTCCTCCTTAAGGACCAGGTGCTGGGCACCGCCCAGGCCCTGCGCGAGCTAGGCGCCCAAGTCGTGGTCATTGACACCCTGGCTGCCGTCTCGCCTGGCGCCAACGAGAACACATCGGAGGACATGGGCCTCCTCATTGACGCCGCGAACCAGATCATCGAGACCACGGGCGCGGCCGTCATCCTGATCCACCACGCGAACAAACAAGGCGTTCTCCGTGGCTGGTCCGGCCTCCTCGCAGCGGCCGACCAGACCATCCGCATGGACCGGCAAGGCGACGCGCGCACGGCGTACCTAGAGAAGATGAAGGAGGGTAAGGACGACGGGCAATACTCGTACAAGCTGCTTCCCATCCACCTTTACCAGGACGAGGACGGGGACTCCGTTACCAGTTGCGTTTGCGTCACGTCGGAGGACGTCGCCCCGAAGCACGCCAAAAAAGGCAAGCGGGATCAGCGCGGCGAGTTCGAGACTTCCGCCACGTTCGCCAAGGCCCGGCATTACCTCTCGATCATCCTGGATCTTGTCGCCACGGACGGGCCGGACATCACGGAGCAAGACGTTATCCAGGCGATACAGGATGACCCGGAAGTGAACCCGCTACAGGAGCCCGGGCACCCCAAGGCGGCGAACATCAAGCGCACGTTGATCACGCTCGCGGATGCCGGAAAGATCACCAAGGATGGATCACATATCAGGGTGAGCGAGGGGTAAAAGTTAGGGTGAGCTAGGGTGAGCAGCAGGGCGAGTTTTTAGGTACGAAGTACAAAGACTGCTCACCCTACTTACAATTTGTAATAAATGCCGGAATCCGGCCTCCAGCTTGGGTTTGCGGTAATCTGCTCACCCTAGCTCACCCTAGCTGCTCACCTGCTCACCCTAGCTGCTCACCCTACACCTGCTCACCCTGTGTGTCTTAGACACAGGGCAGGGTGAGCATGAGCAGGGTGAGACCGGATAGCTGAGTAATGAAAACATCACATGAGTTTGGATTCCGTTTCGCCGTGGTAAAAGCGTGGCGAACGGGGAACGAAGGGGGTTTGCGATGTGGAGGGAGGAGGTAAGGTGCGCGGTTTGCGGGAAGGCGTTCAGGATGGCGCTGGTAGCGCTTTCGAGGCACCGGGGTAGGCTAGCCTGCGGGGAGTGCGGGAACGGGCCGCCAAAGGCCCGTACGCGGTTAGTGGAGGGGTGTAGCGTAGATGGTGAGGTTCGGGTAGACCTGGAGGAGGGTTCCGGGCGCGAAGAACAGGGCGGCCTCCAGGCAGGCGATGGCCTGTTCGGGGGTGGGTAGCTCGGGGCCTGGGTAGCGGGCCAGCATGTCGCCGTTGGCGTCGAGAATGGCGTAGATCATTGCAGGGTGATCGAGGCGTAGTCGACAGTGCGGACGTAGTGCCACGAGTCGCGCCAGTCGTGGAAGCGGGCCACGAAGCAGTATTCGAGGTAGCCGTTGGCCAAGGGGACGATGGCGTGGGAAAGGTAGGGGCAAGGGTGAAGCATGGCGGGCTCCAGGGTGGGCCCTTGCGGGCCCGGGTTTGGGTCAGGCGGCGCGCAGGGCGTCGTAGATGGCGCCGGACATGGTGGACCAGCCTTCCGGCCCGAACAGGGCGTTAATCGCGTCCTGGACGTCCATACCCTCGCGGACCAGCGTGGTGATGATGGCGGAATAGACGACGTTCTTGTCGGTGGTGCCAAGCAGCTTGGCGGCGGCGTTCAGTTGTTCGGTGGTGACTCGCATGGTTTGCTCCTTGGTTCGTGCTGCGTTTGTGTGATTGGAGTATAGCAATTGCTACACGAAAAGCAAGGAAATCCGCGCGCGGGTGTATGTAAGGGCTCCTGATAACTTCCTGATAAGCCAAGCCCAGCAAGGCGCAGCGGTTCACGGACTCCGGTTTAGTGGCGCCGGCGGGTGTGGTGCGAGCCCGAAAAACATGCACGCTCGACCAGGCCGAAAACCCCGAAAAGTGAAGCACTCGCCGCAAATCCGGCCGGAGCTTTCGTCAACCACGAAAGGGTATTCCGAGCAGAAAACACGGATTCCTTATAGATCAAGGGCTTACAGCGGTTTGAGGGATAATCGCCATTATGTTAAATCGCGGTTGAGGGGCAGCATGAGGCACCCCCAGGCCGCGAACTGCGGTTCGGAGTGGCGTTTTCGTGGCATACCGCCCGGTACTGTGATTTATTCGCAACTTGGGGACCACCCCCAGGGGACCGGACGGGGCCGACGCCCGCGCGGACCCCCTCTCCAAACCGCGAACCGGAAAAACATTGATGGAACGAACGTGCAAAGAATTACCAATTCGCATCCCATGCGAGTTCGCGTAATTTGCACGCTCACCCATCGCTCACCCTGAAGCGCCTCTCACCCTGCCCGGGAACTAGAATCGCTGTAACCCCGTCCGCGAACCATCACACCAGTGGAGAGAGGCATCATGGCCAACGGCTATATCAAGGCAGCGAGTACCGACCCCTTGAGCATGGGGTTTGCCAACGCGGCGACGCTCGGACGGATCAGCGGGCATACGCGGGTAGCCTGCTACGGGCACATACCGAACGCGGCGGCAGGCAGCGATGTGTGGGAGGCCGGCGGCGCGTACGCGTTCCAGGCTGCGGCCGTGACGCTGGAGATCCTGTCAGCGAGCGCGAACGACACGGCAGCGGGCACGGGTGCGAGGACGTTCACCATCCAAGGGTTGGATAGCAATTTCAACCAGATCAGCGAGACGATCACCATGAACGGGGTAACGCCCGTGGCGACGGTCAACCAGTACCGGCGCGTCAATTTCCTGACGATCGCCAGCGCCGGCAGTGGCAACACGAACGCGGGGGACGTGACCTTGCGTGTCAGTGGGGCGGGGGCCACGCAAGCGCTGGCGAGGGCCGGGTATGGGTTTGCGAAGCAGGCGATCTACACGGTACCGGCGGGTTTTACGTTTCTGGTATCGGATTTGCTGTTCGAGGTGGGCGGGTTCGCGGCGAACCAGGGCATTACATTCAGCTTCACGCGGATTGCATCGTCGGGACTGATCGTGACCACGAACGAATACCCGACGTCGACGATCAACCCCGTGGAGCGGGTGGTGTTCACCGGGGCGGTGGTACAACCCACGCAGACGCTCACCACGCGGGTGATCTCGATCACCACCGCGACAAGCGGGTACGCGGCATTCAACGGCATACTTGTGGACAACAGTTACCTGAACTAGGGCTATACTGCGCGCGGGGGCCCTTAAGCGACGGGGGCGCCCCGGCCTGGCCCCACGTTACGGGGCCTTTCTAACCCCGTCGAGCACCCTATGACCGCCTTGTCCAATGGCGCCGCGCTAAAGGCGATCAGCGAGGATCGCGCGCTCGGCGCGTCGATGTGCTTTCCCCACCGGCACCCCCAGGCCAGCCCCCCATGCCACGTGCAGATCATGGATGCGTGGGGTGCGCGCGATGAGTTCGTGCTGATCGAGATGTTCCGGGAGGGCGGCAAGTCCACGCTGAGCGAGGAACATCTGTTGCTGGAAGCGTGCTTCGGCAACTTCGGGTATGCGCTGATCATTGGCGAGACGTACACGAAGGCGTGTCAGCGGCTGGAGGCGATCAAGCACGAGGCGGCCCGGAACATGAAGCTGCAGGCGTTGTTCGGCAAGCTGAAGCAGGCCGGGCGACTGTGGAACGAGCACCAGTTCGAGTTAGCTAACGGGGTATTGCTGGAGGCGCACGGGTGGGAGGAGGAACTACGCGGGTTCAAGTGGCATGACTTGCGGCCCGATCGCGCGTACCTGGACGACATCGAGAACAAAGAGCGGGTGAAGGATGCGAAGCAGGTCGACGCGTCCATCCGCAAGCTCTACCTTGAACTCATGCCGGCAATGGACAAGGAGAAAGGCAAGGTCCGCGTGACCGGAACCCCGCTGGCGGAGGACTGCATGGTGACGCGCTTGCGCGCGTCGCCTGACTGGACGTGCCTTAGCTTTCCGATATGCGACCGGGATATCGACGACCCGGCGGCCGTGGCAACCTGGCCCGAGCGGTACCCGATGGAGTGGATCCGCACGAAGCGGGACCAGGCGGAGCGCGCGGGGCAGTTGCGCGGGTTCCTGCAGGAATACATGCTGCAGGCTATTGGCAGTGCGGACAAACCCTTCGAGGAGGAACACATCCGTGAAATCGCCCTTGACCCCGCCCCCTGGGCCCCGAAGACCGTCATTACCGACCCTGCCCGGACTTCTACTGTCGCAAGCTCTGATCAATCCGGCCGTGTTGTTGTGTCCCGGGTGGGTACTCGCATTTACGTTCATGAATCTGTGGGCGCCTACTGGAAGCCGGACGAAGTCGTAACGGACGCGTTCGAGGCGTCCGCGCGCTGGGGCGACGCGCAGGTGGCAATGGAAAAGAACTCGCTGGACGACTGGATGCTCCAGCCGATGCGCGCGGAAATGCTGCGACGCGGCGTGGGCCTGGCCCTCAAGCCGATCACGGCACCGCAGGACCGTTCGAAGGAACAGTTCATCCTGGGCATGCAGCCGTTTTTCCAGGCTGGGGACGTCGTGCTAGTGGGCGGCCGTGGCCAGCATCCGCAGCTGGTTGCGCAGATCCTGAACTTCCCCGCAGGCAAGCGCGACATCTTGAACGCCCTCGCCTACTTCCAGCGGATCTATTCCGGCATCCCGGTGTATGAGGACTTCGGCCAGTATCACCAGATTGAGGGGTACGAGCCCAGCCAGCGCGATCCGCTGGCGGTGGCGTTCAACGCGTCCGCCACGGAGACCACGGCCGCGCTGATCGCCGTGGAAGGCGAGCGCATGGTAGTGGTGGCGGACTGGGTATCGCCTCTCACGCCGGCGCAGGCGGTACCAGACGTGATGCAACTGGTCCGCGCGGCGTTCCCCCGGGCCCGCGTACGCGCGTGGTTGCCGGCGGAGGTGATGGACAACCGCGAGCGTACGCCCCTGGCGGCGGCCTGTCAGGCCGCGCGCATCGTGCCGCAGCGGGGCGCCTACATCAACATGTCGCGTGGCGCGCTGGGCGCGCAGATGCGTACGGAGCTACGCGGCCGGCGGTGCTTCCTTGTGGACTCGCAGGCCCGGCACACGTTGAACGCTTTGGCTTCAGGCTACAATTTCCCCGTGGGCAAGGACGGGCGGCAGATGCCGGAACCGGAAAGAGGCCCACACCGCACATTGATCGAGGGGATAGAATCCGCTGTCGCGGCGCTGACAACTTACGGCAATGATTCCTTGCCAGATGGCATGTCTTCTGCTACTAACCCACAAGGTGCTGTCTACCTGACCACACTCCCCCGGAGGAAATAATCATGGGCGTTTCCCGCAAAACCACCCCCAAGGCCCCCACGCAAAACCCCGTGGACTTCTACAAAGGCAAGGATCACGGCGGCCCGCACGGCAAGCCGTCGAACGTACCGGAGCGCCTCCAGGGCGGCCCGATGCGCGAGAAGATGCGCCGCAACGGGCTGTAAGGAGCGCGCCATGCCAGAAGAAAAGAAAGGGCGCATGTCCCGGGTGTACTCCACCCCGAAAACGGAACTCCCGAAGCGGGGTTCGCGCACGTCCACCCACAAGGAGCGGACGAAGGAACAACCGAAACAGGCGCCTAAAAAGCGCATGGGACACTGACATGGCGCGCACCACCCACAAAAGCCCTGGCACCACGTCCGAATCCCGGGACGTGTCGGAGTTCTTCGGCAAGACGACGAAGCGACCCGAAGCGGACACGAAGCCCCCGCGCACGCCGAAGGACCGCAACACCGGGTCGAAGCTCGCAAACAAGCTCAAGGGCAGGGTGATCGGCTGACATGGCCCGCAAAAAGAAACCGGCCGCTGAGGCGCCCAAGGAAACGCCGGTGGTGGAGGAAACTTCGCCGCTGGTGATGGACGCCCAGCGTCTGGGCGAGGAGGTGGAGAACTTCGCCGAAGACATCACCTCGCAAGCGTATTCCGATGCCATCGCGCTCTATCCGAAAATCCTGAAGTGCTATGAGAACAAGCACAACCAGGCCGACGAGATAGAGGAATACTGGAATATCTTCAACGCCCAGCCTGACGAGAATCAGCAGTACTCGGGCAACTCGCAGTGCTACATCCCGGCGGTGCGCGATGCCATCAAGGCGCGCATGAAACGCACGCTGGCCAGCCTCTTTCCGGCGAACCATAAGCACGTGGACGCGGTGGGCAGCAGCGGCCAGCAACCGTTCGCGCAAATCTCATTGCTTGAGCACTACATCCGCAACACGAACCTGAAGGACATCGTGCGCGCGGATCTGATCGCGGGCGACGTGACGGGCCAGTGGAACCTTTACGTCGACTGGTACAAGTGCAAGCGGCGCGTCAAGGAACTGGTAAAGCAGCCTCCCATCCTCGAGGACCACGAACTCGGGATCGAGGTAGAGGATACGACTGTCGAGGAGGAGTGGGACACGAAGGAGGAGACCGTCATCACGGAGGGGCCGGATATCACGCCCTTTGCGACGGAGGATCTCGCGGTGTACCCCCCGACGTGTAACGACCTCCAGAAAGCCACGGCTACCGCTATCCGCCTGCGCCTCTCGAAGGAGGCGTTGCAGCAGTACGTGGACGACGGCATTTTCGTCGGACGCACCGCCAAGGAAATCATGGACCAGGTGGCGCAGCCGGACGGCGCGCGGCAGAAGTCCGTACCACAGAAAAAGCGCACGTCGGACGCCGGCGTACGCACCGAAGGCACGTACAAGTACGCCCTGATCTATGAAGTGCATACGGATCTCGTGCTAGACGAGGCCCGGGGCAAGGAACCCGTTTTCGTCTATTACGCAGGCCCGGATGAGATCCTTGGCATCATCCGCAATCCGTTTTGGTGCGCCAAGCGGCCGATCATTTCGGCGCCTATCGAGCGTCTCCAGGGTTCGTTCTTCGGGATCTCGATCATCAAACCCGTGAAGTTCCTCCAATGGAACCTGAACGACTACTGGAACATGGGGCAGGACAGTGCGCAATATTCGCTCCTGCCTATCGTGATGACGGACCCGCTAGCCAATCCGAATTACCAGTCGATGGTGATGGGCCTGGCGGCCGTGTGGCTGACGAATCCGCAGTCCACGCAATTCGCGCAATTCCCCGCGATCTATAAGGACGCGGTGCCGTTGTGCAACGCCATCAAGCAGCAGATAAACGAGTCGATGGATGTGAATGACGCCATGATGGGGCGCACGCCTCCGGGCCGAAAGAACAGCCAGCAGGTTGCAGCGATGGCGCAGGAACAGATGCTGAACATCAACTACAACGCAACGCGGTATGAGGAAGTCATGCTGAACCCGTTGCTGGAATGGATGTTCGAGTTAGACCGCCAATTCCGTACGAAGGAGCTCGCCGTGCTCGCCTCCGGCGAATCCGGGTACCGCGCGAAGATCGAGGAGATCCCCGTACAGGCGTTCGGAGAACGGTTTTTCTTCCGGTGGATCGGTACCGCGTATCAATCCGGCCTGCAGCGCATGCAACAGATGATCGCGTGGATGAACGTCCTCCGGGGCATCCCGCCGCAGCAGTTGAACGGCCGGCGTCTCGATATCACCCCGATCCTGGAGGCCGGCACCGACCAGATATTCGGGCCCGAGGTGGCACCGCGCATCCTCGTGGACGAACGGAACCTGTTCCGTATCGACCCGGAAGACGAGAACCTCATGATGCACAACGGGCTTCCGGGTGAGCTCCACCCGGGCGACGATGATGCAGCGCACATACAGGCGCACTTGCGCGGCGCGCAACTCACCGGCGACCCGGCGGGGCTCTACCGC
>JACXTT010004738.1_pt1 | contig 20083 bp, 18 predicted proteins | sample 9270951 | NCBI WGS metagenome assembly JACXTT01 (sample SAMN15532306, study PRJNA645909) | rock metagenome | isolation source: weathered quartz diorite | place: Puerto Rico | collected 2017-06-21 | reverse complement strand
GGTGAAGCCGGCCAGCTCGGCCTTCACTTCATAGGTGCCGATCTGCAGCAGCGTAAACGCATAGTCACCACTCTCGCTGGTAACGGTCGCACGGCTGATGTTCGTCGCACGATTGGTGGTCGTGATGGTGACGCCTGGTAACACGGCGCCACTCGTATCGACGACGCGCCCGACGATGTCTCCAGTCCCCTGCGCGAACGCAGACGTCGCCAATCCGAGAAGGAGAATCATCGAGCGCCCAAGGTTTCGGAGGTGTGTCATCGGTCCCTCTCCTGCTGAGCGCGGCCCGCCACGCGTGTTCCTGAGTTGCGCGGAGTATAGGGTGCCGATCGCGGCGGACTTGTAGCAGATTGTGCGGCGACGTCAGCGTCGCAACAAACTGCTACACCCACACCTCGTTGCTTTGACTACGATTCCCGGTCGCTGCCATGTGCTCCACAACGTTCACCGCAAGAGTCCTTGCTACCGCCATTCCGCTGTGCTGGTGCGTCGCCCTGCTTACTGCGTCCGCGACGACGCCTGTGATTCCGCTGACACCGGCGCAGCAGCGACAATTCGAGTCCGGTCGAATGCTGTTCGACATGACGTGCGCAGCCTGCCACGGGTTCGATGGACAGGGACGCGAAGGCCTTGGGGCCAATCTCGTGACCTCAAAGTACGTACAAGCTCCACCGGCTGTGCTCGTTCGGATCCTCACGAATGGCAAACAGGGATCGGTAGGGGTTATGCCGGCGTTGATGGGACAGTTCTCTGATTCTCAGTTCGCCAATGTACTGACCTACGTGCGTCGTGCCTGGGGACATACGGCGAGTGCCGTCACCACCGGCGAAGTGCTCCGATCGCGACAATCCATCGTTCGAACGGGACCATGGACCGACAGAGAATTGTCGGCGTTCCTCACCGACAAACGACGCGACCCGGCTTCCGTACCGCCTCGGTGAAGGATGAGCGGGACGTACGCGAAGCTTCTCGACGTACGCCCGGTCCGATCACGTGAAGTTCGCTTTGACGAGACTCTTGTCGATCGACGCTAGCGTCGAACGGCCAGCCATAGCGGCGGCGCCGATCAGCTCGCGTTGGATGATGTTCAGCAATCGTTCGACGCCCGGTGTCCCAAACGCGGCCAGCGCCCACCGGGTTGGCCGCCCGAGGAGGACCGCGTTCGCGCCGAGCGCCAGCGCTTTCAGAATGTCGCTGCCGCGGCGATACCCGCTGTCGGTGAGGACGGGAATCCGGCCGTTGATCGCCGCGACGATCTCGGGCAGCACTTCGAGCGTCGAGGGGCCGTAGTCCATCGATCGGCCGCCGTGATTGGAGACGATGACGCCATCGATACCGTGGTCGACGCACTGCTTCGCGTCTTCCGCGGTGAGAATCCCTTTCACGACCATGGGGACTTTCACGACCTTGCGAAGGGCGTCGAGGTAGCGCCAAGAGTACCAAAGCCGTGCGGGCGACACACGATAGAGCGCAGGCCCCGATAGGGCTCCGCTCGAGGGCGCTGTGGCGCCGCGTCCTCCTCCTCCGCCGCCTCGACCGCCGCCACCAATTCCGGCACCTCGCCCGCCAAGATTCCGATCCTGCTGAGACCGCTCGTAGTACGACGCTTGCTGATCGACGGTGACGACAATCGCGGTGCACCCCGCCGTGACGGCTTCGTCGAGGACCTCCCGACTCGCATCGATGCTCTGCAGCGGGTAGAACTGCCACCAGAGCGGCCCGGTCGCTCCCTCGGCAATCCGTCCGATGCGCGTGCTCGTGTTCTGGCTGACGATCATCGGCGTGTTCGACACCGTGGTGGCCGCGCGGTGCATCCCGATCTCGCCGTCTGGGTGGAGCGGAACCATCGCCGCTGTCGGCGCAATCATGATTGGATACTTCATCTTCATCCCGAGGATCTCGCACGACAGATCCACGGTCGCCGGATCGATCGCCTTGCCTGGCAGGAGATCGACCCACTCGAATGCCTGACGGTTGCGGCGCAGGGTGAACTCGGAACCATCGCCGTGCGCGGTGTAGTCGTACACGGGAAGCGGCACGTTGGCGAACATGACCGGTTCGAAGTCGAACGCATTCGTCATTTCGTCGAGCCCGGGCGTTCGTTTGTGTTCGCTGAGCGGACGAGGATCCAGCTGCGCCGACAAGGTGGACGTGAGGAGCGGCGAGGCGGCCACGAGTCGCGCGAGGTTCGCGATAGCCTTGCGCCGAGACGTATTCTGGCGCCACTGAGCTTCAATCGGGCCCACTGCCACTCTCCTGTCCTGGCTACGTCTTGTCGCGCGGCGCCGCGTGGACGTACAGAACCGAACGGTCGAGTGCCTTCACCGTCGACACACCGCACATGCCCATGTAGCGCGCCAACTCGGTCTGCAGTATCTCGAGGACTCCCTGCACGCCGCTGGCGCCATACGCGGCAAGCCCCCACATCGCCGGGCGTCCGACGAGCACCGCTCGCGCACCCGATGCGAGCGCCTTGAGGATGTCGGTTCCGCGCCGAATGCTCCCGTCCACGAGCACTGGCACCGCGCCTTGCACAGCGTCCACGATCGCAGGCAGCGCGAGGATCGGCGAGTCTCGGACTGGCCCGACCAGTCCGCCGTAGTTCGACACGATCAACCCCTGGACGCCGTGTTTTAACGCGACCCTCGCGTCATCGGGCGTCGCGATGCCCTTCACGAGAACGGGGATGTTGATGCCCTGCTTGATCGCATCAACGGCGGTCCAATCCACTCTTCGGAGGGCGGCGATGCTGCGGGCGCCCTTCGCGACGGGCGCGGCGCCGACCGTCACACAGATCGCTTTGCACCCGGCCTTCACGGCATCCTGAACGCGCGCCCTCGCCGCGGTATCGCTCGCGAACACTTGACACCAGATCGGCGTGGCGGCCTCCGCGATCAGGTCGCCCAGCGGCACGCTCGTGTCGCTGCTCATCACCGCCGCAGCATTCGCCGCTGACGCACCCTTCACAGTGGCGAGCTCCCCGTCGGGGTGGAACCGTCGCTGATTCGCGATGGGCCCAACCATCACCGGCGCGAACAGACGGTCGCCGAACAGCGCGACGCTGAGATCGAGATCGAGTACCGGTGACAGCATCCGCGGGCGCAACGTGATGCGATCGAACGCAGCCCGATCGCCCCCCGCGATCGAGGTGAAGACCTCGGCGGTCAGCATGCGCTTCGCTTGTTCCTCGTACTCCAGCGTGTTGACCAGTTGATCGCGAGGTGCAAGGCGGACCGGCGTCGCCTCGCGTCCAGGAGGGACTTGCGCCGGGATCGAGGCCATGCGACTGAGCGCTTCCCGCCTCGTGAGAGTCAAGCCCATTCACCTCGCGCGCGGCAGTATAGGGTCGCGATCACGATGGAGTTGTAGCAGATTGTGCGGTGACGTCTGATTGTCCAGGGACGGTGCGATACTTCGTGCTTCGCAGCAGGAGGCAGACATGACGATAAGGCGTGTGATCTGCGCGGCGGGCGCGATCGTGCTCGCCAGCGTGACGCTGGTCTCGGTGCAGGCACAACGGCAGGGCGCGGCGGGCGGCCAGAGCGGTGCCGGCGCCGGCCGCGGGAACGCTCCGGCGCAAACGCCGGGGACGCTCATCACCGGCGTGTGGGGCGCCGAGGCGTCGCCAGTCGACGCTCGTGGCTGGGGCTGGATGACGCAGTCGTACGTCAGCGCGAATTACAAGCGGCCGTTCTGGAACAAGGCCAAGGAGCTGTTGTTCAGCGGCATGCAGGTGACGAGCTACACGATCGGCTCGTTCAATCCGACGCTCTATTGCGAGGTTCGCAAGCATTACGGCTTCGTCTGGTTCGAGATGCAGCACAGCACGATGTCGTGGGACGAGGTCGCGAAGATGATCGCGGCGTGCCCGGGACCCGACGGTGCCGCACCCTTCATCCGCATGCCGGACCAGCTCGAGTCGAGCGTGCAGAAGGCGACCGATCTCGGCGCGATCGGTCTGGTCTTCCCCACGATCCGCGACGGTCACCAGGCGCTGGAGGCCGCCCGGTACGCGCGTTTTCCACCGTTTGGACGTCGGAGCTCGGGCGCAGGACAGGCCGCGACGGTCTGGGCCAACGTGCCGGGTGGTTATCAGAACACCGTCAACGACAACATGCTCGTGGTGGTGATGCTCGAGACCGTCGACGCCATCGCCAACGCGGACGAGATTGCGGGTACGTTCGGCATCGACGTCGTGATTCAGGGCAACAACGATCTGTCCCGTTTCTCCGGGTGGGCGCAGACCGATCCGCGGTACCAGGCGATGCTCACGGTGAGCCGGAATGCGACGCTTCGAGCCGGGAAATTCTGGGGCAACGCGGGCCAGCAGTACCTCACCGGGAACCCGCTCAGTCCCGACGTGCGTTTCGTGCAGAACGGACCCGCCTTCGATGGCTGGATGCCGCCACGGGGACGCGGGGGCAACGCCGAAGAGCCGACGATCGGGCTGCCCGGAGGCCGTGGCGGTCGTGGAGGCGGAGGGCTCCAGCAATGACCGTTTCTCGATGCAGCGGTTGTTCTCGAGCGATTGACCGGCGCTCGATGTTGACGCTCGGGCTGGGTGGAATCTGCCTGGGCGCGATGTCTTCCGTCATGGCGGCGAGACAGGACGATCCCGCGTCGATGCTTCCTCAGACGGGTGATCTCCTGGTCAAGCTCGACGACTCCGCATCAAAACCCCTTGGGCCCGCCGACGTCGGTGCGCAGGGTCCTCCGCTGATGGCGTGGCCGATGGATCCGGTCAGCGGGATTGTGCGGAGGGCGAACCGCCTCAGCGAAATACTCCTGATCCGCCTGAATGGTCGCGCGCCCGGTTACAACCAGCCGAATGCCGCAGACGGTGTGCTGGCCTACAGCGCCCTCTGCACTCACGCCGGATGCGATGCGATCGAGTGGACTCCGGCGACGGGGATTCTCGCGTGCGACTGTCATTCGTCAGAGTTCGATGCGAGTGCAAATGGCCGCGTTGTCGGCGGGCCGGCAACCCGAGCGTTGCCGTCGCTTCCTCTCAAGATCGATCGCACTGTGCTGGTCGTCGCCACGCCGTTCGCGACATCCATACGCTTCGACGAGTAGGGCTATGCCTATGAGAACGCTCCTCGCTGGATGTGCCGCCGCGATCCTGGTCGCAGCTTTCTGGGTCACGTTGACCCCTGGCGCGGCGCAGCAACCGCCAGCGCCAGGCTCGCCAGCCACAGCGCCCGCACCGCCTGCGCCCATTCCCGCCGTGCTGCAGCACTATCAGCCGGTGACCACAGAACGGCTCAGGAGCCCTGAGCCTGGAAACTGGCTTCAGGTTCGTGGCACCTACAACGGGTGGGGCTACAGTCCGCTTGACCAGATCACACCAGCGAACGTCAAGCAGCTTTCGCTGGCGTGGGTGTTCTCGACCGGCGCGGTGAACGCGCACGAGGCAGCGCCCCTCGTGAACAACGGGGTGATGTTCGTCTCCGCGCCCGGAAACCAGGTGATCGCCCTCGACGCCCAGACCGGTACGACGCTGTGGCGGTATCGGCGGGAATTGCCCCCCGGGGCAATCGTGATGCACCCGGTCAGCCGCGGCGTGGCGCTGTACGGCAACACGGTGTTTTTTGCGTCGAACGCGGCGGTTCTCGTCGCCCTCGACGCCAAAACCGGCAACGAGCTGTGGACCACGACTGTGGAGGACAACAAGAAGGGCTACTACTTCAGCGGCGCGCCACTGATCGCGGATGGCAAGGTCATCGTCGGCGTCTCCGGCGGTGAATGGGGCATCCGTGGTTTCGTCGCGGCGTTCGACGTCGAGGACGGCAAAGAGGCCTGGAGAACGTTCACGATCCCGGCGCCCGGAGAGCCTGGCAGCGAGACGTGGCCGAAGGGAGATCAGTGGAAGACCGGCGGCGGACCGACATGGGTCGCCGGCAATTACGACCCGGCCACGAACCTGCTCTACTGGGGCGTTGGCAATGGCGGACCGTGGATGGGCGATCTCCGCCCTGGCGACAACCTGTACACGTCCTCCACCATCGTCATGGATGCCTCGAGCGGCCGAATCGTCGGGCACTTCCAATACAACCCGAATGAATCGTTCGATTGGGACGAAGTCTCCCCGCCGCTGCTGGTCGACTTCATTCGCAACGGGCGGACCGTCACGGGACTCGTCGACGTGGCGCGCGACGGCTACATGTTCTTCCTCGAACGCACGAGCAAAGGACCCATCACATTCGTCGATGCCATGCCGTACGTGTTGCAGACCGTCTTCAAGAGCATCGATCCGAAGACGGGGCGTGCCGAATACAACACCGAGCACAAACCCGGAGTGGGCAAAACGGTCGATATCTGCCCGATGTGGGTGGGCGCAAAGAACTGGCAGCCCGCCGCGTTCAATCCCAAGACCCGCCTGCTCTACGTTCCGACGTCCGCGAACCTGTGCAGCTCGCTGACCGGCACCAAGCCAGAGTACCGCGCCGGCTCGACGTACACGGGAGGACGCAACACGCTGTTCATCGCTCCAGGCGCGGACCACCTGGGAGAAACGCAGGCATGGAACGTCGATACCGCGCAGAAGGCGTGGACGTACAACTTTCCCAAGTCGTCCAATTGGGGCGGGTTGCTGACGACGGGAAGTGGACTTGTCTTCGGCGGCGGCACCGCCGATCGGATGTTTCGAGCGCTCGATGCGTCGACCGGCCGGCTGCTGTGGCAAGCGCCGACCAATTCAGGCGTGATGGGCCAGCCGTCGACCTTCATGATCAACGGGAAGCAATACGTCGCGGTCATGTCGGGCTGGGGCGGCGACGCGCGTGGGGTGCAGGCGCAATTGAATCGACTTCGGCCGGGTGAGTTTCCGGAAGTGCCCGATGGCGGAGCTCTCTGGGTGTTCACGTCGTCTGGCGCGCAATAATCGCTCTCTAGGACGTAGGTCTGGAGATGGCGTCCTCCCCGACGCCGGTGAGGCAATACCCGTCGCCGTGCGCGGTGCGGATGAATTGCGGGTGACGCGGATCGGGCTCGATCTTCCTCCGCAGGCGCGCGATGGCAAAGTCGACGGTTCGCGTCTCGATGTCGGTGTCGAGATACCCCCACACAGCGCGGAGCAACTCGGAGCGGTGCACGACCACGTCGTGACGATCGGCGAGATAGCTCAGCAGCTCGAACTCGCGGCGCGTCAGCGGAATGGAACGGCGCCGGTCCGAGGCAGACTTCTTCAGGAAATCGACCGTGACCGTGCCCAGTCGAATCCGACTGACACCGGGCCGCGCCCGCCGAAGTACGGCACGTATGCGCGCGAGGAGCTCGTCCGGATCGAACGGTTTCGTGATGTAGTCATCCGCGCCGAGATTCAGGCCCTTCAGCTTGTCAGCTCGCTCCGCGCGGGCCGTCAACACAATGATCGGAAGCTGGCCGAGCGAGTGCAGCGTCGGCAGCAGCTCCAATCCGTCGAGGTCCGGTAACGCGAGATCCAGGACCACGAGGTCCGGTATGGCGGTGCGGGTCCGGCTGATGGCGCGTGTGCCATCCGCAGCGACGTCCACTTCATAGCCTTCCGATTGGAGGTTGTCCCGAAGTACGAGCCTCAGCGTCGGATCGTCCTCGACGACGAGAATGCGGTGACGCGTTGTCGTCAACATATCGGAAGTCCTACCACGCAGCGAGTTCCCATGCCGAGCGCACTGTCCACCGTCAAGCTGCCCGCGTGGTCGGCAATTACTTTGCTGGCAATCGCCAGTCCCAGTCCACCTCCGTCCGTCGGAGCGAAGGTTCGGCTCGTGATGCTGTCGCGCACCGCCGCCAGTTTCTTTGGCGAGATGCCACCGCCATCGTCCCGTACCTCGATGGACACTGTCGGTCCGTCATGCTGAATCGAAATGCGGATGTGCCCTTGCCTGCCATTCCGCGCATGACGCAGTGCATTATCAATCAGGTTTCTCAGCACCAGCACCATCGTTCGCTGATCCGCCCGAACGCATGGAAGATCCTCTGGCGTCTCGACGTCGACCCGAATGTCGCTCTCCCACAGCCGCGGCTGAAAACCCTTCAACGCCTCCTCGACGAGTTCTGCCGCCGCGATGGGTTCAAACGCATATGCTTCGGCGACATCGGCAATCCGGGCATACGTGAGCAGATTGTCGACCAATCGGTTCAGGTTGGTCGTTTCCTGCATCACCAGATGCGGGTACGCCCGATAGCGCTCTGAGGTCACCTGGGACTCACGTGTCAGCGTTGCCGCCAGAGCATGAATATTTGCGAGCGGCGTTTTCAGATCGTGAGTCACGGACGACACAAAGCGCGCCCGCATCTCGGACAGCTTCGCGTCCTTCACTATCGTCCTGCGGGCCAGGGCCAGGCTCACGCCGCACACAACGGCGGCAACGCACATGACGATCAGGGTCATATCTGCACGTCGGCGCGCCGTCATCAGCATCGGATCCCGTGCCGCGCTGACACGAAGCGTCCATCGACGGAATGTGATATCCGGAGGCAGGTCCGACCCGGTGTCGGAGGAGTCCATGAAGAGCAACGGAAACGCCCGCTCGGCAACTGGAGGGTCGGTGGAATTCAGGCCAAATACGGTCCCGTTGTCGTCGTCGAGCAGCGCAATATCCTGCGTAAGATTGCCGCCAGCATTTGGGCTGAAACCCGCGAGGATGTCGGCGAAGTACTCCTTTCGAACCCAATCCAGATTCACGGTGAATCCACTTACGGATTCCAGATGCTCGCGAAGTGGATCCGCATACGTGACTCTGGCGATGACCTGATAGGGTACGCCCGCAACAACAGTTTCGAAGGCGACATACCGAAGCTGCACCTCGAGGCTCGCCAAAACACCTTCCCGTATCTGCTGACTGATTGGCGGATCGACCACTACCGTAATCGGAGACTCGATGGTTCGATTGTGCGACGGCAACCAGGGCGGGAGGCGTGTGCTGCGGCTGAAGACCACCATGCCGCCACTCCCGCCACGCCACGTGAAAAACGATTCGGGGTATGGATAGCGAGCGAATGTCGTGGCGACCTGTTCCGTGATGTCCAGATCGGCGGTGTCGGTTGGCAGCGGCGCGTCCCAATCGCGGCTCGCCAGAATCGTGGCCTGTGCGCCGCGCATATCGCGATTGATCGCGGTGAGGAGGAGGTCCGCGTTTTCTTCGGTCTGGCTGACGATTCGACTAGCGACGCCCTGCTCCCAATCACGCGTAACGCGGTAACCGAACGCCACGAGCGCAATAATCCCCGCCAGGGCCAGAACGATCAGGACGTTCCACGCTCGTGCGGCAAGGGCGACCCGACCAAACATCATCGACGCATCTCGCGCTCGCGATAGTACCTGACCGCTCCCGGATGCAGCGGGATCACGGTTGCCGGCGCACGGTGGAGATCAACCTGGCGACGAACATGGTCGGGCATGTCTTCGAAGAGCGCGCGCGTCAGCTCGTAGACCAGTGTCGCGTCGAGGTCTGCGCGGCAGACGAGCAGGAGATCGATTCCCACCGTATGCAAGGGGGCATCCTGACCTGGGTACGTGCCGCGAGCAAGCAGGGTTCGTCTCAGTAGTGGATAGTGCTGCCGCAGATGGTCGACTTCCGGGCCGTCGATCTCCAGCAGGCGCGCGCCGCCCCGAAGGGCGCGCGCGATTGGTTCTTGAGGCGGATGTACCGTGGCGATCACGGCATCCACGTCTCCCTTCAACAGTTTGTCCACCGCAAGGTCGTATGGAGCAAATTCGCCACGTATCGCGGACGTGGAAACGCCCATGCTGTTAACCAGACGCTCCCCAAGGACACGGTTGCCGCTGGCGGGATCGCCGAGCACGATGCGGAGGCCTCGCAGCCCGTCGCGCGGATTCACGGTCGGCCCGATCAGGACGTGCACGACCGAGCGGTACATCAGCGCAATACCCCGAATGTTCTGCAGATGCGCGGCGCCGCCTGACGGACGACCATAGAAGGCCCCATACGTCACGTCTGCCGCCGCGTTCGTCACGTCGATCGAACCCTTCTCAAGGGCTTCGAGACGCTTCTGCGCGTCGCCGATCGTCACCGCCTGAATGGAGAACTGCGGAAGATCGAGAAACGCACTCAGGAGGCTCGTCGAACGTAGCGAAATACGCACAGTCGGCCCCGACGTCGCGGGCGGCGCGGTTTCGACGGCAGCCGAAGTGCCGCAACCGGGTAACACGAGAAGAACGCCGAGGGCCAACGCCGTCTTCCTGCGCCACATGACTGGACGGAGGATTCTAGTCGATGCTCGGGTGGACCAGCCGTCCTTGATGGCCGTCGTACTGAGGCCGACCGTCACGGTGTCCCCATTTGCGAGGCGGAAGATTAAACCGCAAGTGTACAAACGATCAGATTTCTTATGGATTTTGGAGGCGCCGCCCGGATTTGAACCGGGGATCGAGGTTTTGCAGACCTCTGCCTTACCACTTGGCGACGGCGCCGGTCGGAACTGTATGGAGGGGGATTCCGGCCGCGTCTATGCGCAGCGACAACAGCGCGCGAAACAGCAGGTCGGAACCATCATCGAATCAGAGCGAAGGTTGGAGCGGGAAACGGGATTCGAACCCGCGACTTCGACCTTGGCAAGGTCGCACTCTACCACTGAGTTATTCCCGCTCTTTGCGAAAATCCAGCGTAACACAGCGATATTTGCAGGATCAAGAAAACCAAGGCGGACCTGAAGGTCCGCCTCTACGTGCGCGCGTCGCGCAGGACCTGAGCCGCCTCTTCGGGCGACGTCGGATTCAGATAGAACCCGGTGGCCCATTCGAATCCCGCGACCTTCGTCAGCTTCGGAATGATCTCGACGTGCCAGTGATAGAACTCGGCCGCCGACTCGACGACAGGCGCGGTGTGGATCAGCAGGTTGTACGGCGGCGACCCGAGCGACCTGTTGATGCGGCGCAGGATGTCGCCGAGCAGCCGCGCCAGCGACGCGTACTCGTGCCTGGGCGAGTTATCGAAATGCGCTTCGTGGCGCCGCGGCAGCAGCCACGTCTCGAAGGGAAAACGCGGGGCGTAGGGCGCGACGGCAACGATGTCGGCATTCTCCGCAATCAACCTCTGCCCCTCACGCGTCTCCTGACGCAGGATGTCGCAGAAGACGCAGCGCTCCTTCGCCTCGAAATGCGCCTTCGCGCCGTCGACTTCATCCCGCACTTCCCTGGGCACGATCGGCAGCGCGATCAATTGCGAGTGTGAGTGGTCCAGTGAGGAACCGGCCCCCGAGCCGTGGTTCTTGAACACGATGATGTAGCGGAAACGGCGATCCTGCCGCAGATCCTGCATCCGTTCTCGCGCCGCCCAGAGCACCTGCTCGATGGCCTCGTCACTCATGTCCGCGAGCATGTCCAGATGACGCGGTGACTCGATGATCACCTCGTGCGCGCCGATGCCGTTCATCTTGTCGAAGATCCCCTCGCCCCGACGATCGAGCGTGCCTTCGACGCGCAACACCGGAAACTGGTTCGGAACGACGCGCAGATTCCACCCCGGCAGGTTGGGGCGGCTGCCGTTGTGGCGCACCGCGAGCAGTTCCGGCGGCGTCATCTCCTCATGACCTTCGCAGAATGGACAGGTGGGGTCGGGCGAAATGTGCACCGACTCGAGACGGAAGTCGTTCGGGCGTTTGCGCCGTTCGGTGGAAATGATGACCCAGCGGCCGGTGACCGGATCTTTACGGAGCTCAGACACTAGTTGCAGGCATTGAACGCATTAGGAGGAATTGAACGCATTAGGGTACACGATGACGCGCGGTTCGGACTTGTCGAAATCGATCGCGACCACATCGAAGCGGCAGGGACAATCATGTAGCTTCTGGCGCGCGAGGTAGTCGGCGGCCATCCGCGAAATGCGGCGTTGCTTCCAGCCCGTCATCGCCGCAGCCGCGCCGCCGAAGTCCTGCGTCATCCGCGCTTTAACTTCGACGAACACGATCGTGGGGCCGTCCTTCGCGACAATGTCGATTTCGCCGAATCGGGTGCGGTAGCGGCGTTCAACAATTGCGTACCCGCGGCGCTGCAGTTCGGCACACGCGAGATCTTCACCGGAAATCCCGAGAGCTTGACGAGGATCGCTGGTCATACCGGCCACCGATACAAACAATGCGCCGTTTTCTTCGTGTCATCGTGGTAAAGAAGCGAGCGCTTCGTCGAGAATGCGGAGCGCGATATCCGCTTCCTGCTTCGTCAGCACCAGCGGCGGCGAGAGACGAATCGCATTCCGGCCTGCACCCAGCACAAGCAGCCCACGTCTGAAACACTCGCGGACCAGCGCATCGCGTTCGGTCGTCGCACGCTCCTTCGTCCGGCGGTCGCGAACGAGCTCGATACCAACCATCAACCCTCGCCCCCGCACGTCGCCGATGAGCGGATGTTTCTCCATCAGCGCACGGGCGCCATCGATCAAATACGAGCCGACCACTTCCGCATTCTTCACCAGGCTTTCGCGCAGCAGCCTGATCGTGGCAATCGCCGCGGCGCACGACACCGGGTTGCCGCCGAACGTGCTCGCGTGGGCTCCCGGCGGCCACTGTCCCATCAGACTCGACGGCGCCGTCGTGATCCCGAGCGGCAGGCCCGATGCGATCCCCTTCGCGATGGTGATGATGTCCGGCGCCACCTTCGAGTGCTCGATCGCGAACATCTTCCCCGTGCGGCCCATCCCTGATTGCACCTCGTCGGCGATCAGCTGAATCCCGTGTTTCGTCGCAATCGCGCGCAGCCGCTCGAGGAAGCTGTCGGGCGCAACGATGTAGCCGCCTTCGCCCTGAATGGGCTCGACCATGATGGCAGCGACTTCATCGGGCGACACGAGGTGCACGAACAGCTGCTGCTCGATGAACTCGATGCAGCGATCCACGGTTGCGCCGGGCGAAAGTCCCGAACGATACGTATCGGGGTATGGCGCGTGATAGACACCTGCCACAAGCGGCCCGAAGCCCTGACGCTGCCGCACCTTGCTGGCCGTGAGTGACAGCGAGCCCATCGACCGCCCGTGAAAGGCCCCGAAGAACGCAATCACGTTGTGCCGGCCGGTGGCGAACTTGGCGAGCTTCAGCGCGGCCTCGTTGGCCTCGGTTCCCGAGTTGCTGAAAAACGACCGGTGCGGACCCGCCATCGGAGCGAGGCCGGCAATCTCCTCGCCGAGCTGTGCCTGCAGCTCGTAATAGAAATCGGTCCCCGACATGTGCAGAAACTTCTGCGCCTGCTCGGTGATCGCTTTCACGACGTCGGGATGTGAATGGCCGGTCGACGCGACGGCAATGCCGGCCGTGCAATCGAGGAAGACGTTCCCATCCACGTCTTCGACGGCCGCACCGCGCCCTTTCGCGATGACGAACGGATAGTCGCGCGTGTAGGAGGTGGACACCGCCGCACGGTCACGCGCGATGATGTCGCGCGCCTTCGGTCCGGGCAGCTCGGTGCGGAGATCGGGAACCCTCGACTCGCTCGGGTCAAGCACCTTCTTCTCGCTGCGCTCGCTCGAGTCGGGCCCTTTCACTTTCGTTTCCAGCGCGTACCTCCGGGATTGTCCTCGAGCAGGATTCCGCGGTCGGCGAGTGCGGTCCGGATGCCATCGGCGGCGGCAAAGTCGCGCCGCGCGCGTGCGGCCTTCCGCTCCTCGATGAGGCGTTCGATCTCGTCGATCGGCACCGGCGGCTGCGCGTCCTCGGCGCGGCGCAGCGTGACGACGCCGAGCACGCAGTCGAACTCGTCGATGGCGCGGCGCGCCGCATCGGCATTCTCGCGGCTGATCGCCTTTGAATCGATCGCGGCGTTCAGATCGCGGACGAGATCGAAGATCGCGGCGAGACCAGCCGCGGTATTCAGATCGTCCAGCAGCGCAGCCGTAAATGCCGCTCGCGCCGTGTCGATCGAGGCCTCCACCGCCGGTGAACCCTCTGTCGACGACACCGTCTCGAGCCGTGCGAGACAGTCGACGACCCGCCGCAGCGATTCCTCGGCCTGCTCCATTCCTGCCCAGGTGAAATTCAGCTGCTTGCGGTAATGCGACGACAGCAGGAGGTAGCGAAGCGCGGACGCACGATGCCCGCGCGCCAGCACGTCCGGCAACGTGTAGACGTTGCCGAGCGACTTCGACATCTTCTCGTTTTCGACGAAGAGGTGTTCGACGTGCACCCAGAACCGCGAGAACGGCCGCCGGGTGGCGCCCTCGCTCTGCGCGATCTCGTTTTCGTGGTGCGGGAAGATTAAATCGATGCCGCCGGCGTGAATGTCGATCGGCGGTTCGCCGAGCAGACGCAGCGCCATCGCGGAGCACTCGAGATGCCATCCAGGGCGTCCCGGACCTGCGCCGACGTCCCACGTGGGCTCGCCAGCCTTGCTCGCCTTCCACAGCACGAAATCGCGCACGTCGTCTTTGGTGTATTCGTCGACGTCGACGCTGACGCCGGACTTCATTCCCTCGTGATCGAGGCGCGCCAGCTTGCCGTACTCCGGCAGCGTCGAGATCTTGAAATAGATGGAGCCGTCGCGCGTGTAGGTGTGCCCGTTGCGGCCCAGTGACGCAATCAGCTCGCCCATGGCGCGGAGGTTCGCGTCATCGGTCGCGCGCGGCATCTCTTCCGGTGCTTCGACGCCGAGTTGCTCGGTATCCTCGCGGAACACGCGAATCCACTGCTCGGTGTATTCGCGCAGCGGCATTCCCGCCTTTTGCGCACCGGCGATCGTCTTGTCGTCGACGTCGGTGTAGTTGATCGCCTCACGCATCGTGTAGCCGCAGAGATGCTTCAGCGTGCGCCGCAACACATCCACACAGACGTAGGTTCGGAAGTTGCCGATGTGCGCCCGTGCGTACACGGTTGGCCCGCACGCGTACATTCGAACAGTGCCATCCTGCGACGGCGAGAACGCCTCCTCCTCACGTGAGAGTGTGTTGTACAGCTTCAACATCAGTCGTTCGGGTCGTTCGAATCGTTCGGGTCGTTCGATTCGTTCAACTCGTTCGGGTCGTTCCTCTGGCCTTCGTTCTGCTGGCGCGAACGTCCGAACGATCCGAACGATCCGAACGGTCCGAACGGTCCGAACGGTCCGAACGGTCCGAACGAATCATACGGACAATTGCGCAAACAAACGCTCGGCGCGGCGGCGATCGGCCTCCATCTGCGCGCGCAGCGCATCCACGTCTTCGAACTTGCGCTCATCGCGCAGCCGCTGCACGAACCCAAGCCTGACCGGACGTCCGTACAAATCGCCGTTGAATCCAAGTACGTACGTCTCGATGATCGGTTTGGTCGCGTCGCCGAAGGTTGGCCGCACCCCTACGTTCGTCAAGCTGGCATGGACAACGCCGTCAATGGTCGTTGTCGTCGCATACACGCCGTTTGGCGGCAGCAGCTCGTTCTCGGACTGCAGATTCGCAGTCGGAAAGCCGAGCTCCCGTCCGCGACGTTTTCCCGCGACCACTGTCCCGTCGATGTAATACGGGTGTCCAAGGAGCGCGCCGGCCTCATCCATCCGGCCTTCAGCCACCAGCCGACGAATGCGTGTGCTGCTGACCACAAATTCCTTGTAGCGGACGGGATCGATCTTGTCTGCACGGAACCCGTAGCGCTGCCCCAGCGTTCGCAGCGTGGAGAAATTCCCGCTCCGATCGTGCCCGAACAGGAAGTTCGCGCCGACCCACACTTCCGACACCCGCAACCAGTCGACGAGCACGGTGCGCACAAATGTTTCCGGATCCCACCGCGAGAGCTCTGTCGTAAACCGGACGACGGCGACAGCGCCGATTCCCTCGCGGTCGAGCGCCTCGAGCCGTTGTGCCTTCGTCATGAGCAGCGGCGGTGCCTTATCGGGCCGCACGATACGTGACGGATGCGGATCGAACGTCATCGCCATCGGCGTGCCGCCATGTTCCGCGGCGCCGCGGCGGACCCGCTCGACGATCTTGAGATGCCCGCGGTGAAGGCCGTCGAAGTTGCCGAGGGCAAGCACGGGATGCACGAGCCAGGCCGGACGCCCATCGTCCGGAAAGTGGAGCACTTCCACCTACGCTGCGTGAACCTCGATGTCGAACACGAGGCCATCATATGCCAGCTCCACACCGGCAGGCAGCCGGGCGTTTGTCTGCGCATGCGGTAGTTCGTGCGTCATGTGCGTGAAATAGGTTTGCCGCGACGCAATGCGCTCGGCAGCGGCGATCGCTTCTGTCAGCGTGAAGTGTGTCTCGTGGGGCGTATCGCGCAGCGCGTCGAGCACGAGGATGTCCACGCCTTCGACAAGGTGCAACGCCTCGTCTGGAATCCGGTTGCAGTCGGTCAAATACGCGAAATTGCCGAAACGGAAGCCGAGGATCGGGAGCTTCCCGTGCCACAGCGGAATCGGCACGATTCGAATTCCCCGAATGGCGAACGGACCGGCGACCTCATTCGTAGTCAGCTGCGGCACACCACCACCTTCCTGCAGCGGCGCTTCGAAGACGTAGGAGAACTGGCGGCGAATCGCCTGGAGCGTCTCTCGATTCCCGTAACACGGGATCGCGGAGCCCTGGAGCGCGTTGAAGCTGCGGAGATCGTCGAGGCCGAGAACATGATCCGCGTGCGCATGGGTGAAGAGCACCGCGTCGACGCGAGAGAGTCGGTGCTCGAGCGCCTGTTGCCGCAAATCGGTCGCAGCGTCGACGAGCATCCGCACGCGTTCGGGGACGTCAACGTAAATGGACGGTCGGAGGCGTCGATCGCGCGGATCGGTCGAACGGCACGTCGCGCACGCACAGCCGATCATCGGAACGCCGTGCGACGTCCCGGTGCCCAGCATCGTGACCCTGCCGTGCATCTCCGGCAACGCTAGGGCGTGATGATGCGCGACTGCGGCTTGCTCACCTCGACGAAGCGCAGGCGCAGCTCGTACAGAATCTGATCGAGCAATTGACGCTCTTCGGCGGTCAGGTTGCCGCGTGTCTTCTCCTCGAGCAGCGCCAGAATGTCGATCATCTGCTGCGCAGCCGGGAGACTCACCTCTGACTTCTGGCCGCTGACGGGATCCGGAATGTCTCCGAAGTGAACGGCGGCAGTGTGCGCAAGCGAGAGAACGAAGGCAGCAAAGCTGATGCTCTCCGCGCTGTCCTGATGTTCGGCGTGCTCGTGTTCAGCCATGACAAAACCCGAATGCTAGCATACGAGCCCATGACCACTTCGCACGCCCAACGTCCGGCTTCCAGCGAATCGCTAGGCGAAAAATTCGAACAGCTGGTCGCGATCATGCGGACGCTTCGCGCGCCTGGCGGCTGCCCCTGGGATCGTGAACAGACACACGCCTCGCTTCGGCCGTTCGTGCTCGAGGAAACGTATGAAGTGCTCGAGGCGATCGACGCGGGCAAGATGGGAGAACTCCGAGAGGAATTGGGCGACTACCTCTATGAGGCGGTGTTCCTGGCCCAGATCAGCGAAGAGGCCGGCGAGTTTTCCATTGCCGATGCGATTGATGCGATTCGAGAGAAGCTCGTGCGCCGCCATCCCCATGTCTTCGCGAAAGCGCCCGACGAGGAAGACATCACCACCGGCCAGGTCATCGAGCGATGGGAAACGATGAAGGCGCGTGAGCGCGAAGCAAGCGGCCAACCCGACTCGCGAGCCAGGACGACGTTGAGCGGCGTTCCGAAAACCCTGCCCTCGCTGCTGCGGGCCTATGAAATCAGCGCACGCGCGGCGGCGGTCGGATTCGATTGGGCGCGGGAAGGGGATGTGCTCGACAAGATTGAGGAGGAGGTGGCCGAGGTCCGTCGCGAGGTCGAATCAGGTGCGACCGGTCACCGTTCGCGGGCCGAGGAGGAGATGGGCGATCTGCTGTTTGCCATCACGAACCTGTCGCGCAAACTTGGTATCGAACCCGAAGCGGCGCTGCGCCGCGCCAACGAGAAGTTCACGACGCGCTTTGATGCGATGGAGCGTGCGTTGGCGGCACGCGGGAAGCTGCTTCCGGACGCGACGCTGGATGAAATGGAGGAGGAGTGGCAGCGAGTCAAAGCCAGTTCGTAGCTGGGAGGCCTGTCATTAACCACGAAGGTCACGAAGGAAACGAAGGTCACGAAGCTTTTTGTTTTTGAGCGTGATCAAGGCGCTGCGTTCAAAGGACGACTCTGCGAAGTCCTTGCCGCAATAATGGCACGCGAAAATTGATCAACAGGCCTCCTCGCAGACCCGTCGTTCTCAGACACGAGACCAACTGCGAGGTGTGAACGTCATCCAGCCGCACGACTGATTTCAATTCGACAACTATCAACCGTTTGATGATCAAATCAACGCGTTGGCCGTCGATCTGAACGTCTCGGTACGTGACTTTCACAGGTCGCTCGCACTCGTACGCGATCTTGCGCGCTTCGAGCTCGATTCGCATCGCCTTCTTGTAGATTGATTCCAGGAACCCTGGTCCCAGCGCCCGATGGACCGCAATTGCGCAACCGATGGTTTCCGTCATCGCGTCCTCTGCCTCATGTGTCAACGGAGACGACAGGCGCATGTGATATCGACGCCAAAATGGATGGTTTTCGTGTCCTTCGCGATCATCGTGATCTTCGTGGTTCATGGCCGTTCTCCGACAAATGTCTTGACGCTCACGTGTCTTCCGTCAGTGTCGACCGTGATTTCCCCGTCCAGATCAGTTCGGTAGATCCGCGCACCGATCGCTTCGAGCCGCGCGATGACATCAGGGGCCGGATGACCGAATGGGTTGCCGCGCCCGCAGCTGATGAGCGCGATCTGCGGACGCCAGGTCTCCACCAACTCGCGTGACGTGGAGGTCCGGCTGCCGTGGTGAGCGACCTTGAGGATGCGAACCCGGGCTGGGGCGAGTCTCGGCACGATCGCGCGTTCGACGTTCGCCCCGATGTCGCCGGTCAGCAGCAGCGCGACATCGTGATACACGACTTCAATGACGACGGAGTCATCGTTGCGGACGCGCTGGCGCTCCCAGTCAGGCGGCGGTGGATGAAGGACGAGCAGGCGAGCATCGCCGAGGCGAAGCTCTTCGCCGTCGCGTCGCTGCTCCAGTACGGCACCGGACGCAACCGCGCGCTCGAGTACCGCCTGCAGCGAGGTTGCGCGCGCCACTGGTATGCCCTGCCAGAGAAGCCGTGGGGCGAAGTCGTCAATCAGCGTTAACGCCCCGCCAATGTGATCCGGATCGCCGTGAGTCAACACCAGCGTGTCGATCGCCGATACGCCGCGCGCCCAGAGCGCCGGCTCGAGAACACGTGAACCGATGTCGAAGCCGCCGCCGAAAGGACTCCCGCCCGAGTCGACCATCATCGAGCGCGCGCCGACTTGCATCATCAGCGCGTCACCCTGTCCGACGTCGAACATCGTCAGGCGGAGCCCTCGGATGTCCTGACGCACCGGCGAACCCGTGATGATCACAAAGCCACAAACGAGGAGCGTGACGAGACCTGCCAATTTGGTTGTACGAGTTGGCGACCACAGGCACACGGCGAGACCCAGGTAATAGATCGCGATGGTCACCGGCGACGGTGATGGAACGCGAATGGCCAGCCACGGAGCCATGTCGACGAGACGGGCGCTGTCGAGAATCGCCGCCGCGCCAACGTGTGCGATCCATCCAGCCGCCGCGCCGATTGGCTCGATGGGCGCAAGAACGACGACAAGCCCCGCGATTTGCACGACGGCCATCGCGGGAACCGCCACGATGTTCAGCACAAGACCAGCGGCTGTAATTCTCGAGAAGGTTTCTGCCATCACCGGAAGCAACACAATCTCCACCGCGGTCGACGCGACGATCGACGAAACGAGCCACGATATCCATCGCCGCCCGTGCATACGGTCGCTACGATGGGCGTGTCCGACAGCCACGAGAAGTGCGGCGGCCGCACCGAACGTCAACAGGAAACCCGCATTGCGGACGTCGAGCGGCTCTCCGACGGCAAGCAGCGCAGCGGCTACCCCGCACGCCTGCCACGGCGCGGTTCGATGGTCGAACAGTCGTGCAACCAGATACACGACAGCGACGAAGGTTGCGCGCCACACGGATGGTCCGGACGTGACGACGAGTGCATACGCGACGAGGCAGACGAGCGTCAGTGCTGCAGCCGGACGCCCTGCGATTCCGAGGGGCACGAAGGCGACGATGATGATC
>JACXTT010004737.1_pt1 | contig 20088 bp, 27 predicted proteins | sample 9270951 | NCBI WGS metagenome assembly JACXTT01 (sample SAMN15532306, study PRJNA645909) | rock metagenome | isolation source: weathered quartz diorite | place: Puerto Rico | collected 2017-06-21 | reverse complement strand
AGGTAGCCCACAACAGCTAGGTTCAGAAGCAAAGCCCCGACCCTGAAAAGGGTCACCTTGTGAATCACCTCGTAAGCCTCGAAGGGAATCAGCACGCCGGTCGCGATGACGGTCAAGTATTCGGCCCAGCGGCGCCGCATGGCGAGGCCAACACCCTCCGTGCCTTCCAGCAGCGCGTAAGCGATCGCGCCGATCGCGAGCACGGTGGTGTGGGTGAAGTTGCCGACCACGACGAGCAGCTTCAACAGCAGCTGGACGATGAAGTTGTTGCCGGTGTCGAGGTTGAGCTCGTTCTGGGCCTGGTCGGCCCACATGGCAAGCCAGCCTGTGCGGCCTGCGACCAACAGTCCGATCGCGAGCAGGATGAGAACCGTGGCCTTGGTGATCCGCTCGACGATGATCACCTTGATGAATGCGTCGTGCTCGCCGCCCATGCGGTTGAGCTCAGCGAGCAGCCGGCGGAAGTAATTGGGTCGCTGGGGGGCGACGTCGGTCACGCGTGTGACCTTAACAAGCAGGGTTGTATCGCGATTTCAAATTCAATACGCTGGCCCCAGGAGTGCGGGTGGGGGCGGGATCCGCGCTTGGGGGGAGGGGCGGGCCCTCGAAGCGGGGGTCGGTTAGGACGAGTGCTCGCGGTGTTCCCGGAAAAGCATCACCCGGCAGTTGGCGTTCTTCAAAACGTACGGCACGGTCTTGCCGAGGTTGAACTCCCCGAATCGCCGCTTGTAGGGCAGCCCCATGACGATCAGGTCCGCCCCCCACTCGACGGCCTCATCGACGAGCGCTGGCCCTGTGTCCCGGGCCTGCACCAGCTCGGTCTCCACCGGCAGCTGCGCTTCGGTCGCGAGCTGCTCGACCTCGTCCAGGATCTTCTCTCCCCGCTCCACCACCTCGTCCATCACGGCACCCAGGGGCAAGGACCGATTGACCTCGATGATGTGCACCCCGTACAGCTTCCCGCCGTGCGGATCGGTCATCCGGCACGCAAGCCGCACCGTCTCGGCATCGATGCCCTGGCCGCCCACCGCCACCATGACCTTCTTCGCCGTCGGGTCGTGAGTGTGGTCGGCCATCCCGAAACGCGCCGACCTAGTGTTGCGGGCCACGTCTGAGCCGGCGAATGATGACGTACGCGCCAAAGGTCCAGGCGGCCACCACGGTGGCGATCGCCATGCCGTTCGCCAAGGCGTCCATACCCGGATGTGTCACCAGGTACACCACCACCCACAACCCAATGGCAAGCGCCATGATCCCCAAGAAAGTGAAGGGAAAGCGCACTGCCAAAAATGCTAGCGGAGACCGCGTGCCGCGGTTCGAAATCGCGCTCTCTGGCCTCCCTATAATCAACCAGCTTTGAAGATCCTGATCGTCGGCTGCGGGCGCGTCGGCTCGCAGATCGCCGCCGACATGGACAAGAACGGCCACGATGTGACCATCATCGACCGCGATCCGTCCCAGTTCTCACGGGCGTCTCAGCGCGGCGTGTTGACCAATGACTTCAAAGGCAACCAGGTAGTCGGCAATGGTACCGACGCAGACGTCCTTCGCCGGGCCGGCGTGGAGGAGGCGGACGGGTTCGTCGCCGTCACCGAGGGCGACAACCGCAACATCATGGCCTCCCAGATCGCCAAGCACGTGTTCAAAGTGCCCAGGGTCGTGGCCCGCATCTATGACCCTGAACGGGCTGAGGCTTACGAGAAGCTTGGGCTGCACACCATCTGTCCCACCATCGACGGCGCCAAGCGCATCGAAAAGACACTGCTGGAGAAGTAGGCCTTGTACGTTCTGGTGGTCGGAGGCGGCACGGTCGGCTACTACCTTTCGCGCGACCTGCTCGATCGCGGCCATGAGGTCACGCTCATCGAGAAGGACGGCCGCCGCGCCGACTGGCTCGAGACGCAGCTCGGCAGCATCGTCATGCGGGGAGATGGTTGCGAGGTGAAATTTCTTTCTCAGACCGGCATCGAGCGCGCAGACGCAATCGTTGCCGTGACCGCAGACGACGAGGACAACCTCATCGCCCTGCAGATGGCCAAGCGACACTTCAATGTGAAGAAGACGATCGCGCGCGTGAACAACCCCTCGAACGTTGAGATCTTCAAGACGCTTGGTGTCGATGAAGCTGTGTCAGCGACCGAGATCCTGCTCGGCGCCCTGGAACCCCCGATCACCACCTGACCGGGGAAAACAGGACCGCTCGATCGAGCGGTCCCTCATCCCCCCTTAGTTACGCGGTCGACTTCCCGATCTTGTAAATCTTGGTCCCGCAGAACGGGCATGTGCCCACCGTTGCCGGCTTGCCGTTCTTCATCGTGATCGGCTGCGGGTCTACCATTTCGACTTTTTTCTTGTCCTTCAAACAGTAGCCTTCCACTAGTACACCATCCTCTGTTGAAATTCTGTGCGGGGGCGACTTCGGCCCATTCTAGGCACCCCCCTAGCCCAATTCAACCCCAATTCAGATCGCCTCATGCGCGCGCGTCATTAATGCGGTCACATGCAAGCAACTTTTCACGTGTCAAACGCGGCGTGAAATGCGACCTCAAAAGCACGCAAAGCTCCATCGTCGTAGAGGACGAATCGCACCTCCTCAGGGGTCCAGCCGTCAGCCATCGCGCGCCTGAGGCAGTCCGCCATGATGCGCGCGCATTCGTCCAGTTGAAAGCCGGCGATGCCCGTGCCGACAGCCGGCACCGCCATCGTGTGGATCATGTTTTCGCGGGCGATGCGAAACGTCGCGTCCATCGCTGAGCGCAAAGAGCCGGAGCTGGTGCGCCCGCCCAGCGACATGCTCGCGGCGTGGATCACGAAACGGGCAGGGAGCTGACCGGCACCGGTGATCGCCGCCTCGCCCACCTGAACGGGACCATGCGCCGTGCACTCGTCCTGGATCGCGGGTCCGCCGCGCTTGCGGATCGCGCCGGCCACACCACCGCCGAGCAGCAGCTCGTTGTTCGCGGCGTTGACGATGGCGTCGACCTGCTGGTCGACGAGGTCGCCACTGATGATGACGACTCTCGTCCCGTGCACTAAGCCCGACCTCCGGTCCCGCTCCCGGAGGTCACCACGTGGCGCGCCGACGCAAGCTTCTTCAGAAAGTCATCCACGCCATCGAATTCCTCGATCTCCATCCAGCTGCGCCCCAGCTCCAGCAATCCGTGCGAGTCGGATCCCGTCGCGGTGACCTTGCCCAGGTCTGCTGCGAGCTCGGCCGCCGCGCGATTCGCGTCCGGCTCGCACCACGGGTTGTACGTCTCGATGATGTCGACACGCGATGCCAGCTGGACGACGCGCTCCGGGCTGAAATGCGATCGGGCGCGGTCCAGCGGATGCGGCAGATATGTCAGCCCACCCATGTCGTGCACCACGTCCATCGCTTCCTCAGGTCGCATGTAAGGCGGAATGCGTCGCGTGATGAAGAGTCCAATCACCTCACCCTCACGTGTCTTCGCCTCTTCGCCGACGATGGTGAGCGATGGCGCCATTTGCGCGAGCTTCACCGCGCCCTCGACGGTGTTGTGATCAGTCAGAGCGATGCGGCCGAGGCCGAGCTCGCGACAGCGTTCGATCAAGGCCTCGAGCGACGTGCTGCTGTCGTGCGAGTAGCGCGAGTGCAGGTGCAGGTCGATCCGCACGACGCGGACCTAGACTGTCGCGGCTTCGGCCACTCGTTCGCGCGCATGCGCGAACAGGGGGATGACCTCCGCGGGTCCACGACTCCGGCATGCCTGGTCCATCAACGCCGCCTGCGCGTCGTAAATAATCTCCATGACCTGGTTGGGTCGCCGCTCCCGACCAAGTCGTCCGGAAAGCTCGGGATGTGCGTGCCGCAACACCACCATCAGCCGTGAGACCAACCATCCGGGGACGATGCGCTTTTCCTGCACCATGCATTCCTCGACCCAGTACAGGAGCTCGTCAGACTCCTGCAGCAACCTGCGCGGGGTCATCGCGCGCTCGCGCAAGCGATGCCATCGAAAATGCCGGTCCTGTTCTTCGATGGTTTGCTGAAGCATGGTCCGTAACCCACTATATCAGCGGGTCTGGGCTGCACTTTTCACTTTCGGCGGATAACACAATGTGCGCCAGCCGCCGGCCGCCGGGATGAGATGCACCTGCCGGTCGAGCGTCCAGTCCCGCCACTGCTCACGCACGCGATAGCGCAGCATCACCTGCGCGACATTGTGGTACCGGCGCTCGTGGCGCACGTCGTACCAGGTCTCGAGCACCTTCACGTTCAGCACCTGGACGTCGAGCAGCTCGGTGTCGTCGCCCATTCTCGGCATGTCGCGGATGAACGCCTCGCGGCCGCCCCACGCACGTTGCGCGTCCTCGGCGAGCATCTCCCACATGTCATCGAAGCGGCCTTCGGCGTGAAGCTTCATGAACCGCAGCTCGAATGTCGCCGGCGCGATTGACATGGGCGGCGCCGGCCGATGCACGTCGCCCTGGGGCGGATGGACGGGATCGCCCGCGGACAGATCGCCACCGAATGGAGTGCGCACGAAACGGTCGAACTCGTCGACCGGCCAGGTCGTCACATGGCCGGCCAGGCGGGTCAATACCGCCTCGAAGGCCGGCCAACGGCGAAGTGGGCGCAACAGCCTATTGACCATAAGGGGCTAGATGTAGTGTGATTTCCACAGACTGTATACAGAATGTGGATACCTCGCAACTACCGGCGCCGACCGGCCTGCCACCCAAATCGGGCGGTTGAGGGCAAGTTGAGAGGGCGAAGCTGCGGCAGGCGCAAGCGCCGCGGCCCCTGGGTCCTGGTGGGGATCAGGGTGCGGCGGCGATGATGACACGTCTGCGGGTGTCGGCCTGGCGGGTCGGGACGCGGCCTCAGCCGGCGGCCAGCCGGCGCACGATCGCCGCCACCTCTGGTAGGGGCACTCCGACCGGGCAGGACGCGGCGGCGGCTTCGAGGTCCGGCGCCTCGCCGGCAAAGTCGGCCGACGCGTCGCCCAGCCGCGCGTAGATGCGCAGGTAGCTCGCCGCCACATCGGGTAGCCGCGTGCGACCCATGCGGCCCGCAGCCAGCGCGCACAACCCGCAGTTGATGCAGCCGATCATCTGCGGGTGGCACGCCTGCTCCGCCGCGGTCAACGGGAGAAGGCCGTCGTCGGCATACATCTCCAGCAGGCGCTTGACCTGCGGCCGCACAGGAGTGACTCGGCGGCGCGTGAGGTGCACGCCGTAGGCGAACGCCAGCTTGGCGAGTGAGTCCGCGCGTCCCATTTAGTTCAAGAGTCCTCGCCAGGCGCCCTGCACGAGCTCTTCCTGGGCCCATCCAGAGTGCGCGATCACCGGCGCGCGCCCAGCCCACGAGTCACGCATGAAGTGGCGCGCCGCGTCGAAGCGCTGAGTGGCGCTCCATCCGAGCTCCCGGCCAATCACTTCGGCGGCACGCACGATGCACGCCGCGCCCGCGCATGGTCCCGCGGCAAGCCCCACTCGACGGAACGCATCAGCGAGTGAGCGCACCTGCTCATGGCGCGCGGCATAGGCGAGCTCTGCCTCGAGGAGCGGCTCGCACCGACACACCACGCGGCCCGAGCGCGCGTCCTCGAGCACCTCACCCGCGCGCGAGCCATGGCGGCTCTGCAGCTTGATCGCGGCCAGCGCCGTGATGTTGAAGCGTCGCGCCAGCTCCTCTGCCGGCTCCATATCGCTCTCGTTTCCCGGCAGCGGCGTCGTCGCGGTGGTGCACGCCGCCTGATGGCCTAGTTTGCGGCACACCTCGTCGGACGTCTCCTCTGCCATCAGCCGGTACATCGACAGCTTGCCGCCGGCGATGGTGACGAAGCCTTCGACACCGTCAGCACTGTGGTCGAAGATCTGGTATCGGCGCGACAGCTCGTCCTCATAGCGCCGCCACTTGAACAGCGTGGGCCGCACGCCGGCCGTGGTGCGGACCGGCCGGAACTGGCGGATCGATGGGAAGACGCGCTCGAACGCCTGGAGCACGTACTCGACCTCGTCTCTCAACACGTCGATCGAGTCGAGGTCGCCGTAAAAGTCGTCATCGGTCGTGCCCAAGAGCGTGAAGCCCGCGTGCGACACCATCAAGAGGTCGCGCCCATCGATCGACTCAGCGCTGATCGCGAACTTCGAGATCCGGTGCGGGTAGACGATGTGGATGCCTTTCGCCGGCCGCAGCTGCATCTCGGTGTCGGCCATGCGGCACACCTCTGGCACCCACGGTCCCGCGGCGTTGACGACGACCTTCGCCCGAGCCTCGGTCGTGGTCCCATCCGCGGCGCGGTAGCGCACCCCGATGACGGCACCGCCGTCGCGCAGCAGCTCGACCACTTGGGTGTGGTTCAGAGCCCGCGCGCCGTGCGAGACGGCATCCTCGACGTTGGCGAAGACCAGGCGGTGCGGATCGACGCCCCACTCCTCCATCGTCACCGCGCCAACCATGTCAGGCGTGAGGCCTGGCTCGACCTGCAGCGCTTCCTCTTTGGTGAGCCGCGTGTGCGGATGCGACTTCTTCATGGGCTGGAAGCGGTCGTACACCTCCATGGCCGTCTCCATCCGCTCGATGTTGTTCTTGTCGTGCGGCAGGACCGGGATGACGAACACGATCCGGTAGACGATGTTGCGCGCGATCGTCACGATGTGGCCGGCGTCCTTGGTGGAGAGTCGCGTGGTGTCCCAGTCGAACTCCAGGTAGCGCGGTCCGCCGTGGATCATCCAGCTGGACGCGCCGCTTGTGCCCCCGCCCCAGTCGCCCTTGTCGATGACCAGCACCGACAGGCCGCGCAGTGAGAGGTCGCGTGCGACCCCGGCGCCTGTGATGCCGCCGCCGATGACGATCACATCGTGAGCGGAAGGCTGGCTCAAGAGCTATGAAGCCGCTTCGTGCTGCTTCTGGAACTCCTCGATGATCGTCTTGGCGAGGTGCGCCGGCATCTCGTCGTAGTGCGAGAACTTCTTGGAGAAGCTGCCTCGCCCTTGCGTGATGGAGCGCAGGTCGAGGGCGAAGCGCAGCATCTCCGACTCCGGGACCGTGGTCTTCACCTTCTGATAGCCATCGTCGGGCTCGGTGCCCATGATCTTGCCGCGCCGGCCGTTGATGTCCGACATGATGTCGCCGAGGTTCTTCTCAGGGACGCGTATCTCGGCTTCGACGATCGGCTCCAGCAGGACCGGGCCGGCATCGAGCGCGCCTTTGCGGATCGCCAGGGAACCGGCGATCTGGAAAGCCATGTCGTTCGAGTCCACCTGGTGGAACTTGCCATCGACCAGCGTCACCTTGACGTCGACCATGGGGTAGCCCGCCACCACGCCTTTGGCCATGTTGTCGACGATGCCTTTCTGAACCGATGCGCGGAAGTTCTGCGGGATGGCGCCGCCGAAGATCTTGTCCTCCCAGACAAAGCCTTCACCGCGCTTCGTCGGGGACACCTCGATCACGCAAATGCCGTATTGACCGTGTCCGCCCGATTGCTTGACATGCCTGCCCTCGGCGCGGCTGTGGCCGGAAACAGTCTCCCGGTACGCGACTCTCGGTGTGGCCGTGGTCGCCTCGACTCCGTACTTGCGCTTCAGCTTTTCGAGGGTGACTTCGAGGTGGACATCGCCCAAACCCGCGATGACCAGCTGATGGGTTTCCTCGACCCTCTCGACATGCAACGTCGGGTCCTCTTCGCTCAGTCGCGCCAGCCCGCTGGAGATCTTCTCCTCGTCCCCACGCGCTTTGGGGGTGATGGCGACGCTGTACGCCTGGCCCGGCAGGTCCAGAGGGTCCAACGGCCCGCCGTCCTTGGCTCCCAACGTGTCGCCGGTCAAAGTGTGAGTGAGCTTGGTCGCAGCGCCGATATCCCCGGCTTTCACCTCGATTGCGGCCACGTGCTCCTTGCCGCGCGGAAAGAAGATCTGTGCCAGGCGCTCGTCGGCGTTGTGATTGAGGTTCGGCAGGTGCTGGTCGGCCTTGACAGCGCCGGCCACCACCTTGAAGTAGCTCACACGGCCGAACTGGTCGCCGCCGGTGCTGAAGACGAAGGCGCGAGTTTGCTTCGCCGGCTCGCCTTCGGCCGGCGGCAGCAGCTCGCAGATCGTGGACATGAGCGTGCGCACACCCAGCATCTTGGTCGCCGAACAGCACAGGATCGGTGCGACCTTGCCCGCGAGGATGCCCTCGCGAAGGCCGAGCTGGATTTCGTCCTCGTCGAGCGTGCCGGCGTCCAGGTACTTCTCGAGCAACGCGTCGTCGCTCTCGGCGGCGGCCTCGATGAGCTGGCCCCGATACTCGTCGACGCGGGCCCTCATGTCGTCTGGGATCGGCACCTCTCCGCCCTTGCCGTCTGGCGAAGTGACGAAAGCTTTCATGTGCAGGAGGTCGACGACGCCGCGGAAGTCCTGCTCCGCGCCGATGGGTAGGTGCAGCGGGAACGGCCGCGGCGTGAGCGTCTCGCGCATCGCGGCCACTGCGCCGTAGAAGTCGGCGTTCTCTTTGTCGAGCTTGTTGACCACGACCATGCGCGGCTTGCTGCGCCGGTTCAGCTGCTCCCAAGCGACCTCCGTGCCGACCGCCAGGTGATCGCTGGGACCGACGACGACGATCGCGCCCTCAGCCGCACGCAGGCCGCTCATGGCCTGCCCGGCGAAATCGAAGAAGCCGGGCGCGTCGAGGATGTTGATTTTGAAGCCGTTGTGTTCCGCGAACCCGACCCCGAGGTTGATCGAGATCTTGCGCTTGTGCTCCTCGGGCTCGAAGTCCATGGTGGCCGTGCTCTGGTCGGGCGAGCCCATCCTGGCGACCCCTCCGGAGGCGAACATCATCGCCTCCGCCAGAGTCGTCTTGCCGTCGTGGGAGTGTCCGAGCAGGACTACGTTGCGGATCTTGTCAGGTGTGTAATCGGCGGCCATTCAACCCCCATGAACCAGCGCCAGATGTGGTTACGAGCTAAGTCTAAGGATCAGTTAAGGGCGAGATTGGGAGCGAGGGGGGCTGGGTAGAATTAGGGGCTGATGGTCAAGAAGACTGCAACGATCGAAGAGGTGCTGGCGGCAGTCGAGGCCGCGCGCGACAAGGTCATGGCGGACGAGGTCAAGTCACTCACCAAGCTGGGGATCCCGAAGGCGATGGCCTACCAGATGATCGCCAGCAGGTTCCACCAGAAGGTCGGCAACCAGGAAGAGGCCGAGCCCGACCCGTTCGAGGGCGGTAACCCGACCACGTCCTGGGAAGAGATCGGATAGCAGGCGTGGCGTTCAGGCCGGATTTATTCCGGCCGTCACCAGGCGTGCTGTGTTTAGCCCCAGAGGGGGTTCCGCGGGGGAGCAATCAGCATGGTTTACCTGCCCGCGCCTGGCGCGAATCCGCAGATCTCACCCGCGCTTATGAATCGCGCTGAGCGGCTCGCTCGGCTGCTCAGGGTGCTCGCAGCGATCATCTCCGAGCCCGGACTCAATCCGATCGAGCTCGCCGAACGCGCCGGCGTGTCCGAGCGCACACTGCACCGCGATCTCGCCCATCTACGGGACCTCGGCTACGAGGTCGCCTACACGAGCGGCTACGAGGTCCAGGAGAAGCTAAACCTGGAAGGCAGGGCCAGGAAGAAGCCGCGAGCGCGGGGCGATGACGCCCTCCTGCAGGCGGTCGCCCAGGCGGTGGAGACCGCCGGGCTGTGGCGCGAGACCAACCCGATCAGCACCAGCAGCCCTCGGCGCCGGCCGCGACCTGCCACCGGTTCACGCCCGCTGGTCCTGATCCCACGCGGCCACGACGACGCCGACTTCATCTACGCCACCGGCATGGCCGTCGAGAGCGCGCTGTACGTCAAGTTCGGTCCCGGCGATGAGCTGATCGTCGCCGGCCCACTCGAGATCGAGCGGACGCGAGCCGAGAGCAGGGTCGAGCGCGTGCTGTCGTTCAAGGAAGCCGGTTATGAAGACCGGGGCGAGTATGGCTCGCTGGCGGCAGTCGCGGCGCGCCTCCTGCGCGCGCGTGGCCATGCTGAGGCTCGCGTCTCGCCTCACCTGCCGGCCGGCTATCTCGATGCACTGCGTGAGACCGGGATCGACATCGAGGTCGACGCCACGCTGTTGGCAGCCGAGCGCCGGCGCAAGCGCCCCGATGAGGCCGACGCGATCCGCCAGGCCCAACAGGCCGCTGAGGCGGCCATGACCGAGATCGTTCGGCACCTCGCCGCGGCCGAGATCCGCGAGGGCGTGCTCTGGGCGGACGGCCGACCAATGACCACAGAGTGGCTCTCCGCACGCGCGTCCCTGGTGTTGGGAGAGCTGGGCTATGCATGTCCGGACATGGTCATCGCCGGCTCACCGGAAAACGCGATGCCGCACTTCCGCGGCGCCGGGCAGATCCGCTCGGGCGCGCCCGTGGTCATCGACATCTTTCCCGTCGGACGTTCGAGTCACTATCACGGCGACCTGACCCGCACGGTGGTGGTAGGCGAGGTCCCGGAGGAATTTCGCCGGATGCACGCGGCGACGCTGCAAGCGCTGGACGCCGGTGTCGAGGTGATCCGCGCCGGCGTGCCGGCGCGCGATGTGCATCACGCGGTCTGCCAGGTGCTGGTCGACCGCGGCTACGGCACCACCACGGTCGGTTATGAGGGTCAATCCGACGGACCGCTGATGAACCATGGCACGGGCCACGGCGTCGGCCTCGACGTCCACGAGGAGCCCGGCATGCGCAGCCCACATCCGCTCGAGGAAGGCGACGTCATCACGGTCGAGCCGGGGCTCTATCAGATGGGCTTGGGCGGGGTGCGGATCGAGGATCTGGGGTTGGTCACCGAGGGGGGTTTCGACAACTTCACCACCATCACTCGGAGCCTCGACCCCAAGGACTATCTGTAGTTGGGCGCCTTGCGTCTCGAGCACGACGACCAGCAGACCGAGTCGGCGTGCTCCGACTGTGGCGCTGCATACCGGAGCGTCATCGGTGTGATCTACGAGGACGAGGACCCGCTGGCGATCTATCGCGCGGACATGTTCGAGCGCTTCCACCGCGATGGCGGCCCTCGCGTCCTTCTATCAATCGCACTCGGCGAGTGGGAGGACGGGTCTGATCGAGCCGACCGCTGCTCGGCGGCGATCGAAGCGTGGCCCGACGGCAAGGGCGTGCAGATGGCCGTGAGCAACCGCGCGGCCGAGCCGTGGGACGAGCTCGAGGTGGTGGGTTGGCAGATGCCCGCGAGCGAGGACGACGAGAGCCCGCTGCGAGAGGCGTTCTTCCGCCTGGCCGATCACATCGCGTGCGAGGACCGACGCCTGCGCCGGACCCTGACGGCTAGCCGAAGCGCCCCGTGATGTCCAGGTGGGCGACGGTCCAGCCGGTGAATCCGCCGGCGCCGCACCCCCACCCGGCGATAAAGGTCTCGGCTCCGCTCAACGCGGTTGCCGTCCAGCCGTTGCCACTATGCGTCGCCGCCGTGACCCGCAACGTCAACCGCTGCTCTGGCTTGGCCACCGTCTGAGAAGGCGCGCATCGTGAGCCGCCGAATCCCTCTGTGCCGAAGGTCTGCGTATAGCTCGACCCTGACTCCGTCATCGGCGTGCTGACCGGTGGACCCTGCAGGCCGGTCGCGTTGCTGAAGAAGCGGAAGAACGCCTGCTTGCTGGGATCAGGTCCGGTGGGGCCCCACAGCTGCAGCGTGCAGCTGCCCGCTGCCTGGCAGGTCGACTGAAAGAACACGCTGTCGGTGGCCCTGTGCCCTGACGGAAACACAGTGTTGGAGGGAGGCGGCGGACCGCCATAGCCCGCGACCGTGACGGTCAGCTCCCATGGTCCCTGGATCCGCGCATCTACGAGATCGGCGCCCGGCGCGCTGATCGAGCTGCCACACGTGCCACAGCTCCCCGTCATCACCGTCAGCAAAACAGCGAGCACCGATCGCCTGAAGCCGCGCATGCGGCGGAGTGTAAAGGAGGACATTACTGCCTCGTTATGATCTTGGTGATGCAGCCCGCCCCCACCGAGACTCTCGGCCAGCGCATCCGCAAACTCCGCGCCGAGCGTGGACTCAGCCTTGCCAAAGTCGCGCGTGAGGACTTCAGCCGCGCCTTCCTGAACCAGGTCGAGCTCGGCCGCGCACAGCCGTCGACGCGCGTGCTGCGCGTAATCGCGAGCCGGCTCGGTACGCAATCGGACTATCTGTTGGAAGGCCGCCTACCGGGCGTCGACCGCGAGCTCGCTGCGGAGACGGCACGCGTCCTGCTGCTGCAGGGTCATCCCCGTAAAGCCCTGCAGGCGCTCGCGCCGGCGGAGCACGGCGACTGGCCTGTCGGCACAGATGCGAGGTTGTGCAAGGCGGGCGCTCTCGCGATGCTCGGCCGCGCCACCGAGGCACGCAAGGTCCTGCGCGCGGAGCGAAAGATCATCGCCGACCACAAGGACCGGCAGCGCCTGGTGTGTTGGCGATCACTCTGGCGCGGAGATGCGAAGTTCTCATCCGCGGGCGGCGACACACGCAAGGCCACGAGCCTGCACCTCAGGTTGGCGGACCGTGCCGTCCGCACAGGCGACAGTCCTATGGCGCTCGAGCACTACCGCGCCGCGAGGGTGCTGCTGGAGGTCTAGAGCGAGCTGTAGGGGCTGGCCTTCCAGTCGATCGTCTTCGGCAGCGTGGCGGGGAACTGCGGCGAGACGATTTCGATCGTGATCGTCTCGTGGGACTTGAGGACTATCTTGCTTGGGTCGCCGTCGTACACCTGCGGGCCCTTCCCATCGTTGATGTCGACATAGGTCACGATGGACTCGCCGGCTGCCAGCGTGAAGCTGGTGACGTGCGTCGAATCCAGAGCGATGTGTACTGGACTGTTGTTGTAGCGGTTGAAGGCTGACCACACCTTGATGAAGTCGCCGAGCGTGAAAGTGTCCTGGGCCGGAGATTCGATGTGGATGACGCCCGGGCTCGAGGCATGGACGTGCAGCCAATAGAAGCATTGCGGCGCGGTTTCGCCGCCCTGAATGCCGGTTCCGGCCGGCGCGTAGAGCAACGAACCCTGGTACATGACCTGAAACACGACGTGGCGGTGGATCTGCGTCTGCTCGAGCAGGTCGCATTTGATCGTGGCGGACGAGCCCACCACCGCGGGCGGCCCGCTGGTGCTCGTCTTGTTGTTGATCGCCCCGTAGATGAGAAGGCCGATGAAGAGAGCCAGCAGGATGCCGCCGACCACGAACGGCAGGACTGGCACGTTGCTCTGTGATCGGACGGGTGCGCGCCGAGACTTGGCACCGCGCACCTGCGGCTTGGCACCACGAACCGATTGCTTGGACTTGCTCCCGGAGCTCATAAGGCGGACTGATAGAATACCCACCTACCCTTTCTGGCCTCGGCCGGTGCTGTCGCGCCGTTGGTCCGCGGCCTGAACCCATAGGAAGGAGGATGTCCGCATTGCGGGATTACGAGGTTCTGTACATCGTTCGTGCGGACCTGGACGACGACAAGGTCCAGGACGTGGTCAAGCGCGTGAACACGCTGATCCAGAGATCGGGCGGGAGCGCCGAGCACACCAACCTCTGGGGCAAGCGCAAGCTGGCGTACGAGGTCAAGCACCAGAAGGAGGGCTCGTACGTCCTCCAGGACTTCAAGATCGAGCCCGGCCGTGTACCCGAGCTTGAGTCCGCGCTGAAGATCACCGAAGAGGTACTGCGTCACCTCATCGTGCGGAAGCCCGAGAAGAACGCACCGGCCCCCGCTGTACCGCCGCCGGCGGAGGTCGTCCTGGCACCGATCGCGGTCGAGGCCGATGGGAGCGTGGCGACGGACAAACCGGACGGGGATCGGGAGGAGGAGAGCTAAATGTCCAACCTCAACAAGGCACTGCTCATCGGCCGGCTCACGAAGGACCCCGAGATGCGTTACACGCCCAGCGGAACCGCGGTCACGAACTTCAGCATCGCCACCAATCGCTGGTCGACCAGTCCCGACGGCGAGCGCAAGGAGTTCACGGACTACCACAACATCGTCGCCTACCCGATCGGCAAGCGAAACCTCGCCGAGACGGTCGCGCAGTACACGCGCAAGGGCGCCCTGGTCTTCGTCGAGGGCCGCATCCAGACCCGGTCGTGGGAAGGCCAGGACGGGCAGAAGCGGCGCGTGACCGAGATCATCGCCAACGACGTGCAGTTCCTCGAGCCCCGTGGCGCAGGTGTGGCCGCCGGCCGCGGAGCCGCGCCCTCATCGACAGATGACACCCCTGCCGGAGACGACGTCCCGCGCGATGTCGACCCGGACGACATTCCCTTTTAGGAGCAGGTCAACCTCATGTCTTCCACCTCACCACGATCGTCTGCGCCGCCAACACGGGACAACACTCGCGCGCCCAAGCGCCAGCACCGCAAGGTCTGCAGCTTCTGCGTCGAGAAGATCAGCTACATCGACTACAAAGAGATCTCGCGCCTCCGCCGCTTCATCAGCGATCGGGGCAAGATCCTGCCGCGGCGCGTGACCGGGACTTGCGCCCGGCATCAGCGTCCACTGACCACGGCCCTCGAGCGGGCCAGAGCGATCGCGTTGCTCCCATACACGACCGAACAGCACTAGAAGCTTGCCCTCTCCCGCACGCGGGAGAGGGCACGGTGAGGGTCGGGGATAGAATCAATGCCGCCTGCCCAACCCCGCATAGGAGCACGCCCATGACCTTCTCGACCCAGCTGCGAATTCCCGGTCCGACACCTCTGCCCGAGCGTGTGGTGCGCGCGATGAACCGGCCCATGATCGATCACCGCGGTCCGGAGTTCGCCGCCATGCTGGCCGAGGTCACCGCCGGTGCGAAGCGGGTTTTCAAGACGAAGGCGGACCTCCTGCTCCTCACCTCATCCGGGACCGGCGGCCTCGAGTCCGCGGTCGCGAACCTGGTTTCGCCGGGCGATGAGGTCGTGGTTGCGCTGTGCGGCAACTTCGGTGAGCGCTTCGCCGCGCTCGCGTCTGCCTACGGGGCGGACGTCGTGCGACTCGAGTTCGAGTGGGGACAGCCAATCGATCCCGGTGACCTCGAGCGCGTGCTCGACAACCACTCGAAGGCGAAGGTCCTCCTGCTGACGCACAACGAGACCTCGACCGGGCTTACAAACCCGCTGCGCGAGCTCGCGCGTGTCGGCCGCGATGCGGGCCGCATCGTCGTGGTGGACGGCGTCAGCTCCATCAGCTCGATCGCGATCGAGACCGACGCGTGGGGTATCGACGTCGCGGTCAGCGGTTCACAGAAGGGATGGATGGCGCCTCCGGGCATTGCCCTGGTCAGCGTCAGCGACCGCGCATGGGAGCAGCAGGCGCGGGCGCGCTCGCCGCGCTTTTACTTCGACTGGAAAGAGGCCAAGACGTGGGCCGACAAAGGCATGACGCCTTTCACGCCCGCCATCCCGGTCGCGTTCGCGCTCCAGGAAGGCCTGAAGATGCTCGAAGAGGAAGGGCTGGACGCCGTCTATGGGCGCCACGCCCGACTCGCCGCCGCGACCCAGGCCGGTCTGCAGGTGCTCGGCTTCCAGCTGTACGCGCGTGACGGATTCCGCTCCAACACCGTCACCTCAGCTCTGCCGCCGCCGGGACTGGATGTCAACGCGCTGCGCAAGCTGCTGAACGACAGGTACGGCGTTGTCATCGCCGGTGGCCAGGGCAAAATGAACGGCAAGATGGTCCGGGTGGGGCACCTGGGCGCGGTCGCCGAAGGCGACGTCGTGCAGGTGCTGTGGGCCATCGAGCAGGCGCTCGAAGAACTGGACATCGCGCCGGCCGACGGCCGTGCGGTGGCCGCGGCGACGAACTCCCTATCAAGCGTGCCGGCCTAGCTCCCCTCTCCCTGGAAGGGAGAGCGTTGGGATGAGGGAGTCAGTCTTCCTCTTAGACTCCATCTCCGTGGCCCGAATTCTGGTGGCGGACCCTCTCGCCGAGGACGGGCTAGCACGTCTGCGCCGCGAGGGCGAGGTGACGGTGGCCACCAAGCTCGGCGAGCGTGAGCTGATCGAGAAGATCGGCGACTTCGACGCGCTCGTGGTGCGGAGCGAGACGAAGGTGAGCGCACCGGTGCTGGAGGCGGGCAAGAAGCTGCGCGTTGTCGGCCGCGCGGGTGTGGGGGTCGACAACATCGACGTGGCCGCGGCGACGCGGCAGGGCATTCTGGTGGTCAACGCGCCGCGTGGCAACATCGTCGCGGCGGCCGAGCACACGATCGCGCTCCTGTTCGCGGTCGCGCGCTCGGTGCCTCAAGCCGACACCTCGCTGCGGCACGGCGAGTGGACGCGATCGAAGTTCACCGGGGTCGAGATCCGCGGGAAGACCCTGGGCGTGGTCGGCCTGGGCAACGTGGGCTCCGAGGTCGCCAAGCGAGCGCATGGCCTGGAGATGGAGGTCATCGCGTTCGACCCGGTGGTGTCGGTGGAGCGCGCGGAGTTGTTTAACGTCCAGCTGGTCGCGCTCGACGATCTGCTGCAGCGGTCCGACTTCGTCACCGTGCACGTGCCACTGGTCGAGGCCAACCGCGGGTTGATCGGCGCGCGTGAGCTGGCGATGATGAAGCCGAGTGCGCGCCTGGTCAACACCGCAAGAGGTGGGATCATCGACGAAGGCGCGCTGTACCAGGCGCTGAGAGTCGCGCACCCTGCGGCGGCGGCCGTTGACGTGTTCGAGCTCGAGCCGCCTGGCGAGAACCCGCTCTTCACGCTTCCGAACTTCATCGCCACGCCCCACATCGCCGCATCGACGGTGGAGGCGCAGGCCTCGGTCGCGTTCGACGTCGCGGTGGAGGTGGCTGCCGTGCTCGCGGGCGAGCTGCCGCGCTATGCGGTCAACGCGCCGGCGTTGCCGCCGGAGGAGATGGCCTACCTGCGACCGTTCGCTGACCTGACCGAGCGGCTCGCCTCGCTGCACACGCAGCTCTTCGGCGGGCGTGTTGGCTCAATCGAGCTCGAGTTCGAGGGCCAGATCGCGCAGCACGACGTCAACCTCCTCGTCGCGGCCGCGATCAAAGGCGTACTGCAGAAGTTCACCGAGCAGCGCATCAACGCCGTCAACGCGCGCCTCATCGCCGCCGGGCGTGGCATGAATGTCATCGAACGCCGCGCCCCGGCGCACAGCAGCTACACGAGCCTGATCAAGCTGCGCATGCACGGTCACGAGGTCGCAGGCACGGTGTTGATGGACGAACCGCGTGTCGTGCGCATCGATGCGTTTCGCGTCGACCTGATGCCGGACGGACGCTTCCTGGTCAGCCGGCATGAGGACCGACCGGGCATCGTCGGCCGTGTCGGCACCATCCTCGGCGAGCACGACGTGAACATCGCCAGCATGCTGGTCGGCCGCGATGCGCCGCGCGGACGGGCGATGATGATCCTGGCGGTCGACGACCCGGTGGCGGAATCGGTGATGGACCGCCTGCGCGCCGTCGACGGCATGTCGGACCTGCATTACGTTGAGTTGCTCGGAGGCGGCGATAGCTGACGTCCGGGCGCTGCCCGGGATCCGTTACGCAGCGCCCGACCTGACCTCACTCGTTGCGCCGCCGTACGACGTCATCCCGGACGCGGACATCGCGCACTACGAGACGCAATCGCCGCACAACGTGATCCGGCTGACCAGACCAGGGTCCGAATACGCGAGCGCCGGGGCGACCTTGCAGGCTTGGCTGGCGGCAGGCGTATTGCGCGAGGACGCGCCCTCGATGTACTTGCACGAGGTCGAGTTCGAAGGTCACACGCGACGCGACCTCATCGCGGCGCTCCGGCTCGAGCCATATGAGCGCCGCGTGGTGCTGCCGCACGAGCGCACCCACCGCGGCCCGAAAGAGGACCGGCTTGCACTCATGCGCGCGACGCGGGCGAGCCTCGAGACCCTGTGGTTCGTGTACGACGGCCGCGAGACTAAGCTGCGGTCGCTGCTCGATCAAGCGGGCGGCCGCGCGCCGGACGTGCAGTTCACCGATCCCGCCGGGCTCCGGCAGCGGCTGTGGGTGATCCAGCAGGGCATGTGGACGCAGCAAGTCCAGAACGAACTGGCACCTGTACCGGTGCTCATCGCCGACGGCCACCACCGCTACGAGACCGCACTAGCGTACTCCGAGGAGGTCGGCGGCATGCCCTACGCCTCGTCCCGTTTCACCCTGGCGATGCTCACCGACCTCGATGATCCGGGACTCGAGGTGCTGCCCACGCACCGCGTGATGAAGGCCGGGATTGCCGTGACGGGCGGGGCGCCGGTGGGGTCCCTGGAGGAGACCCTGGCGGCCATCAGGGGGAAGGTGGCGGCGGGCGTCTACCGGGAGGGCAGCTTCCAGGTGCTGCCGCTGGAGGGCGAGATTGCTGTGGTGGAGCTGCACCGGCAGGTGATCGACAACATCCTCGGCAAGCGCAGCCCAGAGGACTTTCTCCTCTACACCCGTGACGCCGAGGAGGCGGTCCGCTGGGTCGACGGCGGGGTCGGAGTCAGCGCCTTCTTCCTCGACGCCCCCGATCTGCGGCAGGTTTTGAGCCTTGCCCGGGAAGGGAAGACTCTCCCGCAGAAGAGCACGTACTTCCACCCCAAACCACCGTCCGGGATGGTTATCCACCGTCTCGACGGGGGTCGAACCCTATAGTAGGTAGCCCACAAAGAATGCCCATCTACGGATATCGCTGCAGGAGCTGCGGCCACGAACTCGAGGTCCTGCAGAAGATGTCAGACGCGCCCCTCAAAACCTGCCCCAAGTGCGGCGGCGAGCTGACCAAGAAGGTGTACGCAGCGAGCATCGTCTACACGGGCAGCGGCTACTACAGCACGGACTACAAGGGATCTGGGTCCAAGGAGTCGGAGACCGCCTCGTCCAACGGGGCGTCCAAGACCAGTTCGGAAGCGGGCGGCGAGAGCAAGCCGGCCAAAGAGGCGTCGGAGTCCAAGTCGGAGTCCAAGTCGGAATCAAAGCCCGCCGAATCGAGTTCCACTGAGTAGAGGATTCGTGAAATGGCAGACATCCAAGTAGTTACCGACAACGATTTCGAAAGCGCCGTTCTCAAGGCCGACAAGCCCGTTCTGGTTGACTTCTGGGCGACCTGGTGTGGCCCGTGCCGCATGATCGCGCCCATCGTCGAGCAACTCCACGGGGAGCTTGGGGAGAAGGTCAAGGTCATGAAGATGGACATCGACCAGAACCCCTCGACGCCGATGAAGCTCGGGATCATGTCGATCCCGACGGTCATCATCTTCAAGGACGGCAAGGCGGCTGAGCGCACGGTCGGCTACCGCCCGAACATGAAGGGCGACCTGAAGGCGAAGCTCGAAGCGCTGATCTAAGACAACTCGCCAGAACCCGCCAGTGCATTCACCGGCGGGTTTTCTTTTGGCAAGACTCGGTCCTCATCCGTGGAAGCGGATCCAGGCACCTATACCGAAGACGGCCCACAGCGCCGTCAGCCCGATCCACACCAGCCAGGCTGGCGGATTTCTCTTGGCCGGCACGGGCGTGAGGTCCGGGGTCCTCACAGACTCGGCGGCCGTCGGCGCCTGTATGCGGGAAGCCTCGACTGCGGCCACGAACTTCGGATGCACACCGCGCACGCGAACCCAGGTGTCGCCGGCGCCCCCGTTGTAGACGACACCGCTCACCTCCAGTCGCCCCCGGACACTCATGTAAACCTGAACGATCAAGACGCTGGCGACGAGCACGACCAGGGCCGACGTAGAAGACCTGGATGCGACGGTCGTTTGCCAGATGCCCCAACCGACGCCGACCAGCGCGGCGATAAAGAACAGCCGGGCGGAGGAAATGGCCAGCGACCAGGCGGCGGTGACCGGCATCTTTCCGCGAATCACCTGCAGCTCGCCGCTGCGTCTGGTGGTAAGGCCCGGAATCAAGCCGGCGTAAGCGGCCTTGTCGCTGTTCTGGAATTGGACGCGGACCGTGGTGCTCGCGGGTTTACCGCTCTTGACGCAGATCCAGGGCATCGTTCCGGTCCTCAGGTCTTCGGCCCAGATCGACACCTCATTCGGGGGAGGGCTAGGGTTGTTCATGGGCTGCAGCATCTAACCGATTCGGTATCAAAGGCAGTCTCGCGCTCGTCTCAGAATCTAAGGTAGACCGGAGCTGGGGATGTTCGGCGGCTGGTGCCGCCCGCGGTCTTCAAAACCGTTTGCG
>JACXTT010004736.1_pt1 | contig 20091 bp, 19 predicted proteins | sample 9270951 | NCBI WGS metagenome assembly JACXTT01 (sample SAMN15532306, study PRJNA645909) | rock metagenome | isolation source: weathered quartz diorite | place: Puerto Rico | collected 2017-06-21 | reverse complement strand
CGAAAGGGCGGACGCCTTGTGGGATGCGCGAGCGCGGAACCAGGCCAAAGGTGGCCAGCACGCTGTCGCGCCGGCCGTCGCCGTCGGCGCGCACGATCGGCGCCGCATAGTCCGGCCAAGCCTCTGGCTTCCACTCAGCTGGCGGCGGCTCGACACCGAAGATGTCCCGCAGGATCAGGCGTTGGACGGGTGCATAGTTCGTGCACATGGCGGTCTCCCAGATCAGTGGGAAGTCGATCCTACACCAGGCCTTCCTGCTCGTTGACCGGCTCGGCCCGGTAGGCGGACCAGTAGTAATGGCTGTGCCGGTGATGGCGAACGAGCTTTTTCTCAATGAAGAGCCGTACGGTGCCGAGATGGCTAGCATCGATCAGCACCTCATGATGACTGGGCGCGTCGGCCGTGGCCGGGCCCAGCGTCTGCAAACCAGCTGCAATGTGGTCGGTCTGGACGCGCGCGAGGATGCCACTCGCGCCGGTGGTCGGATAAGTCGCGGTGGTTGCTGCAGGCAAATGGCAGCCGGCGGCGAGTCTGCTGTTGCCCATAGTGCTTGGCCCAGAATCTTTGCGGTTGAGTGGATTTCGGTCGGTGGTAGCTCGAAGATGAGTGAAACTCCCTGATCGTGCGGATTTTCAAGGCTACGCGCGCTGCCGACGCGCGAACATGACCGTGCTCGCGCTGATCTCGGCCCAGCGGCCTACCGCGTGCCGCCGCACGTGGCCGTCGGCATGGAATGAAACGTAGTCAGGCGTCCAGCGCAACGCGCGCACGTGGCGCGCATCGAGGCCGTGGACGGTGATCCCGTCTCGCCCCTCGCTGACTCCTTCGCAGGCCAGCCGTTCTTCGACCAGGTCGTCGGCAAAGAACCGTGCCTCGAGGAACACGGAAGGCGCCGCGAGTATGATGTCCATAGTGGTTCGCTTGAATACTGTATGGATATACAGTGTATCGAACCGCCAACGCAGGCAGCAAACTATTTTCGGGGCACCGTAAGGGGCACCAGAGATTTCACAATCTCATAATCCCGCGCCAATAAACGGTTTCCGGCAGACTTATGAATCCTGTCGGCGGGACCAGTTTTAACCGCCAAAAATTCCCGCAAAGCCTTGCTGGGTAAGGCATCAAAGGTTTTCAGAGGTCTCCGTGGTGTACCAATCAGTGTACCAATCGGTGTACCAAAATGGCCTTCTTTCGCCTCAGCAGTACCGTAGCAGTCCAAGTGAGTCATCTGAAGAAACGTTCGCCGACCGGTCCGTGGTGGTTCAATCGCGGTGTTCCCAAGGATCTTGTCTCCGTGGTCGGTAAGCCGTCGATTCAGTTCAGTCTGAAGACTCGTGACCCGAGGGTCGCCGCTCGTCTGGCTGACCAACACGCCAAGGAACAGGACCGCCAGTGGGCAGCGATTCGGTCAGGGGCTGTCTCGGGCGTTGTTGACGAAGCAAAGAGGTTCCTCCAGAGCGGTGGGATTGATCCAGCGGACCCTAAGGCCGACCCCATGGCACTTGACGTCTTCTTCGATCTGGTCGAGGAGGAGTTGCCCGCCGCTGTCCATCAGCGTCATTCGGAAGTCTCTGAGCTGGGGTACACGGTAGGGCATAAGGACATAGACCCGCATCTGTCTCCAGTGACAAGGGCGGCGCTGCAGATTGTCCAAGGTCGCCTTGGCATACTGGCATCACAGGTCAGGGATGAATACGTCGCTGCCAAGACCGATGATGCTCAGTCCATCAAGTCGGCAACTCTCCCGTTCACGTACCTGATTAAGCTGTGCGGCGACAAGCCAATCGAGCAATACACGTCACAGGATGTCACTGCCTACGTTCGGTACCTTCTGGACGGCAAGCATTCAGACAATGGCAAGGGCATCAGTAAGACGACTGTAACCCGCTACGTGACCCCTCTCCGGGCCGCCTGGGCGATGGCTATGCGCCGCCACGGTCTGAAGCTCGACAACGTATGGGCCGGGAATCTGGACATGCCGAAGACCGCCCGAGGTGCCAAGAAGCGGGACCCGTTCACTCAGGCCGACTACCGGACGCTTTTCGCTGCCATAGACGCCCATGGTTTGGATGATCTCCGGTGTGCTCTGGTACTTATTGCCGAGACTGGTGCGCGTGTTGCGGAAGTGATCGGCCTTCGGGTCTCGGACTGCAGGCTCAGTGCGGCAGTGCCTCACATTGTCCTAGAGTCTCACGGAGTCAGAACAATCAAGACCGACGAGAAACGGGATGTACCGCTGACCTCGAGGGCGCTGCAGGCTCTCAGTAGGGCGCTAGAACTCGCCAAAGTCCGTCAGCCGGGGTCGGCCTACGTTTTTCCTCGCTTCACCTCTGACAAGTTGTGTAAGGCCACGTATGCCAGCAATACGCTGAACGACTGGATACGGTCTCGGGGTGTCGACAAGACATGCCATAGCATGCGCCATGGGTTACGGGACCTCCTGCGCCATGTCGAGTGTCCAGACTCTGTTGCTGACAAGATCATCGGTCACAGAACCCCCGGCATGGGCGCAAAGTATGGGACGGGTTACTCCCTTGAGAAGTTGGCGGTGTGGTTGCAAAGAGCCGTCGACGTAGTGGACAAGGCTTAGAACCATTCGGCTGACCGACAGTGCTAACGGCTACTGCCCCCACGGATCCACTTAGAGCCTCTAGGAGCGACGATCACATGATGGTTGGTACTCTTGGTACCCCGTGGGGCAAAGACCGATTCTGCCCTCCGCTGCTATCGTGAAGAGGGGGGCTCGCGGACACCAAGCCCGGGACGCTCTTAGAACTCTAGGTCGTCCTCCTCATCCTGCTCCCTTGCCTCCCGAAGCACCTCATACAGCTCAAGCTCATCCACCAGCGCCCTAGCGATATCTTCAGCCCTCTTGGGCCAGCATTCAGCGATAGCTCTAGCAAACATGTAGGCCGCGCCGCTGTTGTCCAAGGGCGGGAAATTCTGCCGTAAGCGCTCGGCCCATTCCATAACCTGCGCGGTTACATCCTCACGCTCCCAGCTTCCCCATTCCTCATCACCCCGCCAAACCTCCGCCCAACGCTCAGGCACGTCCTTACCGGCTTTCTGGCATTCCTTCAGCTTCTGCCGCATAGATGCAACCAGTCTGGCTGACCTGCCGCTGGCCTGCTGAATCTGTTTGCCGGTCAGCTCCACGCCCGATCTGACCAAGTCCCAAGCCCTCTGGCTCTTCTCTGCGGGGCTCATTTGGAGCCTGTCCTTGACGTTGTCCCTGCCCGCTTCCACCAAGGCCTCTACAGGGCTCTTGGGGTAGTACCGCACAGGCACATTTTTGGTCTTGACCTTTTTGTAAGCCTTCAGCCGGTGGTGACCATCAATCACAATGTTCTGTCCATTGACATGCAGCACCGTGATGGGGTCAAGGTCTGCCTCAGGGTCCCGAAGGTGCAGGGCCAGCTTATCGGCGTGCTTGCTATCCGTCACTCCATTGTGGTCGACATCGGCCCTAGGCTGGTACAGGTCCGGGAGGGTCTTGAGCGCCTCTACCGGCACTTTCGCGGGCAGCTTGTCTACATCGACGGGGTTTGCCTTCCATTCCTTGGTGAGTGCTTCTAGCTGCTCTTTCATGCTTTGTCCAATTCCTTTACGACCAAGGGCGGGATGCTACCAGAAAAGTGCAATTGCACTTCCCTTGGGTTGCACACTAGGGGACCATGGGAACCTAAGGCATCACTTAGCAATCCCCTTGGGTACCTAGTGAGTCCCCCTGATGCCTGAGGGGACAGGCTGCATCATCACCGTTACTGACAAACCTAAGGGTCTCCCTGCCGCTCCCTGAGGATGGGCTAGGCTTCCAAGGGATCCCCTGAGGATTCCCACTGAGAGCGAAGGCTCCAGCCGAGCGGAAGTCTCCCCTCAGGAATACCTCAGGGACTCAGGGCAGGATTCCTGCTGGCGCTGGTACCTCAGAGCCTGAAATGATCGTGTTCCTTCATTACAGACCATTCCACCATGTGCAATTACTCTCGCTGTGGGCAGTAAGAGGCGCAGAAAGTCGTTACGAATCAATGACTTAGATACGCCTCAGCCTGGCTATTCAGACCTCTTGCTTGATGTACTGGTACAAGGTTTCGCGGCTGACCCCGAATTCCCGGGCAACCTTGGCCTTGGGCTCCCCGGCGTTCACTCGGGCCACCAGCGCTGCGACCTGTTCAGGCGACAGCTTGGCCTTGCCGCCCTTGTACTTACCCTCAGCCTTGGCAATGGCGATCCCTTCCCGCTGGCGTTCGAGGATGATGGCTCGCTCAAACTGGGCTACAGACCCCAGCATCGACAGCATCAGCATCTGGAAGGGGTCAGCCTTGTCGCTGGTGAAGTTCAGCCCTTCTTTGACGAACGACAGGGCCACACCCTTGCCCGTGAGCTGCTCGACCAGCTTCAGCAGATCGGCCATGTTCCGTGCCAGCCTATCGATGCTATGCACGTAGACGTGATCCCCTGCCCGAACATGCCTAAGCATCGCCTCCAGCTGGGGCCGCTGGGTATCCTTGCCGCTGGCCTTGTCCGTGAATTCAGTGTCGAAGCTCATCCCGTCAAGCTGACGAGCGGTGCTCTGATCCAGAGTGCTGACGCGGCGATAGGCGATGCGTTGGCCTTTGGTGTGAGCGATGGTCATCTGGTGTCCTGTGGGATGTGTTTGTGTCAGGACAGGATCTTAGATGTCACTCATCAATATGTCAAGTTATTGGAAACCAATTCTGATCTGACACATTCCAGCCCCTTAGCTGACATCAGGCCAAGGTGTACCCGGACCTGACAGTCCTCAGCCACCGCAGTGGCGACATGAGCCATTCTGCAGTCGAAGGTCGGCGACCGACCCCACTGCCGCCAGTCACGCTGTCGAGGGTTCAACGGCGGATAACTGAGTAGTCCGGTCATCCAAGCCGGCTTCTCGGGGATCACTCTGTAGTCCGATGCTCTGTTGGATTGCGCACATTGTTGCCCCATGCGTGCACGTTTCTTAGTGGAAACTTAAGGAAATATCCCCTTTACAACTGATATGACAGAAGCACTGGCACGAGGAGCGATACGTCTGGCCGGCATAGTTTCAATGCTGCAAATGCTGCCGATTGGAGCGTGGGTAGTAAGGCTCCTCAGCCTAGATGTTCCCCAGCACACTGAAAGCCAAATTCTCACCTCCGCGGCAGGGCTTGTGCTTTGGGTTTCCAGCGAAATTGCCTGGCACTCTGGCGAGGAGTGACGTGGGTACAGGCGTCAAGGCCACCCTATTACCTGACCTGACAGTGTCAATGTCCAGCGTGGCCAATGCCTCCAGCTTCCCAGCCGGAATAGCAGGGGACTCCCTCGGGGCTCCACCGTAGTGCTCCCTGATCTCCTCGGCTGGGAATCTGGGTTTGCCTACTGGCTCGCTTGCTCAGGCTGGCTGGCAAGGTACCCCCCTCACCACCACCCCCTATGCCCACTTCAAAAAAGCCGCTAAAGCTCTTGCTCCGTTGCTGTTGTTGGGCCTTGTGCGAGGGAGACCGCCGCCAGAGATATCGAAAGGGAATCGGCAAAGGTACCCCCTACCACCCCCGGGGTGTCATCTGCGGATGAGGGGGGCATGGTTTGCCAAAGGGGGTCACCCCGGGGTAGGGCCGGGGCTGGGTTTGAGTTGTACCAATTTCAGGCCCTTTGCTGTACCAACGCCCCTCTGGAGGGTTCAATAAAGTCAGTGATTACAAACCCGCAAGCCTAAGCTAAACTGGGCATTCAGCATGCCACGCCTGGACCTCAAAGGAACCATGGGTGCCTGTCGGCGGGACCACAACCAGGCCTTCCCCCCAAAAACCCCCTCAAACACGTCAGCGCAAGGTCCCGATCTTTGCCAGGCGGTTCCGTTTTTTTCCCGCGACATACCGCCGTACATTGGCTGCCACCCAGCGCGAGGCGCAAGCTGGCAGCGCTCCCCCTTCACGGCCGGTATCTGCCGCTCGCTGCCTTGACAGATGCTGTCAACGAGAAGCATTCTCAACACGTTACTGAATCTTACGACAATGGCACAATCTATAGCTGTGCAATTGTGGTAGCTGCCGATCCCAAAGCAATGTGATGGCTAACCCGCCGCTGCTTTAGCGAACTTTTGCCGAAGAAGGTGGAAAATGTGGGCCAAAGCGGACCCGCCCGCTGCGACTTCGGGCGAACCCTCATGGGTGGTTCTGTAATTTGCTGTAATGATTGAGTGCTAGTCTGGCAACAAAGGAATGCCAGCGGTGGAGAAAGAATTGCGAGTGCTGTTCACGAACTTTCACCGGGGAAACGGTGGAGGGCATGACACCTATGTCATCAACCTGCTGGCAGGGCTGGCGCCGGCACATGAAGTGACCGTGGCGGCTCCCCGGACCAGCCGTCTGTTCCGGCTTGCCAGTGGGCACGCAGGCGTCGAGGTGGCGGCGGTTGATTTTGCGCCCCGAGGCCTGCGCTGGCTGCGCGAGCTGTGGGCGCTCTGGCGGCTCATTACCCTTGGGCGCTTCGATATCATCCATGTCAACGGTTCAGCCGACCACAAGCTGATCATGCTCGTGCGCCTGGTTGCCTTGCGCCGGCCGCGCGTTGTCTATACAAAGCACAACGATCACCGCAGCAACAGTGTCGGCAACTGGCTGCGCGCGTGGCTTGGTACCCACCACGTAATTGCGGTCAGCGACTATGTCGCCCGGAAGCTGCACACCTCCCCGTACAGCCGTGTGCCGGTGACCACCGTGTCCCATGGCATCGACATGGGTCACTTTGCACCGCCGGCGCCGGCAGAGGCCGATGCGCTGCGGGCGCGATACTTCGGTGCGGGCTCGGCATGCACGGTCTTCGTCAGTACCGCGGGTACCCGCTACGAGAAGGGCTGGACGGACCTGCTGGAAGCCGTTGCACAATTGCCCGTCTACTTGCGTAGCGGTGTGCGCGTAATCCTGGCTGGCGAAGCGCCCTTGCCATGCATGACCGGGAAGGTCGCGGCGCTGGGACTCGGCGGTCAGGTCGTTTTTACGGGCTTGCTGGACGATGTTCGCCCCACCCTGGCGGCAGGGCACACCGCCTTTGTGCTGTCGCGGAGCGAGACGTTGTCGTTTGCCTGCCGCGAAGCAATGGCGATGGGCCTGCCGGCACTGGTTTCCGATGCCGGCGGCCTGCCCGAGAACGTGACCGACGGGCAGGACGGCTGGGTGGTGCCATGCGCCAACATCGAGGCACTGCGGGCGCGGCTGGAGCAAATCCTGTCGGCGCCCGAGCGGCTGGCCGGGATGGGTGAGGCTGCCCTGTCAAAGAGTCGGGCGTACTTTGGCATGGATACCTTCGTCGCCGGCACACTCGCCGTGTACCACGCGGTTCTCGAGCCGGGAGCGCGGCCTCAACCCCTGCCAGCCGTGCTGACCCAGAGCCCCACCCAGTAACCGCGCGCCTCGCCCGCCATGTCGATCCCGATCCTGACCTATCACCAGATTGATAGCGTGCCGCCCCATGGCGCGCCGTTTCGTGGCCTGACCGTCAGTCCCGCGCAGTTCCGCCAGCAGATCGCCTGGATGCGCCGGCTGGGCTATCGCGGCCTGTCGATGCGCGAACTCATGCCCTATGTTCGGGGCGAGTCTACCGGCAAAGTGTTCGGGATTACGTTTGACGACGGTTTCCGCAATGTCCACCGGCATGCGCTGCCCGTCCTGACGGAGTTCGGCTTTAGTGCCACCAATTACTTTGTGTCCGGCCAGATCGACGGCAGCAATGTCTGGGACGCCAGCCAGGGCGTGCCGCCTGCTCCGCTGATGAATGCCGAAGAGGTGCGGGAATGGGCCCGTCTCGGCCAGGAGGTTGGCGCCCATACGGTCGACCACGTGCACCTGCCGGCATTGCCGCCGGCGGAAGCCCGCCGGCAGATTGAAACCTCCAAGGCAGTGCTGGAGGACTTGGTGGCGATGCCGGTCACGGCGTTTTGCTACCCTTATGGCGAACAGCAGGCGGCGCACCGGGAAATGGTGCGCGAGGCCGGCTACGATAACGCCACGCTGACGCAGCGCGGGCTGGCGTGTGCCGATGACAACCCTTTCGGCCTGCCACGTGTCCATGTGCATTGCGGCACCACCCTGTTCCGCTTCCTGCAGAAATGCCTGACGCGGCATGAGGACAAGCGGCGGGGCGACTGACCTCAGGCTGCGTTACTGTGGACTAGCCCGACGCCGGGGACAACATTCCGTTGCACATCAATCCTCCAAACTCCGGAGAGATCGCCATGGAACTGAAATACAAAGGCCGCGAGATCTCGATCCAGGCCAAAAAGGACGCGAGCGGCCAGTGGGACTGGTCATATGGCATCCGCGGTCACGGACACCGGCACAACACCGGGGCGCTTGCTCCTTCGGAATCGGTCGCGATCGATAACGCCTACGCGTCCGCGAAACGGGAGATTGACCAGGCCACTTCGGGCGACGCCAACGACTGACCCTTCCTGAGCTCTCACTAGTGGAGAAAGACATGGATCTCCAAGGGTTCACGTATTACCGCGACCACTGGTATGAAGCATCGGCAACGTCCCTTGGCGTTGGCGGGCCCTGGCAAGGTGAGGTGACCATCTGCGCGAAAGCGGCAGATGGAGCGCCACTCAAGGTCTTCGATCACCATCTTGTTCCGGGCCTGTTCTTCAGCGAAGGCGAGGCATGGCAGCATGCCTCGGACTGGGCCAGGACGCAGATCGATGCGCGCTTTGGCTAGCGCGCACCATCGGTTCCCCAGTGCTCACGCCGCACTGCGCTCGGCGATCAGGACGTTCGCAGGAATCTTCAGGTCACGGTGCAGCCGCCGGATCATGGCCAGACTCAGTGCGCGCTTGCCATTCAGCACTTCATATACGCGGTTGAGGTTACCCAGGTACGGTTGCATGTCGCGTGGCGTGAGGCCAGCTTGTTCCATGCGAAAGCGGATTGCGGCGATCGGATCCGGCAGATCCAGTGGAAAGTGCCCGGCTTCATACCGTTCCACCAGCATGGAGAGGATTTCCAGCTTGTCGCCCTCAGGCGTATCGGGCGCAGGGTCTGCGTCGACCAGGGCGGAGACCGCGGCCAGCGCTTCCTGGTAGTCGGCTTCGGTGTGCAGGGGGCGGATATCCATGGTGATCACTCCATTTCCACGGTGGCGGCATCAATGCGGTCATAGTCGAGATGGGTGCCGACGAACTTCACGTAGACGACGCCCAACCGGTATGCGACAGCGACGATGAGCCGGTACTTGTTCCCGCCGAGATTGAAGACCATGCGATTGTTGCCAACGAAGCTGGCACTGGCGTAGCGCGCCTTGATGTCCCTGGGCGCGGTCCAGGCCGCGCAGCGGGCTTCTTCATGCCAGGCAAGCAACGGTTGCCTGGCTTCTGGGTGGAAGTTGCTGAAATGCAGCAAAGACCTCTTCGCTATGATTCGCATGTGGGCAATGCTGGTCCCAAAATGGGACTGCGGCAAGAGTGGGTGGATGTCGTCCACTGCCGAGCATACCCACGATCAATGCGCGCTCGTCTTCGAAAACAGCTGAATGACGGCGACGCCGGCAATAATCAGACCAATCCCCGCGCAAGCCGCCAGGTCCGGCACCTGCCGGTACAGCACCACCGCGATCAGCGACACCAGCACGATCCCGGCCCCGCTCCAGATCGCATAGGCAATCCCTACCGGCACTGTCCGCATCACCAGCATCAGCAAATAGAACGCTGCCACATAGCCGGTCACGACCAGCACGCTGGGGACCAGCCGCGTAAAGCCTTGTGACGCTTTCAGGCTGCTGGTGGCGATGACTTCGGCGACGATGGCGAGGGCAAGAAGCAGGTATCCGTTCATGGGAGCGCACAAGTGGGTGGGCCGAAATGGGCCGAAGCCGGCATCTTAGCGTCCCCGCATGTTGCGCCAAAGCCGCGCCCCTCCCTTGCGGTGGTTGTGCAAAGCTGCGATGGGGGATTGAATGTGGCTATAAAGGCGAAAACAAGCGGGCGCATGGCCGGACCCGCGGCACAAGAAAGTCCTATAAAGCAGTCGCGGTAGTTAGCCCGACCAAGCCGGCACGAACCTCACGATGCCGGCGGCGGGCATGGGGTAAGGGGAGCGGTATGCATCACATTGGTATCGACGACACGTCCGCCTGGACGTCTTCGCAGCCCGGGGACGGGGAGCCCGCGCCGGACGCGAATCCGTGGCAGGACACCATTGCCGCGGCGGACCACGCACTGGAAGAGGCCTCGCGCATCCAACGCGGCGTGCAGCACAACCTGAAGCTGTTGCAGGAAGTGCGGTCGCTGCGCGAGGAGTTGCGCAAGGCCCATGCCGAGGTCGATCGCTACCGGGGCATGCATGCCCGGGTGGTGGTCAGCATGCGTCAGCTGGACGACGACCATATGGGGGAAATGAGCCGGCTCCAGGCGGCGAGCGAGATGCTGCAGGTGCGCCATCGCGTCTACAAGCTGATGGCCGAGCACTACGCGCGCGTGGCATTGAACCTGGATCCGGAAACCTTCGCGGCCCACCGCGACCGCGTGCTGCAGCATGTCCTGTTCCAGCGCCGCAGGGGCGTGTCGCCCGACCATATCGGCTACGCGGACGTGGCTTTCCTGATGCTCTAGCGCCTGAAGGGCGATGCTCAGGCGGCGCGCTGGCGCAGCACGTGGAACGCCAGCATGCCGCCCACCACGCCCCAGAACGCAGAGCCGACACCCGCCAGGGTCATGCCGGACGCCGTGATCATGAAGGTCAGCAGCGCGGCCTCGCGCTCTGCCGGGATTTGCATGGCCACGGTCAGGCCGTTGGCGATCGAGCCCATCAGCGCGAACGCGGTCACGCCCACCACCAGCGCTTGCGGAAAGGCCGCAAACAGCGCCGCGATGCTGGCGGCCAGCGTGCCCGCGACCAGGTAGCCCACGCCGCAGACCACGGCCGCGGTATAGCGGCGGTTGCGGTCGGGATCGGCCTGCGGGCCGGTGCAGATGGCGGCGGTGATCGCCGCCAGGTTGACGCCGTGCGAGCCGAACGGCGCCAGCACGGCCGAGGTCAGGCCGGTGATCGAGATCAGGCGCGAAGCCGGCACGTGGTAGCCGTCGGCTTGCAGCACGGCCAGCCCGGGGATGTTCTGCGAGGCCAGCGCCACGATGAACAGCGGAACCGCCATGCTGACCAAGGCCGACAGCGAGAACGCCGGCGTGGTCCACACCGGCACCGCCAACGCCAGCCGCACGCCCGAGAAATCGAGCTGGCCGAGCATGCCGGCGATCACCGCCCCGGTCAGCAGCACCCCTGGCACCGCATAGGCCGGCCATAGCCGTCGACCGAGCAGGTAGGCGGCGAACATCGCCAGCAGCAGCACGGTCTGGTGCTGCGCCTGCACGAACACATCCACGCTGATGCGGAACAGGATGCCGGCCAGCAGGGCAGAGGCGATGCTGGCCGGCAGGGCGCGCATCAGCTTGTCGAACCAGCCGGTCATGCCGGCCGCGGCCATCATCAGCCCGGCCAGCAGGAAGGCGCCGATGGCTTCCGCATAGGGCACGCCGGGCAGGCTGGCGATCAGCAGCGCGGCGCCGGGCGTGGACCAAGCCACCACGATCGGCACGCGCAGCGCCAGCGACAGGCCGATGGTGGTGATCCCCATGCCCATCGACAGCGCCCAGATCCAGGACGAGATCTGGGCATCGGTCAGGTGGGCGGCCTGGCCGGCCTGGATCATCAGCACCAGCGAACTGGTATAGCCGGTGAGCGTGGCGACCAGCCCGGCGACGAGCGCGGACACGGACAGGTCGGACAATTTCAGTGAAGCGGTGGTCATCGGAAGGGGCGGCGGCAGGCCATTGGCACGGCCGACATCTTCGCATGAGTGCCTTGGCCGTACCAATTTGCCGCGGCGGCATCCCGAAATCGCGGTTGACGGGGCTTTCCCTTACGGACTTTTCCGACTGGAGCGGGCAGGGGGTCGTTGTTATGCTGGCTTCGTGCCTTGCGAGCAGGGCACCGAGGAGAGACTCTTGGGCCCGCAGTGCGCGGGCCCTTCTTTTTTGGGGCCGGCCTTGGCCCGGCCCCGGTCGTCTACAATGCGGGCTGCCGTGCCACGCCAGCCCTGGCTGCCAGGCCGTCCCTCCTTTCTCTCGTCGTCTCGTTTTTTTCCCATGGCCCTGTTTTCCATTACCGACGCCCAGCTTGCCTTCGGGCACGTGGCCCTGCTCGATCACACCGACTTTTCGCTGGAGGCCGGCGAGCGCGTGGGTTTGATCGGGCGCAACGGCTCGGGCAAGTCCTCGCTGCTGAAGATCGTGGCGGGGCTGTCGGCGCCGGACGACGGGCTGATCGCGCGCCAGAGCGGCGTGACCAGCGCCTACGTGCCGCAGGAGCCGCAGTTCGAGGCGGGCATCACCGTGTTCGACGCCGTCTCCCAGGGCATGGGCGATGCGCACGACCTGCTGGTGCGCTATGAGGCCGCCGCCGACCGCGTGGCCGAGAACCACGACGACGAAGCCGCGCTCGCCGAATTGCACCGGCTGCAGTCCGAGCTGGACGCCGCCGGCGCCTGGCAGCTGCGCACCCGCGTCGAAACCACGCTGGCACGGCTTGGGCTGGATTCGCACACGCGCGTCGAGGCACTGTCCGGCGGCCTGCAGAAACGCGTGGCGCTGGCGCAGGCGCTGGTGGCCGAGCCCGACATCCTGCTGCTGGACGAGCCCACCAACCACCTCGACGTGGAAGCGATCCGCTGGCTGGAGGACCTGCTGCTGGGCTTCCGCGGCAGCGTGCTGCTGATCACCCACGACCGCGCCTTCCTGGACCGCGTGGCCACGCGCATCGTCGAACTGGACCGCGGCCGGCTGGTGTCCTTCCCCGGCAACTTCGCCGCCTACCAGGCGCGCAAGGAAGAAATGCTGGCGGCCGAGCAGGTCGAGCAGGCCAAGTTCGACAAGCTGCTGGCGCAGGAGGAAGTGTGGATCCGCAAGGGGGTGGAGGCGCGCCGCACGCGCAGCGTGTCGCGCATCCAGCGGCTGGTGGCGATGCGCAACGAGCGCGCCGCGCGGCGCGAGGTACAGGGCAACGTCAAGCTGGAAGTGTCGCAGGCCGACCGCTCCGGCAAGATCGTGTCGGAGCTGACCGACGTCAGCAAGGCCTATGGCGACAAGGTGGTGGTGCGCGACTTCACCGCCACCATCATGCGCGGCGACAAGGTCGGCCTGATCGGCCCCAACGGCGCCGGCAAGACCACGCTGCTGCGGCTGATCCTGGGCGAACTGGCGCCGGACAGCGGCACCGTGCGCAATGGCAGCAACCTGCAGGCGGCGTACTTCGACCAGATGCGCACCGCGCTGGACCTGGAGCGCTCGCTGGCCGACACCATCAGCCCGGGCAGCGACTGGGTCGAGGTCAACGGCCAGCGCAAGCATGTGATGAGCTACCTGGGCGACTTCCTGTTCGCGCCGGAACGCGCGCGCTCGCCGGTCAAGTCGCTGTCTGGTGGCGAGCGCAACCGGCTGCTGCTGGCGCGCCTGTTTGCGCGCCCGGCCAATGTGCTGGTGCTGGACGAGCCGACCAACGATCTTGACATCGACACGCTGGAACTGCTGGAAGAACTGCTGCAGGACTACAGCGGCACCGTGTTCCTGGTTTCGCACGACCGCGCCTTCCTGGACAACGTGGTGACCTCGACCCTGGCCGCCGAGGGCGATGGCGTGTGGCGCGAGTCGGTGGGCGGGTATTCCGACTGGGTCGAGCAGTCGGCCCGCAGCGCGGCGCTGCAGGCGGCGCGCAAGCCAGAACAGAAATCGGCGGAGCCGGCCCGGGGCAAGGATACGCGCGAGGCGCGCGGCGCCAACCGGACCGTCAAGCTGTCCTACAAGGAGCAGCGCGAGCTGGACGGCCTGCCGGAGCGCATTGCCGCGCTGGAAACGGAGCAGAAGGCGATCTCGGCGCAGCTGGAAGACGGTTCGCTCTATGTCAGCGATGCGCCCAAGGCCGTGCAGCTGGGCACGCGGCACGACGAGATCGAGATGGAACTGCTGGAAGCGCTGGAGCGCTGGGAAGTGCTGGAAGCGAAGTCGAAGGGCGAGGGCGTGTGAGCGCCTGGCTGCGTCACCCGCACCACGCCAACACCATATTGGTCAGATCGACTACAAAACCCGGCCGCAGATAGCCCACGAACCCCAGCGCCAGCAGCCCGGCCAGCACCGCCAGCCCGGCTGCCTTCGCCACGCGGACGCGGGCCGCTGTCATCATGCCGCCGCCGGCTGCGCGCGCACCAGCGCCTGCTCGCGGATCGGCAGGTTCACCAGCGCGGCCACCACGCCCAGCGCGATCGAGATCAGCCATATCGTGTTGTAGCCGCCGGTGCGGTCATAGAGGTAGCCGCCCAGCCAGGCCCCCAGGAAGCTGCCGATCTGGTGCGAGAAGAACACCACGCCCGACAGCATCGACAGGTATTTCACGCCAAACACCTGGGCGATGATGCCGTTGGTCAGCGGCACCGTGGACAGCCACAGGAAGCCCATCAGCGCGGCGAACACCCAGGTGCTGGCCACCGTCAGCGGCAGCAGCAGGTAGCCGGCGATCACCACCGAGCGCGTCACGTAGATGGCGGACAGCAGGTAGCGCTTGGGCAGGCGCTGGCCCAGCGCGCCGGCGGTATAGGTGCCGAATACATTGAACAGCCCGATCAGCGCGAGCGCCACGACGGCGACTTTCGGGTCGGTCAGGCCCTGGTCCTTCAGGTACGGCGCCAGATGCACGCCGATAAACACCACCTGGAAGCCGCACACGAAGTAGCCCAGCGTCAGCAGCTGGAAGTTGCGGTTGCCGAAGGCTTCATGCACGGCCTGGCCGATGGTCTGGTGGTGGCCGCCGGTGTGGGCCGCTTCGCGCGGCTCGCGCAGCGTCAGCGCCAGCGGCAGCATCACGCAGGCCATCAGCGCCATCACGTACAGCGCGTTCTGCCAGCCCAGGCCGGAGATCAGGCCCTGTTCCACCGGAATCATCAGGAACTGGCCGAACGAGCCGGCCGCGGCGGCGATGCCCATGGCCCAGACCCGCTTCTCGGGGCTGGCCACGCGGCCGATCACGCCGTAGACGATGCTGTAGGTGGTGCCGGACTGGGCGATGCCGATCATCACGCCGGCACCGGTGGCAAAGGCAGTGCCGCTGGTGGCCAGTGCCATCACCACCAGCCCGGCCACGTACAGCGCCACGCCGACCAGCATGATGCGCAGCGCGCCGAATTTGTCGGCCAGTGCCCCGGCAAAGGGCTGGCTGGCGCCCCACAACAGGTTCTGCAGCGCCAGGGCAAAGGCGAAGGTCTCGCGGTTCCAGCCGTGGGCCTGCGTGATCGGCAGGTTGAACAGGCCGAAGCCGTGCCGGATGCCCATTGAAAGCGTGACCAGCAGCCCACCGCACACGAGGACGGTGGTCAGGGAGAGTTGTCGGTTCTGCATGTCTTGGCTCGGTGTGCGGCTGGCCCGCCGGGTAGGGCGGCGCCGACAGGGATTGTGTGTGCTTGTTGTTGTCCGTGCCGGGACGGCAATCAGGCTTGCCGGGGCCGGGTGGTGGCGAGTTTACTCCGGCTCGGGAAAACGCGTACTGCGCCGCCCGCGTTGCCGGCGCCCTGGCAAAAAGTGGCGGCGGCCCGGCAAAGCGGCGCCGGCGCGGGCTGGCAGGGCGAGCGCCGTTTTGGCGGGATTGCCGTCGCCCGCTTCCATTACAATGCAGTGCCCGGTGCCCCGGCGCGTGCACAGTTGTGCGCCTCGTGGCAGCCGGGACCATCACTTTCGTAGCGACTCCATGGCGAGCAAAACCAGTCAGTACAGCGAATCTTCCATCCGGGTCCTGAAGGGCCTGGAGCCGGTCAAGCAGCGCCCCGGCATGTACACCCGGACCGACAACCCCCTGCATATCGTGCAGGAGGTGATCGATAACGCCTCGGACGAGGCCCTCGGCGGCCACGGCTCCGAGATCCTGGTGACCCTGCATCGCGACGGCAGCCTCAGCGTGGAGGACGACGGCCGCGGCATCCCGGTGGGCATCCACCCGGAAGAAGGCGTGCCGGTGGTCGAGATCGTCTTCACCCGGCTGCACGCCGGCGGCAAGTTCGACAAGGGCAAGGGCGGTGCCTATGCCTTCTCGGGCGGCCTGCACGGCGTGGGCGTGTCGGTGACCAATGCCTTGTCGACGCAGATGGACGTGACCGTGTGGCGCGACAGCATGTGCTCGACGCTGACCTTCTCCGGTGGCGACGTGACCGTGCCGCTGGCCTCGCGCAAGATCGAGCGTGGCGAGAAGAAGAGCGGCACCCGCGTGCAAGTGTGGCCGGACGCCAAGTATTTCGACTCGGCCGCGATCCCGCTGGCCGAGCTGCAGCGCCTGCTGCGCAGCAAGGCGGTGCTGCTGCCGGGCGTCAAGGTCACGCTGGTGACCGAGAAGACCGGCGAGCGCCAGACCTGGCAGTACGACCAGGGCCTGAAGGGCTATCTCGTAGAGGCCCTCGCGCAGGGCAGCGGCGCCGAGCTGGTGATCCCGATGTTCGAGGGCGAGCACTTTGCCGACCCCGACGCCAATCCCGGCGAAGAAGGCTTTGCCGATGGCGAAGGCGCCTCCTGGGTGGTGGCCTGGACCGAAGACGGCGCGCCGGTGCGCGAGTCCTATGTCAACCTGATCCCCACGCCGGCCGGCGGCACGCATGAATCCGGCCTGCGCGAAGGGCTGTTCCAGGCGGTGAAGAGCTTTATCGAGATGCACGCGCTGCAGCCCAAGGGCGTCAAGCTGATGAGCGAGGACGTGTTTGCGCGCGCCTCGTTCGTGCTGTCGGCCAAGGTGCTGGACCCGCAGTTCCAGGGCCAGATCAAGGAACGCCTGAACAGCCGCGACGCGGTGCGGCTGGTGTCCACCTTCAGCCGCCCGGCGCTGGAGCTGTGGCTGAACCACCATGTCGAGTACGGCAAGAAGCTGGCCGAGCTGGTGATCCGCCAGGCCCAGGCGCGCACGCGCGCGGCGCAGAAGGTCGAGAAGAAAAAGGGCTCCGGCGTGGCCGTGCTGCCCGGCAAGCTGACCGACTGCGAGTCAACCGACGTGACCCGCAACGAACTGTTCCTGGTCGAGGGCGACTCGGCCGGCGGCTCGGCCAAGATGGGCCGCGACAAGGAGTTCCAGGCCATCCTGCCGCTGCGCGGCAAGGTGCTCAACACCTGGGAGACCGAGCGCGACCGCCTCTTTGCCAACAACGAAGTGCACGACATCGCGGTGGCGATCGGCGTGGACCCGCACGGCGCCAACGACGAGCCCGACCTGTCCAACCTGCGCTACGGCAAGATCTGCATCCTGTCCGACGCGGACGTGGACGGCGCGCATATCCAGGTGCTGCTGCTGACATTGTTCTTCCGGCACTTCCCCAAGCTGATCGATACCGGCAACGTCTGTGTGGCGCGTCCGCCGCTGTTCCGCGTCGACGCGCCCGCGCGAGGCAAGAAGCCGGCGCAGAAGCTGTACGCGCTGGACGAAGGCGAGCTGCTGGCGATCCAGGACAAGCTGCTCAAGGACGGCGTCAAGGAAAACTCGTGGCAGATTTCCCGCTTCAAGGGCCTGGGCGAAATGAGCGCCGAGCAGCTCTGGGAAACCACCATGAACCCCGACACGCGGCGCTTGCTGCCCGTGTCGCTGGGTGAATATGACCTGCCGCAGACCGTCGAGATGATGAATATGCTGATGGGCAAGGGCGAGGCCGCGCAACGCCGCAGCTGGCTGGAAGAGAAGGGCAACGAGGTCGAGGCCGATATCTGAGCGATACCTGAGCGGAAAGCGGCGGCCGGTGATTGGGTAGATAATCCCCCGTCTGCCTGGCCGTCATTCCCGACGGCCGCCAACGGACAGTAATCTGGAACGCACGATGACGACGAGACATCCCGGCAAACCATGGCGCAAGGCGGCGGCAGCCGTCGTGGCGCTGGCCGGGCTCGCCTTCGTGCCGGCGGCGCATGCCGAGCTGTGGGGCTTTATCGATGACGACGGCGTGGCGCACTTTGCCGACCAGAAGCTCGATGCGCGCTACAAGCTGTTCATGAGGGATGGCGGCAAGCTGGATACCGGGCGCCTGGCGGCGCGGCAGTCGCAGGCGGCCGCTGGCGCGGACATCGACCTGGAGCAGCACAAGCTGTACCGCTACGTCGTCAACCATCCCAATATCAAGACCGTCGAGCCGCTGATCCACCAGATCGCCGACAAGCAGGACGTCGACCCGGCGCTGGTCAAGGCGGTGATGGCGGTGGAGTCGGGTTTCAACCCGGGCGCGGTGTCGCCAAAGGGCGCGATCGGCCTGATGCAGGTGATCCCCGACACCGGCGCGCGCTTCGGCGTGAGCGCCGATGCGCGCCGCACCGTCGAGCAGAAGCTGGCCGATCCACGCACCAATATCACCGCGGGCGTGCGCTACCTGAGCTGGCTGATGCAGCTGTTCCCGAACAACCTGGAGCTGGTGCTGGCTGCCTATAACGCCGGCGAGGGCGCGGTGCAGCGCTACAACAACCGCATTCCGCCTTACCCGGAGACCCAGCAGTATGTCAGCACCGTGCTGCAGTTTTACCGGCTGTACCAGCCGCGGCAGGGCGCGGTGCTCAAGCGCGCCAGCGCCAGCGCGGACGGCCCGCGCGTGAAGATGGTCATCGGCGGGCGTCGCCCCATGCCCTGACCGGCATACCCGAACAACAAGCAACCCGGCGCGCCGGCAGTTCAACGTGGCGCGCCGAATTCTTGCCTACCCATGGAACAACAAGACATCACGTTTCAACCTGAAGAGCCGGCCGATTCGCTGACGCTGGCGCGCTACGCCGAGCGCGCCTACCTTGACTACGCCGTCAGCGTGGTCAAGGGCCGCGCGCTGCCCGAGGTGGCCGACGGCCAGAAGCCGGTGCAACGGCGCATCCTGTTCTCGATGCACGAGATGGGCCTGCGCGCCGACGCCAAGCCGGTCAAGTCCGCGCGCGTGGTCGGCGATGTGCTGGGCAAGTTCCACCCGCACGGCGACCAGTCCGCCTATGACGCGCTGGTGCGCCTGGCGCAGGACTTCTCGCTGCGCTACCCGCTGATCGACGGCCAGGGCAACTTCGGTTCGCGCGATGGCGACGGCGCGGCGGCGATGCGCTACACCGAAGCGCGCCTGACGCCGATCTCGCGGCTGCTGCTCGATGAGATCGACGAAGGCACGGTCGATTTCGCCCCCAACTACGACGGCTCGATGCAGGAGCCCAGGCTGTTGCCGGCACGGTTGCCGTTCGTGCTGCTCAACGGCGCCTCGGGCATCGCGGTGGGCATGGCGACCGAGATCCCGCCGCACAACCTGCGTGAAGTCGCCGCAGCCACCGTGGCGATGATCCGCAATCCCAATATCACGCTGGCCGAGCTGCTGGCGCTGATGCCGGGGCCGGACTACCCGGGCGGCGGCCAGATCATCTCGCCGGCGTCCGATATCGCCCAGATCTACGAAGGCGGCCGCGGCAGCCTGAAGGTGCGCGCGCGCTGGACCATCGAGGAGATGGCGCGCGGCCAGTGGCAGCTGGTGGTGACCGAGCTGCCGCCGAGCACCTCGGCGCAGAAGGTGCTGGAAGAGATCGAGGAAATCACCAACCCCAAGATCAAGACCGGCAAGAAGGCGCTGACGCAGGACCAGCAGCAGCTCAAGGCCACCATGCTGGCGGTGCTGGACGCGGTGCGCGATGAATCCGGCAAGGACGCGCCGGTGCGGCTGGTGTTCGAGCCCAAGAGCAAGAACATTGGCCAGCAGGAGTTCATCCAGACGCTGCTGGCGCATACCAGTCTGGAATCCGGCGCGCCGATCAACCTGGTCATGATCGGCACCGACGGGCGCCCGCGCCAGAAGGGCCTGCGCGAGATCCTGTCGGAGTGGATCGCGTTCCGCTTCGACACCGTCACGCGCCGCACGCGCCACCGCCTGGGCAAGGTCGAGGACCGTATCCATATCCTCGAAGGCCGGATGCTGGTGCTGCTCAATATCGACGAGGTGATCCGCATCATCCGCGAGAGCGACGAGCCCAAGCCGGCGCTGATCGAGGCCTTCGGCCTGAGCGACCGCCAGGCCGAGGACATC
>JACXTT010004735.1_pt1 | contig 20097 bp, 20 predicted proteins | sample 9270951 | NCBI WGS metagenome assembly JACXTT01 (sample SAMN15532306, study PRJNA645909) | rock metagenome | isolation source: weathered quartz diorite | place: Puerto Rico | collected 2017-06-21 | reverse complement strand
CGTGGAGCCGTACGGCACGCAGATCACGATGCGCGGGCTCGGCCGGAACCACTGGTTGTCGTGGATCTTCTTGATGAAGTACTTGAGCATCTGCTCCGTGATCGTGAAGTCCGCGATCACGCCGTCCTTCATCGGACGGATGGCCGTGATGTTGCCCGGCGTGCGGCCGAGCATCTGCTTCGCCGCGAGTCCGACCGCTTGAATCGTCTTCTTGCCGTTGGGCCCGCCTTCCTGCCGGATCGCGACCACCGAAGGCTCGTCGAGGACGATGCCTTTGCCGCGCACATAAATGAGTGTGTTGGCGGTGCCGAGGTCGATCGCGAGGTCGGTGGAGAAGTACTTGGAAACGAAGGAGAACATCTTGATCCGTAAAGAGTTTCGGTGGCGCGCGCCTTGCCCTCGAAGGGGTTCTCTATAATAGACCGAAACATAGCGACGAATTAAGGCCTTAGGCGCTTTTTTTGATGCTTTCCCCCGAAGAAGTCCGGCGAATCGCGCGTCTCGCCCGCATCGAGGTCGGCGACGACGAGATCGAGCACCTTCGCGGCGAGCTGAACGGCATCCTCGCGATGGTCGACGCCATGCAGGCCGTCGACACGCAGGGCATCGAGCCGATGGCGCATCCGCAGGACGCGCGCCAGCGGCTGCGCGAGGACCGGGTCACGGAATCCGACCGCCGCAGCCTCAATCAATCCGTCGCGCCCGCGGTCGAGGACGGCCTGTACCTCGTTCCCAAAGTGATCGAGTGACGTGCACGGCGAATCGCTCCGCAGCCTCGCCGCGCGCCTGGCGAAGCGCGAACTTTCCTCCGTCGAGCTGACGCGCGCGTTGCTCGCGCGCATCGACCGCTTCAACGCCAGGCTCAACACGTTCATCACGGTGGACGCGGAGAAATCGCTCGCGCAGGCGCGCGAGGCGGACGCGCGCATCGCGCGCGGCGACGCGGGTCCCCTCACCGGCATCCCGATCGCGCACAAGGACCTCTACTGCGCGAAGGGTTGGCGCACGACGTGCGGCTCGCGCATGCTCGCCGATTTCGTCTCGCCGTACGACGCGCACGTGATCGAGCGCTTCCACGCCGCGGGCGCCGTCATCCTCGGCAAGACCAACATGGACGAGTTCGCGATGGGCTCGTCGAACGAGAACTCGCACTTCGGCCCGGTGAAGAACCCGTGGGACGAGCGCGCGGTGCCGGGCGGAAGCTCGGGCGGTTCCGCGGCGGCGGTGGCGGCGCGCCTCGCGCCCGCGGCGACCGGCACCGACACCGGCGGCTCGATCCGCCAGCCGGCTTCGTTCACCGGCGTGTGCGGCCTGCGCCCCACGTACGGCCGCGTCTCGCGCTATGGCATGGTCGCGTTCGCTTCGTCGCTCGACCAGGGCGGCGCGCTGGCGCGCAGCGCCGACGACCTCGCGACGATGCTCGGCACGATGGCCGGATTCGACGCGCGCGATTCCACTTCGATCGATCGCCCGGTCGACGACTACGGGACGGCGCTCGCGCGCGGCGCGAAGGGATTGCGCATCGGCATGCCGCGCGAGTACTTCAACGCCGATCTCGCGCCGGACGTCGCGAAGCCGATCCTCGCGGCGATCGAGGAATTGAAGAAGCTCGGCGTGAAGACGGTCGAGGTGACGCTGCCGAACCAGCATCTGTCGGTGCCCGTGTATTACGTGCTCGCGGGCGCGGAAGCTTCGTCGAACCTGTCGCGCTACGACGGCGTGCGCTACGGTCATCGCGCCGAGAAGTACGCCGACCTCATGGAGATGTATTGCCGCACGCGCGCGGAAGGATTCGGCGCGGAGGTGAAGCGCCGCATCATGATCGGCACTTATGTGCTCTCGCACGGCTACTACGACGCGTACTACCTGCAGGCGCAGAAGCTGCGCCGGCTCATCGCCGCGGACTTCGCGCGCGCGTTCGAGCGTTGCGATGTGATCGCGGGACCGGTAGCTCCTTCGGTTGCGTTCGACATTGGCGAGAAGTGCGACGACGCGGTGCAGATGTATCTCTGCGATCTCTATACGATCCCGGTGAACCTCGCCGGCCTGCCGGGCCTTTCGATTCCGTGCGGGTTCGGCGATCGCGGCCGTCCGGTCGGATTGCAGATCATCGGGAATTATTGGGACGAGTCGCGCATGCTCGCCGCGGCGCATGCCTATCAGCAGGCGACCGATTGGCACAAGCGCACGCCGAAGGGCTTCGAATGACCTGGGAAATCGTCATCGGGCTCGAGACGCATGCGCAGCTCACCACCGCGTCGAAGATCTTCTCGGGCGCGTCGACCGCGTTCGGCGCCCCGCCGAACACGCAGGCCTCGGCCGTCGATCTCGCGCTGCCGGGCACGCTGCCGGTCCTGAACGCGGGAGCCGTCGAGCGCGCGATCCGCTTCGGGCTCGCGATCGGCGCCACCATCGCGCCCGTGAGCGCGTTCGAGCGCAAGAATTATTTCTATCCGGACCTTCCGAAGGGCTACCAGATCAGCCAGTACGTGCAGCCGATCGTCTCCGGCGGAGCCGTGGCGATCGTGGTCGGCGAGGAAGAGAAGCGCGTGCGGCTCACGCGCGCGCACCTCGAGGAGGACGCGGGCAAGTCGCTGCACGAGGATTTCCACGGGATGAGCGGCATCGACCTGAACCGCGCCGGCACGCCGCTGCTGGAGATCGTCTCCGAGCCCGACATGCGCTCGGCCGCGGAAGCGGTGGCCTATGCGAAGGCGCTGCACGCGCTGGTGCGCTGGATCGGCATCTGCGAGGGCAACATGCAGGAAGGACAATTCCGCTGCGACGCGAACGTCTCCGTGCGCAGGCCGGGTGAGCCGCTCGGGACGCGCTGCGAGATCAAGAACCTCAACTCCTTCCGCTTCCTCGAGAAGGCGATCGAATACGAGGCGCGGCGGCAGATCGAGCTCATCGAGGACGGCGGAAACGTGGTGCAGGAAACGCGCCTCTTCGATCCGGAACGCGGCGAGACGCGCGCGATGCGGACCAAGGAGGACGCGCAGGACTACCGCTACTTTCCCGATCCGGATCTGCTTCCACTCGAAATATCGAACGAAATGATTGGTCGGGTGCGGGCAGACATGCCTCCTTTGCCTGAGCAAATGCGCGAACGGTTTATGTCTTACGGCTTTGATGCAGCTCAGGCGCACCAGCTGACGACAGACCTGGACTACGCGAAACACTTTGACCGTTATTGGCTTCGCCTTCGTCAATTAACGCCTGCGGAAACTACGCAAGAAGCAGTTGATTCAGTCAACTGGCTATTGGTTGAGATGGGTGCCGCGATGAATAGATTGGGGCTACGCGTAACGGACTTGCCCGCAAGCCCAGAGTCTCTCGCGCTTCTTACTGCGCGAATTCTCGATGGAACCCTCAGCCATAAGACCGGTAAGGTTGTATTTCAAGCGATGATTAATGGTGAGGCACGAGGCGACGACGCAGCTGACCAACTAATCGAGCGGTACGGCCTACGGCAAGTAAGCGACGTGCACATACTTGAGTCCGCCATAGATAGCGCAATCGCGGCGAACCCTGCGTACGTCGAGGACTACCGCGCGGGCAAGGAGAAGGCGTTCAACGCCCTCGTCGGCCAGGTGATGAAGGCGACACAGGGCAAGGCCAACCCCGTACAGGTGAGCGCGATCCTGAAGCGGAAGCTCGCGTAGCGACTCAGTTTCGATTTCTATCGCTTACTTTGTACGGGCTCACCTAGTGAGCTTCGCGATCCATAGGATCGCTGGGATGATCCTCACGTACCGCTACCGGCTTCTTCCTACCAAACGTCAGCACAAGGCACTCGAGACAATCCTCGAGAATCAACGTCAGCTCTACAACGCCGCGCTCCAAGAACGCATTGAGGCATATCGTAAGGCGGAAATCACCCGATCCTACGTCGATCAGTGCAAGGCGCTTACGCAATGGCGGCAGACTGATCGCGAAGCGGTGGCTATCCCTGTCGCCTTGCAACGCTGGACCTTGAAGCAGCTCGATCAGGCATATCGAGGTTTCTTCGGCCGAGTGAAGAAGGGCGGCAAGCCGGGGTTTCCACGGTTTCACAGTAAGGCGCGGTTCGATAGCTTCGGCTTTCGGCAGTTTTCCGGCATCCGGTTTGAACACACCCGGATTCACTTCAAGGGGATGCCGGGTGGATTGCGGGTGCATGTCCATCGGTCTCTTCCCAATGGGATCTCCCTTCGATCCTGCGTCTTTCGGCGCGACATCAAAGGCTGGGCGATCGGTCTTGTCGTCGAGATACCCGATCCGCCGCAACGTCATGGTGACCGCGCCGTTGGCGTGGACTTGGGCATCGCCACCTTTGCCGCCCTCTCGGACGGTGGGTTCATACCGAGCTTGAAGGCGGCCCGGCGAGCTGAGCGACGGCTAAGGGTGGCTCAGCGGGCGCTTGCGCGCAAGACGCAACGTTCGGGCGGTCGTCGGAGGGCGCGAATAGAGGTTGCGCGCTGCTACGCCGCGGCAGCGCGCGCACGCGCCAATCACCTGCATCAGGCGAGCGCGAGACTCGTGCGTAATTACGACGTCGTCGTGATCGAAAGGCTCAATGTGAGGGGCCTAGCGCAAAGCGCCCTTGCTAAAGATGTCCACGACGCATCGTGGGCGAAATTCATCTCGATGCTGCGCTACAAGGCAGAATGCGCCGGCAGCCGTTTGATCGAGGTGGAACCACATGACACCAGCCAGGTGTGTTCGGCGTGCGGCATAAAGGTCCCAAAGACCTTAAGTGATCGTCTTCATGAGTGCGCACATTGTGGGCTTAAGATTGACCGAGACCTCAATGCCGCGCTGAATATCTTATACAGGGCCGGAGTGGGTCCTGGCCTGCATAACGTAGCCGGTTGCGGCATGCGTGCAGGCGGAAACCTCGATGAGACCGTAGCGCTTGATCAAGTGGCTCTGCGGTCAAACTGAGACACTACCCTCGAGGCTAGTTCTTCTTGACCGCGGGCTTGGAAGCCGCGGGTGTGGCCGCTGCCGCTTTGGCTTCGGCGGGCTTGGCCTCGGCCGGCTTCGCTTCGGTCACGATCTCGCCGGGTTTCATGCCGCCCTTCAGCGCGACCCAGCGGCGCTTGTCGATATCGAACTTCACCTTCAGCGCCTCGATCTCCTTCTCCGAATTCGCGATCGAGCCCTCGAGCGTGGTGCGCTCGGTCTTCAGCCGGATGAGGTCGCCCGTGAGCTGCGGCGGCGCTTCCTTCGTCTTCGACTTGCTCTTGCCCGCCTTGTAGAACTCGAGCTCCTCCTCGACCTCCTTCGAGCGCTTGTCGATCGCCTTGATGCGGTCCTGCGCCATGGTGATCCGGCTCTTCAGCGGCTCGATGTTGCGGTCGCGCACGACGTCGAATTCCTTCTCGGTCGAGAAGGTATTGATGAGCGCCATGTCCTTGCGCTTCTGGTCCGCCTCGTCGCGGATCGCCGCCTTCGCGCGGTCGAAGTCCTCGCGGCGCTTGCGCAGCTGCTCCTCGGTCGGCGTGGGATCGATCGTGCGCAGGATCTTGCCGCTGGGCAGGATCTCGTACATCACGACGTTGCCGCACCCGGGCGGCGGCGTGTCGCCGATGTGGGTGACCCCGCGTTCGTCGATGCACTTGTAGGCGGCGTTCGCCCACGGTGCGGCGAACGCCGCGGCGAGCAGGACCAGCGTCTTCTTCATCTTGATCTCCCTCATGCTTCCTGGCGCACTCCGTATTCCCGTCGGTAAGCCTCGATCTTCGCCACATTGTCGCGCATCTCGGGCCGCGCGCGAAGCGTGGCGAGCACGTCGGCGAGCGTGGCGATCGCCGTCACCGGAACGCCGAAATCGCGGGTGAGCTCCTGGGTCGCCGAGAGCTGGCCCGCGCCGCGCTCCTGGCGGTCGAGGGCGATCAGGACGCCGGCCGGAACCGCCCCCGCCGCGCGGATCAGCTCGAGCGCCTCGCGCTTGGCCCCGCCGTCGGTGATGACGTCGTCGATGATCAAAACGCGCCCGGTGAGCTTTCCGCCGACAATCGCGCCGCCCTCCCCGTGGTCTTTCGCTTCCTTGCGGTTGAAGCGATACGGCACGTTGTGACCGAGCGCGGCCAATGCCACGGCGGTCGCGGCCGCGAGCGTGATGCCCTTGTACGCCGGGCCGAAGAGCATGTCGTAGGCGATGCCCGAGGCGAGCGCGGCGCGCGCATAGAAGGTCGCGAGCTCGCCCAGGCGCGCGCCGTCGGCGAAAAGCCCGGAGTTGAAGAAGTAAGGGGTGAGGCGGCCCGACTTGGTCCTGAACTCGCCGAAGGTGAGCGCGCCCGTCCGCATCGCGAATTCCACGAACTCGCCCCGGAAATCGGCGCCGGCGGGGGGTTGTGAAGGGGACACTGCGGAGCGCATACACTATTTTATGCGCATCATCACCTGCAACGTGAACGGCCTGCGCTCGGCCGCCGCGAAGGGCTTCATGACCTGGGCGCAACGGCAGAAACCCGACGTCGTGTGCGTGCAGGAGATCAAGGCGCAGGAGCGCGACCTGCCGCCGTCCCTCCTCGCGCCGAATCGATTGCACGCGTTCTTCCATCCGGCGCAGAAGCGTGGCTACAGCGGTGTGGCGATCTACGCGCGCAAGGAGCCGGACACGACGACGCTCGGGCTCGGCATCCAGGAGATCGACGCGCAGGGCCGCTACCTGCAGCTCGACTTCGGCAATCTCAGCGTCGTGTCGATGTACATGCCGTCGGGGACCATGGGCGATGAGGCGCAGAAGCGCAAGTACAGGTTCATGGACGCGTTCCTGCCGCGGCTCGAGGCGATGGCGAAATGCGGGCGCGAGTTCGTGCTCTGCGGCGACTGGAACATCGCGCACAAGGAGATCGACGTGAAGAACTGGAAGTCGAACCGGAAGACGACCGGTTTCCTGCCCGAGGAGCGCGAGTGGCTCACGCGCGTCTTCGAGCGGCACGGATTCGTCGACGTCTTCCGCGTGCTCGACCCGAATCCGGACCGGTTCACGTGGTGGGTGCAGTGGGCCGATGCCCGCAGCCGCAACATCGGCTGGCGCATCGACTACCAGATCGCCACACCCGGCGTCGCGAAGCTCGCGCGCAAGGCCGTGATCTACACCGGCAAGGTGTTCTCCGACCACGCGCCTGTGATGATCGACTACGACTATGCGATGTGAGAAATCAGCGGCCCAGGATCACGAGGTGCTCGCGTCGCGTGCCCGCGACCCACTTCGCCGAAATGCTCGCGTCGAATGTCACCAGTCGCGTGCCGTGGGCGACCGCGGTAGCCAGCAGCGTGGCGTCGGTAGAGTGAGCGCTCTTCACGGCCTCCCAGCGGATGCTCGCCTCGTTTGGTGACGGCATGTCGAGATAGCGGTGCCCTTTACGCGTGAGCAGCATCAGCTTCGCCGCGATGTCTTCGGGTTCGAGCGGCTTGGGATATCCCTTGCCGCTCATGACACGAATGCAGCCGAGCTGGGTGATGGCGCATGTTCCAAAGCCGTGCGGAAGCACATCCTCCCGATTGAGCCATTCATGGAGGGTGCTGTGATGCACGTGCTCTTCGTCCATGAGCGCGATCAGCGCGTTGACGTCGAGCAGCGCACGCACTAGAAGCCGGCCTCGTTCAGCAGCCTTGCGACGACTTCGCTCGTCACGCTGCCACCCTTGCGACTGCGCTTGCGAAATACATGCGAGTAATCGGGCAATTCCGCCCCGCGTTCGACAAGAACCCTGCCGGGCGCCAGGACCGTGACCTTGATCGGATCGCCTGGTTTGATGCCCGCCTCTGCCGGCAGCCGCGCCGCAGCGGATCGGCCATTGGAGAATGCGGATTTCTGCGTCATGCCGGCTCCCGGAAAGTGATATATACCACAGTATATACCAAGGCTCCTCAGTCGTCTTCGAGTTGCGCGTTCAGGCGCAGCCATTCGAGCTCGAGGTCCTCGATCGCGCGCGTGAGCTCGGCGCGACGCTTGAGCGTCGTCTCGAGGCGCTCGCGCTGCGCTTCGGCGTAGGCGTCGCTCGATGCGAGCCATGCATCGGCGTCGCGCGTCTCATCGCCGAACGCCGCCAGCTCCTTCTCGATCGCCGCCACGCGCCGCTCGAGCGGCTTGCGCACATCCGACCGGCGCTGCCGCTCCATCGCCTCGACGCGGCGCTCGTCCTTGCGCGTCGCCTTCGGCTCCGCCGGCTCACGCCTGCCGCGCGAGTGATATTCCCGCGCCCATTCCTTGTACTCGTCGAGGCCGCCCTCGAACGGCGTGACACGGCCGTCGGCGACGAGCATCCACTGGTCGGTCGCGGCGGAGAGCAGGTGGCGATCGTGCGCGACGACGATGAGGCCGCCCTCGAAATCGACCAGCGCCTGCGCGAGCGCTTCGCGCATCTCGATGTCGAGGTGGTTCGTCGGCTCGTCGAGGAGGAGCAGGTTCGGGCGCTGCCACACGATCAGGGCGAGGGCGAGGCGCGCCTTCTCGCCGCCCGAAAGGCTCGCGACCGTCTGCGACACCTGGTCGCCGCGGAAATCGAAGCCGCCGAGGTAATCGCGGAAGAGCTGCTCGCGCTCGCCCGGCGCGAGGCGCTCGAGGTGCCACAGCGGCGTCTCCTCGAGGCGTAGCTGATCGACCTGGTGCTGCGCGAAGTAGCCGATGCGCAATCCCTGCGCACGATGCAGCGTGCCGCTCTCGAGCGGGAGGTCGCCGACGATCGCCTTCAGGAGCGTCGATTTGCCCGCGCCGTTCGGGCCGAGCAACCCGATCGCGTCGCCGGGCAGCACGCTCCATTCGACGCCCGAGAGCACGGGATCTCCTCCATATCCGACCGCGGCATCCTCGAGGCGGAAGAGCTGGCGCGGCTTCTCAGGCGGCGCGCGGAATTCGAACTGGAACGGCGCATCGACGTGTGCGGCGGCGATGCGCTCGAGCTTCTCCAGCGCCTTGATGCGGCTCTGCGCCTGGCGCGCCTTGGTCGCCTTCGCGCGGAAGCGGCGGATGAACGCCTCGAGGTGCGCGATCGCCTTCTGCTGCTTCTCGAATTGCGCCTGCTGGTGCGCGAGCCGTTCGGCGCGCTGCGCCTCGAAGGCCGTGTAGTCGCCCGCGTAGGCATTCAGGCGCCGGTTCTCGATGTGCACCACTTGCTGCACGATCGCGTCGAGGAACTCGCGGTCGTGCGTGATGACGATCGCCGCGCCGGGAAAATCCTTGAGCCAGTCCTCGAGCCACAGCACGGCGTCGAGGTCGAGGTGGTTCGTCGGCTCGTCGAGGAGCAGGAGGTCGGCGCGGCACATGAGGGCGCGCGCGAGGTTGAGGCGCATGCGCCAGCCGCCGGAGAATCCCGCGACGGCGCTCGATTGCGCTTCTTCCCGGAATCCCAGTCCCCACAGCAGCGTCTGCGCGCGCGATCGCGCCTGGTAACCGCCGATCTCCTCGTAGCGCGCGTGCAGGTGTCCGAGCCGCTCGCCGTCGTGCGCCGCCTCGGCCGCGGCGATGCGCTGCTCGACTTCCCGCAGCTCCGCGTCGCCGTCCATCACGAAGTCGAGCGCCGCGCGATCGAGCGCGGGCGTCTCCTGCGCGACGTGGGAGAGCACCCAGCGCGGCGGCATCGACACCTCGCCCGCGTCGGCATGCAGCTCGCCGCGAATCAGCGCGAAGAGGCTCGACTTGCCGCTGCCGTTGGCGCCGACGAGCCCCGCCTTGTGGCCGGGATGCAGCGTCATGGAAGCGCCCTCGAGCAGCGGACGCGTCGCGCGCGCGAGCGTCACATCGGAGATCCTGAGCACCCCTCTATGTTATGGTCAACCGCGCGCATGCGCGCCGCGTTCTCCCGAATGCCGGTGGTAGGTAGGGCCATCGACAACAACGTCAATCAACGAGAGCCCAGGAGACCACCATGCAACTCGATGCCGCACTGCCCATCGTCCGCGCCCTCGCCGACGGCGTGAATCCCGTCACCGGCGAGGCGTATCCCGAAGACAGCCCCTATGCCGAGCCGCGCGCGTTACGCGCGCTCTTCTCCGCCGTCGACCTCATGAGCCGCGAGGTCGAGCGCGAGAAACGCAAGGAGCGGCTGCCCGCGAACTTCGGCAAGCCGTGGAGCGAAGGCGAAGACCGTGAGCTGATGGCCGATTTCGATACCGGATCGACCGTGCCCGAGCTCGCGCGAAAGCACCTGCGTACGCACAGCTCGATCCGCCTTCGCCTCGAGAAGCTCGGCAAGATCCAGCCGCAGACCCAGCAGTGACGGCCTCCCTCTCCCTTGGGAGGGGCCGGGGGAGAGGGATCACTTCACCTTGAGGTTTCGGGGCTGCGCTGTTCATGCAATAGCGCACGATCTTGTCCATCGCTCCTGTATTCTCCCACGACCATGGCGGAGAAGCGGAAGTTCGGCTGGCGCGACCTGAAGGATTTTCGCGTCGCGTTGATGCTCGCGCTCGGCTTCTCCTCGGGACTGCCGTTCCTCCTCGTCTTCAGCACGCTCTCCGTGCGGCTGCGCGAAGCGGGCGTGCCGATCACGGAGATCGGGCTCTTCGCCTGGCTCGGGCTCGCGTACAGCCTGAAATTCCTCTGGTCGCCGCTCGTCGACGCGTTCGACGTGCCGTTGCTCGCGCGGCGCGTCGGGCGGCGCCGCGCGTGGATGATCGCCTGCCAGCTGCTCATCGCGCTGGCGCTCGTCGCGGTCGGGTTCACCGACCCCGCGGCGACCGTCGCCGCCACGGCCGCGTTCACCTTCGTCGTCGCGTTCGGATCGGCCACCCAGGACGTCGTCGTCGACGGCTGGCGGATCGACGCGGCGCCGAACGAGATGCAGGGAATCATGGCCGCGGCGTACCAATTGGGTTATCGCATCGCGATGCTCTGCGCCGGCGCGGGCGCGCTCTACATCGCGGAATTCGCCGGCTGGCGCGCGTCGTACGTCGCCATGGCGGCGCTGATGGCCGTGGGGATCGTCGCGAGCATCGTCTCGCCGATCGTCGATCGCGCGCCGCAGGCGAACACGCCGCTAAGGAAATTCGATTTCACGGAAGCCGTCAAGGCGCCGCTCGTGGATCTCTACCGGCGCACGGGCCGCGCGCTCTTCGCGATCCTGGCGCTCGTCGCGTTCTATCGCCTCTCGGATTTCCTCGCCGGCGTGATGTCGAGCCCGCTCTACATCGACCTCGGATTCTCGAAGGCCGAGATCGCCAGCGTGGCGAAGATCTACGGATTCGGGGTCGGCATCGCGGGCGCCTTCGCCGGCGGGTGGCTCGTCGCGCGGATCGGTCTTTATCGGGCGCTCGTCATCGGCGCCTGCGCGCAATCCATCTCGCACTTGTTGTTCTCCTGGCTCAGCACGCAGGGACCGAGCGTTCCCGCCCTCGTCGTCGCTATCAGCGCCGACAACTTCGCGCAGGCCTTCGCGGGGACCGTGCTCATCGCGTACATGTCGGGCCTCACCGCCGCCGGATTCTCCGCGACGCAGTACGCGCTGCTCTCCTCGCTCTACGCGCTCCTCGGAAAGTTCATCGCGGGCCTGTCGGGCTTCGTCGTCGCCTCGTTCGGCTACGCCACGTTCTTCGTGATGACGGCGGCGATCCCTCTGCCGGTGCTGGCGCTGATCTGGCTCGTGCGGCGCTCGCCCGCGGGCGGATTGGCGATCAGCGACTCACACACCACCGACATGGGTGACGGGGCAATTCGAAAGTGATTCTTTTAGGTCCGCTTCAGTGCCGGCTGTATTATCTCGGCGTGCCGCTGACGCCTGATCACTAAATGGCCGAGGAAAAACACCTTTCCCGCGCTCCAATTGAGGAGGCGGTCGTAGAGATACGCGTTACCCCGATAGAGGGTCGCAAAGTCGAGGATCTCGAGGTACTTTGCGAACAGCTCGCGCACCGCTATCCAAAGAAGATGGTTAGTCGGCAGTTTTCGGCCGAAGTCAAGATCGAAGGGGGAACCAAGACACAGAATGTTGACCATTGGTTGTACGGTTACCGGATCGAAAGCGATCCCAAGACCAAAGTAGTTCAACTAAACGCCGATCTATTCTCGTTCAGTTGGCTTCGCCCGTATGAGACTTGGGAAGCCTTTGTCGGCGAGGCGCAGCGCAATTGGAATTCGTACCGCGAGTTGTGGCAACCGACATCTGTAACACGTGTAGGAACAAGATTTGTCAATCGGTTGCTCTTGCCGACGGACAACCTCGACTTCGATCAATACTTCACAGCTTTCCCGCGCGTGCCGCCCGCATTACCGCAAATGCTGCTGACGTTTCTTTCTCGAGTGGTCGTCCCTATCGACCAACATGGTACGACTGCCACTGTGTCTATCGCTCTTGAAGATGTGGAAAGCGACGAAAAAATATCCGTGATTCTCGATATTGACGTTGCGTGCGAGGGCCCACATCTTGAACTGAACGAATCGATATGGAATGTTATTGATTCGTTTAGAGCATTGAAAAATAAAGCATTTTTTGGTAGCCTGACAGAGAAGGCAATCGCCCTATACCTATGACGTCGCTCGCACATACTGAAATCGCTGCGTTTTTTGTCCCTGCTAGCCCAGCCTCAAGCGGAACGAGCCCAAGCGCTCAATTCGTTAATACCGCGTTGGGCAAGGCGCTTCTAGAATGGGAAAGGACAGCGACGAGAAGTATTCGTGTCGGTAATTTGCAAGCGCAACTGCGCTCGATTGCTGATGAGTGTTCCGGTGCAAATTGGGATGGTTATGGAGGGAAGCCCGTCAGTCCCGTCGCAGTTGAAGAGGCCCGCCGTTTCCTCACCTTGATCCCGCACCGATTGCTGCCCGACGAAATCCTTGCCGAACCGCACGGCGGAATAGCGTTTCAATGGAACGGCCCACGTCTGAGATCGCTCGTCTTGTCCCTTAACGGAACGAAAACCATCGAGTACGCCGCAATACGCGGCCCCGTAGAACAGGATTCGGGCAAACGCACATTTGCCGGCTTGTTGCCCTCTTTTGTACTACGTCTAATCTCTGAATTTCGATGATCGATGACGCTGAGATCCTAGCGCGATTCGCGATGAGTTCGCGGCATTTCGGCACGAATCCTCTTGAAGCGAAGCACGCGCTTTTCATGCCCCCCGACGATCTTCGCTTGTCCGTCTTCCGAATCTCTGGATTGGAGGAACCAGCTGTCTGGGCCATTGGCAATGAATTTGTGGGTGGCCCCCAGCAGAAGAGCATCAAGGGGCGAGCAGATTGCACCGCAGTGACGATTCGAAGCTCTGGTCTTGATGTTGCGTCTGAACCCGAACCTCATGAACGCCATGCTGAGGTGATCGGTTGGCCCGAGGATCGAACTCGTCAACGGCTAATTGCGATCAGGCTGTCGAAATCTGCTGTCTTCCGGCTGATGCCTCAATAGGTATTCGCGCCTCATTGCAGTTTCCTGCGGAAGCGAAAGACGCCAAGGCTGCCGAACAGGTTCGGTAGCACGTGGATGATGTGGCCCTCGTGAAGGACGCGCTCATCGAGGATTTCGGCGCCGACCGTCGCGCAAAGGTCCTCGAAGTCCTTCACCGTGCACAGGTGGATGTTCGGCGTGTTCCACCACTTGTGGGGGAGCGTCTTCGACAGCGGCATGTGGCCGCGGAAGATGTCGAGGCGGTGGCGCCAGTAGCCGAAGTTGGGAAACGTGACGATGCCCTCGCGCCCGACGCGCAGCATCTCGGTGAGCACCGTTTCGCAGTCGTGCATCGCCTGCAGCGTCTGCGAGAGGATGACGAAGTCGAAGGTGCCGTCGCCGAAGGTCGATAGCCCGCTCTCGAGGTCGGCCTGCAGCACGTTCACGCCGTTCTTCACGCTCGCGAGCACGTTCGCGTCGTCGATCTCGACGCCGTAGCCGCTCGCGCCGTTCGTGGCCGCGAGACCCGCGAGCAGGACTCCGTCGCCGCAGCCGAGATCGAGCACGCGTGCGCCCTGCGGAATCCACGACGCGATAAGCTGGTAGTCGTAGCGTTGCGTGCTCATGCGCCCGCCTTGAGGTCCGCGCGGGTTCCCGCGTAGCCCTTCATCTCCTCGAGCTCGGTCGCGCCCAGCGCGAGCGGCGTGCGCCGCTCTCCCGCGCCGATCTCGGAGGCGATGTTGTCGACGTACGCGGCGATGAGCTCGTGGTAGCGGCGGTCGTCGAGCAGGAACGCGTCGTGGCCGTGCGGCGCGTCGATCTCGGCGTAGGTGACGGTCTTGCGCGTGGCGACGAGGGCCTTGACGATCTCGCGCGAGCGCGGCGGCGGGAAGCGCCAGTCGCTCGTGAATGCGGCGACGAAGAATCCGGCTTTCGCGGGCGAGAATGCGCGCGCGAGATCGCCGCCCGCTTCCTTCGCAGGATCGAAATAGTCGAGCGCCTTGGTCATCAGCAAATAGGTGTTCGCGTCGAACACCTGCGCGAACTTGTCGCCCTGGTAGCGCAGGTACGACTCGATCTCGAATTCCACGTCGTAGTTGAAGCCGTACTCGTCGCGCTTCAACACGCGGCCGAATTTCTCCATGAGGAGGTCTTCGGAGAGGTACGTGATGTGGCCGAGCATGCGCGCGAGCTTCAGTCCCCGCGCCGGCACCTTGTTGTACGCGTAGAAGTTGCCGCCGTGGAAATCCGGGTCGGACACGATCGCCTGGCGCGCGACGTCGTTGAACGCGATGTTCTGGGTCGACAGGCGCGGCGCCGCGGCGATCACGAACGCGTGGCGGATGCGCTCCGGGAACTGGATCGCCCACTGCAGCGCCTGCATGCCCCCGAGCGATCCGCCGATCGCGCCCGCGAGCCTCGCGATGCCGAGGCGGTCCATGAGCCGCGCCTGCGAGGCGACCCAGTCTTCGACGGTGATCACCGGAAAGCTCGCGCCGTACGGATGTCCCGTCGCGCGATCGATCGAGCCCGGGCCCGTCGAGCCGTGGCAGCCGCCGATGTTGTTCACGCCGATCACGAAGAAGCGGTCGGTGTCGATGGGCTTGCCGGGACCGATCATGTTGTCCCACCAGCCGATCTTCTTCGGGTCGTCGGCGTAGTAGCCCGCGACGTGGTGGCCGCCCGAGAGAGCGTGGCAGACGAGGATCGCGTTCGAGCGATCGGCGTTGAGCACGCCGTACGTTTCGTAGACGAGCTCGTACGAGGCGAGGGTCTTCCCCGCCTTGAGGATGAGGGGCTCGAGGAAGCCGGCGCGCTGTGCGACCGCGGCTCCCACCGAGCGTGCGTTCATCTCGCTCATGTCGAATAAAAAACCCGACGCGCTAAAGCTGGTGTCGGGTTTGTGGGACCGCCACTCGCTTTAGCCGTATTTGTTAAGCGCCCGCAAGCTGTGTGGTCAAATCGGCGCTGGACACCATTCTATCCAATTCCTACCCGCGAGGGTAGTGCGTGGCCCGCCCGGCCGGCGACTAGAATGGCGGCTTCGGGGTTGGAGGACGCCATGCGCAGCCTGTTGATCGCGGTGCTCCTGACGATTCTGCCGGCGCACGCAGCCGACGCGAGGAAGTACGCGGTGCTCACGCTCCTCGGCGATTCCCTGCAGATCGTCGTCCAGCGCAACCAGACCGGCAGCAGGATCGACCGCAACGACCGGCAGACGCTCCCCCTCGCCGCCGACGACATCGATCGCGTCGTGCTGCTGACCGCCGAGCGCGAGATCGAGCGCGCGGCCGGGACGGAATCGGAGCCGATCCTGATGCGCGCCAACGATCCCGCGATCCTTTCGGCGCAAGCGCAGATCCTCGACTCGGACGCGTCGCTGCGAACGCTCGAGCAACCGGTGCGCGCGGCCCTCGCCGGCAAGAGCGCCACCCACCTCGTCCTCGTCATGAAGCTGCGCCACGAGACGCGCATCAAGCTGGGCCCATCCTTGTTCGGGAGCGGAACGCTGGAAGGAGTCGGCTTCTATATCGACCGCAGCAAGCGAACCTTCCGCGGAGACACCCTCGAGGACGCGTGGGGCTACATGGCGCCGTACGCCTATTTCCGCGTGGCGCTCATCGACCTCGCGCGCTTCGACCTCGTCAGGGAAGAGCAGGTCGTCGTGTCGCAGTCCTATTCGGCGGCGCGGGCGAAGTCGGGAGATCCGTGGGAAGCGCTTTCCGCCGAGGAGAAGGTCCGCGTCCTGCAGCAGCTGGTGCGGCGCGAAACCGCGCGCGTGATGCCGCTCGTCCTCCGCGAGCGCTACGCGTTCAGCTTCTCGATCAACGCCTGCATCTTCTCCGGCTCGTCGGTCTTCAAGATGCGCGCCACGATCGGCGCGATGTCGGGAAGGCTCGTGGTGAGCACACGCTGCTTCACCGCGAGGAGATGCGCCGGGTGCATCGAGAAATGGCGCAGCCCGAAGCCCAATAGAAGCCGCGTGAGCTCGACGTCGCCGGCCATCTCGCCGCAGACGGCAACCGGTTTCTCGTGCTGCTGCGCGGTGCGGATCACGCCGGCCAGCAGATTCAACACCGCCGGGTGCAGCGGATCGTAGAGGTGCGCGACCTTGTCGTCGGCGCGGTCGATCGCGAGCGTGTACTGGATCAAGTCGTTGGTGCCGATCGAGAGGAAATCGAGCTTGCGGATGAACATCGGCAGCGCGATCGCGGCGGCCGGGACCTCGATCATGCCGCCGACGGGCACGTGCTCGTCGTACTTGAACCCGTCGCGGCGGAGCTGCTCTTTCGCCTGCTCGACCGCGGCGAGCGCGAGCGTGAGCTCGCTCCACGTCGTGAGCATCGGGATGAGGATCAGCACCTTGCCGTGGCGCGATGCCCGCAGGATCGCGCGCAGCTGCGTGTTGAAGACCTGGGGCTCGGCGAGGCAGTAGCGGATCGCGCGCAGCCCCAGCGCGGGATTCGCCGTCACCTGCTCCTGGCCGTCCACCGTCACCGACTTGTCGGCGCCGATGTCGAGCGTGCGGATCGTGACCGGGAGCCCGCGCATTCCCGCGACGACCTCGCGATACGCCTCGTACTGCTCGTCCTCGTCGGGAAGGTCGCGGCGGTTCATGAACACGAACTCGCTGCGAAACAGGCCGATGCCCGACGCGCCGCTCGCCTTCACCGGCTCGATGTCCGAGGGCAGCTCGATGTTCGCCCAGAGCTGCACGGGGGAGCCGTCGAGGGTCGCGGCGGCGGCGCTGCGCAGGCGCTTGAGCTTGTCGCGCTCGAGCCGCGTCTCGTTCTGCTTGAGGCGATACTCGGCGAGCACGCCGCGATCGGGATTGACGATGACCACACCCTGCGTGCCGTCCACGATGATGAGCTCGTCCTCGTGGATGAGCGAGCGCGAGTGGTGCAGCGCCACGATCGCGGGGATGTTCATCGAGCGCGCGACGATAGCGGTGTGCGAGGTCGCGCCGCCGAGGTCCGTGATGAACGCGGCGAATGGATGCTCGCGGAAGAGGATCACGTCGGCGGGCGAGAGGTCGCGCGCCACCAGGATCGCGGCGTCCTCGCGCACCGGCTTCATCGCGATGCGCCGCTGCGTGCCGGCGAGCGCCCCGAGGACCCGCTCGGCCACCTGGCGCACGTCCTCCTCGCGCTCGCGCAGGTACGGATCCTCGATGTCGCTGAACTGCGCCATGAGGATGTCGAGCTGCGAGCGCAGCGCCCATTCGGCGTTGCAGTGCTGCTCGCGGATGATGTCGCGCGGCGCCTCGGTGAACGCGGCGTCCTCGAGCAGCATGAGGTGCACCTTCACGAAGGGCGCGAGCTCGGAGGCGGCGCTGTGGCGCACGCTCCCGGCGAGCTCCATCAGCTCGGTGCGCACTTCCTTCACGGCGCGGTCGTAACGGCGCTGCTCGCGGATCACGTCCGCGCCGCTGATCTCGTAGTGGTCGACCTCGGCGCCCATGCCGGCGAACAGGTGCGCGTGGCCGATGGCGATGCCGCCGGAGACGCCGATGCCGTGCATCGTGAAGCAGACGGTGGATGCGCCCTCGCGCCGCGCGCCTTCGGGGCTCATTCGGCCTCGCCGAATCTTTCGCTGAAGAGCCGTTCCAGCGCCGCCGCCGCGTCGCCTTCGTCGGGCCCGTCGACTTCGAGCTCGAGGGTCGAGCCGATGCCCGCCGCGAGCATCATCACGCCCATGATGCTCTTCGCGTTCACGCGCCGGCCGTTGCGCTCGATCCAGATGCCGCTCTGGAATCGCGAGGCGAGCTGCGTGAGCTTGGCCGAGGCGCGCGCGTGCAGCCCGAGCTTGTTGCTGATGCGGATCTGGCGCTTGATCACGCGCATTCCCCCGCCGCGGCCATGCGCGTGACGCCGTCGGTCGCGCCGGCGAGGGCCTTCTCCATCACGGAGGCGAGCGGCTCGTTCCTGTAGTTGAGCGCGCGGATGAGCATCGGCAGGTTCACGCCGGCGATGCCTTCGATGCGGCCGGGCTTGAGCAGCTTGCAGGCGACGTTCGCCGGCGTGGCGCCGTAGATGTCGGTCAGCACGAGCACGCCGTCGCCCTGGTCGAGGAAGCGGATCAGGTCCTCGGCGACGGGAAGGAGCGCCTCCGGATCGTCGTGCACGGTCACTCCCAGCTGCCGCAGGAAGAGCGGGCGCTTGCCGAGCACGTGGCTCGCCGAGTGGATCAGCGACTCGCCGAACGCGCCGTGGGAGACGATCAGTATCCCGATCATGAAAATGGTGTCAGGTACGAAATAAGCCCGTGCATTATTATCGGCCAAGACACGGATTTATTTCGTACCTGACACCATTTTCATGAGCAAGACCCCTCGACCCACCGACATCACGCTCCATCAGCATTCCCGCGTGCTCGACGTCGCGTTCGACGACGGCAAGCGTTTTTCGCTGCCGTGCGAGTACTTGCGCGTCTATTCGCCGTCGGCGGAGGTGCGCGGGCACGGGCCGGGCCAGGAGGTGCTGCAGAAAGGCAAGCGCGAGGTGAACATCCGCGCCATCGATCCGGTCGGAGTCTATGCGGTGAAGCTCGTCTTCACCGACGGCCACGACACCGGCATCTATTCGTGGGACTACCTCTACGAGCTCGGCGTGAAGCACGACGACAACTGGAAGCGCTACCTCGCGCGGCTCGCGCAGGCCGGCGCCTCGCGGGACGCCGCATGACGGACAAGACGACGCATTTCGGCTACCAGCAGGTACCGGAGGAGGAGAAGGCGCGGCGCGTCGGCGGCGTCTTCAGCTCGGTCGCGACGCGCTACGACCTGATGAACGATCTCATGTCGCTGGGCCTGCACCGCCTGTGGAAGCGGTTCGCGCTCGCCATGAGCGGCGTGCGCGAGGGCTCGCGCGTCCTCGACGTCGCTTCCGGCAGCGGCGACCTCGCCGCGGCGTTCGCGAAACGCGCCGGGCCGGCGGGCGAAGTGTGGATGACCGACATCAACGCCTCGATGCTCGCGGTGGGGCGCGACAAGCTCATCGACGCGGGGATCTTTCCGCCGCTCGCGCTGTGCGACGCGGAGAAGCTGCCCTTCCCCTCCGATCGTTTCGACTGCGTGTCGGTCGCCTTCGGGCTGCGCAACATGACGCGCAAGGAAGACGCGCTCGCCGAGATGGCGCGCGTCGCACGTCCCGGCGGCCGCGTGCTCATCCTCGAATTCTCGCGCCCATGGAAGCCGATCGCGCCGCTCTACGACGCGTATTCCTTCAGCGTATTGCCCGCCCTGGGCCGGACCGTCGCCAACGACGAAGGCGCCTACCGTTACCTCGCCGAATCGATCCGCATGCATCCCGACCAGGAGACGCTCAAGTCGATGATGCAGGCGGCCGGTCTCGAGCGCGTCGAATACTTCAACCTCGCGGGCGGCATCGTCGCGCTGCATCGGGGCTTCAAGGCGTGAACGCTCTCGCGCCGCATCCGGCCACTCGCGCGATCAACCACGTGCTGCGCGCCGCGCCCGCCGCGCTCGAGCGCGTGCGCCGCCATGCGGGCCGCACGGTCGCCTTCCACGTCGGTCCCGCGACCTTCGCCTTCACCGCGCAGACGACGGGCGAGGTCGAGCCCGCGGTGCGCGGCACCGCCAGCGACGTGGAGGTGCGCGTCTCGCCGATCCTTGCGGCGCGCCTGGGGGCGGGCGACAAGTCGGCGATCGATGCCGTCGAGATGCACGGCGACGCGGAAATCGCCGCCGACGTCGCGTTCCTCATGCGAAACCTCGAATGGGACGTGGAGGAGGAACTGTCGCCAGGCACGGGGGAGG
>JACXTT010004734.1_pt1 | contig 20097 bp, 21 predicted proteins | sample 9270951 | NCBI WGS metagenome assembly JACXTT01 (sample SAMN15532306, study PRJNA645909) | rock metagenome | isolation source: weathered quartz diorite | place: Puerto Rico | collected 2017-06-21 | reverse complement strand
TGCAATGGCAAGCACCGATACATACTTTTTCATACGCTTTATTTTTGGTTAAGAATTGAAACAGGAAGATAAAGGGCGGAATGGGAGCGGAAGAAAGTCCTCAGCAGAATAACGGCGTTAGCGGGCCAAAGATAGCAGAAAATTGAATGCGCCAGTTTTTCCGGGCTATTTCTTACCTTAGAAGATGGAAACACAAATTACTGCTGTTTTAAACGTGCTCACGCTGGCAGAGCGGTTGAAATTTGAACTGCGGCACAGCTATACTTCCAGCGGGAGGCAGGAAAGTGTAGCAGAGCACTGCTGGAGAATGGCCCTGATGGCCGTTTTAATAGAGCCCCTGCTCACCAAAAAAGTTGACAGCACGCGGCTGCTCAAAATGATTATTATCCATGACCTGGTGGAGGCAGAAGCTAAAGACGTTTCCGCCCTGGACGTTTTACGTAACCCGGCCATCAAAATCCAGAAAGCAGAAAGGGAAAAACAGGCCATCGAAAACCTGCGCCTGGCATTAAAAGATACCAACGGGCAGGAGATTTACGACCTGTTTTATGAATTTGAACACAAACATACCTACGAATCGCAGGTAGCCAATGCGCTGGACAAGCTGGAAGTGCAGTTACAACATAACCATGCCGATTTTTCTACCTGGGAAGCAATTGAGTACGAAATGTGCTTTATGATGGACAAGCATGTTCTTTTTGATGCAACATTGACCGAACTGAAAAAACAGGTTGAGGACGCCGCCGAACAAAAAATGAAACTGGCCGGTGTAGATACTGATATGATCAGGCAAAAAGTAGCCGGGTAATGTTACTTTATCGTCTCCTCCCTGAATACTGCAAGAAAGAACAGGGGTTTACCTTTGGTTTCAAATGCCTCCGGGTAGCTGTCGCCCGCCAGGTTGTAGCAGATGGTCAGCTGCCCGTTTTCAAATTTGTAAATGGCGGTAAAATGTTTTCCCGCATTTACGCCTTCGCGGCCGTATATATCCATTTTATTGCCGTTGTACTTTACCACGCCTTTGTCTACACTTTCGGCGGTAAGGGTATAATTGCTGTCGCTAAGTACCAGCCGCTGCTGTTCAAAAGCCGCTTTTGGCAATACCGTGCCGGCAAATTCCTGCTGAACGGGCACCCAGGTGCCGTTGAATTTAGTTTGTTTCATGGCAGTGTTTTTTGGCCCGGTACAGCTTAAGATAAGCAGGACCGGTAAAATGAGTGTGATGAATCGCATAGGTTGTTATTTTTAAGCGTACCGTTCAAAGTTATACCAGCTCTGCCCGGCAAAATTGTAAAAATATTACCTTATGCCACCGGTAAAAAATGGGGAACGATTTTAAGTGACGGCTCCAGCTCTACCTGCCGGACATAATCATTCGGTTTTAGGCCGGTAAACTTTTTGAAGTTATTGTTGAAATGCGCCTGGTCGAAAAAGTCCAGCTCGTATGCAATGCTGGTTAGTTTGCCGGGGCCGGATTTGCTGATGCTTTGCAGGATGCGCTGAAACCGGTGTAATGACGCCAGCATTTTTGGCGAGATGCCGAGGTACTCCCGGAATAAAAAGTTAAGGTGCTTTCCTGAAATATTGTACTGCCGGCATATAGCCGCAATGGAAATGGGTGCATTCCCTTTTAACAGGAGGTCGATGGAAGCGATGAGTTTATCATTGGGCATTTTATGGCCCAGGAGTTTGCGGTACAGGAAGTTTTCCGTTAGTAAAAATTTTTCCTGGATGGTTTGCGCTTCCTGCAATTGCTGCCAGGTTTGCTCCGCCTCATGACTAAAAATGCAATCGAGGTCAATATAACAATCGGTAAAATGGCGTAAGGGCTGGTGGAGGAAAACATAGGCGCCCAGGGTTTTGAACTGCACCACTACCATTTTGCTTTGGCCATAGCTTTCTACATAGCTGGGCCCGGTTTGCAGCCCGGCCACCCAGTATTTTTTATAGTCGGTGAAACGCGTAAACCGGTTATCGGTAAATAATTTAAACGGATCGTTTAGGTTAAAGACCATGCTCATGGCCGTTTTTGGAAACCCTATACCTTTATTATTTCCTTCAATATATACCATGCAGTCAACATAGTTGCCAAGCGGGGGCAATGGTATATGCTTGTGGAAGATCATGCGGCTGGTGCGATGCTCATGCTAATGTAACGAAAAATTGCACTCATTGGAGCGAGGGCTAAAGATAACTTAACCACCATTGCCGGTACGCCGGCTGCCGGCCAGGTAAGCCGATATACTGCCCAGGAACACAAACGTGGGCGCACAGAAATGGGTAATCCACCGGGTAAAAAACAGGATGGGGTGGTGTAGCAAGATCTGTAGGATCGGGGGTACCATAGTGCATTACGTCGCGAACATGATCGATAGCCATGATGAGCATGACCAGCCCGCGCAATATATCAATGGATTCAATACGGTATTTTGTTACCGGTTGGCTGGCAGTTGTCATGATTGGGGGAGCAGGTGGTTAAAAATACAACATAGGATGTTTTATTCAATCTTAGCGAATACCTGTTTTTTTGGAAAAGCAATCGCAATAAGCCCGGGCGGGCTGTATAAGCCGGTTTTGTTTAACTTAGCCTGCCGGTTCATAGCCGGGCCGCCTATTGACCTGCCAGCTAAATGTTAACCATGTTCCAAAAGCTACCGGGAAAACTTCTATTAACGCATGTTTTTTTCTTTTCGCTTTTCCTGGTTGTGCCCTTCCTCGTTTTCCTGCGACCGCCGGGTGAACCCTTCTTTGCTTTAACAAGAGCCTTTATACAGGATACGATTGGCAATTGTATTTTGCTGGGTTTTTTTTATGCCAACTATTACATACTGATACCGAAACTTTATTTTAACCAGCACTATCTTCAATACATGGGCTGTGTTGTGCTTTGCTTGCTGCTGGTTTTGGTGCTCCCTGATTTGCTTACCGGCCAGTTTCGTGGTATGGTGCCGGACCTGCCACCGGGTATGCCCCCCGGCCCCGGCCATGCCCCGCTGCATGGCCCGCATGGCCCCCCGATGCTTTTTAAGGCCTGGGATGAGCTGCGCCATCACCTGTATCTTTTTTTTACCGCTATCTTCTTTTCTTTCCTGCTGCGCACCAGGGAGCACCTGACCCGCATAAAAGAGGAAAAGCTGAAAGCAGAGATTGCCGCGTTGAAATCGCAGATAAACCCGCATTTTCTTTTTAACGTTCTTAATAATATTTATACTTTATCGGTAAAAAAAGACGACAGGGCTTCGGATGCCATCATTCATTTGTCGGGCATTATGCGCTATGCCATTAACGATGCAGCCGGTGCCAGGATACCGTTACAAAAGGAAATAGATTATATCCGGAATTATATTGAGCTGCAAAAATCGAGGCTTGGGCATACCGCAACCGTTTATTATGACTGCATTGGGGAGGCCGGCGATAAGGAAATTGCACCCTTAATATTGATTACCTATATTGAAAATGTTTTTAAGCATGGCGTTAGCCCGGACGTTGATGGTTGCAGGGTGGAAATAACGATACAGATTACCGGTACTGGAATACGGTTGCATACCCTTAATAAAAGAATACCGCATCCGCCCTATTCAGCACCCGGCAGTATTGGTATGAGTAATACCCTGGCCAGGATTAAGCATCTTTACCCCGGGAAGCATGATTTACAAATTGGCAATACGAACGGAATGTATTCGGTAACCCTCTTACTTGAACTGGTATGATAAAAGCAATTGCCGTGGATGACGAGCCACTGGCGCTGGAGCTGATTGAAACCTTTTGCGGGAAATTTGATTTCCTGCATTTTGAAAAAGGGTTTTCAAAAACAGCGGAAGCACTGCGGTACCTGGACAACAACCCGGTAGACCTGCTATTTCTCGACATTAACATGCCGGCCATGTCGGGCATTGATTTTTATAAATCAATACCCCGCAAACCAATGCTGGTATTTACTACTTCCTATAGCAATTATGCCCTGGAAAGCTATGAGCTTAATGCGATTGATTATTTACTGAAACCGTTTACACTATCCCGCTTTGAAAAAGCGGTATTGAAAGCCCGCGATATGCAACAGCTGGTGCAATATGCTGCGGTAACAGACACTGCAAAGTTCCTGGTGCTGAAAGCCGATTATGGCATTGTAAAGATTGTGCTGCCGGATATCCTGTTTATTGAAGGGCTTGACAATTACCTGAAAATTCATTTGGCCGGCCAATCGCCGGTTGTTATAAGGATGACGCTGAAAGCGCTGGTAGAGAAACTGGCTGAAAGCGAATTTGTGCGGGTTCACCGGTCTTATATCGTTCCCATACCCCGTATTGAAGCCGTAAAGCAGAAAACAATTCATATTGCCGGCCACGAAATTCCTGTGGGAAAGAGCTACGAGATTATTATAAAAAAACTGTTAAAAAATAATCATTAAGTCCTGCTGCGTACGTTATTGCGTTCACCCCAGAATCGGGGTCTTTCACCACAATTAGCTATCTCCCCTCAAACGAAAAATACATTAGCCGCGTATTAAGCCAACGACATTGGTTTTAGTGTTTCTATTTCCAGCATTTATCATTAAAAATTTCCTCTATGAAACAAAAGCTTGTTTTCATTCTTGGCCCGGCTTTATTAACTATGGGTTTTATAATTGCGTGTAAAAAAGATAAAACAGACAGCAGCACCAGCAGCGGGTCTATTACTGCACTGAGCTGTTCGTCTGCCAGCTTTTCAGCAACTGCCACTATCAATACTGCATATACCGGTACGGCAACGATTGCCTACACGGGTGGAAATGGGGTAAGTTATGCAGCGGGTTCTGCTATTTCATCTACCGGCGTTACGGGGTTAACGGCCACCCTGGCTGCGGGCACGCTGGCCAGCGGTTCGGGCAGCTTAACCTATAACATATCGGGCACGCCTACTTCGTCGGGCACAGCGGCATTTGCCATTAGTTTTGGCGGACAGTCCTGTAGTTTGTCATTGACGGTAAATACTGCGGCTACTACCAGCTGTGATGCGGTATCGGGTGTTTCAAAAATTGTTTGCCTGGCCCAGGCATTTGAAGCTACGCTTTCTTCCACCCAGGTTTCTACCTTACAGTTAAGCTACACGTTTTCAAACATTAAAACCTGGTCTAATTTACCCGCAGCCATGTCGGCACGTTTAGGCCTCCGGTTCGGTGATTTGAGCTCAACGCAATTAACCGCGGCAAAAGCATTGGTACAGGAAATGACAATAAGCGGCGTGGCCAATGAAGGATACGATGAAGTGCAGCAGGTGTGGCTGGCAGACGATTACCTGAATGCCAATGGCGGGGGAAGCGATTATGGCTCCGGCAATTACTACATTGCCTTCTTTGGAACACCTTCCACAACAGGCACATTTGAAATTATGGAAACGGGGCACCATAAAACCGTTGCCAATACCTACAGCGCCGGCGCAATGGTAGCCGCCACGCCCCACTTTGAAGCGGTAGAACCGGTTTCCTTTACCTCCAACTCCACCACTTATGCTCCCATTAGCCAGGAGAGAGATGCATTTGTGGCATTGCTGGCCAGCCTGAGCAGCTCGCAGCTAAGTACTGCATTATCCAGCTCTACTTTTACGGACCTGTTGCTTGTGCCGGGCAATGACTGGGCATTTCCAACCAGCTATTCCGGTTTGCAATGCAATGGTTTGTCTTCAGCGCAACAAACGCTCGTGCTCAACGTAATTAAAACGTACACTAATGATATTGACAGCACTGATGCTGCAAAATTTTTGGCAACATACACGTCAGATTTATCCAGTACTTATATTACCTATAGCGGCACTACTGCTATGAACACCAAGTACGATTACTTCAGGATTGACGGGCCGCATGTTTGGATTGAGTTTATTGTGGCAGGTGGCGTTGTTTTCCCATCAGGCATACATTTTCATTCGGTATGGAGAGATAGAATAACAGATTATAATGGAACAAAAAGTTAAATTAAGACGGGCAAGGTTAAATTGGATGGTTCTGCTCGCTTGTACCTTAGGGTATGGGCGGGCAGTTGCCCATTCATTGCCCAACAGCAAAGCGCAGTTAACCATTAACGCGCGCAATGTGGTGATACAATTTAGATCGTCGCTGGAGATACTGGAAGTGGCTTCCAAACTGCACATCGATTTGCAGTCGGCCGCTTCAACTGACAGCTTAAAACAGTATTTTTTACGTCATATTTCCGTTAGCGATTCGCTGCACAGCCAATGGCAGGCAACAGTAGGCAGCATTTCCACCCGGGAAGCTACCAACCCGGCAATAGGCAGCTACGAGGAGATTGTGACCAATGTATATTTAGCGCCCACCAATACCGCGAGCTTAAGCAATTTCTGGCTGTATTGCGATGTTATCATCCATCAAATACCCAACCAGTCTATTTTATTTACGGTGGAGCAGGACTGGCAAAACGGGGTAACAGGAAATAATTCCCGGCAAATAGGGGTGATAGCGTGGGATTTGCCTACCGGGAAAATATACCCGTTAAAAATACAATCCGGCGAACGCAGCTGGTTTAAGGGGTTTAAGAATATGCTGGACCTGGGAATGCAGCATATAAAAGAAGGAACGGATCATTTGCTGTTCCTGCTTGCGCTGCTGCTACCGGCCATGCTGCTGACAGATGGAAAAAAATGGGGACCATCCGGAGGGGTTAAGTACAGCATTACACGGCTGCTGAAAATTGTAACGGCATTTACTATCGGCCATTCCATTACGCTGCTGATTGGCGCTTTGGGCTGGCTGAAGCTGCCTTCCCAACCCATTGAGGTGCTGATTGCCTTTTCCATCCTGGTGTCGGCCGTGCATGCCATGCGGCCTGTATTTCCCGGCAAAGAAATCTTTATAGCCGGCGGGTTTGGTTTAATTCATGGGCTTGCCTTTGCCAGCGTTCTTTCCGGCTTACATCTTAGTGCGCTGGAAATGGCCGGCAGTATTCTTGGTTTTAATATCGGTATTGAGCTGATGCAGTTGTTTGTTATTCTTTGCATCGTTCCCTGGCTTATTATATTGAGTAAAACCAATTATTATTCCTGGATAAGAATAACCGGGGCGGTGGCCGCCATCATAGCCAGCATGGCGTGGATGGTGGAACGGGTTACCAATAAACCGAACGTTATTTCCATTTATGCCCAGCAGATTGGCGAACAGGGTAAATGGCTGGTGCCGGCCCTGGCGGTGCTTGCTTTACTGAGCCTTGTGTTACGGAAAGCCCGGAAGGTTTATTTTAACTACGTATAAATTCTTTCATAGCGGATGGTTCCAGTGACACAAAGCCCGGCTCCGGCCGGGCTTTATTCATTACCCGTCTTCCGCTATCGCAGCAGCACTTATTTAGTAAATGCTCCAAAATGCCAAAGGATACCGGATGGGTCGTGCAGGAAACATTCTTTGCCCCAATCATAGCTGTGAATGGGAGTTAGTTTTACGCCTTTATATTTAGCGGGAAGGTCCAACGCCAGCAGTTCGTTCCAATAGCGATCAACATCCTCTACTTCCAAAAAAACCATGGTATTATCTATCCAATCTTTAACGTAAGCATCCTGCAGGTAGAATCCCAATGCCCCTGTTTTGAAATAAGACAGGTTATGACTTAATATACTTTCCTGGAAACCCAGGTCCTGGTAAAAATGGCGGGACAGTTGGAAGTCGATAGCACCGATGAATGGCCGGATGGATTTGGCTGTATGCTCCATAGTTTTTGTTTTTTAAGTGTGGTCAGCACTTAAAAATACAACATACCGGAGCCCGGGGGCTTGATTAAAATCAAATAATAACAGGATTACCACTGCTAATCCAATTCAGCCAGGTAGTCTTCTATTTCTGCCGGGTTAATATTGGTGACGGTATCTATCATCATTTCCAACCCCATGTAGCCCCATTTTTTCTGCCGCACGCAGGCTATCACCGGAGCAGGCAGGGGCTTGCCCAACCTGCTTTCGGCTATTCTGATTATTTCATCCTGCATGCGTTGCGACAGCTTATCGGGCTGGTCTTCTTTATTTGATACATTCATAGTAATAACCGGGTTTTATTTCTTTTCTGAAAGCTCCAGCAGCTCCTTAAGATAATTTCCCCATACTGCAGGATTGGAATGCGTGCCATGCCCGGAGGTCTGCTCCGTAATGGGAAGCAGTATATACCTTCCTTTGGGTACTTTTTTTATTTCTTTTTCCATTATGCCGAGTTCCGGCGGGTTTACTTCATCGTCTGCCGAATTAACCGCAAACAGGGGCGCTGTTATTTTACCAAGGTTGGGCGATGGATTGTAATAACGGGAGGCATCAAACGCATAAATGACATCGTTGGCATCGAGGGAGGTCAAATACCGCTCTCTTGTTTTTGCCAGGGTTTCTTCGGCTTTTTCGCGGGTAGGTGCCGCCTCCTGCATTTTTAACGGGCTGCTACCCATAAAGATCAGCGAGGCTATAGCGCCTGAAAGGCCCAGCTTAGGTTGCGAGCTGTATTCGCCGCCTTTCCATTCGGGGTCCATCTCAATGAGGTCGATGGCCATTTTGCGCAGGATGCGGTTACGCCCCGCTATTTCTACCGGCAGGCTTGCCAGGGGCATGAGCGCATCCATGAAAGCAGGATACATTTCGCCCCATACCCAGGTGTGCATGGCGCCCATGGAAGTGCCCATGACCAGGCGAAGATGGTTAACGCCCAGGTGTTGCGTGATGAGCATATAATCTGCCCTTACCATATCGTTGTAGGTGTATTTCGGAAACTTCATGTGCAGGCCATCGCCCGGCTTGCCGGATTTTCCATGACCAATGGCATCGGGCAGGATGATAAAATATTTTGTGGCGTCCAGCAATTGGCCGGGCCCGAAAAGACGGCCCCCGAAGGTAGCATTCAGGAAATTATTGTGCGAGCCTGTAGTGCCGTGCATTATCACTACCGCATTATCTACCAGCCCGTTTTTATCTTTGTGCGCCGTGCCAATAGTAGCATAGTGGAGGTTAAGCGTTGGCAACAGCTCTTTGCTTTCAAACTCAAAGTTGGATAGCTTATAATCGGCTTCCACCGGCGCAGGGTAATTGGCGGTCTGCGGACGGGCCAGGAGCGACCCTGCAATAAGAAGCAACATTAAAAACAGTCTTTTTTGCATAAGCGGAACCGGTTTTAAACATGAAAGAAAACCTGTAGTGTTGCAGGATAACTGGAAGTTACCATTTATCACGCTCAACTGCTAATTATCCTTTCGGGAAAAGGTTGCTGCCCGGGCGCATGCGAGGTAGGCCATCTTCAATATAAAAAAATATAATATCCTATATTTGATCCGTAAAACGATTAAACTCCGGGGCTCTATGATCGAGATGATGAAGGCTTCTCCCTTAATTTCATTTTCCAGGAAACAGGAAAACCAGCCACTTTTAGCCTTACTTGTTCATTGGTTCTTATTTGCAACGCTCTGCATTACCGCCATTACCTTGTTCGGGTATTTTCTCCCTTCAGTGGACGATACCAATCTTTGCAACTGGGACGCCAATTGGTATTGGAGGATAAAGGAAATGGGGTATTATTATATTAAGGGGCGGCAGGGTACGCTGGCTTTCTTTCCCCTGTTTCCTTTTATGTGGAAGCTCACACACCTGGACGGGGCCGGGATAAGCCTGTTTAACCTCCTGATCTTTTCGGTATCCTTTTTTTACCTGGCGCGTATGCTGAAGCTTGGCTTCCTATCATCGCTGTTTTTTCTTTCTACGCCCAGCCTGCTCTTTTGTTTTCTACCGTACTCGGAAGCGCTCTTTTTTATGAGTTCTACCATTATACTGGTTGGCTTGTACCGAAAAAGCGAGCCTATGATAATTATAGGGATGTGCCTGGCGGGCTTTACGCGTTCGGTGAACATCGTGCTTATTCCCGCTCTTATATATACTTATGTGTGCAACTACGGGGTTTCCGCCAAAACCATTCGTATAGTGCTAACCGCCATCATTGTTCTGACGGTTTCCGCCCTGGTTGTTTTCTGGATACAATACCGGTATACCGGCCAATGGTTTGCGTTTTTCACCATGCAAAGGCTATGGCACAGAAACCTGCAACTGCCTACACTTCCCTTAACCACCTTCAGTACAAAAGTGCTATGGCTGGATATAGCGGCATTATTTATAGCCCTGCTGGCGCTTTGTGATGCGGCAGGGGAATTTATCGCTATTATATTTCGTAAAAGGGAAGCCAGCTTCAATGCCGCAACACACTTCTCTATGGCCTACCTGGCCATTATGGGATTCCTGTCTGTATTCTACAGCGGGATATGGCCCGGGCAGTATGGCTCTTCTATCATGAGCCTCAACCGTTTTGTCTTTGCCGGGCCGTATTTTATCTGCTATATCTGTAATCGTATGACAAAAGAAAGGACCATCACATCGGGGATAGTCTTCGGCCTGGCGCTGTTGGTGGCGTTACTCGCCGGCGGCGTTTATGAGCAACTTCCTTTTCACAGCAGTTACGCAGCAACCTTAGGCTATTTCGCTGCAATAGCTTTATATATTGCACTTTACTTTCTTTCCTTTACTCAACGGCGGCTCAGGCTGGTGTTCTATACCAGCAATGTTGCCATTATGGGTGTTCTCCTGTTCGACTTTTTAGGTTATGGATGGGTGGGTTAGCGTGCGACAGGAAATACGTTTGCCATGCTGTCAACAATCCCGGTTCTGTTGGTGGTGGGAAATGGCGTGTGTTTCCGGGAGGGAAAAAATAAAACTGCAGCAGCAAATTGCCACTGCAGCTTTGCAATGCGTTTATGTTATTTCGGCCTGAACAGGCTATCTACCAGCTGTTGGTCGAAATGTTCCGAAACATCGCCCTTAATGTTATGGTATACGGCGCTGATAAATATGGTTTTGACGGCGCTCATAATAGCTACAATCACAAAGAAACCAACTGCGGCCAGAGCAACACCTACAAGCGGGTGGATAATCATTCCTACCAGTAACAAAGGAGCACAGATGCCCAGTACCCCTATAAGTTGGATAAGCCCAAAACTAAATCCGGCAGTAAGACTTTCTCCCCATTTTTCCTTCATCATTTGGGTGGAGCGTTTCACCGCATCTATCGGTCCCACGTTTTCATACGCAATTACCGGAACAACAAAAAAGGTAGCGATGCTCCATATTATGCCGGCAATGCCCGTGATAATTTTTCCAACAATACCCGAGTTTTCCTGGATGGTCCTCAAAATAAGGCCTACGGTTGCGGCAACTACTGCCCAGGAAAAAATAGCCCCAATACGGCTAACGCTGAATTGAAGTCCTTTCTTTACGGTTGCCTCTTCACCCTCCAGGTATAAGCGGGTGCAATGGATAAGGGCCATATTGAAGAAAATAACGATAAAGTAATTCACGAGGTAAAATAAGAATAGCACAGCATAATAGCCTGTTTTGGAAAATCTTTCCAGGTTATCCGGGTCCCAGTCGGAACCGGCTAACAGGAATACGAAAAACGAGCCGATAACAAGTATCTGTGAAATGGCCGACAGAATAGGGAAAACAATGAGTTTTTCGTTGGCTCTAAGGATTTTGAAACTGCTCATTGCCAGTTTCCAGCCGTTCGAGAGGCGATCAGAAAGTGCCATAGGAGGTTAATTTTAGTTTTAAGTTGGAATTAAATATAAGGCTTTTTTGGCTAACCGGGTAACAGCGGGTTGAAACGGGTTGCAGAGATGGCGGAAGATTTGTCGAATCAGTTAAAGGAGTTTTTGAGGATCCCCCAAAAAGCGCTTTCTCTTTTGATTACCATCTTAGGGAATATGGCGTAAGGGAGGTCTATAACATTAATCCCGTCCGATGCGGTGTTAAGCACGCAGCAAGCGGCGGACTTTCTGAATGTTTCCCGGCCACATTTGGTAAAGCTCCTGGAAGAGGGGAAAATTCCATTCAAAAAAGCAGGTACACATCGAAGAATAGAATTAAGCGACCTCATAACATGTAAGAATAAGTTGAAATCTGATAGGAATAAGAATTTAGATTTTTTGGTCAAACAGGCACAAGATCTGAATTTTGGATATTAATGCTTCGTACTTCCGGATTTACTACTATATTGGATGCCGATGTACTTTATCCTGCACCATTGCGAGATTACTTATTGAGTCTTGCGGCGGTTGAATTGTATAAACCGAAATGGACAGGCTCTATCCAAGAGGAGTGGATAGGAAATCTCCTGCTAAAACGACCAGGCCTGAAACGCCAGGATCTGGAAAGAACCCGTAAGGCGATGGGCAGCGCATTCCCTGATGCCAATGTCACGAACTATGAAAAATTGATTAGTGCGATTTCGTTACCGGATTTAGATGACAGACATGTGGTTGCGGGTGCAATCGAAGGAAATGCGGATTGACAAATAGTGTGGCAAGCCTAAAAGACTAAAGAAAAATTAAACCCGCTTCAATAGCGGATTTCAATTTGTTTGTAGAGCTAAGCCGCGTTAAATCTAACTTTTTGACGGGTTTAAAACAAATAGAGAGCCACATCAAAGGCGTCAAGTGATTGATAATCAATTATATTTTCTTTTGCCAGTTATGCCAGGCGCTCTTCCAGCGTATCTTTCCAGATGATAAATCCCTTTTGCTCATCAGAGAAGTCGTGTAGAATGCGGCTGAAATTTTCCGGTGGCGAAGAAAGCTATACGGAATGACAAAGTGATTTATAATTTATAATATCGCTTTGCTTCTCTGAAGACGTCTTCGAATTTTGGCAAATCGTGTACCTGGTTCTCTAATTTTTTTTCCCAGGCCTGCTTTAGATTTTTTTCTTTTGACAGCACTCTTTCTTCAAATTTCAGGGGATCTTGTTTTTTATTTTTTGCCTTTCTTTCAAATTCGTGCTTATGGTGCTTCGTAAGCAATCTTTCATTTTCTGTCAGATACCAGAAATCATATAGGTCTCTTGGCTCCGTCCTTCCCATTAATGCAGCCATCTTCTCTATTAGCACTTCTGACAGGGAGTAACAAGGTAGAGTAAAGGAACTCTCTGGAAGGTCAGAATAGGTTCTGAAGATTCTTCTATTTTCAATCCCATATTCCATTATTTCCCCTCTGGTAATATCAATCTTTACATCCCGATTATTGATATTTGCCTGTAATGGGCCTATGTAGTTAATATAGAAAACGAGGCTACCGCTTTCGTGTATATCGCTTTCTTTGAACTGCAAAGTGATATTGGCTTCATCCTTAACGAAAGTATATATATTTTCAAATTCTTTCAATATGTCGTCATTAGTAATGCGCTCACTTAACAGCGTAAAATCCAGATCCTCAGAAAATCGGTAATCTTCAAAATATGCCTTCTTTAATACAGTTCCTCCTTTGAACACCAAGTTTTCTAATAAGAGCCCATTTTTTGACAACCCATATAATATCCAGCTTAGGATATAATCTTTTTCAATCTGGGTATCTTTGAGCCTGTAATTTGCAGCTACGGTATTAATTTCTTTTGGCCGAATCATATTACGAAAATATGGGGTTAATTATGTCGCCTATTTCAATATTTTGCCGGATGCTCCATCTGGTAATCAGTCTTCCTTTTTTTTCATAAGATGGCTCTAATGGAATGATTGATTCAGTTTTTATTTGCTGTAGTTGTTTAATAATAGGCGTATTTATATTTAATAATTCCAGCAGAAATCCTAGCCGCTTGAAAACAGATTGAGCGTTAAATTGAATACTATAATTATACAGCTTGGTATAATCAATTTTTTCTTTGGCTTTAAAAACGGCCTTAGTAATTTCTGTTATGCCTCCTGCATAATCGGGTTTATACAAGCAGTCAATAACTGTTTTCTCCAAATCAGAACACCTTGCCTTATTATAACTATCGATCCAAGTATCCTTCGCTCCAAAGAAGTGTTCAGGATTATGATAAATGAATTGGAATTTATACCCCTTTATAGTTGTGGAAGATGGTTTTACCTGTTTGCTGACTACTATTTGTTCCCGCAGGGATGGCTGAGTGATCAAGCTATGAATCTCCAGGGCACTATAATAACCGACATAGAAATCCACTTCTGTTACCAGGTGTTGTGCTACTAAATGCGAATTAGGAAAATAATTCGAAGCGTTTTGATCATAAGGGATAATACAGTATACCCCATCTTTTAGGCGCAATAATAACCCTCTGTCGGTCATATCACTTAGTAGTCGCCTAACTGCAGTTTCTGAAGAATCAGGCAGTAAGGCATAGGCCTTCTCCAAAGAGAAAAAGGAAGTATTTTCCTCATTCAGCTTTTGGAGCAAAGTAGAAGATTGAGATGACAAGGTCTTATTCTTCATATCCGAAATGTGAGCTGGTAACTCACATCAAAGATACGAAACGTAATAGACTCTATCTTTTATATCCGTCTTGTGAGTTCTAGGCTCACAAGACGGATATAAAAGATAGTCCAGGGGTCGAACTTCTTGGGCATTAATTATCAATGCTTTATGAAAATACAGGTGAAGATGGATAGAAGATCTAACTTCTAAGTACTTAGTGGATAATGTTTTAGACAGTTAGTAGCTCTAAAGATAGGAATATCTAACCAGGCGCTCATTGATTTTCAGGATTTTAGTAGACTACCGGGAAAATGATCTGACGAAACCGAATAACGGGTAGAGCCACGAGAACGCCTCACCGCATAACCAAGGCTGCACTCTCGCGCCAACTTGGGGTTGTTCCTAATTTTCAATTGGAATTCTCTTCTTAAATTATCTAGCTGATATTCAATATTTCAAAAGTCAACTATTTTAATTTTTCGGTTTCCCTAAAATAAAGTTTTCTACCTAACAAAAATATCGGGTCACTAGAGTTTAGGGCATTATTTGCAGACACTCTTTTGTCAAACTCAACAAAGCAGAATCCTTTAGAGTTGCCATAGTGGTTTTTAGGAATAATTACATCGACCACTTCGCCAAATTTTGACAATGCGTCGTTGATTTGCTGTTCATTCGCATGATAGGGTATATTGCCAACAAAAATTCTTGCATAGTCCGATCTATCCTCCTCAACCTGTTCGGCTATCTTATTCTGAACAGGTGCCGTGACACGAAATCTTGGAACAGCTTTTCGAGAACCGCTATATTTCTTTATAAGTTTAAAAATTTCATTGTCTGAAAGGGTTGTCTCGAATACGCCCATTTTCATTAAGGACTGTACTAATTCCCTATAGACTTTCTCATCAATAATACCTACTGTTTCAAATATTTCCTTTGCGGAAATTAACCTGCCATTCACCCCTAGACGAACTACAGTCTTTTGTTCTCTTGTAAGATTCAAATCTTCAAAAGCCTCTAACCACAATTGCTCTTCCTTTGTGTAGACATATTTATAATATAATGTAATTGAGTACGACTTATTCCGAGAAACGATCTTAGGTTGAACCATATCGTTCTTTTGCATTAACTCGAAAATTCTTCTAATTCCTTCACCAAGTTCACGAATGAAACCCGTTTCTCTAAGAACGCGAGCAACATATGTATTTCTTGATTGATGTGCCCCAGAAAGGGTTTCGAGATCCTTAATTGTGATAGAAGATAATAGTTCCCCAGGGTTTTCAATCGACAATCGATCATCAAATATTTTTACTTCAATTCCCCGTCCTTCGCTACTATAATCTCTATGAGTGATCGCGTTTATAAGAGCTTCCCTACACGCTAATTCGGGATACATAATTTGAGATTTAAACAAGGCATCTTCAGACAATTTTGTGTCAGTAAGATGAGGGCGTAATAAATCCCAACTACTTTCGATCAATTGAAAAATATTTCCATTTGCTTCACCAACCTCCGTCACATTAAAATCCATTCCTGTTTTCTCTTCAGTTCCTCTAACTTTAAAAATCCTAACTTGCAACCGAGGATGCCATTTGCTTGATTTCTTAGAGAAAAGAAGCAACGCCGCCCTTCTTAATTTAAGAGTGTTGCCATCAAATTCTGCCAAATCCAAATATTGAAGTAACTTTTCCGGTGAAATTAACTTCGATATCCGATGTGCAATCGTTTCTAATAAATCTTGGTCTAAATCAGTCACCTTTGCAATCTCAACAAACTCTCTATCATATTCTCGTGATACTTTCTCTTCTCTTTGAAAGATGATTTTTTCTGAAGCTGTTGGAACTGATTCTCGATCTCTTCTTTGGAAACACTCCCCTTTAGAAGTTAAATGCACATAGTCAGTACCTTTATTTACCGAAAAATATAAGACCTTCGAACCATTATAATCAATTATTGTCGCTTGTTTCAAGGGAACAGGCGTATCTTTCATTATATTATCCTTAGGAGAACTCAGGATTTCATTAATTTTTTCAGTATTATGGGGCAGTCCTGCAATGCTATAATCGTCCTCTATACCTACAAAAAGCTCTCCGCCGTCAGCATTAGCAAAAGCCACTAACGTTTTCGCAATATCATACTTTATTTCACTAACATTTCGCGGCTTTTTATCGCCAGAAGGACCATCAAAACCGCTTTTAAACTCACGGTAATAACTTTCACCGATCTCAACTGCTATTTCTATCCTCTCTTTAAGCCTTAATAGATTTTCCATTTTTGATTCAATTATTAGAGTTTAGGGAGCTAATAATTGAAGTTACCAAATCTCACGGTATGACCCATAGCATTAAGGAATCTAACCATATCGCTATTGTTAGATGAGCCACTTATATATTCTGTCAAAATTATCTCAATAAAAAACCCACTGTAATTCAGCGGGTTAAAAGGCAGTGTAGCCTCGACAGGAATCGAACCTGTATCTAAAGTTTAGGAAACTTCTATTCTATCCATTGAACTACGAGGCCTGATTTTACAGGACTGCAAAAATAATAGATTATTGGCTATTATACGTATTTTCAGTTTTTAAAACACGTTGCCAATGAAAAAGCATCTAATAGCCTGTATAGCAGTAGCCATAGCCGCAGTGGCGGGCAATAACGCCACGGCGCAAAACGTCCTAAAACCGCATTTCAGCCACCAGACCATTTACGTGATGGACCTGCAAAAAAGCAGCGCCTTTTACGAAAAAGTAATGGGACTGGAAAAAATAGCGGAACCCTTTAAAGACAATAAACACACCTGGTTTAAAATAACCGAACACGGGCAGCTGCACGTAGTGGCCGGCGCCACGGCAACCATACCCCACGATATTAATATTCACCTGGCTTTTTCGGTGCCCTCACTGGAAGCATTTATGAAACACCTGGACGCCCTGCAGGTAAAATACGGCAACTGGGCCGGCAAAAAAGAAGTGCAGGTGCGGCCAGACAAGGTGCAGCAGATTTACCTGCAGGACCCCGACGGCTACTGGATAGAAGTTAACGACGACCATTATTAAGCCCCGCCGAAGGTTCTAAACCTTTCTGCCCGTATCTTTGCACTCCTTTTTAAACAGGGATACTCATGAAGTTTTATAACCTTCTTATTAAATACCGCCTTTATATAGGGGTAGCGCTGGTGGTGCTGGGCGTGGCAGTAACCATTTGGGGCCACAGCTTCTGGGCCGCTTTCCCGGCCTATCTTATTGGCGTAATCCTCATTTTTGGCCATTTCTTTTTCGGCCCGCTGCGACTTATACAGGAATACATGGAAAACGGCGATATGGAAGGGGCGGAAAGAGTGCTGGCCTCCATACAGTTTCCCCGCCTGCTATACAAACCCATCCGCTCGGTATATTTTACCCTCAAGGGCAATATTGCCATGATGAAACAGGACTTTGCCGGGGCCGAGCTGAACATGAAAAAAGGCCTTGACCTGGGTATGCCCATGAAAGAAGCCGAAGGCGCCAGCCTGCTGCAAATGGGGATGCTCAACATGCAGAAAAACGATATCCGCCAGGCAGAAAAATACATCCGCGCCGCGCTGCAAAAAGGCCTGCCCGATAAAGAAAACCAGGCGGCCGCCTACCTGCAGATGTGCAGTATTATGATGACCAAGCGGGAGTTCAGGGCAGCGAAAGACTTTTTCCGCAAGGCAAAAGCCCTTAAGCCTACTACCGCCCAGATTGTAACCCAGATTAAGGAAATAGAAAAATACATTACGCGCATACCGGGGTAGGGACTCACTCAATAACCAGCTTTACCAGCTTTTCCTCGCGGGGAGCCTTGCCGGTTTCCCATTGCCGCACATGGCGAAACCTTAGGGTAGCTTCGCCTTTTTTAAGCGCCGTTACCGTAAATACTTCTGTATTGCTGCCGCCCAGTTTGCCACCCTCGGATGGTTCTGGGGCTATCGCTTTTTGTACGCCGGCGGTTGCTTCATCGCTGTTTTCATATACCCATTCATAACCGGCCGTGGCAAGCCCTTTCAGCTGCACCACGTGCTGCTGGCCCTGCTTCAATTGCACTGTTTCCGTGGGGGTAGTGACCATGGGCGCTGATTTTACTGTAAGGTACGCCTTAAAAAATCATACCCGCGCCCCGCGCCTATTCCACATTACGTATGGTCCAGAAATCATCGCAAAGACTGGAATTGGTAATATAGGCATACGGCATCCAGAAATACCCTTTTATGCCCCAGCCGGTGCCCCAGGAATTGCGGATAAGGAAAGCCTGTTTGGCATCGTCGTAGCCAACCCCCATTACCGCGTGGCCGCCTACTGTTTTTTCGGAAGCGGCAGGCATGGGCATAATACCGGTTTTGGCTACCTGCGGGGTCATAAAGCTTTCGTATACCGTAAAACCAAATACAAAGGGGAAGCCTTCGCCCAGGCAACCTTTGAGTATGGTAAGCGCGTTGGTTAACCGCTGGTAAGAAAGTATCTGGTTTTTGAGCGCTTCTTTATACGCCGCTGCGGGAGGCTTTTTGGTAAACTGGGCGGCATTGTAGGGCCAGGTTGTTTCGGCGCAAACGCCCTGTTTGTTGAGGGTTTTAATGCCATCGCGTATCTGCGCGCCACTGTCGGAATTAACAGTATGGAGTATTACACGCTCATTGTAATAAATAAAAAGGCGGGAGGGCATAAAATCCTTGATCTTTTGTTTTATCTGCCCAAACTCAAAGGCGCCGCCGAGCGCATTGGCGGTGCAGCTGCCCAGGTCGCCCTGGTCGTATACCGGCGGGCAGCCGTTGCGCAAATCGGTACTAACAGGTAAAGATTGTAATACTTTAAGGGGGGCTGCATACAGGTAATCCCTTGCATCGGGCAGGTCGGGTAACCATCCGAGCGAATACGTTTTTGCCATAACTGTTTAAGATTTAATGATTAAAAAAGCAATGGCCGGGCTAAACGGCAGCATTGCCCGTCTAAAGTTAGGCAGGGGAAATCAGGGCTCCTATACTACTAAGCGGTAATTCCTAACGGGAAGCGGCGGAAACAACACCGGGAAAATCTTTGAGTACGCCGGTGGTACTTTCTTTAAGGCGGGAAAGGGAGAAAATGGTTTTTTCGATGTATTCTACAATGCCCAGTTTTAAGATGGAGGAAGTAATGGTGAGCTCCAGGTTGCTGGAAAAGAATATAACGGGCGGGGGGCTGGGCAGTTTCTTGATATGCTTCAGCAAATCGTACCCGTTGATGATGCCCTCCAGGTGGTAATCCAGTATCACCAGGTCGGGAGGGGTGGTTAATGCTTCAAATTCTGTTAGAAAATGCTCGCCCTTGCTGTACACCTGAATGTCCTGGCTGATGCCTTCCAGTTGCTTTAAAATAAGCGTTTGATAAACGGGGTTATCTTCTACCAGGAGTATTTTGGGCTGTGCGGTGTGCATACGGTTGGTGGGTTGAACCCTTGTTAACACAATAACGTTGCCAAAAATAATCCAATTATAAAAACCTGTCAATCAGCATCCACCCTCAAAAAAGCGCTTCCGGGTGCTCCCATCGGTGGAAAAACACGTCCCGCGCTGGGAGCAATCAGAGTAAAAAATCTGCTTTCAGCTCGCCGATACAGGCAATGATGACGTCGTTTATTTTCTGCACCAGGGAGGGCAGCGCGGCGGTATTTTGCTGGTGCTTGCCACTGCTTTCAACGGTGCGGATATCGTCTTTAAGACTGTCGATGCCCATGGAATCGATGGTTGATTTGAGCTTATGCGCCAGCTTGCCTACCCGCTCCCATTGCTGCTCCTGCAGGGCCTGCTGTAGTTCGGCCAGGCCGGGGGGTACGGTTTCAACAAAAAGCTGTACCAT
>JACXTT010004733.1_pt1 | contig 20099 bp, 12 predicted proteins | sample 9270951 | NCBI WGS metagenome assembly JACXTT01 (sample SAMN15532306, study PRJNA645909) | rock metagenome | isolation source: weathered quartz diorite | place: Puerto Rico | collected 2017-06-21 | reverse complement strand
CCCACCGCTGGCATTCCACCGGTTCCTTCATGGACGCCAATGGCAAAGTCGAGGTCCTGCGCCTCGGTCCAGAACGGATCATAAGCGGGGTCGTTCAGTTGGCGGTTGTTGTAGCGATTGGGGCGCAGGAACCCGCCCCGCATACCCAACTCCTTGCGGGCGTAACGCATCTCGTCAATGGCCAGTTCGACAGATTGCATAGGCAACATGGCCACACCGAAGAGACGATCGGGGTACGGCTTACAATAATCCGCCAGCCAACGGTTATAGGCGCGGCACATAGCCGCCGCCAGCGGTGGGTCCTGTACGGCGCCAGACAGCAGACCCAATGATGGATAAAGAAAGACGGCGTCAATGTTATCGAGTTCCATGTCGGGGATGCGCGCATGGGGATCGAACCCGCCTTTCCTCCCTTCACAGTATTTAATGTCGATCGGAGCGGCGCCTTGCCGGGCTCCGATGGCGCCGGCTAAACCAAGCCCGGTTGGTCCGCCTAACACTTTGTCCTCGACGCGTAGGCGTTCCTTACCATCGGTGTCGACAAAGAGCCGAGGAGCCCGATCCCGAAAGGCGGGGTCCATATACGCGTCCCAGAAATCAGGCGGCTCTAACACATGCCCATCGGAATCAATGGAGTTGTATTTACGACTCATTGGTATCCTCCTTTTGCGATCTTCTCAAAGACGCATCAAGCTCCCATGTTGTAACTGCGCAACACTTTGCCCGGCAGCGTTCCTGTACACTGCTGCCCTTCAAAGGTGACGACGCCATTTACAATGGTGAAGTGATAGCCGCCCGCCTTCTGTATGCGCCGCCAGTCATTATTCGGGAGATCGTAAACGGTCTCCATTGGCAACACCTGCAGTTTCTGCAGATCATAGATGACGATATCTGCCGGCATACCTTCACGAAGCCAGCCGCGATCACGGATACCAATCGCCCAGCCCAGCATGGTCGAGAGTCGCCAGTGGGCTTCCTCCAGCGACATCACGCGCTTGTCACGCACCCAATGGGCCAGGAAGTGGGTCGGGTAGCGTCCGGTCGTCAGGAATTTGGTGTGCGCGCCGCCATCTGACGCCCCAATCAAACACAAGGGATGCTTGAGGATCGTCGCCAGCGCCTCCTCGTCAGAGTTGGCAAAGCTCGGCATGGAGAATTCTGTCTTGAGATCTTCTTCGACCGCTAAATCGAGCATAGCGTCTACCGGGTTCTTATTCTGTTCCTGCGCGAGTTCGGCGACAGTTTTTCCTTGCCAAGGTTTGTTCTTTTCCAGGCACACCTCGTGGATAAAGGTTTCGTCCCACCGGAACATAGAGACTTGCCCTGCTTCTCCATCATTCTCTTGTCGCCCTGTAATCCGCGCCCGCTCCATATCCGCACGCAGGCCAGGGCGTCGTCCAGGATCGGCGAGTTTCGCTTTGCGTTCCGCCAGCGTACCAATAGTCGCCTCATTCCAGGACGGCAATTGATCAAACAAGCCCACAGTCTCGAAAGTCAACTCGAATTCGATCGGCAGGCAAATATCGACTGGCAGCACCACCGCTTCACGATACGCCTTCTCATTCCAGTCCAGCTGCCGACGCCACTGCGTCGGGTTGGTCGGATCATAGGCGATCGCATTCCAGTTCACCGGTCGTCCACTGGTCTTAGCTAATTCCAGCAGGAAATCGAGCCGCAGGCCTTGGAGGGCCCGGCCCATGGTCCACTCGATCGAGCCGCGGTTATAGTCGCGCAACACCATAGCCATCTCCAGGAACTCTTCGCGCGACGCGACTTGCGTGGGCAAATAGCCGCCGTCGTAGTCGCGATTGGCCATGCTGAAGGTGCCGGAGAAGCCAAAACCGCCGGCATTCAACGCTTCACGTAGAATGTTTTTCATCTGGGCGATCTGGTCCGACGTGGCTTTGTAGTTGGGATCACGCGCCGCCTCGTTCCCCATAACCCATGCCCGCAGCGGAGAGTACGGCACCAGCGAGGCCGCATTGACCCCGAGTCCATGCCGGTCCAAACTGTCAAGGAATTCTGGGAAGGTGACCCAATCCCAGCGCATCGACGCTTGCATCATGGAAAGTGGAATGGTCTCCGTTCGCTCCATGCGCAACATCGCGCGCTCGCGATCTTCCGGGCGCACAGGGGCAAACCCGAAACCGCAGTTGCCAATAGCGACGGTCGTCACACCGTGCCAGCCAGATAGTGTGGCGTAGGGGTCCCAACCGCTGAGCGCAGCGTCGTAGTGCGTGTGAATGTCCATGAATCCTGGCGCGACGATTAAGCCAGTCGCATCGATCACACGCGTGGCCGACCCCTGCACATTGCCCATAGCCACGATTTTGCCGCTACGGACGCCAATATCGCCCTTGAAGGCAGGCATGCGCAACCCGTCGACAATCGTGCCGTTTTTGATCAACAGATCGTAATCCGCCATGAGAACCCTCCTTTAGCTCAGATGAGCCGGTGACTTCAGTACCGCGTACTGAGTGATGAGTTCTAAAGCATGAGTCCGAACCTGAAGTAGCGCTGTGACGAAGTAGACCGCAGGTCGCTAACTGGAGAACGGTCTCACACCTTGCGTTTCAATTCCCCAGGTCTGTTGTAGCACTGTCGAATGCTAAGCGGAAGTTGGATAACATTCTCTCTTCTCCGTCTCTCTTATTGTCAAACTTCTGACAGTTGCCTTCTCTTTTGTCCTCATTATTGACACCTTTGAGATTTTCACCTCTGAAATATCTCCCGCCAAAGGACAAATTTTAAGAGTAAGTTTGTTCCTCAAGGGCATATTTTTTCATTCTCTGCTGGCGCCCTTTATGCTGAGAAATTGGAAGCGCTGGATAAGCAGAAAAAGGCGCTACTTCTGAGAACCAAGGATGTAGGCTTTTTTCCCGCTCGTTGAGCCTACTGGCAGTAGGCTTTGCCCAGTACGGCTTTCGATTTACGCATGCACCACATGAGAATAAGTCCCCTGGAAAGAGAGAACATGCCAATTTTAAAAAAACTCCACCTTAAAACTAAGCTTACGCTGCTCGCGAGCTTGGGCGTCGCCGGGTTAGTAATCTTTGGAACCATTACCTGGCAAACGCTCGAGCGAGTCAAAGTGAACGGTCCATATTATCAACGGATCGTGCAGGGCAAAGATGTGATCGCGGATGTCCTGCCCCCGCCTGAGTATATTATCGAAACCTATCTGGTCGTGTTGCAGATGTTGAACACCACTGATCCCGCCGAACTCGCGCAACTCGCTGAACGAACCGAAGCTTTACGCACCGACTACGACACCCGCCATGCGTTTTGGCAAGAGAGCCTACCAGAAGACAAGCTCAAGGAGATCCTAATCACAACCTCGTTCACTCCAGCGATGGATTTCTTTACGATCGTAAAGAAGAAATTCGTGCCGCTGGTTTTGCAAGGGGAACGAGAAAAGGCGGTCATGCTTGCGCAGGGAACACTCAAGCAGAGCTATAACGCACACCGCGCCGCCATTGATGAGGTGGTAAAACTCGCGACCGCGAGCAATATCGAGGAGGAACAGCAAGCGACAGACACCATCGCGGCGCGCACCCTCGCGCTCGTGTTGACAGGACTGGGGCTCACTGTGAGCCTTGTTCTCCTGGGCTGGCGCGTTGCCAAAGACATCATCGTGCCGCTCCGGAACACGATACCCACGCTCCAGGCTGTAGCCGAGGGGAACCTCACGCGGCGGCTTGAGGTCACGACCGCCGACGAAGTCGGCCAGATGGCGAGTGCATTGAACCAATCCTTGCAGAGCCTGAGCAGCACGATGGCACAGATCGATCAGAACGCTCAGACCGTGGCCAGTGCGTCGGAAGAGTTAACCAATGTCAGTCAGCAGATGAGCACGGACGCCGAAGAGACCTCCGCCCAAGCGGGCGTGGTGTCAGCGGCGGGCGAACAGGTGAACAAGAACGTGCAGACCGTGGCGGCGGGGTCGGAAGAAATTAGCGCCTCGATCAAAGAGATCGCCAAGAACGCTAGCGAGGCTGCCCGTATGGCCAGTCAAGCCGTGAGGGTGGCGCAGACGACCAACAACACCATCACCCAGCTCGGAACCTCCAGCCGTGAAATTAGCAACGTCATCAAGGTCATTACTTCAATTGCCGAGCAGACGAATCTTTTAGCGCTCAACGCTACGATTGAAGCAGCCCGCGCGGGCGAAGCGGGCAAAGGGTTTGCGGTAGTGGCCAATGAAGTGAAGGAGCTGGCCAAGCAGACGGCCGAGGCGACGGAAGACATCAGCCGCAAGATCGGTGCGATTCAGAACGATACGCAGGAAGCGGTGACGGCGGTGGAGCAGATCAGCGAGGTTATCAACCAAATCAATGATATTGCCAACACGATCGCTAGTGCAGTGGAAGAGCAGAGTGTGACGACGGCGGAAGTGGCGCGCAACGTGGAGGAGGCGAGCAAAGGCAGTTACGAGATTGCGCGGAACATCACAGGGGTAGCGCGGGCGGCGCAGAGCACGACGAGCGGGGCAACACAGACGCAAGCGTCGGCGCAGAAGTTGTCACGCCTAGCGGCAGAGCTGCAACAGCTGGTGGGGCAGTTCAAGTATGACGAAGAGCGAAACGGTCTAGCTCCGACACGGAAGGCCATGGTCGGGGTACGCTCGACGGTGAACGGCCACGAGCAAGAAGTCGTTCACTTCTAATAATGACAATCCCATTGTCTACATTGACCGGAGAAATGAAGACAAAATAGCCAAGATTCGAGTTGGCCCACAGTTACTCTCACCTTTCCGGACACCCGCACCCCTTCCTTTCTCATCTCAGTCCCAGGCTCTGCCTGGGACTGAGGACCCGACTTGTAATCTCAAGCTTCGTGGTTTAGCAATACTACTCTCCGAGTTGGTTCATCTTGTGCCCAGGCAGAGCTTGGGCACAAGGGGTAAAGCCCGGGCCTGAGAGACAACAAAGGAGGACAGCAACATGCCCGAGAGGCAACATCTAGTGATTCCCGCTACCGAAGGGGCTGCCTTTGTGGTCCGACGGGGCGAGACTATCAAAGTCATTGATGTCGAAGGCCACCAGATCGGTGATTTCGTTTGTTTCAACTTGCACCAACCACGGGAGAAACTCTCTACGGGCGAAACCGTGAACTTCAATTCCCTAGCGGGCAACGGTTCCATTCATTTAACCGTCGAGAGTAAGTTCTATTCCAATCTACAAAATCCCATGTTTGAGATTGTTGAAGATCTGGCCAAGGGCGTACATGATTTACAATTTGCGCCCTGCAGCAGCGCCCTCTACGCCGCTACGGTAGGAAATCCGACCCATCGGAACTGCCGCGATAATCTCACGCAGGCAGTCGCTCCTTATGGGCTGGGGTATCTCGATGTTCCAGACCCAGTTAATCTGTTTCAAAATACACGACCGAAGGCTGATGGCACGATTGACTACCAGCCCGCCGCTACTCAGGCGGGGGAGTATATTAGCTTGAAAGCGCTGATGGATTGTCTGGTCGCCATCTCGGCCTGTCCGTTTGACCAGGAAATTGACGGCAAGCGAGTGAATCATCCAACGTGTACGCCGCTACGAGTAGAGTTCATAGCGGAGTAGGAAAAGGAGGGAGCTTTCATGGCCCCGCGTGTGTTGTACATCAATCCGCTCGCTCTGGGTGGGAATCCAGCCATTGATGCTATTGCCTACGGGCTCCAACACACCCTGCATGCGGCGGAGATCGAACTCCACGTGCTCTTTGCCGACTTCACCGCCTCAGACTACCGCCGTCAGTATGAAGATGCGATCGCCGCGGGAATCGCCGCTCGGGTCGATGCGATTGTCATCTACGTCATCACTCCCTCAGCCTTCCGCGAACCTGTCGCCAAGGCGCGTGCTGCTGGTATTCCGGTTTTCACCTTCGTCCGTCCGCATTATCCGGTCAACGCTTCGGTGATCTACCCAAACTTCAATCAAGGAGTCTTTATGGCCGAGCATTTGACCTCGCTTTTGACTAAGGGTAGTGGTGTGGCCGTTATTGGCGGCCCACATTCCGTGGATGATGCGGAAGAAGTGGCCGGCGTCGTGCTTGCCTTGCATCAGAGTCACTGTGAGTTACTCAATGACCCGACACAATCGCAATACTGCAATCTGACCGATATCGCGGGCGGCGCTCGGGAACCAATGTTGCGGCTGATCGCCGAGTTCCCACGCATTGACGGGCTGATTCCGTACAATGATGAAACCATGCACGGTGCACTTGCATGCCTGGAGGAGAAGGGGCGAGCCCAGGAAACGAAAATTGTCTGCCGTAACGGTTCACCCGACGCGGTCGAGGCGGTCCGACAAGGGAAAATTGCCGGCACGTGGGATCTGGACGCCTCCGGCATCGGGACTACGCTTGGGGAGGTGATCGTGCGCTGCCTCACGAAGCAGGAACAGTACGAAGAGTTCTTGGTGATGAGCCCCGTAGGGCGAATGATCACCCTGGCCAATATACACACCTGGCGTCCATGGTCGGAACGGGTGCAGTGGATGCCGCTCACTATAGGACTTTGACATCGGGAAGGAGAAAACATGCGAGTATTGTATGTTAACGTCCTTCCATACGGGGCTCACCCTGGAATTGATGCGCTGGCGCATGGTCTCGATCACCGTCTGCGCCAAGCCGGAATTGACTTGCGGACTTTGACTATCGACGTCCGCACCCCCGATTGGGTGGAAAAACAAACTGTAGCAATCCAGCACGGAATCGACGCGCGGGTGGACGGGATTATCGTGTACGTCCTGGACCCAACACAGCCAGCGCAAGCGGTTGCCGCCGCGCGACAGCGGGGCATTCCAGTATTTACTTTAGAACGGCCGCGGTATCCGGTAAACGCGGCGCTAGTGTATCCGAATTTTAATCACGGCGTGTACATGGCCGAATACTTAGCTTCACTTTTGCCCCCGCAGGCGGACGTCGCGGTGATCGGCGGTCCGGAGGTAATCGACGACATTGAACTAGTGCTTGGCATTGTCCACGGAGTACAACGCAGTGGTCTCAAACTTGTCAACGATCCATTTGTGGACCGGCATCGCAACCGGGAGGATGTAAAAGAAGGCGGTCGAGCGGCGGCTCGTCGACTGTTAGCAGACTTCGCCCATCTGGACGGCTTGATTCCCTTTAACGATGAAACCATGTTGGGGACACTGGAAGCGATCGACGAGGCAAAGCGTAGTGGAGAGATGAAGCTGGTGTCACGCAATGGCAGTCCGCAAGCGGTCGCTGCGGTTCGGGCAGATCGGTCGCATGGGACCTGGGATATCGACATTACCGAGATTGGGGCCGCCGTCGGCGAACTAGTCGCACGCGTGCTAATCCAAGGGGAGCAGCTCGAAGGGGCGCTTGCCCTGGCCCCCCTTGGACGTCTGATTACGAGCGAGAATGCTGACACCTACCATCCATGGTCAGAGCGCGTGCCGTACGCGCCGCTCCGTGAGGGGCTCGAATAGTGAACCTGTTAGAAAGCGTTGCTCTTTCTTATTCCACTACGGCGACGCCACATTGGCGACAAAAGAAAAAGGCGAGCAAATCTTAAAGGCCCTCGTCTCTGGCATATTGCGAGATATTGAGTTACTAAAAGCAACGCTTGAGTAGATTTTTTGAGAAGCACGACCTATAGGGAAAACACACCAAGATGTGGGCGCCCAGGGTCTACGTTTTCTCCTCTCCCTTGAGGGGAGAGGAGACAGGAGAGGGTGCCGAAAGCAGGTTTTCCCCTCACCCTGGCCCTCTCCCCCAAGGGGCGAGGGAACTGCAAGCCGCTCTTTCTTTTCTATCTGCCACCCCATATCTTGCTGAAGCGTTTCTATAGAACAATGCGTATGTAAATCTCTCCCTGTCAACGACAGCTAGAGCACGAGAAGTCAGGCGATGACGTTCGACGAAATCTTAGGACAGGCCATCGATATACTCCAGCGGCGCGGTCGACTCACCTACCGGACGCTGAAACGGCAGTTCGCCCTCGATGATGAGGCGCTGGAGGACCTGACGTATGAACTGATCAAAGGGCAACGCTTAGCAGTGGATGAAGAGGGAGAGGTCCTCGTCTGGGTCGGCGACAGAGGAGAGGCCTCCGCACAAACCAATCTCTCACCACAAGCCCAAGCCCCAGCCAATTACACGCCGCCACATCTGGCCGAGCGTATCCGCGCCGAACAAGCAGCGATGGAATCACGCGGCAGCGCTGATGGTGAACGGAAGACGATCACCGCGTTATTTGCCGATCTCAAAGGCTCGACGGCGCTGATTGAAGGACTCGATCCCGAGGAAGCACGAAAGATTATTGATCCCGCGCTGCAGCTGATGATGGACGCGGTGCATCAATACGATGGCTTTGTCGCCCAAGCGTTGGGCGATGGCGTCTTTGCCTTGTTTGGCGCTCCCTTGGCCCATGAAGACCATCCCCAAAGAGCAGTGTATGCCGCCTTGCGCATGCAAGACGCCATGCGTCGCTATGGCGAGACGTTGCGCGCCAAAGGCTATCCGCCGCTTCTGATGCGGGTGGGCGTCAACACCGGCGAAGTCGTCCTCCGTTCGATTCGCAAGGAGGACTTGCATACCGACTACGTGCCGGTCGGCCATTCGACCAACGTCGCGGCGCGCATGGAACAGTTAGCGACGCCGGGCGCCATTGTGGTCTCTGCCTACACCCATCGGCTGACCGACGGCTACTTTACGTTCAAAGACTTAGGGGCGACGCAGATCAAAGGCGTCGAGGAACCACTTCAGATCTATGAAGTGGTGGGCGTTGGGCAATTACGCACGCGGCTGCAAGTCACGGCCACGCGACGAGGACTGACGCGATTTGTCGGGCGGCAGAACGAGATGGAGCAACTCACCAAGGCGCTCGAACAAGCGAAAGCTGGACACGGACAAATCGTCGGCGTGATGGGCGAGCCGGGATTAGGAAAGTCACGGTTGTTCTATGAATTCAAGTTGCTCTCGTTAAGTGGTTATCTAGTGTTGGAATCGTACTCCGTGTCGCACGGCAAAGCGACGGCGTACTTGCCCGTGATCGAACTGCTCAAGAGTTACTTCCGCATTGAGTCGCAGGACGATGAGCGGACGCGACGAGAGAAGGTCGCCGGGAAAGTGGTGATTCTCGATCGCACCCTGGAAGAGGTCTTACCGTATCTCTATGCTTTACTCGGTATTGAAGAACAGCCGTCGCCCTTGCAGCACGTAGACGCACAGATTCGGCGGCAACGGACCTTTGAAGCGCTCAAGAAGTTGTTCTTGCGCGAGAGTCTCAACCAACCCTTGGTGCTGATCTTTGAAGACTTGCACTGGATTGACGGTGAGACGCAAGGCTTCCTGGACGTCCTCAGTGAGAGCGTGGCCAGCGCCCGCCTCCTTCTCCTGGTGAACTACCGTCCCGAGCACCGGCATGAGTGGGGGCAGAAGACGTACTACACGCAGTTGCGGCTTGCGCCGTTGGGGAAAGTGGAGGCGGAGGAATTTCTGGACGTGCTGTTGGGGACACCCGTAGGGGCCGACCTACGTGTCGGCCCGGGGGAGGCGGGCGCACATCCTTCGACTACCCTCAGGACAGGCTCCGGTGCGCCCCTACAAGATCTCAAACGCCTGATCCTGGACAAAACCCAAGGCGCGCCGTTTTTCATGGAAGAGATTGTGCAGGAGTTGGTGGAACAGGGGGTGCTGAAGCAAGAGGCTTCCGGAGGCTGGGTCGTGACCCAGCCTACCACGGTCGTGCAGATTCCCACGACCGTCCAAGCCGTCCTTGCTGCGCGCATTGATCGTCTCGCGCCGGAGGAGAAAGCCTTGCTGCAACAGCTCGCCATCATTGGACGACAGTTTTCGTTGAGCCTCGTGCGACGGGTGGTTACGCAGCCGGAAGAAGAACTCTACCGTGTGCTCTCATCATTGCAGCGCAAAGAATTTCTCTATGAACAGCCCGCTTTTCCCGAGCCCGAATACCTTTTCAAGCACGCGCTGACCCAAGAAGTGGCCTATGGCGCCGTGCTGCAGGAACAACGCAAAGCGCTGCACGAACGCACGGGGCAGGCGATCGAAGCGCTGTTCGTTTCCCGGTTAGAGGATCACTACAGTGAGCTGGCGTATCACTACAGTCGCAGTGGCAACACGGAGAAAGCCATTGAGTATCTTCACAACGCGGGCCAACAAGCCGCGCAGCGGTCTGCCTATAGCGAAGCGACGCAACAGTTGACGCAGGGCATAGCCTTGTTGCAAACCCTCCCGGAGACGGAAGACCGAATCCGGCGCGAGATACTGGCGCAAACCCTATTGGGGAATGTGCTGAGTGTGACTAAAGGGATGGCTGCTTCTGAAGTAGGCGCGACGCTCACGCGCGCCCATGCCCTCTGTCAACGGCTAGCCGACCCCGGGCCATTGTTCGACGTGCTGACTATTCTGCGAGGGTATGAGTGTGTGCGAGGCGAGACCCGCAACGCCCTGGCCTATGCCGAGCAGCTGCTCCAGGTCGCCCAGCGGACACAGGACTCCGGGTCTCTCCTCCAAGCCCACATGGCCTTAGATGTGAGCTATTACACACTCGGAGAGTTCACCCTCGCCTGTCAGCATAGTGAGCAGGGGATACGCTTGTATGACCCGCAGCTTCATCGTTCCCATGCGTTGCGCTACGGGTATGATCCGAAGGTGGTATGCTTGTATTGGTCCACGTGGTCGTTGTGGTCATTGGGGTATCCGGACCAGGCGTGGCAGAGAAGTCGGGAGCTGGTAACCTGTGCGCGGGAGCTGTCTCACCCGTATAGTTTGGCGGCGGCCTGCTTCGGCGCCGGATACTTGCATTTTTTTCGCCGAGAGGAGTCGCAAGCCCTGGCTCATCTGGCCGAAGCCATCAGTCTCTGTACCGAGTACGGCATGCCGCTGTTCCTGGCCACTAGCATAGTCCTCCAGGGCCGGGTGTTGGTAGGTCAAGGGAAGGCGAACGAGGGCGTGCCCCAAATACAGGAAGGGCTTACGTCCCTGGACGCGATGGAGGCCAGACTAGCTCGGTCAGCGTATCTTGCCCATCAAGCCGACGGATATGCAGAGCTAGGACAAGTGGATGTCGGGCTGTCGTTGGTAGCCCAAGCCTTGGCGTTCGTCGACAAGCAGGACGAGCGCTTCTATGAGGCGGAGTTGTATCGGTTGAAAGGTGAACTGCTGCTCATGCAGGAAAATCAAAAATCAAAGGGCAAAGAGCAAAAGGCAAAAATAGAAACCGATCCCTGACCCCTGTTGCCCGATGCCCAGATTGTGGTTCACCGAAGGCTTTGACACCAAAGACTTGCAAGAGGCGAAAGCGTTGTTGGAGGAATTGCACTAAAGCCAGAAGCGTATCTCCAACAGCGCCCCGGTATTCACTTCGAGCCGGCACGGTCTCTGACTGTCCTACTTCACATTCGTGCTTCAAGGGCACGGCGCTGATGGTTTCTTCCTTTGCGGTGGTCTACTCGAAGACTCGCTCCCCTGTCGCGAACAGGAGCCACACCACTTCCCCGATCACCGAAATGCCCGCTGCCAGATAGAACACTGGCTCCCAACTATTCGTGAACTGCACAATGAACCCAGTGACGACAGGAGCAAGGACGCCCGCAATTGTGCCAAGTGTATTGGCGACTCCCATCAATACGCCGGCGTAACGCGGTCCAATGTCCAAGTGATTTACCAAAAATCCGGCGGCTCCCGCAGCAACGGAGCCCAAGCCCAATGAGAGATACAGCACAGCGAGTTGTGGCGACGTCGTGGATGAAAGCAATAGTAAACAGACCGCTGAGCCAATGAAACAGATGCTCTGAAACCCTTTGCGTACAAGGGTAATGTTTACGCCGCGATGAATCAGGCTATCAGCGAGCCAGCCAGATCCGTTCGCGGCCAGCAGCATTGCCAAGTAGGGAAACATGGCGTAGATTCCCATCTCTTCCAATGAAAATCCTCGCGCCTTGACTAAGTAGATCGGCATCCACGTTAAGAGCATGTACCATGTCCATAGCGTGCAGAACTGACCCACGAGCAGCGCCCAGAAAGCGCTGGAAGAACAAAAGAGCCGCCAGGGCACGGCTTCGACGGGCGCGGCCTTAGGAAGGTCCTGCTGAATATAAGCAAGTTCAGCTACAGAAATGGTGGGATGTTCTTCCGGTCGGCTGGTGACCAAAACATACCACAACAGCGCCCAGACGAGCCCCAATGCGCCGAAACTGTAGAAAACCCAGGGCCACCCCCAGTGGCTCACTACCCACACCGAAAGCGGAAAAGCAATCATGATCCCCAGGTAAACGCCAGTGACGTCAAAGGCGATTACACGACAGCGTTCTGGAGTGGGGATCCACCGCGCAACCATGCTGTGTAAAGCTGGCGGCGTCACTCCTTCCCCAATCCCCAAGCTGATCCTCGCGGCAATCATCAAAGGAATCGTATAAGCAAATGGCGTCATAAAGGTGGCGAATGACCACCACACCACCGCCCAGCCGATGATGCCCTTGCCGCCAAAACGGTCCGCCAACCAGCCGCCCGGTAGTTGGGTAAGCAGATAGCCCACAAAAAAGGCGGAGAGAATGGTCCCGGTAACCGCAGGGTCCCAGCCAAACTCAAGCATGAGAATCGGGGCCACCACCGAAATGTTGACGCGGTCAATATATAAGATTAGAGCGCAGGTAAAGAAAAAGAGTACGATCGTGAATCGTCGCGGCCAACCTATCGGTCGCGCCGCGGCCACCGCTTCAGCTTGGATCGCCATAACTGCTCCCTCCGTTTTTGCCCTGAGTGAGCCTGTTAGAAAGCGTTGCTCTTACTTATTCCACTTTATAAAGCGCAGCGGCGTTGTCCCACAACATTTGCCGCCGCTCGTTCTCAGATACTCCTTGGAAACAGCGTGCAAGAAAGTCCTGGCTATTTGGCCAGGTTGATGTCGTCAAGGGGAAATTCGTGCTCCACAAAATATTTTCCGCCCCGCCTTGCTGACATGTGTGGCGCAGGCCGGCCCGATCATACCATGCAGTCACGTAGCATTGGCGCTTGAATAGTTCCGACGGCTTCAAGTCATAGCCGCGCCGGTGCAGCCGGAACCGCTCGAACTGATGATCCTCGCACTCGAGCGTAAACACGATCCAGCCTAAGCCGCTTTCGCTAAACACGACTTTGAGATTGGGATGGCGGTTCAGTACGCCGGACACCAACAAATTCGCCACTACAATGGCGCTGCTCGGCGGGCGGGTGATAGCTTGGTACGCCTCGGCAACAGAAGCGGAAAAGCCCTCATACGGCGGCAGTTGCAGCTCGTCGGCCGCGCCCGCGTGGAAACAGACAGGGACGCCCAGTTCCTCACAAGTCGCCCAAATCGGATCGTAGTGCGACTCATTAATGTGGGGAACCGTACGAAGATGCATAGGCATGGCAGGGTAAATGACCCCCTTATGTCCTTTGGTGACTGCACGTTGAATTTCTTGGACTGCGACATCAATGGGCGCAAGCGGCGCCAGACACTGCGGGATGAAACGGGGACTCACACTGGCCCATTCCTCAATCACCCAGTCGTTATACGCCGGTACACAAGCGAGTTCGAACTCTGGGTCGGTAATACGCCCAAAGGTTTCCCCTGCCAGTCCTGCCACCGTGGGGTAAAGCACAGAATGTGAGACGCCGTCGGCGTCCATCGCTTGCAAACGCTCGGAGGCGACATAGGCGCTCTTCGGCGTTTCCTCCCATCGTCGTGGTGCGCGCCCCCGATCGCGCAGAATAGCTCCCACATCGATCACATCGCCGAGTGGTGCGCTCCGTCCATCGATGACCCAATGCTCCGAGCCGTCTTCGCGCTGCGCAACATGCGGAATCCGGTCTCCCCACTTCGTCCGCGAGAGCCGTTGCGTCCAGACCTGCGGGTGCTCCAGCACATGATCGTCGACGCTGATAAACCTGCCTGGTTGTTCCATACTGACCTCTTTTCTGATCAGCTGTCATACTCAGAGCTTGTACACCTGCATGGCGTTGCCATAGAGCAAGGGCTTGCGTTCGGCTTCCGGCACCTCCGCCAATGTTTGCTCGACGAATTTCCACGAGTCTGGATACGTTGAGGTGTTGTGCGGATAATCCGACTGCCACATGATGTTTTCCAGCCCCAGCGTATGTCGCAATGCGATCCCTGCCTTTTCAAACCAGAAGGCTCCGTAAATCTGCCGTTGGAACAATTCGCTGGGGCGCGTGGTGAGCCCCTCTTTCCACAAGCGCCGTCTCTCCCATTCATGATCACCGGCTTCCAACACATAATTGACCCAGCCGATCCCCGTCTCCGCCCATACCCATTTGAGGCGCGGATAGCGCTCTAGGACGCCGGAGAAAATTAAGTTGGGCAGAAACTGGGTCGGGATCGCGGAGAAGAGCCCGGCGGCAAGGCTGACTACTTCTTCACCACGAGTGAATCCGTCCCAGTGCGGCGCTCGCAAAATGATGCCCCCATTGGCGTGCCAATGGATCGGCGCATCCATATCCTGACACGCTGCCCACAACGGGTCCCAATAGGGGTCGTTGAAATGCGGCAAGCCTTTTAGCGCTTCGTTCGCTCCGCCAATCTTAAAAAGATCCTCACGACCTTTAAGCGCCATACTGGGTTCGATGACCATGAGGACGCCTCGGTGACCCTTCTTCACGGCTCGTTCTACCTCCGCCACTGTAGCATCAATGCCGCTGAGATAGGGAACGAGTGCGAGCGGAATATAGCGGTCGCTTGCTTCACGCCACTCGGCGAGCGCATCGTTATGAGCTTGCACACAGGCAAGTTCGAGCGCGGCATCGCCCTGGAAGAATGTGGCGTTTTGCACGGGCGGATTGGGGAAAAGCACTTCGGCGTCAACGCCGTCACTGTCTAATACTTTGAGACGTTCGCCGGGGTCGTAAACGATACGCGGCACTTCGTCCCAGCGCTGGGGGTGATACGTGCGCATGGGATCATCCATGACTGCCGGGCAGTTACTCACTCCACGCACGTCAACGACTTTGCTATTCACCACCCATCTTTCTACCGGATAGTCCATTGGCTCGGACATATACGCTAGATCACTGGTCTCGATCACATGCGGAATGCTGTCGCCCCATTTAGCTTTGGACATACGCTTGGTGAACGCATCACGATCCAGCTGCACGTGGGAGTCGCTACTAATGAGTCCATGCTTGATGTTCATTGCAGTCCTCCGTCACTAAGCAGGCTCCACCAGTTGGATGGTTGGTCCATTCGTTTCTCCATCAACAAGGTCAATGAGTTTAATCCGCCAATCCTTCAACCCTGGACGCGGCTTCTCGTTTCTGAGACGGACGCCTTTCGCCTTTAGCTCCTGCACCGCTTCATCAAGACTGTCTACCTCGCAGCCCATATGCATGAAACTCTCGCCCTGTTCGTCCAGTTGTTTCTGCAGCGGACTCTTCGGATCGATTGGAGAGATCAACGCCATCAGCACGTCCCCGATGTGGAAGTAGGCGAGATCTACTCCTTGAATTTGCACCCGGTTCTCAATCTCGATGCCGAACGCTTTTTGGTACTGTGCTATAGATTGGTCCACATTGCGAACCAGATAATCAATATGGTGGACACGTTTCAGCATGATCTTCCTCCTTTTTCGTTTCACCTTTTTTCTTTGGGCTTAGGCTTTGCTTAGGTCCGCTTTTTGTAAGGAGACAGGAGAGGGTGATCGCTGCAGACACCCCCTCACCCCAACCCTCTCCCCCAAGGGGCGAGGGAGTCGGAAGCCGAGAGGGCTCACTCCTGTGTCACTCTACACCTCGCTGTGGCGTTTCTATAGGCTTCTCCTCGGTCCCAGGCTCTATCTTCACGCCGCGCTTTTAATCACTTGGCCTGGTCGTCCGCCTTGATACTGGTTGTGAGCAAACAGGACCTCCCCACCAACAATTGTGTATTCCACGCCTTCGGACCGCTCGATAAGACGCGGCTTTCCTCCCGGCAAATCGTTCACCCATTCGGCTGGCAGCGGTTTCACTGTCGTCGGATCGAACAGCACCAGATCAGCGTCCATCCCTGGCGCGATTCGGCCTTTGGTCTTTAGATTCAGAAAGGCAGCTAGTTCAGAGGTGATCCGCCGTACGCCCTCCTCCAATGAGAGAACCCGCCTCTTCCGCACCCATTCGTGCAGAATGTAGGTGGGTACGCCCGCTTCGCAATGCTGGTCCACATGCGCCCCGGCGTCCGACAGCCCCACCAACACGTTGGGAAGCGTCAACAATTTCCCTACCGCATCGGGATCGGAATTAATGATTGACACTGTCACCCCGAGCGCCGCTTGTTCCTCGACCACTAAATCTAGGAGCGTATCCACTGGATCTTTGTGAAGCTGGCTGGCAATGTCCCGCAGACTTTTGTTCAGCCACTGCTTGTTTTGCTCGGTCTCTACTCGCGTGACATGCAGTCGGTCCCACTGCCCGCGGAAAAGCAGTCCGCGCCCGGCTTTGAGATCATCACGAAACGCCTCGCGGAATTGCGCGGAACGGTACAGCGTCACCTGTTCTTCTACCGTGCGGTTAAATGCGCCCTTCCACGACGGCATTTCTGAAAACAGGAACGGATTACGGAAGGTGTAGTATTGCTGAATTGGCCGTGGATTGACTTGTGGAGGAATGGTCAACCCTTTTTCCACGTAGGGCTGCACGCGCGCGAGCATCTGTTCACATGTTCCCGGCATGTCAGGCATGTGGATCAGAGCCAGCCACGTCACGGGTCGCTGACTTTCTTGGGCAAGATGCAACAACATGTCGAGGTCTTCATCGCTCAACACGCCCGCTTGCCGCACGAGCGCCACTTCAATGACGCCTTTCTTCAGCTCGCGCATCACGCGCCCCAATGCCGCCAATTCGTCTTTGCTCACCAGGCGGCTCGCCAGTGGTTTGCCTTGATAACCAATGTGTCGGGGGATGAGGCTCAAAGAGAAACCGTAGGCTCCGGCCTGCATGGCTTCACGAAATAAATGGACCATGCGCTGGATTTCATCAGCGTTGGCGGCCCGCTCGGACGCTGCTTCGCCCATGACGTAAAAACGCAAGGCGGACAGCGGCACGAGAAAGCCGGCATTCAAACCGATACCGCGCCGGCCAATGGCGGCCATATATTCAGGAAAACTTTCCCATTCCCAGGACACGCCGTTTAGAAGAACATCGTAGGGCATGGCTTCGACATTGACTAAATCCCACGCCATCACTTTGCGCTCCGCGGGTCGGCATGGGGCCACTCCTACCCCGCAATTGCCCATCAGCACGGTGGTTACCCCATGCCAACACGAGCTGGTCAGCAACGGGTCCCAAGAGATCTGCGCGTCGTAATGAGTATGGATATCGATAAATCCCGGCGTGAGGACAAGCCCGTCAGCGTTGATTTCACGCCGAGCGGCGCCTGACACATTGCCTACTGCGGCAATTGAGTTCCCCGACACCGCGACCGCGCCACGAAAGGTTGGCGCCCCGGCGCCGTCACAGATTTGCGCGTTCTTTATTAACAGATCATAGGCCATCGCAGTCCTCCTTTTTGCTTACAGCCTCGCGGCCAAGAAACAGCCCCATTCCCGGTTGCGGCCGCCTATGACTCTTCCTTTACTCTCTTTGACTACGTGCTGGCAAGAGAACTGTTGTTTGGTCTAGAGACCTCCGCAATCTTTGACGAAATCCTCCCTGTCCCTCCGTGGACTTCCCCTCTGTGGTCAACGCCGTCCAGTGCGCCCAGCAGATCCAAGCTCAATTCAAAGCACAGAATGTCGTGTTGCCCTTCGCCAACATGAGCAAAGACCCCGAGCAAGATTACTTTAGTGACAGCATTACCGAGGACATCACGGAGGACTTGTCTAAGATCTCCAGCCTCTTTGTCATCGTCCGCAATTCAACATTTTCCTACAAAGGGAAATCGCCCATAGTGCAAGACATGAGCCGCGAGATGGGGGTATGGTATGTCTCGGAGAGTGTTTTCGTGGGTTGTGTTCTGGAAGGGGCGACGCTCAAATAGCGTTTGAACCTCTATCCTCACAGAAGGCCTAGGATGGCGAGCGTTTTCCCAGTTGACGCGTAGCACTAAGTGCTCGTAGCCTGATGACTCGGCACACACCCCTGTCAACAGCAAAGCGCGGGCTACCTATTGCAGGTAGCCCGCGCTTGCAGCAACGGTAACGGTAGAGGTAACGACCCTAAGCACCAGTCGCGGACCCTCGCGCCCCCACGCCCTATCGCTCAAGGTCGAAGCGATCGTTGTTCATGACCTTGTTCCACGCAGCCACAAAGTCACGTACGAATTTCTCCTTCGAGTCCTCTTGTGCGTAAACCTCGGTGACGGCTCGGAGCTGGGAGTTGTAACCGAAGACGAGGTCGACGGCGGTGCCGGTCCACTTCACCGCGCCGGTGGCGCGATCGCGACCCTCGTACACGTTCACAGCCGAGGCGGATGGCTTCCACTCCGTGCTCATATCGATCAGGTTCACGAAGAAGTCGTTGGTCAGCGTTCCAGGCCGCTTGGTGAAGACACCGTGTCCGGACTGCCCGGAGTTAGCATTCAGGGCGCGCATGCCGCCGACTAGCACCGTCATCTCGGGAGCAGTCAAATTCAGCATGAATGCCCGCTCCACCAGCAGCTCCTCTGGCGACAACTCCGCTCGGAGGTAATTGCGGAACCCATCGAAGCGCGGTTCGAGCACGGCGAACGACTCCACGTCGGTCTGCTGCTGGGTCGCGTCCGTCCGCCCTGGCGTGAATGGAACCTTCACGTCGTACCCGGCGGTCTTCGCCGCCTGCTCGACGGCCGCGCACCCGCCCAGGACGATCAGGTCAGCGAGTGAGACCTTCTTTCCGCCGGACTGTGAGCGGTTGAAGTCCTGCTGGATCTTCTCGAGTGTCTGCAGCACCTTCGACAGTTCGGCCGGGTTGTTCACTTCCCAGTCCTTTTGCGGCGCAAGGCGAATCCGCGCCCCGTTGGCGCCTCCACGCTTGTCGGTGCCACGGAAGCTCGCCGCAGAGGCCCAGGCGGTGGAGACCAGCTGGGACACGGACAGTCCCGAGGCGAGGAGGTTGCCCTTGAGGGCAGCGATGTCCGCCTCCCCGATCAGTTCATGATCGACCGCGGGGACAGGGTCCTGCCACAGCTGCGGCGCCGGAACCCACGGGCCGAGGTAGCACGAGATGGGACCCATGTCGCGGTGCAACAGCTTGTACCAGGCCTTGGCGAACGCGTCTGCGAGCTGGTCCGGATGCTCGAGGAAACGCTTCGCGATAGGGGCGTAGATCGGATCCTGCCTCAAGGAAAGGTCCGTCGTCAGCATCATGGGGGCGTGCCGCTTCGACGAGTTGTGAGCATCCGGCACGGTGCCCTGGGCCTCGGGATTCGTGGGAGCCCACTGCTTCGCACCGGCGGGGCTCGTCGTCCGCTGCCAGTCGTACTTGTGGAGGTTCTCGAGGAACCCGTTGTCCCACTTCGTCGGGTTATTGGTCCAGGCACCCTCCAGGCCGCTGGTGATCGTATCGGCGCCTTTGCCGCTGCCAAAGCGGTTCTTCCAGCCGAGGCCTTGCTCCTCCAGGCTGGCGCCTTCCGGTTCGGGACCGACGTTCTGGGCGTCAGAGGCGGCGCCATGGGCCTTGCCGACCGTGTGGCCGCCGACGATGAGCGCAAGGGTCTCCTCGTCATTCATCGCCATGCGGCGGAACGTCTCTCGAATGTACTTTGCTGAAGCGAGCGGATCTGGGTTGAAGCCTGGCCCTTGTGGGTTCACATAGATCAGGCCCATGTGATCGGCGCCGAACGGCCCCTGGATCTGCCCGTCGCTGGCGTGGCGCTCGTCTCCAAGCCACGTGTTCTCAGAGCCCCAGAAGACCTCGTCGGGCTCCCAGAGATCCTCTCGCCCAAAGCCGAAGCCGAACGTCTTGAAGCCCATCGACTCATAAGCGCAGTTGCCGGCGAAGATGATCAGATCGGCCCAGGAGATCTTGTTGCCATACTTTTGCTTGACCGGCCAGAGCAACCGACGCGCCTTGTCGAGGTTTGCGTTGTCGGGCCAACTGCCGAGGGGAGCAAAGCGCTGCATGCCGCCGCCACCGCCTCCCCGGCCATCGGCAATGCGGTACGTGCCCGCGGCATGCCACGTCATCCG
>JACXTT010004732.1_pt1 | contig 20103 bp, 26 predicted proteins | sample 9270951 | NCBI WGS metagenome assembly JACXTT01 (sample SAMN15532306, study PRJNA645909) | rock metagenome | isolation source: weathered quartz diorite | place: Puerto Rico | collected 2017-06-21 | reverse complement strand
ACAAGAAAGAGATATAGCAAACGAATGCATCCAACTTTTGAACCCAAGGTATTCGCTGAACTGAAGAATGTTCAAGCGATCGTGCTGGCTTATGATGGGTTCAATCCTCTATCGCCAACTTATTGTTATTTGAAGCCACATTACCTCGAAAAGAACAGCACGTATTTTGAGCAACTATCGCGGGGAGAACTGTCATGAATCCCGGCCTTCAGGACAACTCGGGCGACGCCTGGGCGCGCATCATGCCGTTCTTGCGGCCGATTGAACCTTTGATCCAGGACCCGGACATCTCTGACATCATGGTGAACGGCGACCGTGCCGTCTTTATTGAGAAGCACGGGCAGCTGGCCCTTGTTGCCGGCGTCACCATCAACGAAAAATACTTGCAAGTGGCGGCGCGCAACATCGCTCGGGCGCTTGGCGCCGACATCAATGAGGAAAACCCCATTCTGGATTCACGCCTGCCAGACGGTTCGCGCGTCGCCATTATCTTGTCGCCTGTCTCCGTGACGGGCACGAGTCTGACGATCCGCAAATTTCAAAACAAGCGCTACAACGCCGAAGAGCTCGTGCGAGTGGGCACCATCACGGCTGACGTGCTGCGTGTTCTTCAGCAGACGGTTCGAAATCGGCACAACATCTTGATCTCGGGCGGCACAGGCACCGGCAAGACGACCTTGTTGAACGCGATTGCGGCCTCGATACCAGACAACGAGCGCGTTGTCATTATCGAAGACACATCTGAGATTCAGATCGCCAAGCCGAACCTCGTGAGACTCGAAGCACGCCAGAAGCAGCCGGACTTATCCCCCGTGACCATTCAGGATTTACTGCGGGCGACGCTGCGCCAGCGGCCGGATCGCATTCTTTTGGGGGAAGTGCGAGGCCCTGAAGCCTTTGATCTTCTGCAAGCCATGAATACGGGCCATCAGGGGATGCTCTCTACAGTCCACGCGAATTCGGCGGCGGAGACGCTTACACGCCTGGCCACCTGCGTCATGATGTCGGGCGTCGATCTACCCCACCGCACCGTTCGTGAAAATATAGCGGCTGCCGTGCACCTTGTGGTGCACATCGCGCGCAGAGATGGACGTCGCTTCGTGGACGAAATGCTTCGTGTGAACGGTTACGACCTCAGGTCCGATCGCTACGACCTCGAAACCCTCTACTCGATAGACGGCGATCATCGCAGCACTCTTTAAGGAAGGTGAAAAATGCCTGGCTTAAACGAGGCAGATGCAACAAACGTACTGGAACCCAAGGAAACCCGTCATGAGTATCCGATAACGGTCCGGGAAGCCGCCCAGTACCTTGGCGTCAGTTCTCAAACCGTGTATCTTTGGGTCGAGCGAAAGCAGATTCCCCATCTCCGCGTCATGGGTCGAAACATCCGGTTCCTCAAATCGGATCTCGAACCATTTCGCGCAAGTTTCAAACAAGAGGTGAGGAATGGCACGACCGAGTAAGCATGATGGTGTTCTTTACAAACGCGATGGAACGCAGTTCTGGTGGATGCGCTACCGAGATCGCACCGGAGTGCGCTGCCAGGAACCGACGGGAACGTCTGACTGGCACGAGGCGCAGCGGAAACTTCGGGAACGCCTGCAAGCCCGGGACGACAACATCCTTGCGATCGTCCGCAAGGGTGAACAGTTATCGTTTCAAGAATGGGCGGATTTTTTCTTGGAGCAATATTCCAAGCCGCCGATCCGGGCGCCCAAAACGCATCAAGCGAACGGGCGCGCGAGCAAGCATCTGATAAAGGCGTTCGGACCGATGAAGTTGGCCGCTATCTCCGCAGAACGCATCGAAGGGTATCTCCGCGACAGATTGCGCCAACGTGTCCGGATTAACACGGCAGCCGGAATTATGGAGAAGGGGCCATTGAAGGCCTCAACCGTTCATCAGGAGTTTCGGGTCCTCAGAAGAATGCTGAATGTAGCCGTTCGAAAGAAGCTCCTGCCAGCCAATCCGTGTTTGGGTGTGGAGTTTCCTGTCCGCATCAAAGGCTTGTTTCGGCCCCATTACATGTCGTGGTCGGAGCAGCAGCGGATTGAATCGCAGGCGGTGCCGTACATGCGCAATGTCATCCGGATCGTCACGGAAACGGGACTGCGGATTTACAAAGAATTGGCTCTCATGAAGAAAGAGCAAGTCGATCTTGAAAACCGCGTGGTCTGGATTCCCGATTCGAAGACGGCGAACGGCGTCGCTGAAGTCCCGTTGACCGATTTGGCAGTTTCGGCGTTTCGCGATCAGGTGAAGCTTTCGGGCAATGGACCTTATTTATTCCCCAGCGACCGGAACCCGGCCGGTCACCAGGCCACGTTTAAGACGGCGTGGGCCGCGAGCTTGCGCCGTGCGAAAGTTCCCTACTTTCGGATTTACGATTTACGTTCGACGTACGCCACGCGGTTAAGCGCCGGTGGTGTGGCGGACGAATGGGTGACGCAGCTTCTGAGGCAGGGCGACGCCCAGGTGTTCAAGAAGTACTCGCAGATGAAACTTCAAATGAAGCGAGAGGCTCTTGAGAAAATGAACCGCCGGGCCAACGAAGCGGTTTTGGTACAGGTCGGCTGAGTCCGGGGGTTTTGGTACAGTTTTGCTACAGTTTGGGCCAAAAGATGGACTTTGGAAGGACTTTGAAAGGATTCGAATTTGGGAAGTGCAGTAGAATCAATAGTGATTTCCTACGGGGCGTAGCGCAGTCTGGCTAGCGCACCTGCCTTGGGCGCAGGGGGTCGGAGGTTCAAATCCTCTCGCCCCGATTTAAGTAAGTGGCAGAATTGGTAGCGGTTAACGGTTTCACGTCAATTCACAGTATTTTGCAAAACTGAACAATCACTGAACAATTCTTTCCCGACCACCTCAACGGCATAGCGCAGCGTCTCTGGCAGAACTTTTGTATAGACCTGCTGGTTTACCTCTGCGCTATTGCCCATCAACTCGCCGCGCATTTTTGGAGTGATTCCCTTGCCATCAGCCCATGTCGCCCAGGTGCGACGAAACGTGAGCCACGTCGCGGCCGGAATTCCAAGGTCTTCACAGGCCGGCTTGATGTAATCGCGGAGCATACGTTTGTGATCTCCGGGAACACCCTGACGGCCGGCAAAAATGAAGTCCTCAGGTTTTCCGAACTTCGTGCGTGATTTCCACGTCGTCAGCATCTGGACAATCGGCTGCGGTAATGGAACCGTCCTTACGCTGTCCTTTGTTTTTGGCGAGTCGATGACATCGTCATAGATCGCTTTTTCAATCGAAAGGGTACGAGCCTGCGCCGCGAAATGCTTCCATCGAAGCGCAAACAATTCGCCCCGACGGGCGCCTGTGCCTAACGCCAGCGCGACTGCAATCTTTGGCCGGAACGGAAGCAGCTCTAGCAAATCCTGAGCCTGCCGATACGCGAGTGTGTGCTGCTCGCGCACCGGCTCGATTTTGGGAAGCCGAACCCCATATGCGGGATTACTTGAAATGTGCTTCCACTCCACGGCCTTGGTGAGAACGGCACTGAGGACCGTGTGATAGTGATGAACCGAATGCGGAGCGTAACCCTTTTCGACCATAAGATGAATGAACCGTTGAACGTGTTCGCCGCTAATCTCTGCAACGAGCTTTCCGCAAAAATATGGAATCAACTTGTTGTCGAGAATATCGGCATGATGCTTGCGAGTTGAATGCTTCGGATAATGCGGCAGCACGTTCGCTTTCCATGATGCCGCCAATTCCGCAAATGTTAGGGGCTTCGGCTTTGGTTCCACGGCTGCCGCGAGGCGCTTTTGTAATTCTTCATTGGCCTTGCGCAACGACACTTTTCCGAGGGCTTTGTACCGCAGAACTTTTTTGAAAGTCCCATCAGATTCAATCACGCCTTCGCGCCACCGGATTGCTAAGCCTTCGCCTACCGATGTGACACAGCCAGCGCCATACGAACGTCGTCTCCTTTTACAAGCCATACGAGAGTCCTTTCCTCTCGTTGGCTCTTCGTGCTGTAGCTTGGCCTTCATTCTATGCACGATCGCGCATTACGCAATGGCCTCGTCGTAGTCGCTCTAAATAAAGGCGGACCGCATTCTCCTCGAAACGTACATACTTGCCCAGCTTCACATGCGGGATTTGCTCGGACCCACGCCGACGCGTTCGCTCGTAGATCCAGGATTTCGGAACTTTCAACCGACTTGCCAGTTCGTCGGGAGTCAAAAGTTCACACACACCTTCAAGCAGAACTTCAGGCAATGTGCGCGTCGAATTTTTGTTCACAATTTCCGCCAGCTACCTTCCGAGTACCGATCGATGACGGCAAACGACAGCCAATCGGTCAGAATGGCAAGTCATCCTCATCTATTCCGATCATTGTCGGTGTGTCTTGAGGCCTGTGTTTTAAGTTGTCCTTGAGCGTGTCGGTCTGTTTTGCTGCAGCCGCAGGCTCCGCCTGTTCATCTGTGCCGCCGAAGTCGAACTCTGTTCCATCTCCCATTTGTTCTCTCCTCCGTTGATTAATCTGATCAGTTTTGCCAACGAGTTCTTCATCCGTGCTCAGGCGCCGTTAACGTGCCAGCATCTAAGCCGCAACCAGGTCCACTGCGGCTTTTTGCAGCAATCCTTGCACAAGATCAGTTAAACGTGGCGGCAAGTCGTAGTCGTTGTCGCAAATGATGCCTAACGCATGAAGTTCCTCGCGCTCTCGTTGAAGAACTGTTCTGGTAATAGAAAGCGATTCGAGGTCGTGGTTCTGCCGAATTGCCATGAACAACTGGCGACGATTTGCTTTTAGCGAATCAAAGCCGACTCGGAACGCATCCTGCAAGTCAGGCTCAGCGACTTCTGTCCGGCCATTCAACGCCGCGATCCCTTTGGCAATCGATGCAATCCCCTTCGATATGCGCGTGTTCGCTTCGGCTTCGGGTACGTACTCAATATTCCGGTCTTGCCCCCGGAACACGTGTGTGCGTGCGACGGCGATCACTTCCGACAGGGATGCTATGCGGACCTGATCTTCCTCGGTCAAAACGGGTTGCACCACGGGAGTCGCCTTAAAGATTGCGATTACGGCTTCGCGCAGTTCTTGTTGAATCTCTTCCTCAGTTCCTTGCTGACGGATCGCCCAAACGCCAGCCTCTGAGCCGGGACGATGCCAACGTACTTGAAGGAATCGCTCACCAAGGGTTGAAAAAATGGAATAGTGCCGATCGATGGCGGGGGTCACTGCCGCAACAACGGTTACCTGTCCCTTCCAGATCTTCGTCACTCCCGTCCCAAAGCTGCGACGAAAGGAGCCATCGTGAATTTCGCGCAATTGTCCAAGAATGGCACCACGTTTTTCGCGCCGCATGCTCAAGACGGTGGTGAAGTCCTTGATTAGTAGGATGGCATTCCCTTCGGTCGTAAAAGTATTTCCGGTTTGCGTTGTTCGACCAACCTTCTCCAGAAGCCCCGGCTCGATCGCACCGTGCATACCACTGAGGAAAGTGTTTTCGGTCACGTCCCCGAGTTGAATGACTTCGGAGAGTCCAGAGGCAGCCAGAATCTGGGTTGTGGTTTTCCCCGAGCCCGGAGGAGCGACCACGAACAACCATGGACGATCTCCGACGTTGAGATAGTGCGCTTTCAACGCACCCAAAATAATCCGGGTCGCTTGCAAATCTGGCTTGTAGAACCTAGCGCTGATTTTGTGTCCGAGTTCTCGAAGCGAATCTCCCGGTGTCACAGCCTCATCTCCTGTCCAACAACTTGATGGAATCGGTGTAGAGCCGCGAACAAATTCTTCGCAGGAACTGCATCGCCGCTGTAGTAAGCCTCTGCCGTCACGCTCGCGTCAGGGGGAAACACGAAGATGAACGCGTTCTGCTCATTACTACAGTTCAGCAATGGATGGTGCTGAGCGTAGAGGTAGGCCGCTAAATCGGCATCCTTTGTCTTAAAAACACTTCTCATGATTTCTCCTTGCGAATGTTCATCGAGGCCTTTCGAACCGCCTCGTATTTGGTGACGGTCGCGCTGGCCACAATAGTTTCGCCGTAGTATTTGAGGACGTGGTTGTAGCGTCCGACGCCGACGCTCGGAAAGTTCTTCATCCCGTAACGAACAACCTTTTTTTGCACCTTGCTCCAGGCTTGCCATTCGGTTGTGATCAGCAGTTCTCGTTCTTTGTTGAGGTGGCGCAGGGCAATTTCCGTTGGCTTTCCGGCGAAAATCTCTTTCGGCGTCGTTCCAAGCGCGAGGATAAAGTCCACCACAGAGCTGTTTCTGCCTCGGCGGGTTAATGTCCTCAACTCGTCAAAAACGAATCGCCCGTGTACGTCTTCGAGACCAATGCCGTGGTCAATGGGACGAAGAATCTTCGCCACAATTGAGACCTGTGTGTAGGAGTTGCCCCTCTTTGATTTCTTTTTCTGGACGGGCGGCGTGTCACGGCACGTGTTCAGTTTTACCTGAGCTAGATACCTGCCATCTGGTACCGGCCGGTAGGGAGCGAAGGCGTCCGCCTTGGGATCGACTTCAACAACCTCGTCCGGGTAATCAAACGCCTCGATATCGAACGGTTCACTCCTGGCTGATGTTTGACGCTCGTTGCTGTTACTCATTCCTGGTGGCCCTTTCTATGTAAATGTCGTTCCATGCCGAGCATTTCCAGGTCCACGTCGTGCTGTACAAATGATAATAGTTTGTACTATCGTAATCTATGGAACTCATGAGACTCGGCGAGAGACAATCCCTAAAACGGGCACAGACCGCTGCGCAGAAGGTCGTCGATGAACTAAACGATCCAATCGATCCTCGGCACCCAGTATCGCTCCAACGCTTCGAAGCGGCTCGGAAGAAGCACCTGACGCAGTTCATGGATGAATGGATCAGGTGCGGTTGTCGCCTGGAAGGCTGGCAATTTGCCCACGTTCTGGCGACCGTCATGAATCGGAGAGATCTTCGGCTCGACCAACATCGGGATGGACCTGTTTACCCGTTCTATATTTCCGACGTAACCGGTCTGGGCAGGCCGCGAACAGCGGCATCACAGACCTTTTATGAGTTCATAACCGGCCCTTGCTATGCGAGCGTGCAGCGTTGCGCTCGATGCCAGCGGTTCTATTTGAATACGTCTGGCCACCGCGATAAGAAGTACTGCTCGCGGAAATGCGCCACCAACGACTCGGCGGCAAAATCGACCCGTGAGCGGCGGCAAGATGAGCACGCACAAAAGCTAACTGCGCTGCGAACTGCCGTTGCCAAGCTGACCCGCTTGTCCAAAGAAGAAAGAACTGAGTTGAAGGACTGGAAGAGTTGGCTCTCGCAGCGCAGCCATCTAACGCGCCATTTCATCAGCCGTGCCATCAACATGGGCGAGATAGATCTCCCCGTGGAACTGTAGCAAGATTGAATCTGCAGCGCCTTTGCCCCAATCCGTTCGGGGGGTGGGTATGTTCTTCACAAAAAAGCAGACATAGAGGACACAACGGGATAATTCCGACGCAGATCCGGCGAACACTTCGGGGCACGTCCCAGGTTTCAGCAGTTCCTAGGCCGGTGACGACGTCTCGCGAGAAAATAGCCTTCATCATAGCTTCGCCTTCCGCAGCAAGTCAGATAGCTTCAGGTCGAATACAGACGCGAGACCAAGCATAATTTCGAAGGTTGGATTCTTGCGCTCGCCGCGTTCAAGAGCGCCGATGTAGCGGATATCGACGCCGCACTTATCTGCCAATTCCTGTTGCGTCATCCGTCGTTTCAACCGTAGTTCCCTCACTGTTTGGCCGAACCGAAGGGCTGCGTCCGCCGAAGACTGCATCGCTGGGACGATAAAACTTGCCTTCGGATTCTCTTAGGAACTACTGTTCCTATACCACGCTGGCTATTATGCGCGCATCAAACGAAGCCAAAACTTTGCCGGTCTCTAAGATGACTGCTTGGCAGTTCATCAAGCGCCTGCATCTTGGCCGCAAACAGTTCGTGTGGTCACGTGACACTTTGGATCGCATGGAGGCGAGAGTTGTCTCGGACGGCTATGGTGAGAAGCTAAACGTGTTCGGTGCCGTGCATTTCCTGAAAACCGGTGAAATTAGACACTTGTATTACTTCGATGTGTGCCGGAGCAACGATTGGGCGGAAGAAATGCAACTTACAGCATCGTATGAGTTGCCGCACTGGTTCGCATCTCGCATCGTAGACTCTAAGGTTCTGGTCGCTTTGGTGGTTGATCCCGTTGATGGGATTCGTCGCACTGTGCTTCCGATAACGATGTCCCTGTTTGTCTATGCCATTGCTGGAACGGTCTGGTATTTCCAGGATTTTATTTTGAGCGCTTGTGGATACTCCGACGGGGGTAGTGGTCGGTTACACACATATTGCAAGCTGGCAACAGGGTTGGGGCAGTTGGCGGAGTTCGTAGTAATTCTGCCATTAGGAATTGCTGTCAGTGTCGCTGCGGCTCTTGTTGTGGGCAGTGTCCTCTCTGGTAGCGGTTGGCTGTGTCGCCAATTGTGGAGATTCTCGCGGCCTCGCTTATGGCATCAGAACGGCGACCGATGAATGCGCGTTTCCTTGGTTGTAGAGAGAGAGCAATAATCTCATTCCTGACCGCCTGCAACAAACCCGACACGCTCTGGATCACCGACCGCTGGATTGCGCCCAGGCTCGATGCCCGGCGCTCGTTGCTCTCCGATCCCGTGACGAACGAGCAGGCCGAAGCTCTGGAAGATGCGCTCTACAAACGCGCTCAGCTCGACGAAGTCATCGAATGGCTCAAGACGGTGCTGATGCCGTGGCCGGAGTTTCTGAGAAACAAGAGGCAGGCCGAGGAGGATCTCCGGGGAGCACAACTGGAACAGGAAAAGCAACGCATTCTCGACAAGCTCGGCAGACTGAAACGACCAGCGTGCGAGAAGTGTGGCAGTTCGGAGGCAGTCGTGCCGGTCGCCTACGGCCTGACCGACGAAGCGACGGCTGCGCTTGCGCGAGAAGGAAAGCTGACTTTGGGTGGATGCATGGTGGGTGCCGAGAGATGGACATGCAGAAAGTGCGGCATCAGATTCTGAGGTATCTCGGGCCTAGGCGATCAGCAGACTTCGAGGAGGCATCAAATGGGAAAGGAATCGACGCAGGAACCAACAGACGTAGCTGGGACAAAGACAAAGTGGGGTGGACGTATACCGATTCGCTGGAAGCGAGAGGACGAGATCGACAGCTCTGCGACCTACATTCAGATCGGCGGGGTGAGGGGTGGATCGATTCCACCCTCCAGCGACAAGAGCGAGCCGAGAGCCCAAGAAAAACCTTTGGCCTCGGCTTCTTCAAGTGCGCCGTCGAACCGGAAGAGGCGGAGGATTCCTAGCGCATCGATTAAACGGGTGGGACCTGAGAAGGCGATCGAGCTTCTGAAAAAGGGGTACTTGTTTCTCGACGTGAGGAACGGTACCGAGTTTGCGATCGGTCACATTCCCGACGCGATGAACATCCCCTTTGGAAAATGGATCGGTTCAGAACTGATCCAAAACCCAAGGTTTCTGGAAACCGTCACCAAAAGCATTCCGCAGGAGCAGAAGTTGATCGTCGGATGTCAGACGGGAAAAGAACGGTCCCAGTTGGCAGCCGAGGCGTTAAAAGGCGGTGGTTTCAGAAATGTCCTCCAAATCGTCGGCGGATTTGCAGCATGGAAAGGGCGAGGGTATCCGGTCACGCCCAGCAACCGGTACAGCGAGGGCGCGAAAGAAGAAACGGTTAAAGCAGGAGCGGCATCAACAGCGGCTTGCGCTGAAAGCGAAGCGCCACCGCATCTGGCGTGAGCAGCATGCCGATGACAAGTAAGTGCTAAGGCTTCTGAGCCAGCAAAATGTCCAACGACTTCTCCAAGTATGCTGAGGCCGCGCCACCGATCCTGGCCTCTTCAGTTTGATCAGCGACGAATAAAGGTCGAAACGATTGATTCCCTGACGTGATACCAAACACCGTCGCTTCCCCGAGTTTGCTGCCACCGGAGTACAAAGAGTATTGCATGTTAGCGTAGACATAATCGCTGCAGGTTAAGGTTGCATAACCCGTTTGGAAAGGACCGGAAGCATCTGTGGTTGCGTAAAACCATCCCCGAGTGGCCACTGTAAAGTTGAAATTTGTATTTGTTCCTAGTCCTGGGAGCGTCGGAGTAACGCCGTAGAAACGCAGCGTGCAATCTGCAGGCATTGTACCGCCAATCTGCGCCTGTACCATGATCGCCGATTTGTAGATAGTGCCGTCGCCGAATTGACCAACAGCCACCTGCGGAAACATATAAGACGTCGCGATGTCCGCATGCGACGTCATCGGCAGCAAAAGAAACAACAATGGAAGTGAAACGAGGTTAATGAGGACGGCCCTAGAGCCGCGATCGGCAGGGGCATGTGTCATAGTCTTTCTCCAGAGGACCTAACGGGACTAGCATTATATCTGCAGAACGAGTAGCAGGAAGGTGAATGCCCTGCGGCGAAAGGCCATGTCAGACGTTTAGGCTCATTTCAATGGCACGACGACGACACACACAACTGAAATACCGCGGGCGGGGTATTTGGGAGCAAGCGACGATTGATCGATGGCTTGCTCAGTTTTGGCGTTGGGTTGGTATCATTGCTCTCGCGTACTTGGCTTACATTCTGATACGCATTAATTGATACCGAATTGAGGGGATTAGAGAGCCGCCACCATCCGATAATCGCTAAGCGGTCTAATCAGCCTGCAGCGACCACTTAAGGGGTGGTTCGGGCTGGCATCCTAGCCATTAAGCGGCACTGAATCCGGATCTTCGATTTGTACCTGCGGTCCCTCCGGCACTTGTCAATGATCTGTCATCGCTCGCGGCTGTGAAGAATCTGATTCGGAGTCGGAGCAATGCGCTGAGGAAGACTCGGATAATATCGTGGCCCTTTGATCACCCGAAGGAGCGAACAGTTTTTCCCACTCCTCAGCCGTCGGGAAACCAACCTGAACTTCTGCCGGAGCATTGTCGCCGACCTTCTGCTCCAAGGCTTGAACCCTGTGCTCCAACTCCGCTGCGGATACGGCACGGAGTTGGGCCGTTGCCAAAGTTCCCAATGTCGCAGCGGTCTTCGCATCCACGACACGCTTTCGCACGTCGGCCATCAACTGCGCAAGGAAATCGCGAATCTGAGAGGCCGTCTGAAGCGGCGGATTCACGGGCGGATTCAGTTCTGGCTGCAGGCCGCCCTTGCGCGGTTTCTTTGCGATCTCACGAGCGCGTTCAGGATCTGAATGCAGACTGCAGTACAACTGATCTTGCAGCGGACGCGCTCGGCAAGGCTTTCCGGATTTTGATGTCGCCTGACATCTGCGATCAGTGACGGATGCGATAGAGTCGCTCATTTCTTCCTCCTGCGCGTCTTCGACACCTTCGATGACTTCGTATCTTGCTTTCGAGGTCGCCCGACCGGGAGAGGTTCGAACGCCTCCAGATCGGACTTCTTAATCAACCATTCCCAGCCAACTTTGACAGCCGGCAAGCGTTTTCGGTCGATGAGATTCAAGATCGCCTGCGGCCACACTCGACGAATCCTCGCAGCCTCTTTGACTGTGAGATAGCCAGGGATGTTGGACATCAAATAAAATATATGGGTTTAAACCCAGTAATATTATATCATTAAAGCAATCGATCATTTAGGAGCACGCCATGAACGACCGGAAGAGAGTATGCCTTTATGCGAGGGTCAGCACAAAGGGTTTAGGCCAAGATCCTGAAGGGCAATTGATCGGTCTGCGCGAATACGCAGCACGACGAGGGTGGACTATTGTCTGTGAATACGTGGACAACGGCTTTTCCGGTGCGAAGAGCTACACGCGCCCTGCCCTTCAACGATTGTGGACGGACGCGCGGCAGCGAAAGTTTGATGTCGTTGCTGTGTGGAAGCTGGATCGGTTTGGGCGAAGCCTTCGTGATCTCGTGAACTCGCTTGATGAATTCCGCAACCTCGGCATCGAGTTTGTGTCACTGACGGAAACTATCGACTTCGGCTCCAGCCTCGGCGCGGTCATGTTCGCACTCATCGGCGCCATGGCAGAGTTCGAGCGGAGCCTCATCCGCGAGCGTGTCAGCATGGGCATCGAACGCGTGCGCAGGCAAGGCAAACGGATCGGCAGGCCCCGTGTGGAAGTTGATCCAAGACAGGTGGCAGGCTTGCGTGCTCGGGGTCGTTCGTGGAATCAAATTGCGCAAGAACTAGGCATTGGTAAGGGCACGGCGCAACGTGCCGCTCAGCGACTGCCCAAGAAGTTCTCCGCTTGAAGCCAGCCTGAGCCAGCATATGAACGGTACGGCGTTTTCGGGGACTATTCTTTTCAGCGGTCGTTTGATCGTCGGAGACCACTTCTACGACAACGCGGTCATTCGTCTGCTGAGAGAGCGGCCCGGCGCGAATCGGTAAACGCAGCGCGAGCGCGTTACGTCCAATGACTCCTTCGAAATCAACGTTATCGCACAGCGAAATTGACCTTGACGGCACGGAGCCGCTTTGTAAGCGAATCTGTTTCTCCATGGCACAAATGCAAGGCGTTGGTGACGTAAGTGTGGCTATCTGGGTTCCATTGCCAAGTAGCCTTGGTAAGATTGAGTCTCAACGAAAACCATGAGTTTATTCATCTCGTACAATGCTGTGGACAGAGAATATGTGCGTAGACTCGCTGCCGCTCTCACACTGACCGGAGCTAAAGTCTGGTTTGACGAATGGACGATCCGCCCAGGAGATTCGATTCAGTCTGCCGTGGATAAGGGTTTGTCCGCTTTCGAAACGTTCGTCCTCATGTGGTCCGATGCCGCTTCCAAATCTCGATGGGTTCAAACTGAAATGGGTGCTGCGCTGGATAGATTCCTCCGCGGAGATCCGTGTCGTCTTGTGCCCGTTCGTCTCGACGGAACGCCAATACCGCCGCTCCTCAGTTCTCTACGCTACGTTGATGCGTCGGACTGCAATCATGTTCGAGTCGCTCGGGAGATTTTGGGAATCACATCAGATGCGGCGTTCCGCTTAGCAGTGCAGGATTTCATCGACTCAGCAGGACTGGACTTTGAAATGTTTTGGGGAGCAGGAGTGTATGTCGCCTGTCCCAACTGCGGCGCAACGCCGGATAATCTTGAAGCGTTCGAAGCAACGGACTATCAGCGAGATGACCGCTACGTCGGGGCCCGCTGCAAAATCTGTTCATGGTCTGCTGCGTCTGAGATTTAACTAGGTCCCTGCTAGCACAGGGCTTCGCCTACGTGGCCGGCGAGCGAAGGCCATTGGCTCTAATGTACGTATTAATTAAGTGGTAGATTTCAAGCATGTCATAAGCTGCTGCCTTTGCAATGAACGGTCGGAGTTCATCGAGAGCGCCGCTGATATTCGTGGCTGCAATCGACAATGCAGTTCGATGCACTAATTTTGAAGCCACTTTGAAGACCGGATCAAATTCTTCTTTCTGATCGAGAAGATGAGCGATTTCACTTACTCGCTTCGATTTCGCATTGTCCCTCAGGCCGATATCGGACATTAATTGCTTATACGCCGCAGCTTCGGCTTCTGTTGACTTCGTTTGAGGACCACGCTCGGATTCGCGCTGGTATATTTCCTTCAAAAGCTCACGCTCGTGACCCTCCACAGTTTCAAGCTGCTGCGCCAGCATAGACAGTAGTTCTCTGTGAGAATTTTTATGGATTGCGGTCATCGCTTCCCAGAATTCCTTTACGTCGATGACGAAATCATTCCGAAAGTTGGCGGCGTTCTCCAAGGACGAGAGAACATATTCGGTTATCGTTCGAAGTTCGAGTAGGTTTCGCCTACCCCAAGCCGCCTTCGGAACTGATTCGCGAATGCCACGCTCGACCGTTTCATGATCGAGTAGCGCGCAATCAAGAATCCCGCACAACAGATTCTTGAACCAAAGGTCGTTATCGTCGACTTTAGTGTCCCGCAGGGCTTTTAAGCTTTTTTGTATCTGATCAATCGCTTGGGAGAGTAAACGATCCCATTGCTCCTCGCTGGTCACTTATTTCCCTCGGATCGCGGCGATGAGTCGGGTTCTGGCCATTGAGATTCTGTCGATAACCTCATCATATTCCTTCGTAAAGCCGGTGAAAACGTTCCACTTGCTAAGCGTCAGACAACACCCTCTTCAGTTCGGCCAGCAAGGTCTGTGCCTCGTCACGGTCCAGATAAGGAACCTTGATCGTTCGTGCCCAGAAGAAGTTTCGCCCGGTCACTTTGGCTATCTCGGAAGCGGTCATTGCCTTCGTGAAACCTGTTTGCCGATTTGGAACAGGTGTCAAGAAGCGCACATCGCGATACTGTTCTTCGTCGCCTTCTCGCCGAACAGCACCGCGAACCTCGCCAGCGGTAACCAAACCTACCAACCTTGGATTGAAAAAGACGAAATCGCCAGGATTGAGGTACTCGACGACGTACTTGATACTTCCGTAGGCAGCTACACGGGAGTTTTCCATCATCTCCCAAACCGAGTTCTCATCGTACGAATGGTTCGTATCGAACAGGACACCCTTCAGTGCGGATGGATTTCTGTGGCGGTCATACGGGAAAGAAAAGAACTCGAAGTAGCTCGTACCATTGATCTCATAAATTCGGTAAGGCAGGAACTCCAGCAGTAGCCCCTGGGACTTCCAGTAGTCGATGGCGTCGACCAAAGCCTCATTGGCAGCATTGCCGACAATGTAAAGGTGCTGGCGACGATTGAAGTTCGTAGGTTCGAGGGCCGCGTCCAGCTGGAATGCTTCTTTGTGTGCCTCACGGAGTTCGACGGGAGAAAAACCAGCTTTCTGTAGGTATGTCCGATAATAACCGTCGAGCCGCGGATAGACCCACCTGCCGGCCCTTTGAGTGTATCTGATGGCCTGCAGGACGGCATCGTCACCAGCCACTCCGCGTTTCAATTCGAAAATTACGAGATCACCGTTGCGATCAATGGCGTAAACATCCGCTTCCGGTTGAAGTTGACGCTCTTGGAAAATTGGCAGAAGTGGCGCACCTTCAAACAGTACATCGAACAGATGAGTTGCTATGAGATTTTCGAGATCTTTCTCGGTGCGTTGGAGGGCAGACGCATCCAGGAATGAGAGCGGTTCCAGAGTTCCAAGACCCTGCGGGGCCGGAGATAAGCGGTAAAGCATATTAAACTCCCTGAGGATGTCATCCTAACGTCTCGAACATTATGCCTTTGGTCAACGAAATGCCATAAAACACGGGCTTAGGGATTGCGATCGAAAAAGCGCCAACTCATGAAAATCGGGATCGATCCTGAGAACACACTGGCATTGGCCTCCAAACTGGAGGATTTTTCCCCGAAAACGCCGCAGGGTTTACTCATCTGATCTCAACTCCTGGTACGTCGGCTTGTCGGAGATGTGAAATCGCCAACTTTTCCGGCCAAGTGAAGGGTACGCGGTTTAACGATCGGCCAACTTGGCTAAGTGACCACGTTTGTTGCGTAGTCGGCATCTAGGAAGAGTGGCTGCGTCGTACCGAGTGGCATCGAAACGGCGACTTGTCTTTAGGAAGGGCGACTCGGATTTGATCCGACGTGTTCCGCCGATCGCTTGCCCAAAAACCTACCGAATTGAATCCAGGTTACGAGATGCATTTCACTCAAGTTCGGGGCCTTCAAAATGGCTCGCTGTTCTGGCCCACAATCATTTCTTTTCGGGCAGGGTAGACGTGATTCGTGTGGCCCGTGTTGCCCGACGCGCTGGTCAAGATGGCGCGCCTTAAACGCTGCCCTCATCGTACCCTGTTACGACCGCCACGCGGTAACTTCGAGAACCCAGCCCATCATTCGTGTAACCTATACGTATCCTTAGGCGCTGTCGCGCCTTCTGCAACGGAATCGGTCGTTAACCGGTACCGTCGTTCGGAATGAGAGAAGAGTTGCATGGTTCTGTATCCAGGCGGTCAAGGACCCGGTGCGGATTTGCAGGGTCTTGACCCTACACTCGTTTTTTACATCGACGACAGCTCAGTGGATTTAGACAGCCGTCGCCATACAGTTTTGTCCGCTATCCATTTCGAAGATGAGGCAATCGCAATTTCAGCGATATTGCGGTGCAAACAAGCTTTGGGTCTTCCACCTCATGAAGAATTGAAGTGGAATGCCAAAGGTGTGTCCCGCGAGCAGGCATACGCCATTCGTGGAGTTATGCTGCCCGTGCTGGCACGGGTGCGGGGCACGGTTGTAATTCATGAGGGAACAAAGACGGATGCGGCAAATACTTTGGCCCTCCAATTAAGCGATTACTGCCGGGATCAGAATGCCGCAGGCTTCGTGTGTCGGTTCGATCAAGACATAATCAAACCGTCCTCGTTTTTCGCAAGCGCTAGAATCCTGACTCCACCTTGTGTTGGTGTTTCTGTCCATGATTCGCGACTCGATCAATTGATTCAAGCAGCCGACTTGTTCACTGGGTTTCAGAGACTACGAATTGATATAGGTACCGGACGTGTGGACGGAAAGAAAGCCATCGAGGCAGATGTTTATGAGGACGAAACAGGTGAGTATCCCCTAGATTGGTATCTCTTTGCTGGCCTGCGATACTGCCTGTGGGGTCAGTATGAAGGTGATCCAGATCAGCCGACAAAAGTGAATCTCGGTTTTGGCCTTCGCATTTTCTCTTCTGTCCCCGCCCCTGTCACAGATCAGGCTTTACAACACATTTCAAAGGAATACATGGGCTGCATCCATTGATTCCCGCCGCTGAGGGTAGTCTCTACTGGATATAGTCGGGTAAGAGGAGCAATCACACTGTTGCGAAAGCTACATCTCATTAACTTTAGCGATGAAGAGGCGGCATACAGGCTTGGTTCGTGCGCTGTGCCGAAACCAGATGTTTTTCCGCCAAATCTGGCGTTCGCAAGTGGACCACCTTCGTGGGCGTGCCGCGCAATCCTTGGACAAATGCCGAAATGGTTCACCCAAATGTCCCTTGCTGAAGGTCTGAGTATTGCGCTCGATGCCGCCACTCTTTTGGTCCTCATGCTCACGCTGTTCGTCGTCAGCATATATACGATCGAAACCTGGCGTCTATGGCGAATCGCACGGCGTCAAAGGTTCACGAGTCTACTAACGCAATGCCCTCTGCAGAGGTCCTGAGCAGGCTACGTTGATTCGACAGGCAATCCCTATCGCGATCTAAAGGAGTACATTCGAATGACTGGCTCGGAAGTACAAAGTCTGCTCCTTAAAGTCCTCGCGCGCGGCGGAGACACGCGGCTTGGAGGAGGCCGGCATTATTTTTCAGAGGCAGTTCGCAACGAGGCTCCAGAATCCGATCAGCCGACACACCTTCAAATCATGGAGGCGGTCTGGTCTCTTGTGGGACAGGGTTTGGCTTACATTGATTATTCGCAACCAGCAGCCGCGAACTGGACCCTGCATCTCACTGCTGCCGGTCGTGCCGCAGCCGGTGACGAAGAGGCCAACCCGGACGATCCCGCTGGATACTTCCGCCGACTCTTGCAAGAGGTTCCGTCGCTGAGTGATGTCGTGAAGGGCTACGCCTACGAAGCGCTTCTTGCGTACAATGCCCGGCTTTACCGCGCATCCACAGTCATGCTCGGTGTTGCTTCAGAAGCCGCCGTCTTGGAAGTCGCAACTGTACTCGCCGAGACGATGAAGAAATCGGAGGCCGATCCGTTCCTAGAAACCCTGAACGCGAGGAAACAGAACTACGTTGCGAAGTTCGAGGCATTCCAACAGAAACTGCGCTCGAAACGGGACCTCCTGCCAGCAGAGGTGGCAGACGGATTTGACCTCACAATGAACGCTGTCGGCGACCTGCTCCGCGTTTATCGAAATGATGCTGGCCATCCGACAGACAGGCAGGTGGATCGTGACGACTGTTTCATAAATCTAAGGATGTTCGTCCGGTACGCTCGGAAGCTATCGCTCCTCAAGAAACATCTTCACGGTCTGGCGGCTCAACGCGAAGAGTGAAACCAAAACACGGACAACGAGCATAGAGAGTCATCGCTGCCGAGCAGCGGAGGTGACCTGCGAACATCCAATTTGCGAAGGTCCGCTCAAAGGGCTTAGGACAAATCTTTGGAAACGGGACCTATTTAGCAAATTAAGTCACGCGGACTTCAGTTGGAAGTGTGAAAAATGAGCATGCATGATAAGGTCCCTAACGCTGAAGACCTCCTCGCGTTGGAGCCTGTAGAATTGGCGGGAGTCTTACTTGAAGAGTTCATTTTGGAACCAGCCCGACAACTCCCTTGGATGAAGCCAACCATTCATTCCGCCGTCGTGGCTACCGAATTTCCTGCATCGGATACGGCCCCTTCGTCCCCTTTCACTTCCGGACCGCGGCGAAGCCTTTCAAGTAACGTCTCTTTGGACAGCCGCTCTTTTGCGTACAACGTTCTTGCTTGCGCGAGAACCTCTCCGACCTTCGGTCCTGGCTCAATCTGCAGCTCTGAAATCACGTCCTTTCCCGTAATTGGCATCGTATCCGGAATTACGGTCAGAAGCGCGTGCTCGACCAATTTCCGGGCCTCAACAAGTACTTCGACGCCTTCGTTTAGAAGACCAAGATGTTTCGACCACTGATCATAGAATCGCCTCCGAAGCCCAACCGGATCGATTTCGGTTTTGCCCATATCCGCAGCGACCTGAGCGATCAGATCCTCGAATTGGTGTGGCAGTAGATTCCTGCTCGCTCTTAGACGCCAGTCTTTACAAATCTCTTCCCGCGCTTCATCCACTTCGATCCGCCGCAGCGTCGCAACGAGAACCTCAAGGCTTCCAACTGCTTCCTTGATGATGGCGCCTAGACAAAGGGCCCAGTCCTCGTCCGTCGAGGGAACGGCGGTATTGCACTTCTCTCTGAACCACGCGCGACAAGTTTCCTGAATACCCCGGTCGTGAGACTTGCTTGAATCCAAGTTGTGCTGAAAGAAAGTTCGCAAACGTTGAACGTAATCCCGATGCTTTGTAATTTCTCCATTCGGGTCCTGATCGTACGCGATGGCTTTTCCATCCAGGAAGCGCACTCCTACCCTTCCGGCCTCAAAATATTGAACAAACAGCCAGGATACGAGCCGAATACAACCCAACTCAGGCGGAGATAGCTTGGGAATATCCAGAGACACTGATTCGAAGACGCGCAGAGGAGGTGTAGACAGGCTGGCAGCGAGCTGATTCGCCTGCTCAATCAAGCGTAACACCTCATACATGCCAGCGTGATCCGATCCGGGTGGCATCAAGGCGTCCTTTACCGATCCTTGTAGTAAATCTTTGGATCAGCGATGGGACCTAAAAAATTGAATCCGATGTGAAATTCACTAAGGCTCTCGCCTTTTCGCAGATCTTGTTTCGGAAATTCCTTTGCAATGAACTTGACTGACCGCATCAACTCTGCAACATAAACCTCCCCCCGCATCCCTTCTGGAGAGAGCCACCGCACCTCTCCATGAAATACTTGGGGACGCCCTGCTTCGGTGCTCGCAAGGTAACTTCTAATGATCCTCTTCTTGCCCCAAATTGCATCGGACTCTCTCTCTAACTCTTTGAAGACATCAAAAGATCTGTCGTACTGGCGAACATGGAACAGGGAGAGTCCTCGCAGGTATGCAAGGATAAGTGGGCGACTCGATTGTCCGAGTGCTAATAAGCGTTCCACGAGTCCCAGCAAGTATTGCCAATCCGTTGCTGAAAACGGTGGTGCTGCGCGGTCACCTCGAAACATTCTGGAGCGTGTCTTCGTCATCCACCACAAATCAAGGAGAAGATCTAAACATCGGCTGTCCCTGTCAATCGACGACCTATGTTCTTCGAGATACGTAAGACCGTCTTTTAATCGATTCTCATTCCACGGCCCATCGTCTGGCGCCGATAAACGAGGCTCTGAAAGCCGTAGTGCTCTCAGGTAATAACCTGCAGCGGACCCTTGTGCCGTCAATGCGTCGAATGCCTTCTCCTCCATGTCAGCGAGCCCGGTTAAGGTTGCGAATTCCATGCGTCGCTTTTCGAAATTTTCAAGCTGTTCAGGATCGAATTCGTCACGAGGAGCTGTCTCAAACGCGTACTGCAGATCGGCAATCGCTTCTGCGCGCTCAACCGGCGTCGGTGCCTCTGCAGCGAGGACATTCC
>JACXTT010004731.1_pt1 | contig 20107 bp, 17 predicted proteins | sample 9270951 | NCBI WGS metagenome assembly JACXTT01 (sample SAMN15532306, study PRJNA645909) | rock metagenome | isolation source: weathered quartz diorite | place: Puerto Rico | collected 2017-06-21 | reverse complement strand
AAGTATCATTTCCCGATGTATCTTAAGGAAATCGAGTATCGCTACAACCACCGAAAAGAGAATCTGTTCAAACACTTCATTAAACTCTATTTTGGTTACGTTTCGCCCTAATTACCTATTATTAAATACTTAAATATTTAACTTAATGTATTTTATTATTAATAGAGACGTAAATTGTCAGTTAAATTCAAGTATCTTAATCAGGGTGCCTGCCTCGCTTATGTGGGCTGCAAACGTCTGACACACCCATAAATCAACCACGGCTGTTAAGGAACCTCTGATTAAGTCAGAGGTTCCTGCGGTGCAGGGAAGAGCGCAGCGAAGGGTTCCACCGCCATTTTTCAAACACGGAAGTGTTTGAAAAATGAAGAAAAGCCAAAATCATATTTTTGCTTTTTGCCGGGCAGGGATGCCCTAATGCCGCGGGAGCAGGGATGCGCAGGAGCGGCCGTGCTCTGAGAAGTCCAGGATGGACTTATTCAGAGCTTCCCTAAGTGATCATCAATGTAAATCAGCGCTACACGCTCGCGTTGCCAAGGTGGGATGCCCTACTCTCGTGACGGATATAGCGCCGCGGGGTTCGTTCCTCAACCCAGCCTATGAGCTACGACGCCTCGCTCACCGGTTGGTAGTGAGTGATAACGTCAAACGGCTGGGGCTTGGCAATACCGTAGCCTTGGACGTAATCCACTCCGATCTGCCGCAACATGGCCAGGGTTTCGTTGTTCTCGACGAACTCGGCGATGGTCTGTATCCCCATCACATGACCGATATTGTTGATTGCTTCAACCATCGCACGGTCTATCGGGTCGTGAGCCATATCCTTGATGAAACTGCCGTCTATCTTCAAATAGTCCACCGGTAGATGCTTCAGGTAGGCAAACGAGGACAGGCCGATGCCGAAGTCATCCAGCGAGAAGCGGCAGCCCAATTTCCGTAACTCCTGTATGAAGTGCACGGCCTTGCCGAGATTGGAGATCGCCGCAGTTTCGGTGATCTCAAAACAGATTGCGCCATAAGGCACGGCGAAGAGTAGAAACTGCTCCTGCACGTATTGGGGGAAATGCTCGTCGCTCAGTGACGTGCCGGAAAGATTGATGGTCCAGCGGGTATTCGCCTGCTCGACGCCGGCTTGGTGAGCCGGATGCAGCCGCGCGTAATGGGCGAAGGCGGTACGCACCACCCAGCGGTCCAGCGACGGCATAAGATTATAACGCTCGGCTGCCGGGATAAACGTCATGGGCAACACCAGATTGTCCTCCTCATCGAGCATACGGACCAAAAGTTCCACATGAGCGCCGGGGACTCCGTTAACCGGGTTAAGCGGGACGATCACTTGCGAGTAGAGCTGGAAGCGATTCTCTTCAAAGGCCCTGTGAATGCGGCCGACCCATTCCATTTCAACATGGCGCAGGGCAAGTTCACTGTCTTCGGGATGATAGGCGTGCACACGGTTGCGGCCCTTGTCCTTAGCGATATAACAAGCGGTATCGGCCGCACTTAAAATCTCCGCCAGCGACAATGTGGCATCGGAGAAGCTCACCAGGCCGATACTGACGCCCATCGTGAAAGCCTTTTCCTGCCAGAAAAAATAAAAATCTTTCACGGTTTGGCGCAATTCGTCGGCGATACGGGCTGCCTGCTCGGGCAGGCAATGTTCCAGCAACACGCCGAATTCATCACCGCCGAGGCGCGCAAGGGTGTCCCGCTCGCGCAGACGCATCTGCAGGAGGCTGGTAATCTGGCGCAGTAGCTCGTCACCGGCGATATGTCCGCAGGTATCGTTAACAATTTTAAACTGGTCGAGATCAAGATAGAGCAGCGCGTGCTGGGTGTGCAACTTGTCCGCGCTTGCGAGCATTCTGGCCAGACGCTGTTCGAACTCGCGCCGGTTGATAAGGCCGGTCAAGGCGTCATGATTGGCCTGATGTTGAAGCTGCGCGGCCATTTTGCGCGAATGGCTCATATCGCGGAACACCAGCACGACGCCGACGATGGCGCCGTCGCGATCGCGTATAGGCGCCGCGGATTTTTCGATGGAGAACTCTCCGCCGTTCTTCTTCACCAGTACGGCGTGCCCGCTGGGGCTTATGGTTTTGCCTGCCTGCATCACCCTCTCGACAGGATTAGCGACGGGTTCATGGGTAAGCTCATTAAAGACATGAAACACCTGTTGCAGGGGCAGACCGTGCGCCTCCGCGCTAGTCCAGCCGGTGAGCGACTCCGCAACGGGATTAAGGTATTCGACCTGCCCCGTCGTATCGGTGGTGATCACGGCGTCGCCGATGGATTCGAGCGTAACCTGAGCACGCTCCTTTTCACGGAACAACGCGGCTTCCGCCTGCTTACGCTCTATAATATCGTCGGCCAGTTCATCGGCGGTATGTCTAAGTTTAAACAGGATGTGGATGATATAAGCGAGTAAGGTGATCGAAAACAGGTAGAGATAGAAGCGATACACATTGACGCGACGCATGCTTTGGTTGACATAGGCCTGGTAGGCCCGAATAAGTTTGTCGGCGGCCTGGACGCCCTGCGTGTGGATGATTCCGGCCACCAGCTCATCCACTATGCCCTTGTTGACCAGGATGGTGCGAACATGCGAAATCAGGATATCGAGGCCGCTCAGCACTTCCGGTGAGACCCGATCTCGCTGTGCGACCAGGCTGTCCAGGGAGCGGCTGATCTGTTGCTTAAGCTCCGGGCCCGCGGTGAGATTGTAAATCAGCACATCCGTTAATAGCTTGCCCAGCAACAGGGTCAGTTCATCGCCGCCCTTTGATGCCCTGACTATCGTAATTAGTTCATCGCTGACCACCGGAAAATATTTCAGTGAGTTATTGAGGATGGCGTTGTGTGACTTAAAGCGCTCCACAAAGCCCTCCTTCTCCATTAAGATCTTGTTCAGGGCATCTATCTGTGCGTCTATGTCCGCCTGTCCCCGATGATAGATAGCGGAGGGACCCCTGACGAAATCAGCGGTGATGGCGTGCAGCCGTGACAGGTTGCGGACGATGGGATCGTAATTATTGAGCAGGTGCGAACGCGATTCAATGACATCTTGATTGAGAGTGGCGTCGAGCTGTTTGAACTGGCTGAGATTGGCGACGACTCTATTATGCTGCTGCTGATCGAACGACTGCGTTTTCACGTATAAAAAGGACAGCAGCGAGATGGCGGCCAAGCCCAGAAAAATGCGTACCGCCAGCGCAGCGCTGAATTTGAAAAGAGAGCTACTCATATTCGGAAAGGGATTTCCCCTTATATTCACCGGTCAAGGTGTTCAGAAAGGCTATGATGTATTCGATATCCTGATGTGGAATGGGCCGTCCTAATTGATAACGGGCCATCACCTTGATGGCCTCCTCCAGGTTCTGCGCCGTACCGTCATGGAAGTAAGGCGCGGTGAGTGCCACGTTACGCAGGCTGGCGACACGAAACCGGTAGCGGTCTTCCTCTTGATGAGTGATATTAAGACGGCCCAGATCCGCTGCTGTGATGTTGCCGCGGTCGGAAAAGTAATCGTTCATCACGCCGAATTTCTGAAACATGTTTCCGCCCACATTAATCCCTTGATGGCAGGCGACACAGCCGTAGGATTTAAACAGGGAGTAGCCATGCTTTTCCTGCTCCGTAATCGCCTGTTGGTCGCCTCGCAAATATTTATCGAAGCGGGAGTTGGGGGTGATAAGAGACCGTTCGTAGGCCGCTACGGCATCCTTGATGGTGGAAACTTGAATACCATCGCGATAGATTTTGGAAAATTCTCTGACATAATTCGGATCCTGTCTGAGTTTGGGGATGATGTCTTGCCAGGTGGTTTTTAAGCTGACGCTGAGCACTCTGTCAATCTGGTCTTCAAAACGCGCAAACTCGCCATTCCAATGCAACCTGAAATTGAGGCTGGAGTTAAATATGGTCAAGGCATTGGTGGCGGTAGGCTTGCCATCTACCTTAGGGGAGTGAGGGAGATCGTCGGCGCCGCCTTTTTTGAAAATATGGCAGCTTGCGCAGGCCATGCGCCCATCGGGCGAGAACCTGTTATCGTGAAAAAGACGCTCGCCCAGGGCAACCTTGTCTTGATTTAGCTCCACATGCTGCGGGATGGGTTGAATGGGCTCGTTACCTACCGTCCCGGTGGAGGGTTCCGTGAACGAGATCTCTGTGGTGACGGAGGCGGAAGATGACTGTGACGAATCCAGCCACCACCACGGCGCCAGGGCTAGCACTGCGTAGGCGAGTATCAGAAATGGCAGGTAGTGGCGTCTTTTCATATCCTGTTTATAACACCTTAGTTATGGCTATTCAGCACTCTTTCGAGGGTCTCTGTCCGAATCTATATAGCAAATAATATGCCCACTCTCGGCGTAGCACTATTAGTTTGTTAGGGCCTGATAGAAAGCGGGTTAGCGGTTGCTTAGGTCACAGGTCTGAGTTTACACAGGGGGAGGAAGCAGCGGTTAGCGGCTGAGGGCGCCGGCGCACAGTGTGAGCAGAGCGCCGGGGAATATTCCTAAGGCAAGCACGGCCAGACCGTTCGCGGTCATCGCCAGGCGCATGTCGAGGCCGGCATCAAGCGGCGCGCTGTCTTCGGGCTGGTCGAAGTACATGAGCTTGATGATGCGCAGATAGTAAAACACGCCGATCACCGAGAACAACACGGCGAGCGCGGCAAGCCAGAGCAGATCGGCGGCGATCACGGCCTGCAGCACCGAGAGCTTGGCATAAAAGCCCAGCGTGGGCGGTACGCCCGCCATGGAAAACATCAGAATCAACATCATGAAGGCGAACCACGGGCTACGCTGGTTCAGACCCTTGAAGTCGTCCAGCCGGTCGGCCTCGAACCCGGCGCGGCTCAACAAGATAATCATACCGAAACCGCCCATGCTCATGATGGCGTAGGCGATGATATAGAACATCGCCGCCGAGTAGCCCAAGGGGCTGCCGCTCAATACGCCCAACAATAAAAAGCCTACGTGGGCGATGGTTGAATAGGCCAGCATGCGTTTCAGATTGACCTGGGCGATGGCGATGATGTTGCCGACCGCCATGGATAACAGCGACAGGATGATGAGCATGTCTTGCCACTGAATGTGCAACTGACCGAAGCCGTCCACCATTAGGCGCATCAACATGGCGAAGGCGGCAATCTTGGGCGCGGCGGCGATAAACAGCGTCACCGAGGTGGGCGCGCCGTGATAAACATCCGGGATCCACATGTGGAACGGCGCAGCGCCCAATTTGAACATGATGCCGATGATAATAAACACCAGCGCGAACACCAGCACCAGGTTAGTTCCGCTCCCCTGCCCCGCTGCCGCGGCGAGCGACACCGCACTGCTGATCCGGCCGAGATCCAGCGTTCCGGTAACGCCGTACAACATGGACATGCCGTAGAGCAGCAATCCGGAAGCCAGGGCGCCCAACACGAAATATTTCATTGCGGCCTCGGAGGCCTCCAACGAGTCGCGCCGCATGGCGACCATCGTGTAGAGCGAAAGCGACAGGAGTTCCAAGCCGAGGTACACGGTCAGCAGACTGTGCGCCGAAACCATCACCATCATTCCCAGTACCGCGAACAGGCCCACAGTGAAGTATTCGCCACTGTAGAGTTGGCGGGAGCGCAGGTAATTGCGCGAATAAAGAAATACCACCGCGCTGACCAGGTAAATGAACAGCTTCAGCACGTCACCCATGCGGTCGCGCACGAAGGTATCGCTGAATGTCAGGATAGTCCGGTCCGGATAAGAGGAAATAGTGAGCAGCGCCGCCGCCAGCAGTGTGGCTTGCGCCAGCAGATAGGTGTAAATGCGCCGCTCTTCATCCAGAAACAGATCCACGATCAGAATCAGACTGGCCATGCCGAGCACGAAGATCTCGGGGATGGCGGGGACAAAATTGGGGGTGACAAAGTCCATGCGCTTTAAATTCCTAACTTGGACTTGGAGATGTGCTCAAGCAGGTTCTGCACGCTGGGGTGCATGACCTCGGTGAGCGGCGCGGGCCACAGTCCCAGCCACAGCACGGCGACCGCCAGCGTAGCCAGGACGGTAAATTCGCGGAGATTGATATCCTGGAGACTCGCCACAGCGTCGTTGGCGATCTTGCCGAAGATGACGCGCTTGACCATCCATAGTGTATAAGCGGCCCCCAGCACCAGGGTGACGCCGGCCAGCAGCGCGTACCAGAAATTGGCCTTGAAGGCGCCGAGGATCACCATGAATTCGCCGACGAAACCGGAGGTGCCGGGCAGACCGGCGTTGGCCAGGGCGAATAGCACCATGAAGCTTGCGAATACCGGCATGGTGTTGGCGACCCCGCCATAGGCGCTGATCTCGCGGCTGTGCAGGCGATCGTAGAGCACGCCGACGCACAAGAACAAGGCGCCCGAGACAAAGCCGTGCGAAATCATCTGCACCAATCCGCCCTCCACGCCGAGCATCGCACCTTGGGTGGCGCCGCTGTTGGCGAATATCATGAACGGGATGAAAAAACCCAGGGTGACGAATCCCATGTGCGAAATCGAGGAATAGGCGATGAGCTTCTTGAGATCTTGCTGCACCAGGGCGACAAAACCGATGTAAACCACCGCGATCAAGGACAGTGCGATGATGAATCCATCCAGGGCATGGCTGGCGTCGGGTGTAATCGGCAAACTGAAGCGCACGAAACCGTAGGCGCCCATCTTCAGCATGATCGCGGCCAGGATCACCGAACCGCCGGTCGGCGCCTCGACGTGGGCGTCCGGCAACCAGGTATGCACCGGCCACATCGGCACCTTGACCGCGAAGGCCAACAAGAAGGCGATGAAGATCAGCCGCTGTGCGGTCATGCCGATTTTCAGGGTGTGATAGTCGAGCAGCGCGAAACTGTTCGATTGGAAAAACAGATACAGCAAGGCGACCAGCATCAGCACCGAACCCAGGAAGGTGTACAGAAAAAACTTGATGGTGGCGTAGACCCGGCGCGGGCCGCCCCAGATGCCGATGATGAGAAACATCGGAATCAGCATGCCTTCCCAGAACACATAAAACAGAATCGCGTCGAGGGCGGCGAACACGCCGTTCATCAGGCCTTCCATAATCAGGAAGGCGGCCATGTATTGCGCGACCTTGTATTGAATCACCTGCCAGCTCGCGATAACGACCAGCAGCGTGGTGAAGGTGGTCAACAGAATCAGCGGCAAGGAGATGCCGTCTATCCCCAGGTGGTAATTGATTTTGAAGGTGCTAATCCACGGCGCCCGCTCGACGAACTGCATCGCCGGGGTGGTGACGTCGAAGCCGGTGTAGAGTGGTATGCTCGCCAGTAAGGTGACGATGGATACTAACAGCGCCAGCCAGCGTGTACGCTGCGGCGCGGTCACACCGCTGGCGAGCACCAGCAAACCGCCAAAGATCGGAATCCAGATGGCCAGACTGAGCAGGGGTAGTTGGTCGAACATAAGCCGTGTCTAGTGGCTAAACCATTTCAGCAGCGGCCAGCCGAGCAGCAGCATCAATCCGATAATAATGGCAAAGGCGTAGTGATAAAGATAACCGGATTGTATGTGGCGCACGATGGCTGAGAACCAGCCGATGCTGCGCGCCGTGCCATTGACCATTAAGCCGTCTATCAGTTTGACATCGCCGGTTTGCCAGAGCACGCGGCCCACACCGCGCGCGCCTCCGGCAAAGAAAAAATCATAGAAATCATCGAAACAGTACTTCCGGTCCAGCAGGCTGTAGAGACCTGCAAAGCGGCGCTTGATCTCGCCGGCAAGCTCAGGCCGGTGCAGATACAAAAACCAGGCAACCACAATCCCCGCCATGGCGAGCCAGAACGGCGGCTCCGTCATAGCGTGCAGCGTAAAGCCCAGCACGTCGTGATATTCCCTGCCGAGTTCAGCGAGCACGTCATGCTGCGGCAAGACCACAATGGACTGGCCGAAAAATCCGTGAAACAGCATCGGCCCGACATAGATTGCGCCGATGATGAGCGAAGGAATCGCCAGCGCCAACAGCGGCAAGGTAACGACCAACGGACTTTCGTGCAGAGGGTGTCTGGTATGTTCGTCCATGCGCGGCTTGCCGTGAAATACCAGAAACAGCAGCCTGAAGCTGTACAAGGCCGTGACAAATACGCCGCTCAACACAGCGACGTACGCGAATCCGGCGCCTGCCAGGGTGGACTCGTGCACCGCTTCGATGATGGCGTCCTTGGAATAAAATCCGGCAAAGCCGGGAAAGCCTATCAACGCCAAGGTGCCAATCAGGAATGTCCAATAAGTAACCGGCAGATATTTTTTCAGGCCGCCCATCGTGCGGATATCCTGCTCATGGTGCAGGGCGATGATCACCGAGCCCGCCGCGAGGAACAGCAAGGCCTTGAAGAAGGCATGGGTCATGAGATGAAAAATCGCGCCGGCATAGGCCGAAGCGCCGAGCGCCACCGTCATGTAGCCCAGTTGCGAAAGCGTCGAATAGGCAACCACCCGTTTGATGTCGTTCTGCACAATGCCGAGCAGCCCCATGAAAAAAGCGCTGATCGCGCCGATCACCAGCACAACACTCAGCGCCGTTTCGGACAGCTCAAACAACGGCGACATGCGCGCTACCATGAAGATGCCGGCGGTCACCATCGTGGCGGCGTGAATCAGCGCGGAGATCGGTGTCGGACCTTCCATGGAATCAGGCAGCCAGACGTGCAGCGGCACCTGAGCCGACTTGCCCATCGCGCCGATGAACAGCAGGATGCAAATCACGCTCATCAATAACCAGGGACTGCCGGGAATAATTTCGATTGTGATCCCGGCAAGCGCGGGCGCCTGTTTGAAGACCTCGGCGTAATCCAGGCTGTTGAAGTGCATCAGAATCGCCGCGATGCCCAACAGAAAACCGAGATCGCCCACCCGGTTCACCAGAAAGGCCTTGAGATTGGCGTAGATCGCCGATTCGCGCTGATACCAGAAGCCGATCAACAGATACGACACCAGGCCCACCGCTTCCCAGCCGAAGAACAGTTGCAGGAAATTGTTGGACATCACCAGCATCAGCATCGAGAAGGTGAACAGCGCGATGTAGCTGAAAAAGCGTTGATAGCCGGGATCATCGTGCATATAGCCGATGGTGTAGATGTGCACCATCAGCGATACGAATGTCACTACCACGATCATCAGCGCGGTGAGTTGGTCTATCAGAAATCCGACCTCGAATTTCACCCCGGCGCTGACCATCCAGGTATACACCGATGCGTTATAAGCGGGCGCGCCGTCCAGGATAATCTGCTTGAAGACGATGAGCGAGAGTATGAAGGAGATCGCCACCCCGATGATGGTCACCCAGTGCGCCCCGGCGCGGCCGATCTGTTTGCCGAACAAACCGGCGATGACGGCGCCGATCAGTGGGGCCAGGGGGATGAGCAGATAGATGTATGACACGGGTAGCCTAGCCTTTCAGGGAGTCCAAATCATCCACGTTGATGGTGCGGCGGTTACGGAACAAAACCACCAGGATGGCCAGGCCGATGGCCGATTCCGCCGCGGCCACGGTGAGGATGAAGAATACGAATACTTGACCGGCGGTATTCCCCAAATAATGAGAAAACGCGATGAAGTTCATATTCACCGACAGCAGCATGAGCTCAATCGCCATCAACAAGATGATGACATTCTTGCGATTCAGAAAAATCCCGGCCATGCTGATACAGAATAGCGCCGCGCCCAGAATCAGATAATCAGATAATGCAATCACGCCGCCTCCTCGCCGCCTTTCTTATCGGACGCCATCTTCACGATACGCACTCGATCCGCTCGCCGCACCTGCACCTGTTGCGCGGGGTCTTGATACTTGGCCTGTGGCCGCTTGCGCATGGTCAAGGCGATGGCGGAGATGATAGCGACCAGCAGTATCGCGGCGGCGATTTCAAAGGGGTAGACGTAAACGGTGTACAACTGGCGGCCCAGCGCCTCGGTATTACTGTAATCCGCGGCGGCGCGTGCGGGGCTCGCTACCTTCTCAAGCCCGAAGTGCCGCGGGCCGACGACGATGGCCATTTCAATGGCGATAATCAGCGCGACCAGCCCTCCGATGGGCAGATAGCGGGCAAAACCTTCGCGCAGCGGCGCAAGGTTGATGTCGAGCATCATCACCACGAACAGGAACAGCACCATCACGGCGCCTACATAGACCAGCACTAGGGTGATGGCCAGGAACTCGGCCTCCAGCAGCAGCCATAGCGCGGCGCTGGTGAAGAAGGCCAGCACCAGAAACAATGCGGCATGGACGGGATTACGCACCGTGATGACCATGAGCGCCGCGGCGACAAGTATGACGGCGAAAAGATAGAAAATGATTTGTTCTGGACTCATGTGTATTTGATTTATAAATTTTTAGGATGGCTTATGATCCCTTAGCCCCCCAGCCCCTAATCCCCGTATCTCAGCGGTATCTTGCGTCCTGCGCCCTGTCGGCGGCAATTTGTTTTTCGTAACGGTCGCCGATCTCGAGCAGTTTATCTTTGGTGATGACATTATCGCCCCGCTTTTCGAAGTGGTAATCGAAGATGCGGGTCTCGACGATCGCGTCCACCGGACATGACTCTTCGCAAAATCCGCAGTAAATACACTTGAACAGGTCTATGTCATAACGGGTGGTGCGGCGCGTGCCGTCGGCGCGCTGCTCGGACTCGATAGTGATACAGGCGGCCGGACACACCGCCTCGCAGAGTTTGCATGCGATGCAGCGCTCTTCTCCATTGGGATAGCGGCGCAAGGCGTGCAGGCCGCGGAAGCGGTTGGACTGCGGCGTGGTTTCCTCGGGGTACTGCACGGTGATTTTCTTGGCGAACAGGTATTTCCCGGTCAGCTTGAGACCGCCGATCAGTTCCCACAGAAACAGGCTTTTGATGTAATTACGGATCGCGCTCATGGCTCAAAACCTCAATCGAACCACCAGGGTAACTTATAAAGCACCGCAAGCCCAACCAGTATCAACCATACGATGGTGATGGGAATGAACACCTTCCAGCCAAGTCGCATGATCTGGTCATAACGGTAGCGTGGAAACGTGGCGCGGAACCAGAGAAACAAAAACAGCAGGAAGGCGACCTTCAGCACCAGCCAAAACAAACTCGGCGCGCCGATCACCGGGATGCCTTCAAACGGCGACAGCCAGCCGCCGAGAAACATCAACGCGGCCAGCGCGGACACCAATATCATGTTGGCGTATTCGGCCAGAAAAAACACCGCGAAGGCCATGCCGGAGTATTCGACGTGAAAACCCGCGACGATCTCCGATTCACCCTCGGCGACATCGAACGGCGCACGGTTGGTTTCCGCCACGCCTGAAATAAAGTAAATAAAAAACATCGGCAGCAGCGGCAACCAGAACCAGTGCGCCACACTGCCCTGCTGGGCGCGCACGATCTCGCCGAGATTCAAACTGCCGGCGGCGATCAGCACCGCCACCAGGGCGAAGCCCATGGCGATTTCATAGGACACGATTTGCGCGGCGCAGCGCAACGCGCCGAGAAAGGCATATTTGGAGTTGGAAGCCCACCCGGCAATGATGACGCCGTAAACTCCCATCGAGGTGATGGCAAGCACGTACAACAGGCCGGCGTTGATGTCCGCCAGCACCAGGGCGTCATTGAACGGAATGACCGCCCAGGCCACCAGGGCCGGGGCCAGCGACAAGATCGGCCCGATGATAAACAGCGCACGATTGGCCCCCGACGGGATGATGATCTCTTTCATCAACAGCTTGATGATATCGGCGATGGGCTGCAACCAGCCGCGTGGGCCGACGCGATTGGGGCCGATGCGCACCTGGATGTAACCGATGACCTTGCGTTCGGCGTAGGTCAGTGCCGCCACAATCAATGTCAGCGGTAATACGATGACCAGAATCTTCATCACAATTTGCAGCATGACCGGCGTGCTTGCCCAGGCTTGCAGAATGAAATCCAGCATTTTATCCCCGACTCAAGCGCGCTCGACTATGATCGGTCCAAAGGCCGGCCCGAGCCCCGCGCTGCGCGGCAATGCGGCGGCGATCAGTACGCAACCCTCCGCGACCCGCTCATCAATCTCCACCGGGAGCAAGGCCTGCGCCTCGCCTTGGCGGGCCTGTACAAACTGGCCCGGACTCAACCCCAAGCGCCCGGCCAGGCCGGGGTTGATACGCAGCGTGGCGTCTTGCCTTTCACCGGCCTGTCGCAGACCGGGTGCACGGCGCACCAAGGCATCCACTGCATACGCGGGCACTTCCGCGATCCGCATCAGACCTGCCACGCGCGGCGGCAACCCGGCGTCGTTCCAGCGCGCGGTGGTTTTCTTCTCCCCGGCCTGATCCATCAGCCGCTGCAACTCATCGCGCACCTGTTCAGATGAAAGATAATCGAAGCCGCTCACATTGAATTGATTGCCCAACACCCGTAATACCTTCCAGCCCGGCCGCGCCTCGCCGGGTGGTGCGACGGCGCCGGCGAAACTCTGCCAACGGCCTTCGGCGTTGACGAAACTGCCCGAAGTTTCCGTGAAAGCGCCGATGGGCAGTAACACGTCGGCATATTCCTGCATCCGTTTGCTGTTGAATGCGCTCAGCGCCACCACGCATTCCGCGTCATGCAGCGATTTGAGCGCCGCCGCGGGGTTGGCGCAGTCATATTCAGGCTCGATACCCAGCAATAGATACGCCTTCAACCCCTGCTCCAGCATCGCACGCGCATCCAGCCCGGGCGCAGTGACGCTGTTGCCCGCCGCCTCGCGCTGCGGCAGCGCGCCGGCGATCCAGCCGCCGGAACTGTTGGCGGCCTCGGGCAAATAACCCAGCCGCGCACCGCTCAACTCGCCCACCAAACCGGCCAGCGCGCTGAGCGCGGAGAACTGGGGGTGTGCCTGTGCGCCATTACCCAGCAGGATCGCGGTCTGCCCCGCCGTCTTGAGCGTCTGCGCCATGGCGCGTTGCGCGGAATCCGGCTGTACCGTGGCCAGCAGTTTTGCGAACTCGGCCGGGACATGTTGCCCGCCGGCTTCCAGCAAGCTCTTGGCGATTCCCACCAGGGCGTGCACCATACCCGCGGGATCGCTGATAATCCGCCGCGCGAGCGGAAAGGCAAAATCGTGATCCACCGGGTTAATAACCATTATCTGCGCGTTGTTCCACTGCGTGGCCTGGCGCAGGCGATGGGCCAACATCGGTTGTTCCTGGCGTACATTGGAGCCTATCAATAAGACCGCATCCAGTAGTTGCAGATCGGCGATCGCCATGCCCAGACCCGCAAACAGCGGCGCCTCGGACTGGCCGCTGAAATCTGATTGGCGCAGGCGATGATCTATGTTGTTCACGCCCAGACCGCGCATCAGACGTTGCAGCAGATACATTTCTTCCAGGGTCGCCGCGGGCGAGATCAGCGCGCCGATTTGTTGCGCGCCGTGCTTATGCGACACCTCGCTCAAACCGCGCACCACGGCCTGTAAAGCGCTGCTCCAATCGGTCTCTTGCCACACGCCTTGGCGTTTAATCATCGGGGTTTGCAGCCGCTCCGCGCTGTCGAGGCCCTGATAGCTGAAGCGGTCGCGGTCGGAGATCCATACCTCGTTGACCGCTTCGTTCTCGCGCGGCACCACCCGCATCACCTTGTTGCCGCGCACATGCAGATGCAGGTTAGAACCGACCGAGTCGTGCGGCGCGATCGTGTCGCGCTGCACCATCTCCCAGGGGCGCGCGCTATAGCGGAACGGCTTGGAGGTGAGCGCGCCCACCGGGCAAAGATCTATGACATTGCCAGACAGCTCGGAGACCATCGCCTTCTCGATGTAGGTGCCGATCTCCATGTGTTCACCGCGGCCGGTGGCGCCGAGCTCCATCAGGCCGGCGATCTCCTGGCCGAAGCGCACACAGCGGGTGCAGTGGATGCAGCGCGTCATGTCGGTCATGATGAGCGGGCCGATGTTCTTGTCCTTTACCACGCGCTTTTTTTCCTGATAGCGCGAGGCGCTGGCGCCGTAGCCCATCGCCAGATCTTGCAACTCGCACTCGCCGCCCTGGTCGCAGATCGGACAGTCGAGCGGGTGATTGATGAGCAGGAATTCCATCACACCCTTCTGCGCCATGATCGCCTTGGGCGATTGGGTGTAGACCTTCATGCCCTCGGTCACCGGCGTGGCGCAGGCCGGCAAGGGTTTCGCCGCCTTCTCCACATCCACCAGACACATGCGGCAGTTGGCGGCGATGGAGAGTTTCTTGTGATAGCAAAAACGCGGAATGGGGATGCCGGCCTCGTCGGCGGCCTCGATCACCATCGCGCCATCGCGCGCCTGCACGGCCTTGCCATCAATCTCAAGGTTGATCATGCGCATCGGCCGCCTAGTGGGTACCCGCCAAACAGCGGCCATGTTCTATGTGATGCTCGAATTCAGCGCGGAAGTGCTTGATAAAGCTGACCACCGGCATGGCCGCGGCATCACCCAGGGCGCAGATGGTGCGTCCTTCGATCTTGTTCGACATATCCACCAGCAGATCCAAGTCCTCGGCTCTGCCCTGGCCGTGTTCGATGCGATGAATCACCCGTGACAGCCAGCCGGTGCCCTCCCGGCACGGCGTGCACTGCCCGCAGGACTCTTCATAATAAAAATGAGATATACGCGCTAAGGCATTGACCATACAGGTACTATCGTCCATCACGATCACCGATCCGGCGCCCAGCATCGAGCCCGCCTTGGACAGCGAATCGTAATCCATGTCGGTATTCATAATGATCTCGGCGGGCAACACCGGCACCGAAGAACCGCCGGGGATCACCGCCTTGAGCTTGTGTCCACCGCGTATCCCGCCGGCGACCTCCAGCAACTTGGCAAACGGCGTCCCCATCGGGACTTCATAATTGCCGGGTTTGCTGACATGGCCGGACACCGAAAAAATCTTGCAGCCGCCATTATTGGGCTTGCCGATTTTCAAGAACCACTCTCCGCCATTGGCCATTATCAATGGCACAGAGGCCAGCGTTTCGGTATTGTTGACGATAGTGGGACGGCCGTACAGACCGAAGCTCGCCGGGAACGGCGGCTTGAAGCGCGGAAAGCCTTTCTTACCCTCCAGGGATTCCAGCAAGCCGGTTTCCTCGCCGCAAATATAGGCACCCGCGCCCAAGTGATTGTTCAGATCAAAATCTACCCCGGAGCCAAGTATGTTTTTACCCAGCAAACCGGCCTCGCGTGCCTCCCGCACAGCCTGTTCCATGCGCTCATAAGGTTCCCAGAATTCGCCACGCATGTAGTTGTAACCCATGCTCGCGCCGATGGTGTAACCGGCGATGGCCATGCCCTCGATTACCTGATGAGGGTTATAGCGCATGATGTCGCGGTCCTTGAAGGTGCCGGGCTCGCTCTCGTCGGAGTTGCACACGATGTACTTCTGCCCCGGCGTACCGCGCGCCATGAAGCTCCATTTGAGGCCAGTGGGAAAACCCGCGCCGCCGCGCCCGCGCAGCGCGGATTTTTTCACCTGGCTGATGATTTCGTCGGGCGCGGTCTGCTCGGCCAGGATTTTTTTCCATACCGCATAGCCGCCACTGCCGAGGTAGGTCTTCAGTGACCACGACTCGGGCAGATGCAGATTACGAAAACAGACTTCGTTGGCCATCGCTCAGTCCAAACTGCTCAATATCCGGTCTATCTTTTCCGGCGTAAGATTCTCGTGATAGACCTTGCCGATCTGACAACACGGCGCACCGGCACAGGCCGCCAGACACTCGGCGACCTTCAGGGTAAACTTGCCATCCGGCGTGGTTTGTCCCGGTTCGATGCCGAGCCGTTGCTTGAAGTGCTCTAGAATCTCGCTGGAACCACACAGCATACAAGAGATATTGGTGCAAACATAGATCTTGTGCCGCCCGACCGGCTTCAGGTCATACAGCGTATAAAAAGTAGCAACCTCATAGACCGCGATGGGTGACAAATCCAGATAATCGGCCACCGCGTCCATAAGCTCATTGCTCAACCAGCCGCCATGAGACTCCTGGGTGTAACGCAGCGCGGCCAACAACGCGGAGCGTTTCTGCTCCGGCGGGTACTTGAGACACTCCTGGTCTATCGCCGCGCGCACCGTCGCGTCGAGTAGGTCTGATTTTCTTTTCATCTGAGCAGCCACTCGGTTATCAGCGGTCTACTTCGCCAAAAACTATATCTTGCGTGCCGATAATGGCGACTACATCGGCCAGCATGTGACCGCGCGACATTTCATCGAGCGCGGCGAGGTGGGCGAAGCCCGGCGCGCGCACCTTGAGGCGGTAGGGTTTGTTGGCACCATCCGAAATCAGGTACACGCCGAACTCGCCCTTGGGTGCTTCAACCGCCGCGTAAGCCTCGCCTTCAGGGATGCAAAACCCTTCGGTGAACAGCTTGAAGTGATGAATGAGGGCTTCCATGTCGGCCTTCATTTCCTCACGGCGCGGCGGGACGACCTTGTGATCCTCTATCATCACAGGACCGGGGTTGACGCGTAGCCAATCCACGCACTGTTTTACAATGCGGTTGGATTGGCGCAGCTCTTCCACCCGCACCAGGTAGCGGTCGTAGCAGTCGCCGGTGACGCCGACCGGGATGTCGAAATCGAGCCGCTCATAGACTTCATACGGCTGCTTCTTGCGCAGATCCCACTCGATCCCGGAGCCGCGCAGCATCGGACCGGTAAAGCCCAGTTGCATAGCACGCTCCGGCGTTACCACACCGATGCCCACGGTACGTTGTTTCCAAATACGGTTGTCGGTCAGCAGGCTTTCGTATTCGTCCACATAGGCCGGGAAACGGCGGGTGAAATCCTCGATGAAATCCAGCAGCGAGCCCTGCCGGTTGGTGTTGCGTTCGGCGGTTTCTTTTTCATTGTGCCACTTGGAGACCCGGTACAGCGGCAGGCGCTCCGGCAGGTCGCGGTACACGCCGCCGGGACGGTAATAGGTCGCGTGCATGCGCGCGCCCGACACCGCTTCGTAGCAGTCCATCAGGTCTTCGCGCTCGCGGAAGCAATACAGGAATACGGTCATGGCGCCGATATCAAGGGCGTGCGCGCCAAGCCACAGCAAATGATTCAAAATGCGTGTGATTTCGTCAAACATCACCCGGATATACTGAGCGCGAATCGGCGCGGTAATGCCGAGCAGTTTCTCCATCGCCAGCACATAGCCGTGCTCGTTGCACATCATGGAGACGTAATCGAGCCGGTCCATGTAGCCGATGCTTTGATTAAAGGGCTTGCTCTCGGCGAGTTTTTCGGTGCCACGGTGCAGCAGGCCGATATGCGGATCGGCGCGCTGGATCACCTCGCCGTCCATCTCCAGCACCAGCCGCAACACACCGTGCGCCGATGGGTGCTGCGGGCCGAAGTTCATGGTGTAGTTACGAATCTCCATTGTCACCCGCCCCAGCGGCTTGATCCACGATATAGCGATGGTCGCGCCGCACCACGCGTGGCACCAGCACGCGGTTGACGATCTTCACCGGTTCGTACACCACACGCCGTTTTTCAGGATCGTAGCGCATCTCGACATTACCGATCAGTGGGAAATCCTTGCGGAACGGATAGCCGACAAACCCATAGTCGGTGAGGATGCGGCGCAGATCGGGATGGCCTTCGAAGACAATGCCGAACAGGTCAAAGGCCTCGCGCTCAAACCAGCTGGCGCCGGCCCAGATCTCGGTCACCGAATCCACCATCGGCATGTCGACGTCTTCAGCGAATACCCTGACACGCAAGCGCTGGTTGTGCTTGAGCGAGAGCAGGTGGTAGACCACGGCGAAGCGCGCTCCGCTCCAGTGTTGTTCGGGATAATCGGGGAATTCGATCACGTCCTCGGCGATGAGTCCGGTCTCGCCGCGCGAACCACGGCCGTACTCGGAATAATCTACGCCGCACACATCCATCAACTGCTCGAAGCGGAAAGCGTCCTCGTCGCGCAGTGCGCGGCACACTTCGAGCAGCCGGTTACGAGAAACCTCGATCGTCAGCTCGCCTGCGGACTCCTTGCAAGACGCCAGCAGAGCGCCAAACCTTTCTTTAAGGCGCGCGGCAAGATTCTGAGTCGTCATGTCAGACATAGCAAAGAGTCTTAGCGGGCAATGGTGTTGGTGCGCTTGATTTTGTTCTGGAGCTGAATAACTCCATACAACAGCGCCTCGGCCGTGGGCGGACAGCCGGGGACATAGACATCCACCGGCACGATGCGGTCGCAGCCGCGCACCACAGCGTAGGAATAGTGATAATAGCCGCCACCGTTGGCGCAGGAGCCCATCGAGATCACCCAGCGTGGTTCGGCCATTTGGTCATAGACCTTACGCAGCGCAGGCGCCATCTTGTTGACCAGAGTGCCGGCGACGATCATTACGTCGGACTGGCGCGGACTGGGGCGAAAGATCACACCGAAGCGATCCAGATCGTAGCGCGCGGCGCCAGCGTGCATCATTTCCACGGCGCAGCAGGCGAGGCCGAAGGTCATCGGCCAGAGCGCGCCACTGCGCGCCCAGTTGATGAGCGAGTCGAGGCTGGTGGTGACCATGCCTTTTTCGAAAACGCCTTCTATTCCCATTCCAGCGCGCCCTTTTTCCACTCGTAGATAAAGCCCACCACCAGAATACCGAGAAACACCATCATCGCCATGAAGCCGAACAGGCCGATCTGCTTCAGCACGACGGCCCAGGGAAACAGGAAGGCGATCTCCAAATCGAAGATGATAAATAGTATCGCCACGAGGTAATAGCGCACATCGAATTTCATGCGCGAGTCCTCGAAGGCCTCGAAGCCGCATTCGTAGGGCGACAGTTTTTCGCTGTCGGGGTGATGCGGGGCGAGCAAAAAGCCACCTGTGATCGCCAATACGCCAAAGGCGACACCGACCACAATAAAAATCAAGATGGGCAGATAATTCCCTAACACAGCATCCTCGGCTTGCCGGTAACTTCTTTAGAGACAGTCTAAGCAGGTGATTTGAACAAGTCTAGTCACTAATTATAAGTATGGTGCCGACGGCGAGACTCGAACTCGCACAGCTTGCGCCACCGCCCCCTCAAGACGGCGTGTCTACCAATTCCACCACGTCGGCATGCAAAAAACCACAGCTATAAGAAAAGCTTACCTCTACTTCGGAACATCCGAAGCCGGATTAGGCGGCGCAGCCCGATCCGCTGGGGGCGTGGTATCCGCTGCGAGCGGTTTGGTAGGTAAACCGGTAGCCGGATTTATCTCCTTGCCGGCGGGTGGCGTGGATTGCGGAGGCAAATCCGTCTGCGCGGCGGGCGCCGGCTTATCAGCCGGGGCCGTGGCCGGCGCAAGCCGCTCCACCACACTCTTAGTCTTGGCATGCTGGCCCGAGAGGTAAGCCAAACCTAGGCTGGTAGCGAAGAACGCCACAGCCAACACGGCCGTGGCGCGGGTCAAAAACGAGGCTGAGCCTTGGCTGCCGAACACCGTCTGCGACGCGCCGCTGCCGAAGGCCGCGCCGACGTCGGCGCCTTTGCCGTGCTGGAGCAGAATCAGCCCGATCAAACCCGCGCAGGCCAATACATCAATCACCAATAAAGCTGTAAGCATACTTCCGTCACCCTGCCGCCTGGCAAATAGCCAAGAACTCAGCGGCGTTCAACGACGCGCCACCAATCAGGCCGCCGTCTATGTCCGCCATATTAAAAAGATCATGGGCGTTGGCGCCCTTGACACTGCCGCCATATAGAATCTGCATGGAACTGGCTATTGTAGCACTGTGTTTGGCAATCCGCTCCCTGATAAAGCCATGCACCTGTTGCGCCTGCTCGGGTGTAGCGGTCTTACCGGTACCGATCGCCCAGACCGGTTCATAGGCAATCAGGGCTTGGGACAACCGGTTGACCTCGACCTTATTCAAAATCGCATCCAGTTGCCTGCCGACGACGGCCTCGGTTTGGCCGCTCTCCCGTTCCTCCAGTAATTCACCCACACAGATGATGGGCTGTAGCCCCGTATCCAGCGCACGCTGGCATTTTTGCGCAACCACGGCGTCACTTTCACCATAATGGGTACGCCGTTCTGAGTGTCCAACAATGAACAATCCGACCCCCAAAACGAACACCATCGCCCACCAGACCTCGCCGGCAAAAGGC
>JACXTT010004730.1_pt1 | contig 20111 bp, 20 predicted proteins | sample 9270951 | NCBI WGS metagenome assembly JACXTT01 (sample SAMN15532306, study PRJNA645909) | rock metagenome | isolation source: weathered quartz diorite | place: Puerto Rico | collected 2017-06-21 | reverse complement strand
TCGCTCGTTCGTCAGCCGCATCGGCGCGGACGGCGCGGGCGGCGAGCTGCTGCGGGCGATCCTGCAGCTGGCTGCGAGCCTCGGATTACGCACCGTTGCCGAAGGGGTCGAAAGCCAGGAGGTCGCGCAAGTGCTGAAGCAGAGTGGCTGCGGATTCGGGCAGGGATTCCTGTTCTCTCCTCCCACCGAAGCCGAGGCCGTGCTGGAGCGGCTGCGAGCCGAGCACCACGACGAAGAGGCCGAGCTGGCCGCACAAACCGCCTGAGCGATGGTCGCCTGCCGCAGGCGGCGCCATGCCGCAGACGGTGGACGTCGCCGTGTCGGAGTGGGCGCCGGCGGACGGCGCGCCCGCTACATGGTGTGGGTGGCCTTGTCCCCGGAGAGCGCGCCCGCGAGATAGGTCTCGATCTTCTTCTGCGTATGGCCGCGGTCCTGCTCGCTGAATTGGACGCCGATGCCTGCGGTGCGCTTGCCCTGGTTGCCCTGGGCGCCCTTGGGGGTGACCCAGATGACCCGCCCCGCCACCGGCAGCTTCTCGTCCTCGCCCATGAGGTTCAGCAGCATGAACACCTCGTCCCCGAGGCGGTAGTTGCTGTTGGTGGGGATGAACAGTCCGCCGTTCTTCACGAACGGCATGTAGGCAAGATACAGGGCACTCTTGTCCTTGATGGTCAGGGTCAGCAGACCCGGCTTATTGCCCGCTCTCACATTCTGTCCTCACGGCGGTGCGCCCTCGGGGGCCAATCGCCTGAAAAGAGCTTCGAGCGCCAGGCCGCGGTTTAGCGGCACATCGAGCGTGGCGCGCAACTCCCGCACTTCATCAAGGAGCGCGAAGAGCTCGCGTATATTCAAGACCGCCGCGCCCCCTGGCAAGTAGGGGCCAGCCCGCATTTCCGTGAAGAGGGCTGCGCGCGATGCGTTCCGGCGAATCTGTTCTGTGAGCCAATTCTCAAAGCACCGCAGCCGCAGCGGCAGCGCATCGCCCCGCGCCCAGCGCTCCGCCGCCGCCACCGGGTCTGCGCTCCGGTCCGCGAGCGCATCGAGGGTACGGCGCGCCTCGAGGCCGACCTGCGCGATTTCCTGAGGCTCCTGCTGTGCGAGCAGTATGGGGGCCTCTCCCAGTACGTCGAGAGCGCCATCCCAGTCGCCCCTGCCGCGTAGCGCCGTCAGCCAGGCCACGCCCTCGGCGCGGGTGGGTGCACGTACCCGCAGCCGCTGGCAGCGGCTGATGAGCGTCGCTGGGAGCCGGGAGGGCTGAGTGGCCACGAGCGCCAGGAGGGTTCGCGGCGGTGGCTCCTCGAGGGTCTTCAGGAGCGCGTTGGCGGCGAAGCGGTTGAGCGCATCGGCAGGCGTCAAGATGCCGACTTTATAGCCACCGGCATGAGCGGTGAGGGCCAGCTCGGCCGCGAGATCGCGCACCTGCTCGATGCGAATCTGGCGCGAGTCCTCGGCAGCGCGCACCCAGATGACGTCCGGATGCAGCAGCGCCCAGACCCGCCGACAGCCGGCGCAGGCGCCGCAGGGCGCGCGAGCCCCCTCCTGGCAGAGCAGCAGCTGTGCCACCCACGTGGCGAGCCATTCCCCGCCCGCCCCCGGAGCCTCGTGAATGAGGAGCGCGTGCGGCAGTCGCCCTGCCCGGAACGCGCCGCTGAGCGCTTCCCGCTCCGCCGTGGTCCAGGCCGGGGCCGCGGTCATGCCCACCGCCCGGGGTGCGGTCGGGGCCGCGCCGTCGATCGCGCCGCTCACCCGCGCGGCCCCCGCGCGCGAAGCTCCGTGAGTATCTCTGCGATCCGCTGCTCGACCTCCCTGAGCGGGGCCGTGGCATCGATGACCCGGATGCGCCGCGGCTCACGCACCGCAAGCGCCAGGTACGCCGCCCGGACCTTCCCGAAGAAGCTGATGTCCTCGACCTCGAAGCGATCGCGGCTGGCCGTGGCGCCGCCCCGGGCGCGGGCGCGGGCGAGCCCGGCTTCGGCCGGCAGGTCGAGGAGCAGTGTGCAGTCGGGCTCGAGATCGGCGTGCACCGCACGCGCGAGAGCCTCGATGAAGCCCGCGTCCACCCCGCGCCCTCCCCCCTGATAGGCCCGCGTCGCGTCGGTGAAGCGATCGCATACCACCCACTCTCCGCGCGAGAGCGCCGGGCGGATGAGGTTGTCCACGTGCAGTGCGCGGGCGGCGAACATGAGAAGCGTCTCGCTCACCGGCGACAGGCTCTCCGCGCCGCGCTCGAGCGCGATGCGTCGTACGCGCTCGGCGAGCGGCGTGCCTCCGGGCTCGCGCGTCAGGCGAACGGCGTTGCCGTGCCGGGTGAGCCACGCACCGATGAGCGGTGCGACCGTGGACTTCCCGGCGCCCTCGATGCCCTCGAGCGTGAGGAATAAGCCCCTGCTCATGGCCGCGGGCTGACCGGCTTCTGTTCGGCGGCGCGCTCCTGGGCGCGCAGCCGCGTGAGGTAGGTCTTCACGGCGGAATTATGCTCTGCCAGGGAGCTCGAGAAGTGATGGGCGCCGTCGCCGAGGCCGGTCGCCACGAAATACAGCGCCTGGGTCGGCTCGGGCCGCACGGCCGCGAGCAGTGACTCGCGTCCGGGCAACGCAACGGGCGTGGGCGGCAGACCCGCGCGCGTATAGGTGTTGTAGGGGGTGTCCCGGAGCAGATCGCGCGTGTGTATCGAGCCGTCGTACTTCTCACCGAGTCCGTAGATGACCGTCGGGTCGGACTGCAGCCGCATGCCCCTGCGCAGGCGATTGAGGAACACGCCGGCAATCTGTGCCCGCTCGCTCTTGAGCGCGGCCTCTTTCTCGACCATGGAGGCGAGGATCAGCGCCTGATAGGGCGAGTCGTATGGCAGTCCGGGGCTGCGCTGCGCCCAGGCAGCGGTGAGCGCGCGCTGCATGCTGTCATAGGCGAGCGCCAGGATCGCGACGTCGGGCGTGTTGGCCGCAAAGCGGTACGTGTCGGGGAAGAACTCGCCCTCGGCGCTCACGCCGCGCTGTCCGAGCGCAGCCATGATGTCGGCGGAGCTCTTGCCGCGCAGGGTGTGCAGCACGCGGGGATGCTGACCGAGCGCCTCGAGGAAGTCGCTGAACGTCGCGCCTTCGACGACCGTGAGCTGCTCCAGCACGACCTTGCCCTGCTCGAAAAGCGCGAGGATCTCCTCGGGGCTGGCGTGCGCGGGGATCTCGTAGGTTCCGGCCAGCACGCGCGGCCGCTGCCCGCGCAGGCGCAGATAGACTTGCACCGCGCGCGCGTTCCGCACCGCGCCGCTTCCCTCGAGCCGCGCGAGGACGCTGCGCAGGCTCGCGCCGGGGTCCACCTCGATGCCGAACGCGGCCGTAGCCGGTCCGGGGGCGCGGAACTCGCGCAGCAGCCAGAGGTAGCCGCCCGCGGCCGCGAGCGCGAGCAGCAACAGCACGGCCGCCACGGCGGTCAGGGCACGCAGCCAGCGTCTTCTTCCGCGCGTACCTCTAGCCATCGCTTCCTTCCCGGGAGGGGCTCGCCGCGCCGCGCAGGAGCGGCGCGAGCTGCTCCTGCAGGCGCCGCGTCACGGGCCCGACGCACAAGGTCCGCCCCTCGAGCTCGCGCACGGGACGCACGCCGATCAGCGCGTTGGTGAGGAACAGCTCCTCTGCGGCCGCGAGATCTCCCGCACCTAACCTCCGCTCCTCGGTGCCGATGCCATCCTCCGCGGCGGCCGTGAGCACCACCTGGCGCATGATGCCGGCCACACCACAGCGATCGAGGCGCGGCGTGTAAAGCTTCCCATCGCGCACGATGAACACGTTGCTCCTGGTGCCTGAGATGAGAGCTCCGGAGCTGCTGTACATCAGCGCCTCGGCCACCCCGGGATCGGTCCACTCGGATCGCGCCAGCACCTGCTCGAGACGATTGCAGTGCTTGAGTCCCGCGAGGGCGGGGTTCTCTCCCAGGCGCGCACTCGCGATGCGCACGCGGACTCCCTCACGCGCGAGCGCCGGCTCCCCGTTGGGCCAGGAATAGCGCAGCGTGACCCGGGTCGACCGCTCGCGGCCGGTGAGCGCATAGCCGCGGGCCACGGCCTCGCCGCGCGTCACCAGCACCTTGATGATGGCCCGCTGCGCGTGGGCGGCGAGCTGCCGCACCTCGGAGCCAAGCGCCGCGCTCGGGGGAGCCTCGAGCCCGAGCCGCGCGCAGCCCGCGGCGAGCCGCTCGAGGTGCAGCTCGAGGAAGCGGGGCGCCCCCTCAACGCAGGCGATTGTCTCGAACAGGCCGTCGCCGAAGTGCAGCCCGCGATCGAGCGCCGATACCGCGCTCCCCGGACGGCCGTCGACCCACACGAGCTCGGGCCTCACGCGGGTCCCCCAAGGGCGGCGAGCAGCCCCCGCGCCTTGGCACGCGTCTCCTCGAGCTCGCGCTCGGGATCGGAGTCGGCGACGATGCCGGCACCGGCGCGAAAGCTCAAATGATGCGCGCTCAGCGTCATGGTCCGGATGAGGATGTTGAGATCGAGCCGGCCGTCGCGCGTCAGGTAGCCGAGCGAGCCGGTGTACGCCCCACGGCCGGCCCCCTCGAGCTCCGCGATGATCTGCATGCAGCGGAACTTCGGGCAACCGGTGATGGTGCCGCCCGGAAACACCGCGCGCACCGCCCCGATGGGCGTCACCCCGCCCTTCAGCTCGCCGCTCACATTGGACACGATGTGGTGCACGTGGGTATAGGACTCGATGGTCATGAACTCATCGACGCGCACCGTGCCGGGCGCGCAGACGCGCCCGAGATCGTTGCGCTCGAGATCGATCAGCATCACGTGCTCGGCGCGTTCCTTGGGATGTGCTGCGAGCTCGGTCATTTCGCGTGAGTCCCCGCCGGGTGCGCGGCTGCGCGGGCGCGTGCCGGCGATGGGTCGTGTATCGATGCGGCGTCCCGCGACGCGCACCAGGCGCTCGGGTGAAGAGCTCAAGATCGCCACACCGCGCCACTGGGCGAGCGCCGCGAACGGCGCCGGATTCGCCGCGCACAGTCGCCGGTAGAGCGCCGCCGCGGCGCCCCGCGCACCATCGGCGTCGAGGGCCACCTCCCAGGGACGCGACAGGTTGGCCTGGTAGATGTCGCCCGCGCGCACGTACTCCTTGGCGCGGCGCACGCGCGCGAGGAACGCACCGGCCTCCTCTTCCTCCACGCGCTCGATACGCAGCGTGTCGCGCGCATCGGCAGCGTCGGCCAGCGCGCGCGCGTCGGCCTCGATGCGATCGAGGGCATCGGCGGCCTCGGCTTCCGCCACCGCGAACACCCGCCCCCGGGAGAGGTCGTGCACCAGTGCGCACGGCGTGCGCAGCGCGAAGGCCTGCCACGGGAATGGCGAGCGCGGCAGGGTGAGGTGCGGCTCGATCTCCCGCGCCAGCTCGTAGCCGAGGAATACGGCCCAGCCGCCGTCAAAGGGCAGAGGGTGGGCGCTGTCCTCCCCTTCTCCCGGCGCGCTCCGCTCGCTCAGCCACCACTCCTCGAGCGCGCCGAGAAAGCCGCCGCCCCGCGGCGTCAGTCCTTGCGCCTCGAGCTGGCCGTCGGCGCCGAGCCACAGCGCCGCACCCGGCTCCGCGAGCAGCACGCTCGCGCGGCTCAGGGGGCCCGCGGCGGCGCTGTCGAGCAGCAGCGGATAACGCTCGGGAAAGCGTCCCGCGAGGCGGCGCAGCACCGCCGGCGGGACATCGAGCTCGCGGACGAGAGGTGCGCGCGTGGCGGACAGCCTTCGGCTCTTGCGCCCTCAGGCGCTGAAGCGCCGGAAGATGAGCGACCCGTTGGTGCCGCCGAAGCCGAAGGAGTTCGACAGGCTCACGTCGATCTTCATGCGACGGGCGCTGTTCGGGACGTAGTCCAGGTCGCACTCCGGGTCCGGAGTGTGGTAGTTGATGGTAGGAGGCGCGACGCCATCGCGGATCGCGAGCACCGAAAAGATCGCCTCCACCACGCCCGCCGCACCCAGCAGATGGCCGGTCATCGACTTGGTCGAGCTCACCGCCAGGCGCTTGGCGTGCTCGCCGAAAGCGCGCTTGACGGCGACCGTCTCGGCCTTGTCCCCGAGCTGAGTCGAGGTCGCGTGCGCGTTGATGTATTGCACGTCGGTGGGATTCAGCGAGGCGTCCTTGAGCGCATTCACCATGGCGATGCGCGCGCCCTCCCCGTCCTCGGGAGGCGCGGTGATGTGATAGGCATCGCCGCTCATGCCGAAGCCGACCACCTCGGCGTAGATGCGCGCCCCGCGCGCGCGCGCATGCTCGAGCTCCTCGAGCAGCACCGCCCCGCCCCCATCGCTCAACACGAAGCCATCGCGATCGAGGTCCCAGGGGCGGCTCGCCTCCTTGGGAGCTTCGTTGCGCGTCGACAGTGCCTTGGCCTGGCCGAAGCTTCCCAGTCCGCAGCGCGTCGTGGCCATCTCTCCGCCGCCGGCGATGATCACATCCGCGTCGCCGTACTGAATGGCGCGCATGCCGAGACCGATGGCGTGCGTCGAGGTGGTGCAAGCGGTGACCACGCCCAGATTGGGACCCTTGAGGCCGAAACGGATCGAGAGGTGTCCTCCGATCATGTTGATGATGGTCGCGGGGACGAAGAAGGGCGAGATCTTCCGCGGGCTCATCGCCTTCAGGTACTCGCTGTATTCCGTCTCGATCGTCCACAGCCCGCCGATGCCCGCGCCGCAGACCGCGCCGCAACGCGTGGGATCTGTTTTGGAAAAATCGATGCCGGAGTCGTTGACGGCCTGCACCCCGGCGGCCACGCCGTACTGCATGAAGTCGTCCATGCGGCGGGCTTCCTTCGGCGCGATGTACTGACTCACGTCGAAATCGCGCACCGCCCCGCCGATGCGCACCGGAAATGCCGACACATCGAAGCGGGTCACAGGGCCGATGCCGCTCTCCCCGCGCAGGATCGCGTCCCAGACCGACTTAACGGTGCTGCCGACCGGGGACACCACTCCAAGTCCCGTTAGGACGATACGGCGCTTGCTCATACGATACCTGTATGGCGCCTTGTCAGAATCAGGACTTGCTGCGGCGCTCGTTGATGTAGTCGATGGCTTGGTGGACGGTCGTGATCTTCTCGGCATCCTCGTCCGGGATTTCGATCTCGAATTCTTCCTCGAGAGCCATCACCAGCTCGACCGTGTCGAGAGAATCGGCTCCCAGGTCATCGACGAACGAGGCATCGTTCGTGACCTGCTCCTGCTTGACGCCCAGCTGTTCGGCAACGATGGCTTTGACCTGCTGCTCAACAGTGCTCATTAGCGGTTGGTCCTTATGTAGGCTTTTGAAAGGGGCTTGCCCGCCGTTCGCACCGCGCGGCCGGCAGCGGGCGCGGTATTGTAGGGGAACCCCCCCGGGGCTGCCACTCGCGCCCCGAAGTGCGAGTGATTGTTTTTACTGGCGAAACTGGCGACCCCGAGCAGCGGTTCGGCACGCCGATCGGAAGCGGTGTGGCGTGCGTCCAACGACTTCACACAAAGCCCCGAACAGCGTTAGGCCATGTACATGCCGCCGTTGACGTGCAGCGTCTCACCCGTGATGTAACTCGCCTGCGGTGAGACCAGGAAGAGCACCGCGCCAGCCACCTCCTCGGCCGTTCCGAGCCGACCCAGCGGGATCTGCCCGAGGAGCGCCTGACGCTGCTCATCGCTCAGGGCGCGTGTCATGTCGGTGTCGATGAATCCGGGGGCCACGGCGTTTACCGTGATGCCGCGCGAGGCGAGCTCCCTCGCGAGCGACTTCGTGAGCCCCAGAAGTCCGGCCTTCGCCGCGGCATAGTTCGCCTGCCCCGCATTGCCGATCACGCCCACCACGGAGGTGAGATTGACGATGCGGCCGCGGCGCTCCTTCATCATGCGCCGCACGCAGGCCTTGGAGAGGCGGAAGACGCCGGTGAGATTCGTGGCGATGACCGCGTCCCAGTCCTCGGGCTTCATGCGCAGCAGCAACGTGTCGCGGGTGATGGCGGCGTTGTTGACGAGGATCGTCGGCAGCTCGCCCGCGCCTTCCAGCTCCCCGATCAAGGCGTCGACCGAGGCCGCGCTGCCGGCGTCCAGCACCGCGCCGCGGCCGTTGTATCCGTGCGACGCGAGGTCCGCGCCAAGCTTCGCGGCGCCCTCGGCACTGGTGGACGTGCCGATGACCCGCGCACCCGCGGCGCCCAGGGCCAGCGCGATGGCATGCCCGATGCCGCGCGAGGCGCCCGTCACCAGAGCGACTTCTTTTTCAAGCATGCGCATCCCCCCGGGTTGCCGTCAGCGCCGCCTCGACGGAAGTCGGATCCTCGAGCGCCAGAAAGCTCAGTCCCGGGCGCCGCTCGATGCGCCGGTTGAGGCCGGTGAGCACTTTGCCCGGGCCGCATTCGATCACCTGCTCGAGCACGGAGGCGCCGAGCGCACGCAGTGTGTCCGTCCAGCGCACGGGGCTCGACAGCTGCCGCACGAGAAGCTCGCGGACGTCGTCGGGCTGCTCGTGCGCGCGCGCGTCCACCGCGCTCACATAGCAGATGCGTGGCGCGCGCAAGTCGACCGACGCCAGCTTCTCCCTCAAGCGCTCCGCCGCACCGCGCATGAGACTGCTGTGCGAAGGCACGCTCACCGGCAACGCCACCGCGCGCTTGGCGCCGCGGGCCTTGGCCGCTTCGATCGCGCGCTCGACGGCCGCCTTCTCGCCGGCGATCACCACCTGACCCGGCGAGTTGAAGTTCGCCGCTTCCACCACCGCTCCCTGCGCGGCCTCGCGGCAGGCGGCCTCGACCACCTCGTCATCGAGACCGAGAATGGCCGCCATCGCGCCGGTACCGGCCGGCACGGCGGCCTGCATGACCTGACCCCGGAAGCGCACCAGATCGACCGCGGCCGGAAATTGCAGCGCTTCGGCGCACACGAGCGCCGTGAACTCGCCGAGGCTGTGGCCGGAGACGACCGCCGGCGACGCGCCGCCCTGCGCGCGCCACACGCGCCAGGTGGCCACCCCGGCGGCGAGCATCGCCGGCTGGGTCCGCTCGGTGGCATTCAGCGCCTCCTCCGGGCCCTCGCTCACGAGCTTCCAGAGGTCGAACCCGAGCACGCGGGAGGCCTCGTCGAAGGTGGTACGAACGGCTTCGTTCGCGGCAGCGAGCGCTGCGAGCATCCCCACCGACTGCGAGCCCTGGCCCGGGAACACGAGGGCAAAGGACATGCACGCTCCTGCCGCAGGTAGGGTCGCAACGGATTATAGCGAGGGGCCGGCGCCGCTCAGGTTCGGGGCCTCATCAGCGCGGCCACCGCAGAGCCCCCGATCACGCCGTAGAGGTGGGCGCTCACCACCACCATGGGGCTTCCGGAGAACGGCAGCGCCCCTACCCAGTGCTCGTAGGCAAGCTTGGCCACGAGGGCCGCCGCCAGGAGCGCACCCGTACGCTCGCGGCGGCGGATGTGGGCCAACGCGCCGGCCGCCATCACCCCGTGCAGCGCTCCGGAGGAACCCACGTACCACAGCACTGTCGAATCGCACACCCACAGCCCCGCGTCGATGGCCATGATCGACCCCAGCACGACGGCCACCCACTGGCGCACGGTGTAGTCCCGGGCGAAGAGCGCCCACATGAGAGCGAATCCCAGATCGTTGAGCAGAGCATGCCGGATATCGAGGTGAATCACGTGCGCCGACAGCAGCCGCCACCACTGCCCTGCCGCGAGCGCCTCGCGGTCGTAGCGCAGCAGCAGCCGTGCCGGCTCGCCGGCAAGGGTGGGCAGGAGCAGCAGCACGCAGCCGCCGAGCAGGAGAAGCCCGGGGCGTCCGTCGCAGTTGAGAGCCCGGAGCACCCTGCGCACACGCATCACGGGCCCTTGACCCTCATTTGTTATGATCCAGAGCCCTTTCTGGTCGCACGACCACTCCGCCGCCCGGACATGCAGCGCATGAATTACAGCATTCACGAGGGTAGCAGACGGGCGCTCGCACCGCCCCCGCGCGGCTTCACCCTCATCGAAATCATGGTGGTCATCGTCATCATCGGCCTGCTCGCCGCATTCATCGTTCCGACCGTGATCGGCAAGGTGGACGAGGCGAAGGTCGCGAAAGCGAAGGGGGATATCCAGGCGCTCGAGGCGGCGCTGTCGATCTTCTACCTCGACAACTCCAAGTACCCGACCACGGAGCAGGGCCTCAAGGCACTCGTGCAACAGCCGAACGATCCGACCATCAGGCACTGGAAGCCCGGCGGGTACCTCGAGCGGGTGAGCAAGGACCCGTGGGGAAACGACTACCAGTATGTCCTCCCCGGCACGCACGGCAAGGCGTATGACGTGTACACGCTCGGCGCCGACGGCCAGCCCGGCGGCGAGGGCATCAACGCCGACATCGGCAACTGGAACCTCGGCGAGTAGCTCCCGCCGTCCGATGGTGCGGGCACGCGGGCGTGCCGAGGCGGGCAGCGCCGGCTTCACGCTGATCGAGATCCTGGTCGTCGTGCTGATCATCGGCGTGATGGCGGCAACGATGCTGCTGGCCTTCACCCTCACCGGACGCGATCGCGAGCTCGAGAGGGAGAGCGACAGGCTGTTTGCGCTCCTGAACTACGCGCGCGAGCAGGCCGAGCTCCAGACGCGCGAGTACGGGGTGCAGTTCCAGGACGACGGCTACGAGTTCCTGACCTACGACGTGCGCCGCGCCGCGTGGCGCAGCGTGACCGAGGACGATACGCTCGGCGCCCGCAGGCTCCCCGACGGTCTCGGCGTGAAGCTCACGGTGGACGCGCGTCCCGTCGTGTTGAGCCGTCCCAAGGACGCGAAGGACAAGACCCCGCAGGTGATGATCTTCTCGAACGGCGACCTCACGAGCTTCGCGGCGACGCTCGAGCGCGAGGGCGGCGTGCGCAGCGTCACGCTTACCGAGGACGACAAGGGTCAGGTCATCGAGCAGCCGATGATGGAGTCGAAGCCATGACTCGCAGGGGCCGTGGCTTCACGCTCATCGAAGTGCTCGTGGCGCTCGCCATCGTCGCGGTCGGCATGGCCGCCGTCATGGGCGCCCTCACCTCCTCCGCGGGCACGGTCTCGTACCTGCGCGACAAGACCTTCGCCCAGTGGGTGGCGCTCAATCAGATCGCGAACATCCGACTTTCCGGCCAGCAGCCCCCGGTCGGCAACAGCGACGGCGACGCCGATTTCGCCGGCCGCACCTGGCACTGGCACCAGGAGGTGGTCACGACGCAGGTGCCCGGGGTCGAGCGGATCGACGTCAGCGTGCGCCCCGCAGACTCGAGGGCCGGCGCGGAGGACAAGAACTGGCTCACCACGGTGAGCGGCATCTCCGGCGATGCGGTCGGAACGCCCAACGGCTTCCAGCCTGACTGGGGCAGCCAATCCCCGATCGGCCCCGGGGCCGGACAGAACCCATCGCCCACGCCGTCGCCGCCGCGCACCCTTCCCTCGAACCCGCGGGGGACCCCGTGACGGCTTGCAAGCGCACTGGATTCCGCGCCGCCGGGTTCACACTGATCGAGCTCCTGGTGGCGCTCTTCATCACTGCGGTGATGTTCGCCATGGGCTATGGAGCGCTCACCCAGGCGACGACCAGCCGCGACTCGCTCAAGGCGCAACAGGCGCGGCTGCTCGAGCTGCAGACGGCGGTGCGCGTGCTAGAGCAGGACTTCGCTCAGATCACGCCGCGCCCGGTGCGTCAGGCCGTCGGCGACGAGCCTGCACAGCCGGCGCTGCAGGGAGCGGCTGCAGGCACGCAGCCGGTCGTCGCGCTCACGCGGGGCGGCTGGGCCAACCCAGCCGGGTTGCAGCGCCCGGGACTGCAGCGGGTTGCCTATCTCCTCGAGAACGGAACGCTCCGGCGCGAGCACTGGAACGTGCTCGACCCCACACTCGCCAGCACCACGGTCCGACGCGACCTGCTGACCCACGTAAAGGCCTTCGGCATTCGCTACCTGGACCAGTACCACCTGTGGCAGGAACAGTGGCCTCCGACGGCTCTGCGGCAGGAGCAGGTCCTGCGCCAGCGCCCCGTGGCGGTCGAGATCACTCTCGACACCGAGGAGTGGGGGAAGATCGTGCGTATCATCGAGATCCCCGGATGACTCACGGCTCGCAGCGAACGCTCCGTCAGCGGCCCCGTCACCCGCCGGGCGCGCAGCGGGGTATCGCGCTGCTCGTGGCGATTCTCCTGGTCGCCCTCGGCACCGTCATCGCCGCCGCGGTCGCCTACGAGAACGCCATGAGCGCACGGCGCGGCACGGCCACTTACGCGCTCGATGAGGCGCTGCTGGTCGCACAGGGCGCCGAGGCCCTGGCCGCCTACGGACTGCGCACGATCTACCAGAACGACCAAAAGCACACCTACGCCGCTCAGGGTTGGGGCAAGCCGGTCGGGCCCCTCGAGGTCGTGCCGGGCGTGATGCTCGAGGCCTCGCTCGAAGACCTGCAGGGCGGCTTCAACCTCAACAACCTGGTGAGCCCCCAGGGCACTCCCGACGCGGTGCAGCTCACCGCCTTCACCAACCTGCTCGCGAGCCTTGGCCTCGACTCGAAGTGGGCGGGTTACATCATCGACTGGATCGACTGGAATGGCACGCCGTCGATTCCCGACGGCGCCGAGGACAGCGTCTACATGGGTCAGACACCACCCTACCGGAGTGCCAACCGCTACATCACGAGTATCAGCGAGCTCCTGGCGCTGCCCGGCTTCGGCCGTGACCGCTACGTCCTGCTCGCGCCCTACGTTGCGGCGCTCCCCCATGGCACCCAAGTCAACATCTGCACCGCCCCGGGCAAGGTTCTCGATGCCTACCTCGGACACCCCGACTTCGGCTCGGATCCCGACTCGCTAGCGAAGAACCGGGCGACGGCTCCGGGGTGCTTCCCCACGAAGGCGGACTACGATGCGGCGTTCGCCGATCCGCAGCTGCGCAGCAAGGTCGATCAGAAGATCAGCGAGGTCTCGAGCTACTTTCGCCTCACGAGCGTCATCACCATTGGCAGTGCGGAGTTCAGTTTGTACAGTCTTCTCTATCAGGACAGGTTGAGCGATGCGAAAGTGCGTCCCCTCCAACGCAGCTTTACGCCGGACTGAGCTGACACGCCCGATGCGCGCCCCGCCGCAAACCATGACAGTATCCGCCCATGGCTGAGTGGCTGCTGCTGCGCCTGCCACGCGCGCGCGGGGAGATCACAACCTGGCTGGTGGTGGATGCGCGCGGGGCACCCGTCGGGCCGCCGCAGGGCGGCCCGCTGACGCTGGCGGCCCCGCGTACCGCGGGACGGCGAGTCGGCGTGCTCGTGCCGGGGACGGACGTACTCCTCGCCGAGCCCGAGGTCCCCGTCAAGGCGGGCCTGAAGCTTCAGCAGCTCGTGCCCTACGCGCTCGAGGAACAGCTCGCCGACGATATCGACGATCTGCATTTCGCCATCGGCCGGCGCGCCACCGAGTCGACGCGCGCCCCGGTCGCGGTCGTGGCACGCGCGCTGCTCGATGAGTGGCTCACCGAGTTGCGTTCGAGCGGCATCGAGCCCGAGGCGCTCTACGCCGAGAGCGAGCTGCTGCCGGAGAATCCCGGCCACGCGGTGGTGCTGCTCGAGGCGGACGCGGTCTGTGTGCGCCCGCCCCGTGGTTCGCCAGTGACGCTGCCGGCAGATGCGCTCGCCGAGGCGCTCGAGATCGCCCACTCGGTTGGGGCGGATTCGGGGGGTGGCGGAACACGCGGGCTGATTCTCTATACGGGAGCCGCCGAGTGGCAGCGGCATTCCGCGCAGGTGGAAGCGGCACGCTCGCGTTTTGACGGCGTCAGGATCCAGCTGCTCGCCGAGGGGCCCATGCCGCTCTTCGCGCAGCAGCTGCCGGTGGCGACTCCCATCAACCTGCTGCAGGGTGCCTATGCCCCGACGGCGACGCGCGCCGTGGGGCTGCGCGCCTGGCGCGTCACGGCGATCCTGCTCGTGGCGCTTCTCGGGCTGCACATCGCGGGCAAGTTCGGTGAGCTTCAGGTGCTCAAGAATCGCGAGCGTCAGGTCGACGCCTCCATTCGCGACACCTTCCACGCCGCGATGCCGGGGGAGCCGAGCACGCTCGATGCGCGGCGTCGCATGGAGCAGCGCCTCGCGGCGACGCGCAGCGCCGGCGGGGGCCTCCTGAGCGCGCTGCTGGCGCTGGCACAGGCGCGCGACGCGGTCCCCGGCATGAGCGTACAGTCGCTGCAGTTTCACGGCGGCGCGCTCGACCTGACTCTCTCGGCTCCGGATGCCGCAAGTCTCGATCGCATCAGCCAGCAGCTGCGCCGCAATGGCTGGCAGGCCGACCTCACCGGCGGCAGCAACGCCGGCTCCGCCTACCAGGGACACATCCAAGTGCGCAGCGGCGATACCAGAGGGCCGAGCTCATGAAGCTGTCGGCCGACTCCTTCTCGCTCGAATCCTTCGCGGCGCTCTCGGCACGCGAGCGGCGGCTGGTGCTCGGGGCTCTCGCGCTCGCGGCGCTGCTGCTCGTCCTCGGTGTGCTCATTCCGCTCGATCGCAGCGTCGCGCACGCGCAGGACCGCCTCGCCCACAAGCGCGCTGACCTGAGCTGGATGCAGGGGGTGGCACCCGAGCTCGCCGCCGCGACGCCGCCGCCCGCGGCCACCGGCGAATCGCTCCTCGTGATCATCGACCGCTCGGCGCGCGAGACGGGCCTCGGCGGCGCGCTCACCAGTGAGCCGGCGGGCCCCGGCAGTCTCTCGGTCCGATTGCAGAAGGCGCCGTTCGATACGCTCATCGCCTGGCTCGGCCGCCTGGCGCAGCAGAACGGCGTGCGCGTCGAATCGGCCACGATCGAGCGAGCCGATGCGCCGGGGCTCGTGAACGCCGCCATCGTCCTGAATGCCGCCGTCGTCGCAAAGTGATGCCGCCGTCCTCACGTGAGGCGGTCCTGAAGTGAAGCGGGGAGTCTGGATCGCGCTGCTCGCAGCGCTTGCTTTCGCGGCCATCCTCCTCGCCCGCATGCCGGCCGCCTGGGTGGTCCCGGCGAGCGGCGCGTGGGGCTCCTGCGCCAGCGTGGAGGGCTCGCTCTGGGCCGGGGTCTGCGCGGGTCTTCGCGTGCAGGGCACCCCGCTGGGCGACCTCACCTGGCAGCTGCACCCGTTGCGGCTCCTGACGGCTAAGCTCGTCGCGCACATCGCCGTCGCGCGCGGCGCGAGCGCGCTGACCGCGGAGGTCGAACTCGGGCTCGGAGGGCGGGTGACGCTGCGCCACGTCCTCGCGGACGTGGCGCTCGATCCGGCAGTGATACCGGACCTGCCCGCCAGCCTTCATGGCCGCGCCCATCTGGATCTCGCTCTCGCCGAGATCGAGCACGGCGTGATCACGCAGCTCGAAGGGCGTATCGAGGCGCACGACCTCGAGGATCGCACCGGCATGCCGACTCCGCTCGGCAGCTACGTGCTGACTTTCCCGGGAGGGGGCGGCGAGCCCACCGGGAAGCTGCGCGACCTCGACGGGCCGCTCGCGGTCGAGGGCACACTGCGCCTCACGCGTCAGCCGGGCTACGAGCTCGAGGGGCTGGTCGCCCCGCGTTCGGGGGCCGCGCCGGAGATCGTCAACTCCGTCCGCTTTCTCGGCCCGCCGGACGCCGCCGGGAGGCGGCCCTTCTCGGTTGAAGGAACGTTCTAGAGCCTAGTCGACCTCACGAAACGCGCGCAGCAGCGGGAAATAGAGCGCTGCGCGCACCGGTTGCGGCCCGAGCCGCTGCGCGAGCGCCACGTAAGTCGAGAGCTGTCCGCGATAGCGCTCGACTTCCTCCGCGAGAAAGTCCTCGAGCCCACCGCCCGCGTGACGGCTCGTCTTGTAGTCGATCACCCAGCGGCTGCCGCTCTCATCCACGAAGCAGCGATCGATCACGACGCTGCGCAGTCGCCCGGCGGCAAGTCCGGTGAGGGCCAGCTCGCTCATCGCCTCGCGGTGTCCGCCGCCGAGTATCCAGCGGCCGCACTCATCCGCGAGGGTGCGCACCAGCGCGGTCACGACGAGCTCCGTGGCCTCGCCCTGCTCGCCTTCCGGCACTCCCTCGCGCCCCAGCAGCCGTGCCGCGGTCTCTCGCCAGGCCTCGAGCCGCTCGCCGGTGGGGAGCGGGGTCGAGTCCGCGAGGCGCGCGAGGAGCGCATGCACCACGGTGCCGATGTGGCGCTGGGTTTCTCCCACCCAACTGAACTCGGGGGGATCGAGCGAGGCGCGCCCGAGCGGCAGATGCGGCAAGGGCGCCGCGGGCGGCAGCTCCGGCGCCCGCCAGGCGCCGCTCAGCCGCCGCAGCACCACGACCCGATCCGGCCGGGCCACCTCTCCGGCGCCTGGCGGCACGGGTGCCACCCTGAAGTCCGCGCCGAGCGCCGGCCACAGGCACCCGAGGAGCGTCCGCGGCGCGGGCTCTGTGCGCCCGTCAGCCCGCACCCTCGGCGCCCCCGACAGACACAGCGTCTCCCGGGCGCGGGTCGCCGCCACGTACATGAGGCGTGCTCGCTCGTGGGCGCTGCGCGTCGCGAGCAGCCTCCCGAGGAACGAGCTCAGCTCGCCCGCCTCGGCGTCCTCGATGCCCGGGACGGGAGAGAGCAGCAGGTCGCTCGGACCGCTCTCGCGCGGCAGGTCGATCCAGCGCAGCAGCGGACGCTCGACGGAGCCCGTCGCGCGATCGAGCGCGGGGATCAGCACGTGATCGAACTCCAGACCCTTGGCGCGGTGGATGGTCATGATCTGCACGGGATTTGCGCCCTCGCCACCCGTGTCGCTGTAGAGGTCGCGAAGCAGGGCGTCGAAGTCCTCGGGGTCGTGCCACTCGGAGGCGGCGGCGCGCTCGGCGAGCGCGTTGAAGAATGTCCGCGCATCCTTCAGCTCCGGGAGCGGGTAAGCATCCGGCGCACCGAGCTGCACCCAGGTCGCCTCGAGCCAGTCCTCGGTCGCGTCCTCGGCACGCCGCTCGAGTGCGCGCGCGAGCACCTCGCGCACGCGTGCGAGCCGCGCGAGATCCCCCGCGGGGCAGCGCGCGAGACGCGCGCCGTCGTTGAGCGCCTCCCAGAGCAGCTGCGACTCCTCGGCCCCCGAGAGCACGGTGAGCGCAGCGAGGCTCGCCCCGCACCAGGGGGCACGCAGCACGGCGAGCCAGGCGGTGCGATCGCCGAGGTCGTAGAGCGCCCGGGCGAGCTGAACCAGATCACGCACGATAGGGCGCTCTGCGAGCGGCACGAGATCGACGCCGTGAATGTCCACCTCCGCCGACCGCAGCGCCGTCACGACCGGAACGGCGTGCGCGTGCGCCGCGACCAGCACCGCCACGCTCGCGGCCGGATCGCGACGCCGCAGCTCGACGATGCGTGCGGCCATCGCCGCGGCCTCGGCGCCGGGATCACCGGGGAAGAGCCACAGCTGCGCCGCCCCCTCCCCCGCCGGTGCGCCCGCTCCCGTCCGGCGGGCGGCGACACTCGCGCTGAAGGCGATCGCGCCGGCGCGCAGCTCGTCCGCGGCGGGAAGCACGCGTGCGAACACGGTGTTGTACCAGGCCACCAGTGCCGCAGTCGCCCGGAAATTGCGCGTGAGCCGCAGCGGCGTGAGGCGCACGTTGCCGATGCCGTGATCGCGCGCCCGCAGAAACAAGCCCACCTCGGCATCGCGGAAGCGGTAGATCGACTGCATGGGGTCGCCGACGATGAAGAGGGTCCGTCCGTCGCCCTCCTCCCACGCGGCGGTGAGCGCCTCGAGCAGCTCAAACTGCGCGAGCGAGGTGTCCTGGAACTCATCGACCAGGATGTGCTCGAGCTTGAGGCCGGTGCGCAGCGCGAGCTCGGTTGGGAGCCCTGCCTCGGCGAGCGCCGCGCGCGCGGCGCCGGTCACGTAGGTGTAATCGACGCGCCCGCTTTCGGCGAACTCGGCATGCAGCTCGAGCGCCGCGCGCTCGAGAACCCGTGCCAGCGCCGCGATCGCCGCCTGGTCCGACTCGCTCAGGTCCGCGGCCGGCAACGCGGCAGTGCTCCAGAGCAGCTCGTCGAGACCGGCGATCCGGCTTAATCCTTCGATGCAGGACCGAAGCGCCTCGCGTGCCGCGCCGTCTGCGTAGGCGGGACCGAGCAGCTTCTCCGTGAGCCTCACGCGCCAGTGCCCGCGGGTGAGCGTGCGCGACGCGAGATGCTTCCACGGCGGGAGGTCTGCGGGATCGCTTCCGAGCGGGCCGATTCCGGGGAGGGCCTCGGCGCGCAGCCGCAGCGCGCGCGGCACACTCGCGCTCAAGCGTGCCAGCTGCTCGCGCACGATGCTCTCGAGGCTCGCGTTGACACGCGCACACAGCTCCCCGGGGCGGCTTTCGAGCACGTAGCGCAGCCAGTGCGCACGCTTCTCCAGCATGTCGGCGAGCAGCCGTTCGACCAGCCACCATTGGTTGTCGAGCCGCTCGAACAGCAGCTCGCTGTCGGCGCCCAGTGCGGCGTCGTCCTCCGCGGCGAGGAGCGTGCGGCGCGCGGCGCGCCGATAAAGCTCCTGCGGCGTCTCGGTCACCTTGAGCGCGCCGCCGGCGTGCGCCGCGATCGGCAGCTGGCTCGCGAGCCAATAGGTGAAGGAGTCGATCGTCTGGATCCGCAGCGCACCGGGATCCTGCTCGAGACTCCAGCCGCGCGAGCGCGCGTGACGCCGCACGGCCTCAGCGAGCGCACCGAGCTCGCGCGCGCACGGCTCATCCGGCCTGATCTCATCGCGCAGGGCGCGGATCACCCGGGCGCGCATCTCGGCCGCGGCCTTGCGCGTGAAGGTGACCGCGAGGATCGCATCGGGCTCGTCCACCGTCGCGAGCAGACGCAGGAAGCGCTGCGTGAGGACCGAGGTCTTGCCGGAGCCGGCCGGAGCCTGCAGCAGGATCGAGCGGCGCGGATCGGTCGCGCGCTCGCGGGCCTCGCTGTCCTCGCGCGACAGCCGATCCGCGGGCCCGTCCATCGGCTGAACCCCCGCGCTCATCCGTCGTCCGCCTCGGCGATTCGGCAGACGTCGCGGACGTGGCAGTAGTCACACGCTCCGGGCCTCGGATCCACGGCTGCCTCGCCCGCGAGGAAGCTGCGGATGAGGCGTGCCACGATGGCGCGCCAAGCCCGCCGCCGCTCGGCCCACGCGTCCGCAGCCCCGCCCGCGCTCACTGCCCCCTTGACCTCCGGCAGCAAATGCGGCGCGCGCGCTACGCCGTCGAAGATCACGTTGCGCGCGCCCACGGTGACGGTGGCGAGCGCCACCACGTCATCCCCGAGCGCCTCGGCGTAGGCGAGCAGCTGCGGATGCATCGGACGCTCGCCGTACCAGTTTGCGCTCACGTGTCGGCCGCTCTTGTAGTCGAGGATCGCACGGCCGCCGCTCTCGAGGGCATCCACTCGATCGACCCGCATGTGCAGCATCGCCCCCGCGAGCGCGAGGCGGACGTCGCCCTCGATCGCGTCGACGCTGAAGGGCGCACGGGCGCGTTCGATCTCGCACAGCTTGCGGATGAGGCGCGCCGCGCGCCGGCACTCGCGCGCGAACATCGGGGGGACTCGTGCGAAGAGGTCCAGCTGCGTGCCGCCGATGTGCTGCGATGTGCGGCGGCCGCGCACCGGACGAGTGAGCGCTGCCTGCGCCGCCTCCTCGACGCTGCGGGCGATGAGCGCATCGAGCGCCGCATCCGGGAGCGCCCCGAGCGAGCGCGAGTCGCGCAGCCGCTCCCACAGTCTCTGCAGCGCCGCGTGCAGCAGCTCCCCGCGGCGGTTGGGCGCGATGCCAGGCTCGACGCGCTCGCGCCGCGTGCAGCCGAGACGCAGCTCCGCGTACGCCCGGAACGGGCACTGGTTCTGCAAGTCGAGGCTCCTCGTGCCGCGCGGCAGAGGCCGCACCGCCGTCCACGGGCGTCCCGTAGCGTCGATGAGCGATTCCGTCAGACCCTCGCGGCGCAGCCGTGCCGGGAGCCACGGGGAGCGTGCGAGAGGAGCCATGGGCGCGAGTCCGGCGAGCAGCGCGCTCGGCAGAAGCTCCAGATCCTGCACACGCGCGGGCGCCGAGAGCACCAGCTCGTCCGCCGAGCGGCGCCAGGCGGCGAGGAGCGCCCGCGCCTGCGCCAGGCGCCCCGCGGCGCTCGCCGCGGGCACACCTGCGGCCA
>JACXTT010004729.1_pt1 | contig 20111 bp, 26 predicted proteins | sample 9270951 | NCBI WGS metagenome assembly JACXTT01 (sample SAMN15532306, study PRJNA645909) | rock metagenome | isolation source: weathered quartz diorite | place: Puerto Rico | collected 2017-06-21 | reverse complement strand
GTGTCGGGAGGAACGGGTTAGCTGTGCGCGCGCGGGCGCCACTCGACGAGCGACCAGCCCGGGTACACCGACGTGCCGATGCGCCGCACGACTTCCATGTCGCGGTCGTGGAACCACGTGTCGGGCAGGTCGTCGGCGAGGAGGGTGAAGTGGCTCATGGGTTCATGGTCGCGCCCCGCACGGCGCGAATCGCGGATCCTCCGAACGCGGTAAAGCCCCACTCACCGGGGGGTGTGAGCGGGACTCTTCCGCACCCTGCCAACGCCGGCTCGCTCTCCACAGTCGCCGACGTCGAGCGACCGCGTACCCGACGGGGCGTGTTCCAAACGAGAATTGTGCCTGCGCGCAGCAGGTGTGACGAGTCAGCGCGGGACGCTCGTGTGCTTGAACTCGTTGAGGTCCGTCCACTCGAGCAGGTCGAGCACGCGGTCGACGTCGTCCGGGTTCTTGCGATCCATCACACGCACGAACACGGCGCGGTCGCCGACGATGAACGTCGGCACGCCGAAGACCGCCCAGCGCTTCACGGCCTCGGCGTGCTCGTCGGCCAGCACCTTCAGCGGCCGGCCCGACGCGACTTCCGCGCCGACCGCTCGGGCGTCGAGGCCGACGGACGCCGCGACCTCGGCGAGCACTTCGGGCTTGGCGATCTTCAGGCCGTCGTCGTGACGAGCCGCGAACGCGGCGATGTGCCAGTCGAAGAAGTGGTCGGGGAAGTTGTCGCGGACTGCGATACCCCACAACAGCGCGTTCACGCCCGTGCCCCAGACCTCGGGGTCGCGCTCCCACACCGGGGGCTCACCTTCCTCGACGTGCGCCTGGTCGAGCGAGAACGGGAGGAAGCGCACGTCCCAGTCGCGGCCCTCGCGCAGCCCCTGCACGACCGACTCGTGCCCGTTGCGGGCGAAGGGGCAGCGGTAGTCGAAGCTGACGGCGAACTCGCGGGCCACGGGGCCTCCCGGGGTCGGAATCGAAGTGTTTCGCCGCGCCACGACGGCGACGACCTCATCATTCCACCACGCGGTTGGGGCCCAGCCCGTAGGCGCGACGCCGCTAACGGACGAAACGGCGGAACGCGAGGCCGAGTGCGAGCCCGACTGCGGCGCCCGCCGCGACGTCGGATGCGTGGTGGAGGCGGATGTACACGCGGCTCGCGGCCACCGCGCTCGCGAGCGCGTACCAGCCCGGCCCGCCTCCCAGCAGCGTCGCCGCGCAGAACGCCGCGGTCGCGTGGCCCGACGGGAACGAGCTCGTGATCGGCCGGTGCAACCCGTGACGCCACTCGATGTCGGCGTAGTCGGCCGGCCGCACCCGGCCGAACACCGTCTTCACCACGCCGTTGGTCAACAACGACTCCGCCGCCATCGCGGCCGCGTATCGCCCGGCCCACGTCGTGTCGCCGCCGCGCGCGAGCGCGCGCGTCGCGCCGCAGAAGTGCCAGAGCAGGCTGTGGTCGGCCGCACTCGAGAGTCGGTAGACGACACCGTCGAGCTGCGGGCTGCGGACGCGCTCGAACGCGAGGTCGACGACGTCGTCGATGCGGGCGATCTGTTCGCGCACCGGCCGGCGGAGTCAGACGATGACGAGCGGCAGCTGCGGACGGCCTTCGCGCTCGGCCTGGCGCGCCAGCATCACCGGCGCGGCACGCGCGGGGTCGCCGCCGTAAGCGGGGCAGAACTCCTGGAACGAGCAGTACGCGCACAGCGCCGACGTGCGGGGCCGGAAGTCGCCGCGAGCGCACGCGGTGCGCACGGCCTTCATCACCGCGCCCGCCTTCACCTCGACTCCCTTCAGCGACTGGTCGCTGGGCTGGATCATGATCCGCTCGGGCTTGCCGAGGAACAGCAGCTGGATGCGCTTCGGGCGGCGACCCAGCATCTTCTCGCAGAGCAGCGAGTAGATGTGGATGCCCGCCATGCTCTGCTGCTCCCAGCCTTCGCCGGGCTCGCGGCCGGTCTTGTAGTCGGTGATCACGAGCTCGCCGTCGGCGTCGAGCTCGAGCCGGTCGATGATGCCGCGGATGACCACGCCGTCGGCCGTTTCCGCGCTCACGCGCAGCTCGACGCCGAGCACCGTGACGTCGCGCGGGTCTTCGATCTCGAAGTAGCGGCGGAGCAGCACCTCGGCGTCGGCGTGGAACTGCTCCCACTCGGCGTCGGAGAGCTCGAGCTGCGCGAACTCGGCGTAGGCCGCGAGCTCCTCGCGAGCCCGGGCCAGGTCGGCGAGCGCGGCGTCGAGCGTGCGCTCGGGGGCCGGACGCCACATCAGATGCTGCAGCGCGAGGTGCACGAGCGTGCCCTTGCTCGCCGGAGCCGACGGCGGCTCGGGCAGCTTCTCGATGTAGGTGAAGCGGAACGCGAGCGGGCAGCTGGTGAACGTGCTCATCGAGCTCGGCGACAGCGATCGCGGCATCGGCAATCCGGTGGGGGGAGGCGCCGAAGGGATCTGCGCCTGAGCGGTCATGCGGCTCCGACCTCCGGCCCTCCAACGCGCGTGTCGCGCGCCGCGCGCGGTCCGGGCCTCCGGATCTGCGCCTGAGCGGTCATGCGACGACCATACAGCTGGCCTGAGACAGCCAGTGGGACCGCCGACGGGTCCCTCCGACCTGGCCGTTCGGGCCCGAGGGGTGACCGGCGCGGGCGATCGCCGCGTTCGGCTACACGGGCAGCGCCCAGGTCACGGGTTCGACCGCGTCGAGCCGGCCGTGGCCCCGGTGCACCTCCCCGGCGCGGGCGAACACGATGTCGACGGCGTCGCCCACTTCGTGGTCGCGCACGAAGAACGCGATGTCGGAGTGGTCGAACACCGGGCCGTGCCCGAGTTGGAGCACGATGTCGCCGGGCCGCAGGTCGACACTCGACGCGAACGAGTCGTCGACGACGCGCGTGACCCCGAGCCCGCCGGGAACCCGCGCGAATTCGGCGCCGAGCCCCGCCCGGGCGCGCAGATCGCGGTGGCGGGGGAACGCGACGCCCTGCTCGAGCCAGAGGATCAGGTCGTCGAGCGTCTCGTTCATGCCGCGGTGCACCGGCTCGGTGGTGAAGCGGGTCGGATCGCCGAACCCGGCCTGCGTGAACGTGATGCGGGTGCCGTGCTCGGTCGCCTCGAACACGACCGTCGTCGCAATGCCCGAGTCGGGAGACTCCGCCCACTGCTTGAAGGCGAGCCGTTCGTTCGGCACGATCTCGGTCGGCTCGAAGTGCATCTTCCCGCCCGTCCCTTCCGACTCCGAGATCGAGTCGGTGCCGCCGCTGTCGAACCGCTCGGCGAACCACACCTCGAGGTCTTCGGGCTCGGTGAACGCGCGCCAGGCGCGAGCCGCCGGCACGGACACGGTGAACGTGCGTTCGAAGGTTCCGCTCATCGCTGTGTCTCCTTGTGAGAGTCGGCCACGGGATGCGTCGCCACGACGACGCGGTAGGGGAGTCCGCGACGCGCGCCGTATTTGGCGCACAGGTCGCGGAGGGACGTGAAGTACTCGTCGATGAACGCGGCGCGGTCGGCCTCGTCGGCGAAGTGCACCTCGGTCTCGACACACGCGCTCGCGATCTCCTCGCCGTCGAACGCCGCCCGATCGAGCAGCGCCACCGCGTCGCGCTGCAACCGCCCGCCGACCTCGACGAGGCGTTCGAGCGCGGCCTGGTGTCGCAGCGCGTTCGTTCGCGCCGGATCCGACCAGGCGGCCTCGGGGCTCACGAGGAACGTGCGCGCGACGGCCTCGTACAGCGTCTCGATGAAGTTGCCGTTGCGGCGCGCCTCGACCTCGCGCACCAGCCCCGCACGCTCCAGTTCCTTCAGGTGGTAGTTGACCTTCTGCCGCGGCAGGCCGAGGCCGCGCGCGACCGTCGCTGCCGACGCCGGCTCACGCAGCGCCTCGAGGATGTCGATCCGCAGCGGATGCAGGAGCACCTGCAAGGCATCGAGATCGGAGACGACGTGCACGGCCATCCGGCGGGCTCCCTAGGCAAGTGACCTGTTCGCGACAAGATAACTTGTCTAGACGTCGTCGTCAAGCGGCAGGTGAGACGGGCCGGACTCCGCCGATAGGGTCCCGCCCATGCTGGTGGACACCGGGATCATGGCGGCCGGGCTCGACGACATCGCCGAGCGGGCCAAGGAGTTCGAGGCGATCGGGTACGACGGCCTCATCACCGCGGAGACGGGCAGCGACCCGTTCCTCCCGCTCGTGGTCGCGGCGGAGCACACCGAGCGCATCCAGCTCGGCACGGGCATCGCCGTGGCGTTCGCCCGCACGCCGATGCTCACCGCCTACACCGCGAACGACCTGCAGAAGCACTCGAAGGGCCGTTTCTTCCTGGGCCTCGGATCGCAGATCAAGCCGCACATCGAACGCCGGTTCTCGATGCCGTGGTCACACCCGGCCGCGCGCATGCGCGAGTACATCCTCGCGATGCGGGCGATCTGGGCCGCGTGGAACGACGGCACCAAGCTCGACTTCCGCGGCGACTTCTACACGCACACGTTGATGACACCGTTCTTCAGTCCGGGCCCGAACCCGTACGGCCCGCCGAAGGTGTACCTCGCGGCGGTCGGCGAGCTGATGACCGAGGTCGGTGGGGAAGTGGCCGACGGCGTGATCATCCACGGCTTCACGACCGAGCGGTACGTGAAGGAGGTCACGCTGCCCGCGATCGAGCGCGGGCTCGCGAAGGCCGGCCGGTCGCGCGCCGACTTCGAGATCTCCGGCCCGCTGTTCGTCGTCACCGGAACCGACGAGAAGGAGCTGGCGACCGCGAAGCAAGCCGTGCAACAGCAGATCGCGTTCTACGGCTCGACGCCCGCGTACCGCCCGGTACTCGACCTCCACGGGTGGGGCGACCTCCAGCCCGAGCTGAACTCGCTGTCGAAGCAGGGCGAGTGGGTCAAGATGGGCGAGCTCATCGACGACGACGTGCTGAACGCGTTCGCGGTCGTCGCCGAGCCCGACGGCATCGCTCCGGAGCTCATCAAGCGGTACTCGGGAGTGGTCGACCGATGCTCGTTCTACGCGCCGTACCGGTCCGACCCCGACCGCTGGTCGGCGACGATCCGGATGCTGCAGTCCGCGTAATCACTGGTCGGGCTCCGGCTCGGCGGGTTACCCGCCTCGCGGATGTCGCCCTCCTGTTCGCTCCGCTGCGCTTCGCTCACGAACCTGGCGACTTGACGTCCTGCATGCGGTGCACCGCGCGCCGGATGACGGGGCGCGGCGAGAACCGCACCGACGCCGCCATCGCCTTGTTCATGAAGCCGGGCACCGCGACCACGTCGCCGCGGTTCATCGCCTTCACCGCATAGGCGGCGACCGCGGCCGCGGTCGGCAGCTTGCGTCCCTTCACGAGCCGGCTGTCCTCCATCGCGGCGCCCGCCTGGAAGCCGCTCGCCGTCGGGCCGGGGCACAGCGCAGTGACGGTGACGCCGCTCCCGCGCGTCTCCTCGGCGAGCGCCTCGCTGAACGACAGCACGTACGCCTTGGTCGCGTAGTACACGGCCATCAGCGGACCGGGTTGGAACGCCGCGGTGGAAGCGACGTTCATGATGCGACCGTTTCCGCGTTCGATCATCCCGGGCAGGTACGCGCGCGCGAGCCGCGTGAGCGCACCCACGTTGAGCTCGATCATCTCATCGAGCTTGGTCTCCGCGGCCGTCGCGAACGGGCCCCAGTCGCCGAATCCCGCGTTGTTGACGAGCACGTCGACCGCGGGAAGCTCGGCCACGAGCTTGCGAGGTCCCGACGGGTCGGAGAGATCGACCATGACGACGCGCGCACCGCCGAGCTCCGACGCGAGCGCTTCGAGCTTGTCGGCACTGCGCGCCGCGAGGGTGACGTCGTGGTCGTTCGCGAGGATGCGGGCGATCTCGAGCCCGATACCGCTCGACGCGCCGGTCACGAGAGCAGTCGGCATGCGATTCCTCCGCTCTTGGCGCTCCGCGCCGGGCCGCTGGGCCCCGCTCAGTGCTCGGCGGGCTACCCGCCTCGCGACGTTCGCTTCGGATACTACGAAGCGGCGAAGGCGAGAATCGAGGACGCGCACCGATCGGGGTCCTGCTGCGGACCGAAGTGGCCGCAGCCCGACCACACCTCGACGCCGCCGCGGGGAAGCCGATCGGCGATCGCCTCCGCGAGGGGCGGACCGATGTCGGTCGACGAGCCGCCGCAGCCGATCACGGTCGCCGTGTGGATCTCCGGAAGCCGCTCCCACGCGCCGTTGACCGGACCCATCGTGTAGACGGCGGCTTCGATGTCGGGCCGGCACTTGAGCTCGAGCACGCCGTCGCCCCGGTCGCGCACGCCGTACTCCACGTACGCCCGCAGCGACTCCGGAGTCATGACGTCGAGCGGCGGCTTCGACGCGAACGCGTCGTAGATCTGATCGACCGACGACCACTCGTTCCGGCGTCGCCGCGCGCTGCGCGCGAGCGGGAAGTCGTCGTTGGGCGCAACCGCGCCGCTCTTGAAGATGATCGGCTCGAAGGCCCAGATCCGCGCGTAGGTCCCGGGCCGATCGGCCTCGCCCAACAGCAGCGACACGGCTCCCTTGGAGTGGCCGCACGCGATGAAGGCCGGGTCGGTGCCGACACCGAGATGGTCGACGACCGCGAGCGCGTCGGCCGCGAACCCCGACCACGCGTACGTTTCGCCCACCGGCTGGGGCGCTGCGCTGTCACCGTGCCCGCGGAAGTCGAACGACCACACGCGCCGACCGGCGGCGACGAGCCGCTCCGCGACGGGCGCCCACACGCGGCCGTGGAACCCGGTCGGGTGCGCGAGCAACGTCGGCGCGCCCGTCCCGCCCCAGTCGTGCACCGCGAGCGCGCCGACCGGGCCGTCGATTGCGTACGAGGGTGGTTGCGCCATCGCGGGCCAGCATGGCATGTTCGCCGCGTGACGCTCATCGACGACTGGTTCGCGCGTGGCGCGCGACACTCGCTGCTCGGATACGACGTGTTCGTCGTCGACGTACCGGCGGTGCGCGAGGAAGCGGAACCGGCACTCGTGCTCCACGGCTTCCCGACCAGCAGCTTCGACTGGCGCCACGCGCTCGATGTACTCGCCGCGCGGCGCCGCGTCGTGCTGCTCGACATGCCGGGCTACGGGTTCTCGTCGAAGCCCGACGAGAAGTACTCGTTGTTCACACAGGCCGACGTCGTGGAAGCAGTCGCACGCGACACCGGGCTCACCGAGGTCGCGCTGGTGACACACGACATGGGCGACTCCGTGGGCGGCGAGGTCCTGGCGCGCGAGAACGACGGGACCCTCGGCTTCCACGTGACGCGCCGGGTGCTCACCAACGGGTCGATCTACATCGAGATGGCGCAGCTCACCGACGGCCAGAAGTTCCTGCTCGCGCTGCCCGACGAAGCGCTACCCGAGGGAGCCGGGCTCAACGTCGACGGCATGGCGGCGGGGCTCAGGGTGACGTTCGCTCCCGACCTACCGGTCGACGACGCCGAGCTGCACGCGATGGCCGGGCTCGTGATCGCCGACGGCGGCGGCCGCATCCTGCCGCGCATCATCCGCTACATCGAGGAGCGCCGCGTCCACGAGCGCCGGTGGACCGGTGCGATCGAGACGCACCCGGCGCCGCTGCACGTGATCTGGGGCGACCTCGACCCGGTAGCGGTGTGGCCGATGGCCGAGCGCGTCGCGTCCGTGCGAGCCGACGCGGTGCTCACGCGGCTCGACGGCGTCGGGCACTACCCGATGGTCGAGGCACCCGCGCGGTTCAACGCCGCGTTGGAGCAGGCGCTCACGTAGCCGGCAGCTGGGCTGCGATCCACGCGGCGAGCGCGGGACCGCTCTCGAAGCTGCAGATCAGCGCGTAACGCGGCGCGTCTCCGGTGTGGACCGCGACGTGCCACAGGCGTTGCGTGTCGAGCACGAATCGCGCGCCGCGGTGGAGCGGGAGACGCACCTCGGTGGAAGGGTCGGGGAGACCGTCGGCGCCGGTGTCCATGAGCAGCATGTAGCTCTCGGGGAAGTCGGTGAGCTCGAGCCATGTCCGCACGACCCAGCCGTCGGTCTCGGGGTTGAAGCGGTTGTTGTCGTCGCGGTGGAAGCTGCGGAACGCGGTGTCGTGGTCCTGAGGCTCGAGTTTGATGACGCGCACACGCCCGAAGTCGGCGCCGACCGACTCCACCTCGCGCACGAGGGTCGGGCAGTGCGCCGCGTTCGAGGTGAGGCGCGCGCCCTTGTCGGGCCGCTCGTCGCCCTTGTTCCAGAAGCCGCGACAGTCGAGCTGGCCGTCGGCCGTCGCGATCGGCGCGAAGTTCGTGTCGCCGCCGCTCTTCCAGTCCATGTACTCGAGGTCGAGGTACTCGTGCCCGGGCACCGCAGCCGGCAGGTCTCGGAGCTGCACCCAGCCGCGCTCGCGCAGCACCTCGAGGCGCGGGTGCGGCGTGTCGAGGGGGATCTCGCACGACCAGTGCTCGGCGTTGGGCCAGAAGGTGGTCGTCACCCCGCCAGTGTACGAGCGGCGGTCCGTGCTTCCCGGCACCGGTGTTCGTGGACGGTGCCGATTTCGCGGTGGCAGCATCGGCGCATGGGTCAGCGAGACGCAGCTCCGACGGCCCGGTCAACACGGTGCGCGTCGCACGGGCGATAGAGGGCCGGAGGTCGTAGGCGCATGAGCAGACGCATGGCGGGCAAGGTGGTGCTGGTGACCGGCTCGACGCGCGGCATCGGTCGCGCGATCGCGACACGCTGCGCGGCCGAGGGTGCGGCGGTCGTGCTCACGGGACGCACCGAGACGACCGGCCACGCGGTGCAGGAGGAAATTCGCAGCGCGGGCGGTGATGCGACCTACGTGCGCGCCGATCTTGCGCACGAGGCCGACGTCGCCAGGGCCGTCGACACGACGGTGCAGCGCTACGGCGCGCTGACGACGCTCGTCAACAACGCGGCGCCCACCGATCTGGTCGGCCCCGGGCGCGGTGACCGCTCGCTCGCCGAGATCACGGACGACGCGTGGGACGCGATCATGACCGTCGCGCTCAAGCAGCTCGTGTGGTGCACCCGTCATGCCGCGCCCCACCTCGCGCGGGCGGAAGGTGCCGCGATCGTGAACATCTCGTCGGCGGCGTCGATGCGCGGCGTCCCGGGAATCGACGCCTACACCGCGGCCAAAGGCGCGATGAACGCCCTGACCCGTTCGCTGGCAGTCGAGCTCGCCGGCGACGGCATCCGCGTCAACACCATCGTGTGCGGGATGGTGCTCACGAGCGAGGGCGCATTCCAGATGATGGACCATCCCGTCATCGGTCCCGCGACGCGCGCGTTGCACCTCACCCGTCTGGGACTGCCCGAGGACATTGCCAACGTGGCGCTCTTCCTCGCATCCGACGAAGCCGCGTTCGTGACCGGTGTGAACCTTCCCGCCGACGGCGGCGCGCTGGCGAAGATGGCCGTCCCCGACATCTCGGCGGCGGATCTCCAACTGGATTGAGCTCCCGTGCACGACCGGTTGTCCGTGAGCGCGGTGTCCTCGTGGCGCGCGTCGTTCGACGACGACCTCGCGCTGTGGGACCGGCTCGGTGTGAACCACGTCGGGCTCTCCCTCCGCAAGTGCGAGGAGACCGGCCTCGAACGCGCCGCCGAGCGCGTTCGGGCGGCCGGGTTGCGCGTCAGCAACGTCGTGGAGTGTGGCTGGTGCACGCTCGACGACCCGTCGACCTGGGCGTCGTATGAGCGGCGGCTGCTCGCGGCGATCGAGTTGATGCGAACCGTCGGCTCACCGGTGCTCGTGCTGACGACCGGTCCCGCCGCGTCGCTCGACTGGGACGCGGCTGCCGGCGCGTTGCGAGGCGCGCTCGAGGCGGTGCGGGCGGCCGCGAACGACGCAGGCGTGCGCGTCGCGATCGAGAACACGAGCCCGATGCGGCTCGATCTCTCGTTCACGACGACGTTGCGCGACACCGTCGATCTCGCGGAGCTGCTGGATGTCGCGGTGTGCCTGGAGATCAACTCGTGCTGGGCCGAGCGCGCGTTCGCCACGACGGTCGAGCGCGCCGGCCGGCGGCTCGCGCACGTGCAGCTCTCCGACGCCCGGGTCGGGAGCCTCAGCACACCGGACCGCCTGGTGCCGGGCGACGGCGACATACCGCTCACGCGCCGACTCGAAGAGATCGTCGCGGCCGAGTACGCGGGCGCGTTCGAGATCGAGATGGTCGGCCCCCGCATCGAGGAGGAGGGCTACGAGGCCGCGGTCGCGCGAGCGATCGCGGCGGTGGATGGATTGCTGCGCGCGGTCAGTCCGGCAGACCCGTAGCCAGCACGGGCAACAGGCGCCGGAACGAACCCTCGGCGACCAGTGCGTCGAGTCGCGGCATGACCGCCGCGACTGCGGGTGAGTCGCGGTGCGCGGCGAGCGCGGCTTCGTCGGCGAACAGCTCGTACGACACCACGACGTCCGGATCGTCGTGCGCCTCGTGCATGACGTAGACGAGTGTTCCCGGCTCGTCGGCCGCAGCCGCGTCGACGAGCTCGCGGAGCAACTCGAGCAACTCGGCGCGCTGACCGGGGTGCGCGCGCATCGTCGACGAGTAGGCGATCAGCTCTCGAACTTCGTCTTCAGGGACGACACCGCGTTGTCGTAGGCACCCTGGAAGATCGGCAGCAGATCGGCGGGCTCGACGTCGACCGACCAGGTGACATGCGAGCCGCTTCCCTCGGGGTCGATCGCGATCGTCGCCTCGTGCGAGACCATGTTGGTCATCGGCGACTCGACCACGCTATAGGTGAGCCGACGAGTGTCGTCGTCGATCTCGCGTAGCTGCTCCTTGATCTCGATGCCCATCATCTGGAGCGTGCGCACGTCGCCGTCGAGCGTGCACGACTCGACGCCCGGCATGTAGTCGGCGAGCGCACCGAACTCGCGAATCAGCTTCCAGATGTCGTCGGGGCTCCGGTCGATCGAGATCTCCGACTTCCCGCCGGCCATGTTCACGCTCCTGGTCGCTCTCGGGGAGGCGACATCATGGCATCCGGAAGGCGCCCGGCGCCGAGAGCGCGCCGCGCCGCCACCGGTCGGGCGTGAGGATCTGCGCGCGCGGATAGTCCTCGAACATCCAACGGGCGAAGTTGCGACGCGTCCACGGCGTCAGCCCGGCGGCCGCGAGCGCAGCGCGTGCACCGAACGGCGAGCGCAGAACCGTCTGCAACGTCGCCGCGAACCGCAGGTCGCGACCCAGCCGGCGCCCGACCGACCGGCGGTAGCGCGCCGTGACTGCGTCTACCGGGCCACCGGCCGCGATCGCCTCGGCGGCGAGGACCCCGGTCTCCAGCGCTTGCGCGATGCCTTCGCCGGTCATCGGGTCGACAACGCCCGCCGCGTCGCCGACGAACAGGATCCGGCCGTCCGCGAGACGACCCGGGTCGTAGCGCGTCGGGATGGGCCAGGCCCGAACCGGTTCGGTCGCGCGGGCGCGCGGGCCGAGCACGTCGCGCAGGACCGGACGCTCGAGCAGGTCGGGCCACAACGCCTTCAGGTCGCGGCCACGCCGTCCGTCGCCGCGGAGCACGCCGTAGCCGACGTTGGCGCCGCCGCCGGGCAACGGGAACACCCAGGCGTAGCCGGGGAGGAGGTCGCGCTCGAACACGACCCACAGCCGGTCGTCGTCGACGCCGGCGAAGTACTGCCGCACCGCGTGCCACCCGCCGAGATCGCGGGGCGCTTCCGGTTCGAGTGCGCGACGGACCGGTGACCAGTGCCCGTCGGCGGCGATCACGTGGTGTGCGCGCAGGCGCGAACCGTCGGCGAGGAGCAGTTCGACCTCGTCGGCGTGCGGCGCGACCTTCTCGACTGCGCACTGCTCCCGTACGTCGACGCCGCGTCGACGGGCGAGCACGAGCAACGCCGCGTCGAGATCGCGCCGCGCCACCACCGCCGCGTGGATGCCGCCGTCGGCCGGAAGCGGAAGCGTGACCCGGCGCCCGCTCGGCGCAACGAGGACTGTGTGCCGGACCTCGGCGAGACCGGCGGCGCGCAGGTCCCCGCGCGTCAAGCCGAGCACTTCGAGCAGACGCAGCGCACCCGTCGTGAGGCCGTCGCCACACGTCTTGTCACGAGGAAAGCGCGCCTTGTCGACGCACACCACCGAGCACCCGCAGTCGGCGGCCGTGATCGACGCCCCGACACCCCCCGGCCCGGCCCCGACCACGACGACGTCGAGGATCTCGCCCATTCGGGTCCGACGCTAGCGGTGGCCTGGGAAGACGTTTCGACGGGAACGTCGGTCCCTTGCCAGAATCCGAGGCTGCGTTGGCGCCTGAAGGCGCCGCGCCCAGCCTGAGGAGTCGTATGAACGTCGTCGTCTGCGTGAAGCAGATCCCCGATCCCGCGGTGCCCGGTGCGCTCGCGGCCGATCACACGCTCGATCGCTCGGGCAAGCTGATCCTCGACGAGTCCGACAGCTACGGCGTCGAGATGGCCCTCCAGCTCGTCGACGCGGCGGGCGAAGGCGAGGTCACGCTGATCTCGATGGTGCCCAACGGCGAAGTCTCCGGCCTGCGCACCGCGCTGGCGATGGGGGCGGCCAAGGCGGTGCTCGTCTCCGACGACGCGCTGCACGGGTCGGACGCGCTGTCGACGGCGAAGGTCCTGGCGAAGTGCGTCGAGCGGGTCGGCGCCGTCGACCTCGTGCTCACGGCGACCGAGTCGACCGACGGGTACACGGGCACGGTGCCGGCGCAGGTGGGCGAGCTGCTCGGCTGGCCGTCACTGACGTTCGCGAAGCACATCGAGGTGGGCGACGGCAAGGTCACGATCCAGCGGCAGACCGAGGCGGGCTACGACATCGTCGAGTCGTCGCTGCCCGCGGTGGTGAGCGTGACGGCGGGTGTGGTGGAGCCGCGCTACCCGTCGTTCAAAGGGATCATGGCGGCGAAGAGCAAGCCGGTCGACCAGGTGACCGCGGCCGACCTCGGCCTCGACGCGTCGCAGGTCGGCTGGGCCGGTTCCCGGCAGGAGATCGTGAACGTCGAGCAGGCGCCCGCGCGCGAGGCGGGCGAGAAGTTCGAAGACGACGGAACCGGCGCGGAGAAGATCGTCGGGTTCCTCGAGCAGCTGAAGGTGGTCTGAGGTGAGCGTCGACAAGGTCTGGGTGTACGCGGAGTCGGCCGAAGGCAAGGCGACTTCGGCGACCCTCGAGCTCGTCACCAGGGCGCGCGAGCTCGGCTCGACGGTCGAAGCGCTCTATACCGGTCCCGATGCCGACGCGGTCGCGGCCGGTGTCGGCGAGCACGGCGCGACGAAGCTGTTCGTGATCGACACCGGCGACGGGCTGCCCGGTCAGGTCGCGGCGGCGGCCATTGCGCAGCTCGCGGGCGAGCACAAGCCCGACGTGATCCTCTTCGCGCAGAGCTACGACGGCCGCGATGCAGTCGCCCGCCTGTCGGTGAAGCTCGACAAGCCGGTGCTCACCAACGGCATGTCGCTCTCGGACAAGGGCGGGCTGCAGTTCGGCACCGCGATGTTCGGTGGCGTGACGCTCGTCGACGCCAAGCTGACCGGCGACGGGCCTGCGCTCGTGGCGATCCGCCCGAAGTCGTTCACGGCCGAGGCGTCGGCTGGCGGCGCGGCAGCGATCGAGCAGGCCCCCCCGGTCGACGCGGGTCGCGCGGCCGACGCCAAGGTGCTCGAGCACCACGTCGAGGAACAGCAGGGCCCGAAGCTCGAAGAGGCCTCGGTCGTCGTGTCGGGCGGCCGCGGCATCGGCGCCGCCGAGAACTACGCGCCGCTGGTCGAGGAGCTCGCGAAGCAGCTCAAGGGCGCGTGGGGCGCGTCCCGCGCCATCGTGGACGCGGGCTGGGTGCCGTATGCGCTCCAGGTCGGTCAGACGGGCAAGACCGTAAAGCCGAAGGTGTACATCGCGCTGGGCATCTCGGGTGCGACCCAGCACCTGGTCGGCATGAAGAACAGCGACAACATCATCGCGGTGAACAAGGACTCCGAAGCGCCGATCTTCTCGGTCGCCGACCTCGGCATCGTCGGCGACGTGCACAAGGTCGTGCCGGCCCTCATCGAAGCGCTGAAGGCCAAGGGTTAGACCAAGCCGGGCGGCGTCCAGACGTCGCCCTCGAGCGAGGTCACGGGATCGGTCGCGGCGGCGAGCCCGGCCATCTCGTCGTAGTGCAGCGCCATCGCGACCGCGGCGTGGGCCGCATCGCGGTCGTGCGGCGTGTCGAAGTCGCCGACGTCCACGACGGCCCGCATCGCCGTCGGGTAGACCTCGAACACGGTGCGCTCGCCCGCGGCGTCGAACGGCCAGATCGCGAAGCCCGCGGACCGAAGTTGCGCGAGCAACGGCATGCCTCGCACCGACCCCGCGCCGACCTGACCGTTGCCGACGAGTTGGAAGATCGACTTCGCGGGGAAGCCCGCATCACGGAGCCGGACCTCGCACGCTCGGAATCGTTGCTCGACCGGGACGTCGCAGCGCTCGCGCCAGAACGGCGGCTGCGCGCGCAACCACGCCTCCCCGTCGTGCGCTGCGAGCTCCCACACGTCGTCGATCGTGCGGCAGCCCTGCTCGTGTGCGAACCACGCAGGAAAGCCGAAGGAGAAGTCGAGGCCCACGAGGAGCGGGCCGTCCGTGCGGATGAGGTCGGCGACCGTCTCGTCGCGGGTGCGTCCACCGGTGACGACGAACCCTCCGGAGAACACGTCGGCGCGCCGGATCCCGTCGAGTTGCGCTCTCGGGTCGCGCGCGCCCGACCAGTCGATGCCGACGACCGAGCCTCGAAATGCGAGACCGTCGATCACAGGCGCAGAGTACGTTCGCGGCGTGTCGGGGGAACTCGTCTTGGAAGCGCGCGGCCTGGTGAAGGACTACCGCCGCACGCGCGCGGTAGACGGGATCGACGTCGTCGTCGGCGTGGGGGAGCGGGTTGCGTTGCTCGGTCCGAACGGCGCGGGCAAGACCACCACGCTGCTGATGGTCCTCGGCGTCGTGCAGCCGGATGCAGGAGAGATCGCGATCTGCGGCATCGACCTCGCGCGGCACCGCAGCCGCGCCGCCGAGCGCGTCGGCTTCGCCGCGGGCTACCTGCCGCTCACCGAGCGCATGCGCGTGCGCGAGTACCTGCGGATGTACGGGCAGCTCTACGGTCTCGAGGATCCCGGGCCGCGCATCGAGGAGGGGATGGAGCGGTTCCGCATCACGCATCTCGCCGATGCCATGGGTACCGAGCTGTCGTCGGGGCAGCGCACGCTGATCGGCATCGTGCGGTCGACCTTGCACCGGCCTCGGCTGCTCGTGCTCGACGAGCCGACTGCGTCGCTCGACCCCGACGTCGCGCTGCGCGTCCGCCAAGGCCTCGTCGAGATCGCCGGGAGCGATGGCACCGCGCTCCTGATGACCAGCCACGACATGACCGACGTCGAGCGCGTGTGCGAACGCGTGCTGTTCCTGTCGAACGGCCGGATCGTCGCCGACGGCCCGCCCGATGCCATCGCCGCGCAGTACGGCCGCGGCAACCTCGAGGGCGTGTTCCTGGAGCTCGCCGGCGACCGGGAGTCGGCGTCGGCCCAACAGACGGACCATCCGTGAGCCAGGCGCACCCGCTGACCGCACGCGGCCGATCCTGGCTGCGCATGCGCGCGATCGCCCGCCGTCACGCGTACGTGCTCGTGCGCAGTCCGCACCGGTTGTTCGACGTCACGCTCTGGCCGCTGGTCGACGTCGTGTTGTTCGGCTCGCTTGCGGCGTTCGTCGGCACGGGCAACACCACGGGGGTGGCCAAGGCGTCGGGCTACCTGCTGGCCGGCATCGTGCTCTGGCACGTGATCTACCAGTCGCAGATCGCGCTCAGCACCGGGTTCCTCGAGGAGGCATGGACCCGGAACCTCCTCAACCTGATGGTCACCCCGGTGCGCGAGGTCGAGTACGTCGCCGGCGTCGCGCTGTTCGGCATGGTGAAGCTCGTGATGGGCGTGAGCGTCATGGTGATCGGCGCGCTCGCGTTCTTCTCGTTCGACGCGTGGTCGCTCGGGTGGGGACTGGTGCCGATCGCGATCACTCTGCTCATCGTCGGCTGGGCGATCTCGCTGTTCGTGATCGGTCTCGTGCTGCGCTTCGGGACGGGCGCGGAAGCGTTGGCGTGGGGCGTGATGTTCGTGCTGCTCCCGCTGTCGGGCGTCTTCTATCCGACGGACGCGTTGCCGACCGTGATGCAGCCGATCGCGCTCGCGCTGCCGACCACGCACGCGTTCGCTGCGTTGCGAGGGCTCGTCGACGGCACGGGGCTCGACTGGGTGCAGGTCGGTCTCGCCGCGATCGGCTCGGCCGCGATGGTGGTGCTCGCCTGCTGGTACCTCGTGCACATGCTGACGATGTTCCGCAAGCGCGGCTACATCACGCGTTATACGTGAGCAACGAGAAAGCCCCGACAAGGCTGCCGGGGCTTTCTACGGATACGAGCTCCACGTGAGCGAAGCGCAGCGGAGCGAACAGGAGGGCGACAGCCGCGAGGCCGGGTAACCCGGCCGAGCCGGAGCCCGACCGATCAGGCCGTGACAGCCCGGCTCGGGCTCCACTCGCGCTTGTCGCTGTACTGGTAGTTGGTGATGAGGCTCACGGCGAGCACCGCGATGCCGGCGACGATGTAGAACGCCGTCAGGCCGGTGTCGCTGTCGTTGAAGTTCAGCGCGAACGGCGAGATGATCAGCAGCGCCGCCGCCAAGTAGTCACCCGCGGAGTGCACCGTGAACGGCAGCACCTTCGCGACACCCAGCGGGTACTTCGTCAGCATGCTGACGACGAGCACCACCGCGCCCACCACGACTCCGGTCGCAACGGCCTTGCCGGATCCACCGACTGCCACCGCGACGATGATCAGGGACAAGCCGACCGCGTAGTCGGCGACGGCGTGGAGCCACGCCGGAAGCAAACGAACGAACGACACGATGTTCTCCCCTTTTCCGATCGTTCCCGATCGAGTTGCAGATCACCCGGTCTTCGGAGCAGGCGAACGGGTTGGATGACAGGAACCGGGCGCGGTCGGCAGACTGCGGCCGTGCCCGACTCCCTGATCGACGAACGCCGGATCGCCGCGTGGATGGACGCGCAGGATCTGGCGCGCGGCGAACCGATCACGGTCACGCGCATCACCACCGGTCATTCCAACGAGGTGTTCCGCGTCGAGCGCGGGGACCTCGTCGCCGTGTTGCGGCGGCCGCCCCGCACGCCGCTGTCGCCGACCGCGCACGACATGGCACGCGAGTTCCGCGTCCTCACCGCGTTCCACGACCCGACCGGGTGGGGCGCGCACGCGCCGGTTCCCGTGCCCGATCCGATCGCGTTGTGCACCGACCCGGATGTGATCGGCGCGCCCTTCTACCTGATGCGCGTGGTCGACGGCGTCGTCGTCCGCGAGAAGCTCCCCGACGTCCTCGTCGGGGACCCGGCCGCCGCACGTTCGTGCGGGTACGCGCTCATGGACGCGCTGGCCGGCATCCACGCGTTCGACTGGCGGACGGGTGGCCTCGACGGCTTCGGCCGTCCCGACGGCTACCTCGAACGGCAGGTGTCACGCTGGCTCGGGCAACTCGAGAAGTACAAGACGCGGCCCCTGCCCGAGGTCGACGAAGCGGCGGCGTGGCTGGCCGGTCGGGTGCCGGCCGCGCAGCCACCGGGTGTCATCCACGGCGACTACAAGCTCGACAACGTGATGCTCGCGCCGAGTCTCCCGGTCGAGATCGTCGCGGTCGTCGACTGGGAGCAGTCGACGGTCGGCGACCCGCTGGTCGACGTCGGTTGGGTGCTCGGGTTGTGGACCGAAGCCACCGACGCCGCAGCAGTCGCGGGCGTCACGCCGTTCGCGGGTCGTAACGACGTGCCGACGCGTCGCGAGCTGCTCGACCGATACGCGCGCGACAGCGATCGCGACCTCGCCAACCTCGACTACTACTGCGTGCTGAGCCTCTTCAAGCTCGCGTGCGTGATGGAAGGGTCGTACGCACGCTTCCGCGCGGGCACGAGCGACGACGCGTACTTCGCGTCATTGGAGCGGGGCGTGCCCGCGCTGGCCCGCCGCGCGCTCGAGTTCGCGCACGGCGATCTCGTCTGAAGCGCGTCAGTCGGCCAGGTCGACGACCACGGGAGCGTGGTCCGATGGCAGCTTGCCCTTGCGGGCGTTGCGGTCGACGACTGCCCACGTGACCCGCTCGGCGACCGGCCGCGTCGCGAGCACGAGGTCGATGCGCATCCCGCGGTGCTCGTGGAAGTCGCCCGCCCGGTAGTCCCAGTAGCTGAACAGGCCGTCCTGCTCGCCGTAGACGCGGCGGAACGCGTCCTCGAGACCCCACTTCTCGAGCTGCCGGACCGCGTCGCGTTCCGGCGGGGTCACGTGCGTCGCACCGACGAACTTCGTCGGGTCCCACAGATCGATGTCGTCCGGGGCGACGTTGAAGTCGCCGAGCACCACCAACGGCGCGTCCGGCGCCTGCGTCGTGGCGAGCCAGTCGTGCAGGGTCTGCAGCCACACGAGCTTGCGGTCGTAGAAGTCGGTGCCGACCTCGCGCCCGTTGGGGACGTACACGGTCACGAAGCGCACGCCGCCGCAGTCGGCGCCGAGCACCCGGGCGTCGCCTTCGTAGGGGTCGACGTGCTGGTCGTCGAAACCGTGCGTCACGTTGTCGATCCCGACGCGCGAGAGGACCGCGACGCCGTTCCACTGGCCCTGCCCGTTGTGCACCGACTCGTAGCCGAGTCCGGAGAACGTGAGCGCGGGGAACGCCCAGTCGGAGAGCTTCGTCTCCTGGAGGCACAGCACGTCGACGTCGGCGTAGCCGAGGAACTCCTCCACGCGGGGGAGGCGCGCCTTGAGCGAGTTGACGTTCCAGGTCGCGAACCGCATCCGGTCGAGGCTACGCGGGCGGCGCGTCGGGCAGATAGCCCGGGTTCGCGATCAGGAGCTTCTCCCGCACGGTGGCCCGGACGTGGGCGCGCACGTTGTCGTCGCGGTCGTCGAGGCGGCCCGAACGGATGGCCGCGGCCAACTCCCGTTCGAGCGCATCGGCGTCGCCGTCGTGACCGACGAGCGCCACGGCGCGCCGCCGTTCCTCGGACGCGAAGCCGTCGGCCAGCTCGAGCTCGCGGGCGACGGTGTTGAGCACGTTCACCGCGACGCGCGCGTGGAACTGCACCAGCCCCTCGGTGGCCGGCATCACGTCGCGCTCGAGGAACTCGCGTACGGCGGTGACGAGCTGCCCGGCCGACGGTCGATCCTGCGTCATCACCAACCTCCGTCGAGCAAGTTGAGCAGGTCCCATTCCATCTCCGCGACACGTCGTCCGAGCGCGGCCATCTCGACGTTGCGCAGGATGCCGTTGACGAACGCGAGCGCCTGACCCGCGCAGATCACGCCCCACTTGACCGTGCCGAGGACGACCCAGAAGCGAACGGTCTCCTCGTCGACGGGCGCGCCGCCCGCGCCGTTGTACGCCGCGAGCAGGTCGTCGAGCTCACCGAACCCGCCGGCGACGAGGTCGGCGTTGCCGAAGCGCCACGACTTCACGCACAGCCAGCCGAGATCTTCGAACGGGTCGCCGATGTGCGCGAGCTCCCAGTCGAGCACGGCGCGGATGCCGTCCGGACCGACGATGAAGTTGCCGTTGCGGTAGTCGCCGTGCACGAGCGCGGGAGGTGTGTCGGCAACCACATGCCGGTCGAGCCAACGGAGCCCGAGCTCGAGCGCGGGATGGGGCTCGTCGAACGCGTCGAGCAGCGCCCGCTGCTGGTCGATCTGCTCGTGGACCCCCAGCGCGGGGAGCTGGGGCAGGGCTTCGGTGTCGACCGCGTGGATGCGCGCCGCGATCGTGCCCGCCTGCGCGGCGAGGTGCGAGCGGGCCGACTCGAACTCGGCGTCGCGCAGGATGCGCCGGGGGATGGTCTCGCCCGCGACCCGGTCCATGAAGAATCCGGCGCCGAGGCCGTCGTCGTCGGCGAGCAGCGCGCGCACGCGGGGGACCGGGACACCACCCGCGTCGGCGGCGGCCAGAAGCGCGTACTCCGTCGCGCGACTCCCGGCGTTCACTTGCGCGGCCGGATCGCGCCGCAGCACGAGCTCGTGGACGCGTCCGTCGCGGTCGGTCGCGTCGACCGCCCACGTC
>JACXTT010004728.1_pt1 | contig 20112 bp, 17 predicted proteins | sample 9270951 | NCBI WGS metagenome assembly JACXTT01 (sample SAMN15532306, study PRJNA645909) | rock metagenome | isolation source: weathered quartz diorite | place: Puerto Rico | collected 2017-06-21 | reverse complement strand
GGGGGGGGGCCATCGCGGGGGCTCGGGGGGGGGGGGTTTACCGGCGGTTCATCGTGGAGGCCGGATTTCAGGACGTCGAAGTCGAACGCGGGGGCCGGTATGGAGCGGATCCGTTGACGTCGATGCAGGTTCGCGCGCGGAAGCCCTGACCCGGCGGCGGGCCGGCCGTCTTCATCCTTGGAGGGCCTATTGCCCGAGCGAGCCGATCATCAAGATCGGACCCGTCGGCTCGCTCGCGGGCGCGGCATCCGGCTCGACCGACACCGTGAGCGCCGTCAGCGTCGTGGGATCACCCACGTCTTCGATGCGAAGCACGGCGCGTCCCTTTTCGTCCGGGCGGACGGGACCGAGCGACACCGGCGAGGAGCCGTGAAGGGCCCACAGCACCATCACACGGCCGGACGGAGCGATCGCGTTCTCGAACACGAGGACCGCGCGCCGCGTTCTGGGGTCCACCGTCGCGCGACCTCGCATCGAGGGATCTGCCGACGGTGTGAGCGTGAAGCTGGAGACCCTGGCGCTCGGTGACGTCAGTGTGGCCGCCCAGGCCCGCTCGGTCCCCACATCGCGCGTGAGGGTCGCGATCCGCTGGTTCGCGGCCGCGAGGTCCTTTCTCAGCTGCGTCGTGGTCGAGGCAAGGATCGCTGTCGCCGCGACCAGGGACGCGTACAGGACCCACGCGGCGAGGGCCCGCCAGGGCCGCTCCCGTTTCTGTTCCGGCATGGCGACACCATAAGCTATCCTCGAATCATGGAGAAGAAGCGTCTCCTGATTCTGGGCGGCGGATTCGCGGGCCTCGACGTCGCGCGATCGATCGGCAAGTCGAAGCGAGCCCTTGCATACTGGGACACGCTTCTCATCGACAAGGAGAACTTCTTCCAGTTCAATCCGCTCCTCCCCGCCGTCGCGGTCGGCGCCGTCGAGACGCGCCACATCGTGTATCCGCTCCGCGACATGGCCCGGCACCGCCACATCCGATTCATCAAGAACAAGACGAAGAAGATCGATCTTGGGCGCCGCGAGGTTCTGCTCCACAACGACCTCGTGGTTCCTTACGACACGCTTGTGATCGCTGTGGGAAGCGTGACGAACTACTACGACGTTGCCGGCGCGCAGGAGAACACGCGCCCCTTCAAGACCATTGTGGATGCGATGTATTTCCGCGCGCGGGTCGTGGAGCTGTTCGAGATGGCGGAGCAGGCCGAGACCGAGGGGCAGCGCAAGAGACTCCTGGCATTCGTGATTGTGGGAGGAGGCGTGACCGGGGTGGAGGTCGCGGCCGAGTTGATGGACATGGCCCACGACACGTTGCTCCCCAAGTACCCCAGCGTCCGACGCGACGACATCTCCGTGACGATCATCGAGGGAGGCGGGCGGATCATCCCCGCCGCCCGGCCTTCGCACTCCGCATACGTACACCGCTTTCTCGTGAAGCGCGGGGTGCGGCTTCTGATCGGGAGTCCCGCGACGCGCGTCGATCCGAAACGGGTCCATCTCGAGAACGGAACGACCGTGGATGGATTCACCATGGTCTGGACCGCGGGGGTGCGTCCCCCCGACGTGGTGGACCAGCTCCCTTTGGCGCGCATCAGGGACGGGCGGGTGCGTGTGGACGAGCACCTGTGCGCCCTCGACGCAGGGGGCAAGCCGGTTGAGGACGTCTACGTCCTGGGGGACTGCGCGGCTTCGCTGCGGGAGGACGGCACGTATCAACCGACGCTCTCCCAGACCGGGATCGCCATGGGGCTCTACGTGGGCAAGCTCCTCGTCCGCCGCGCGAACGGGCAATCCGTGGGTCCGTTCCGGTTCCACCCGGCGGGCTACATCATCTCTCTCGGAAAGAACAGCTCCGTGCTGGAGCTCTTCGGGATCGCTTTGTCGGGACGCCTGGCCTGGCTCCTCTGGGCCGCGGCGTATCTTGTCAAGATGGTGGGGTTGAGGAAGCAGATCGAGGTCGGGATCGATCACCTGACCCACCTCCTGACGGAACACGATTCCTCACAAATTCTTAACCGGAGGCAAATACTCTCGGACGAGGAGCTGAACCTCTCCCTGGGTGCTCCCCCGACGAGGCGGAACGAGACCATGGCCTCCACAGCGGGAACGTCACAGGACGGTGTATAGTCTCGATAGAGGGGTTTGGATTCACGGATTTCACCACCTACCAGGAAGGAGCAGTTTGATGAAACGCTTCGTAGTCGCGTCTGTTCTCCTGATCGCGGTGTGCATGTTCGGCGCGATGGCGTTCGCAAAGACCCACGCCGCGCCCCCGTCGGGCCCCGTCACCGGCGAGATCGTGGATCTGAGCTGTTATCTCAGCCACGGCGCGAAAGGCGCCGCGCACAAGGAATGCGCCGCGACCTGCATCACGAACGGCGGCCCCATGGGTCTTCTCACGCCCGGGGGCACCCTCTACGTGCTCATCATGAATCACGACAAGCAGGATGCATTCAATGAGGCCAAGAAATTCGCGGGCGAGAAAGTGAAGATCACGGGGCCCACGTCGACGAAGAACGGGACACGCGCCCTTCAGGTCGATAGCGTCGAAAAGGCAGCCTGATCGTCCCTCCACGGGCATGAACCTCAAGCCGCGCGCCGGGTGCATGTTGGCACCCGGCGCGCTTTCTTTGTGAAACGCCTCCTCCAGCTTCTGCTGCTCGGCGCGCTCGCGTGGCTCGCGCTCTGGGCGACCGCACTGCGTCCGAAGCTCACCGCGGTCGAGCGCGGCCGCCGACTGGCCGAGAGGAGCGGATGCTTCGGCTGCCACGGTCCCGAATGGAGCCAGGGCACGGCCGATCCCGGACGCACGTCGGGCACGGTCCCCTCGTATCACTCCCTCATGATGTACGCGAAGAGCGCGCAGGAGGCGCGCGAATGGATCCGCGACGGCGTGACCGCGTCACGCGCCAGGAGCGAGAGCTGGCGCCAGAGCAGGGACGCGGCAGCGCTCCAGATGCCGGCGTTCGGGAAGCGGCTCGGCGCTCATGAGATCGACGACCTGGTCGCGTTCGTGATGGCGACTTCCGGCGAAGGAGATCCCGACGACTCCCTCGCGCTCGCGGGACGCGAGCGCGCGTCGGAACTTGGATGCACTGGATGCCACGGCGCCGGGGGAAGGTATGCTCGCCCGAACCCGGGTTCCCTCAAGGGATACGTCCCTCCCTGGGACGGCGCCGATTTCCCCGATCTGGTGCGCGATCGGCACGAGTTCGAGGAATGGGTGACGCATGGGGTGACGCGCCGGTTCGATACGAATCCGGTGGCGAGCTACTTCTTGCGGAGGGCCGCGCTTCACATGCCGTCTTACCAGCGCTTCCTGAAGCCGGGCGATCTGAATGGGCTGTGGGCCTACGTGACCTGGTTGCGGAGCGGGCGCCCGGGCGGCGACTCTACAGGCGCGCCACGATCAGGATCTCCGTGAGATAGAAGTAGAGCTTCCCTTCCCGCGTCTCCGGGCCCAGCGCCTCCGTCGCTCCTGGGGGCGCGTGCTCGATCCTGCGTCTCAGCTCCGCCTTTCGCTCGCCGGTCACCGTCTGAAGGCCCGCCCACGCCTCGAAGTCACGAGCTTTCCGAAAAATCTCCGCCGCCTCGACCTTGAATCCCGCGTCGCCGAAGCGGCGCAGCCATTCGTTCGCAGTGAGGGCGCGCACATGGCTCGGATCGCGGAATTTCTCGAGGGTGTTGATGTACTCGTCGGTCGCACGATCCTCGGGAACGACGTTGTCGATCATGGCTGCGTAACCGCCCGCCTTGAGCACACGCGCCATCTCGCGGGTGAAACGGGCGCAGTCGGGGAAATGGTGCGGCGCGACCCGGCACGTCACGAGGTCGAATTCCTTCGGGTCGAAAGGCAAATCGCAGGCGTCGGCCTCGGCAAACGTGATGTTCGTCACGCCCTTGTCGTGGACGAACTGCTCCGCGGCTTCGAGCATCTCCTGCGTGATGTCGGTGGCAAGGACTTCGCGAACACGGGGCGCGAAGGCGAGCGCGGTATGACCGCCGCCCGTCGCGACGTCGAGGACGCGCCAGTCCGGCCGAGCCGGGACAAGCTCCAGCATCCGGTCCAGGCTCTCGCCCTTGGCGTGATCGTAGCTGCGGACGTAGCGCTCGGCGTTGATGCCGAATTGACGTTTGACGAGATCCCGGAGGTCGGTCACGGAGACAGAGCTCGACGTCCGCGTCGGATTACTTCTTCTTGGCGGCCCGGCGCATCCCTGTGCGACGGCGCGTCCCCGCGCGGCGTCGCGTTCCCGCGCGACGTCGGATTCCCGCGCGGCGTCGCACGGCGGCCCGAGCGCGCTTTGCCTTCCGGCCACGCTTCGCTCGCCTGCCGCTCGCTCGCTTGCCCCGCCGTCCATCCGCTTTCACCATCCCCTTGATCTCGCGCTTTCCCATCGATCGAATGCGGCGCCACGCCTGTAGCGCGCCACGCCGCGGCCTTGCGCGTCCTGTCTCCCATCCGAAAATGGTCTGTGCTGAAACGCCGAGGAGGTCCGCATAGACACGCCGGCTCATGTTCAGATTCCTGCGATGCTTCCGGACCCAGTTGGGAGAAAACCGAATCTGCGCGTCCTGCGCCTCCTCGACCTCCACAGGGCGCCCATTTCTCACGGAACGCTTCGCGGAGCGCTCCAGCTCGGCGATCATTCTCTTGTGTTGCGCCACCCGGCGCCGCAGCGCCGCGACGACTTTGCGCAGTGGCGTGACCGAGGCACGCACTTCCTTCCTTGCCAGTCGTCTTATCTCGCCCTTCAAAGCGCCCGCAAAGTTCGGCATGTTCGACCTCCATGTCACATTACAAGCTGGCGAAACATCATCACACAATTTGGCTGAATGATTATAAAACGAGGATGGGGGTCTTGTGAGAATTACTCTTTGTAGAAGGTGCGGCCGCTCAGGGCCATCTGCTGCAGCCGGCCGCATGGGCCGACGTTGGCGCCCTCCTGCTGGCGGCGCGCAAGGCGCTCCACGATCGTGCCCACGCCGGCGGTGTCGGCGTAGCGGAGAAGGCCGCCGCGGAACGGTGGGAAGCCGGTGCCCAGCACCATTGCAAGGTCGACGTCCTCGGGACGGGATACGACACGCTCGTCGAGCGCCATCGCCGCCTCGTTGACCATCATGTCGAGAAGGCGATCCACGATCTGAGGGGGCGTGAGCGACTTCTCGGGCGGTGCGGATGCCTCGATCGCCTGATTCACCTCATTTCGCCTTCCGCCCTCGTATCGATAAAAACCCAGCTCCGTCTTCTTCCCCAGCTCGCCGGCCGCGACCAGCCGGTCGATCAGCGTCGTGGGCGGCAGACGATCGCCGTAGGCGTCGCGCAGCACGTGGGCCACTTTACGCGCCACATCGAGTCCGATCTCGTCCAGAAGCTCGAGCGGTCCCATCGGCATCCCGAAGTCGCGCAGCGCATGATCCACGGCGCCGACGGGTTGTCCGCGCTCCACCAGGGCGACGGCTTCCCCCAGATAAGGCATCAACACGCGGTTCACCAGGAACCCAGGAGCGTCCGCGACGAGAACGGGGGTCTTTCCCAGGCGGCGCGTGAGCGCCATCACGGTCTCGACCGCGGCCTGGTCGCTGATCTCCGTCCGGATCACTTCCACCAGCGGCATCCGTGTCGCCGGGTTGAAGAAATGCATGCCGACGACGCGCCCAGGATTCTTCAGCCCCTTCGCCATCGCGCGCACGGAAAGCGAGGAGGTGTTCGTCGCGAACACGCATCGCTCGGGAACCTGGCCCTCCAGCTCGCGAAAGAGCGCCTGCTTCACCGGGAGATCCTCGACGACCGCCTCCAGGGCGAGGTCGGCCGATTTGAGGCCGGAGAGATCCAGCGCAGGCTCGATCCTCGCGAGTGCCTGCGCCATCTCCGCCCTCGTGAGGCGGCCGCGCGAGACTTCGCGCTCGAAGAGCGAGCGCGCGTGCGCGAGCGAGCGCAGCAAGGGTTCCGGCTTCAAGTCGCGCAGTCTCGCACGCACGTTCCGGCTGGAGAGGAGATACGCGATCTCCCCTCCCATCGTCCCCGCTCCCATGACCGCGACGTGGACGACCTCCCGCGCGCGCGCGGTCTCGGGCTTGCGCTTGGCCTCCTCGCGAAGCATGAAGATGCGGCGCAGGTTCCTCGATTCGGGGGTGAAGAGAAGCTTGGCAACAGCCTGCCGTTCGACCTCGAGCCCCGCTTCCGACGGAAGGCCCCAGGTGTCGCGCAGGACGCGGAGGATCTCGAGCGGCGCGGGGTACTGGCCGTGGGTTTGTCGGAGGACGTTGCGACGTGCCTGCAGGAGGATGCCGTTCCGGATCGGGGCAACGGCTTCCATGACGCGCGTCGGAAGCGGCGGGATGCGATCTTTCGCCGCGTGCTCGTCTTGCAGGAGCGCTTCGGTCCAGGAAACAGCGCGCTCGGAGAAGCGCTCGTGAGGAAGCACCGCATCGACAAGCCCGATCTTGTACGCCCGCCTGCTGTCGAGCGAGCGTCCCGTCAGAAGAAGGTCGAGCGCTGGCACGAGACCGATCAGCCTCGGAAGCCGCTGCGTTCCTCCGAAGCCCGGCAGGATCCCAAGCTGCACTTCGGGAAGCCCGATCCCCACCTTGCGCGAATTCGAGGCGATCCGGTGGCGCATCGCGAGGGCAAGCTCCGTGCCCCCGCCGAGGCATGGGCCATTGATCGCCGCGACTGTGGGATACGGAAGCGTCGAGAATTCCTCGAAGAGCTGCTGCGCTTGGCGCGCCTTGGTCTCTGCTTCGGACGGATCGGTGAGTCGATCGAATTCGGTGACGTCCGCGCCGGCGATGAACTGCTCTTCCTTGGCGCTGAGGAGGACGAGCGCGCGAGGGTAGGCGCTATCGGCTCGCTGGCGCAGCGTGTCGAGCACTCGGCGGAGCGCGGTCAGGGACTCCGAATCGAGGAGATTGACCTTGCGGGCGGGATCGTCGAACCAGACAAGCGTGATTCCAGAAGCGTGGGCTTCGATTCGGAAGGGACCGTATTCGGAGCGGCCGACCTCTTCCTCGCGCTCGCGGAACGCGAGGGTCACGACGCGCGCTCCAGGCGCCCGCTGGCCGTCGTCACGCCGCGCGCTCCAGCACCAGAGCCGCGCCCTGGCCGCCTCCGACGCACAAGGTTGCAAGACCCAGGTGCACGTCGCGCTTCCGCATCTCGCGCAGGAGGGTGATCGTGAGGCGCGTGCCCGAGACGCCGACCGGATGCCCCAGCGCGATCGCGCCGCCGTTCACGTTCAGCATCGCGCGGTCGATCTCACCGATGGGCTGGTCGAGTCCCAGCTTCTCGCGGCAGTACTTCGCGGACGCCATCGCGATCTCGTTCGCGATGACCTGGGCCGCGAAGGCTTCATTCAGCTCGATGAGTCCGATATCGCGGAAGGAAACACCGGCGCGCTTCAAAGCGACCGGCGTCGCGTGCGTAGGACCAAGGCCCATCCTCGCGGGATCCAGCCCCACGAACGCGTACCCTTTGATGCGGCCCGCCGCGCGCAACCCAAGCGCCCGTGCTTTCTCCGCGGACGCCACGATGATCGCGGCGGCGCCGTCCGTGATGGGGCAGGAGTTCCCGACCGTCACGGTCCCGTAGCGCCGGTCGAAGTAGGGTTTCAATTTCGCGAGCGCCTCGAGCGTCTGATTCTTGCGCGGGCCCACGTCCTCGAGCACCGCCTGCTTGTAGGGCGGCGCGAACACCGGAACGATCTCCTGCGCCATCCTGCCCGACTCCATGGCCGCGACGGCGCGCCGGTGGCTGGTGAGGGCGAAATCGTCCTGCGCCTCGCGCGAGATCCCGAACTCTTTCGCCAGAACCTCGGCGGTCTCGCCCATGTTCAATCCGGAGACGGGATCCGTCAGTCCCTCGGCGATCGCGACGCGCGGGTTGAGGTCGCGAGGTCGCACCGCGGAGAGCGCGTGGAGCTTCTGGCCCGGGGATTTCGCGCGGGCCAGCCGCTCGAACATGTGGGTCAGCCCCTCGCTCAGGAGCAAGGGGATCATGCTCATGGACTCCGTCCCGCCCGCGACGATGAGGTCCGCATGCCCCGCGGCGATCTTTTGGTGGGCCTGGGCGATCGATTCCATTCCCGAGGCGCAGTTCCGCTGCACCGTGAAAGCCGGGACGCGCTCGGGAATGCCCGCCATGAGCGCGACCACGCGGGCGACGTTCGTGGAATCGGAGGGCTGGGCCACGTTGCCGAGGACCACCTCGTCGATCTCGTTGGGATCGACGCCCGTACGGGCGAGCAGCTCGGACACGGCGATGCGCCCCAGCTCCGAGGCGTGCACGTCGGCGAGCGCCGTGCCTGCCTTGGCGAATGGGGTCCGGAATCCGTCTATGAGAACGACTTCGCGCATCGTCTCGTGCGGGGATCGCGAGGGTTTTGGTGGAATCTAGCCACGCTCCGGCTACTGTGTCACAGTGCCCGTAGGAGGTCAACGCATGGACGTCAAGACCGTCCCCGAGCTGTTACGCCATTCAGTTGAGACGCATCGGAAGCCCGACGCGTTTCTGGTAAAGCGACAGGATCGATGGGAGCCGGTGTCGATTTCGGAGTTCGCGGAGCGGGTGCGCGCGGTCGCGACGGATCTGATCGAGCGCGGCGCGAGCTTCGGGGATCGCATCGCGATCCTTTCCGAGAACCGGATCGAGTGGGCCATCGCGGACCAGGCGATTCTCTCGATCGGCGCGGTCGTCGTGCCGATCTACGCGACGCTTCCGGCGGATCACGTGGCGCCGATGCTGGCGGATTCCGGCGCCGTCGGAATCTATGTTTCGAACGCGGCGCAGGAGGAGAAGGTGCGCTCGATGATGCGCGAGGCGCCCTCACTCCGCTGGATGCTGTGCTTCGACGATGGCCTTCCCGCATCGAGCTCCGCTGGGGCTGTGGGCATGCGTGCGGTCGGCACGACGGCGGCAGAACGCGGGGGGGCGGCGCGGGCGCCAGGTCCCGAGGACCTCGCCACGATCATCTATACGTCGGGCACGACCGGCGAGCCAAAGGGCGTGATGCTCACGCATCGGAATCTCGTCTCGAACGCGGTCGATTCCCTGACCTCCTTCGACGTGCGCGCGACCGACACGCACCTCTCGTTCCTGCCCTTGAACCACATCTTCGAGCGCACCGCCGGCTACAACGTCATGATGTACGCGGGCGCGACCATCGCCTACGCCGAGTCGATCGAGAAGGCCGCGCTCAATTTGCAGGAGGTGCGGCCCACGGTGCTGCTCGCGGTGCCGCGCTTTTACGAGAAGCTCATCGACCGCGCGATGGAGGTCGCGAAGGCCGCCGGATTCCCGCGCGCGCAGATGGCGCTCTGGGGACGCGGAGTCGCCGAGCGTTGGGCCGCGCTGAAGCTTGACGGCCGGTCCGTGTCTCCCCTGCTCGCGCTCCAGCACGCGATCGCTGACCGCCTGGTCTATTCCGTCCTTCGCCGAAGGCTCGGCGGACGCATTCGCGCCTGCTTCTCCGGAGGTGCCGCGCTCGCGCGCGAGACCGGCCTCTTTTTCCACGGCGTCGGGATTCCTGTTTTCGAGGGCTACGGACTCACCGAGACATCCCCCGTGATCGCGGTGAACACCGCGAAGGCTCACAAGCTGGGAACCGTGGGCAGACCGATCCAGGGAGTCGAGGTTCGGATCGCCGAGGACAGCGAGATCCTGGTGCGAGGCCCAGGGGTCATGAGGGGGTATTGGAATCGGCCGGAGGAGACCGCCGAGGCGCTGAAAGACGGCTGGTTCCACACGGGCGACATCGGCGAGCTGGACGCGGAAGGGTTTCTCAGGATCACGGACCGGAAGAAGGACCTCATCGTCACGAGCGGCGGGAAGAAGATCGCGCCCCAGCCCATCCAGAACGCGCTGAAGAAGTCGCCGCGGATTGTGGAGGCGATCGTGCTGGGCGACGGGCACAAGTACGCGGTCGCGCTCATCGTGCCCGCGAACGGCGCGACGCACGAGGCGATTGCAGAGGACGTGGACCGAGTGAACCAGGAGCTGGCGTCTTATGAGACCATCAAGCACTTCGAGCTGATCCCGAACGATCTCACGGTCGAGAACGGCTCCCTGAGCCAGAAGATGGAGCTGAAGCGGAAGGTCGTGTCGGATCGATATCGAGATCTCATCGAGAAGATGTACCACAGGGAGAAGTAAGAACTACTTCCGCACCGCCAGGTTGGATGCTGCCAGCGTCGTATGCTACAGTCAAGCGCCTCGAAGCATAGTGACGGGATCCTTCACTAAGGAAATCCATGGCCAAGGCTGGACCGGCCGCTCACGCACAATTCACCGCCTCGATTCCCGAGAACTACGACCACTATCTAGGACCCGTCCTCTTCGAGCCCTACGCGAAGGACTTGGCGGAGCGCCTTCGGAAGTCGGCTCCCAAACGGGTCCTCGAAACCGCGTGCGGCACGGGGATTGTCACGCGCTTCCTACTGGATTCGATTCCAAAGGACGCCACATTGACCGCAACCGATCTCAACGCGGCGATGGTGGACTATGCGCGTTCCAAGGTGTCGGAGGATCCTCGTCTTCGCTGGAAGGTAGCGGACATGTGCGCGCTCGATTTCGAGGATGGTGAATTCGACGTGGTGGTCTGCCAGTTCGGAGTGATGTTCGCGCCGGACAAGGATGCCGCGTTTCGTGAGGCGCGCCGCGTGCTGGGCAAAGGTGCCCGGTGCTTCTTCAATGTATGGGACGAGATCGGCAAGAACAAGTTTGCGAGGATCACAAACGATACGATCCGAAGCTTCTTCCCCAAGGATCCGCCGACCTTCTATCAAACTCCATTCGGCTTCTATGACAGGGCCGTGATCAAGCAGAAGCTGGAGTCCGCTGGCTTCTCGCGCATTCATGAAACCGTCGTCATGAAGGCCAGCGAGTCACGGAACGCCCGGGAGTTTGCCCGCGGCCTCATTGAGGGGAATCCCGTGTTCAACGAGATCCAATCCCGGGGCGCCGCCACCCATGAAGTGATCGAAGCTGAGCTGGCCACAAGGATGATCAAGCACCTCGGCGACCGCCCCGTTCGGGTTCGGCTACAGGCAATCGTGTTCGAGGCGACCGCATAGGCTTAAGCGCCGGTTAAGTTTCGGGCGACTTGCATAATCGCTTGTCCTTTCAAAGCTAATGGGCTATACTGCCGCGCGTTCCGCTCCAGACTCTCACGGAGCGCCAAGCGGGGGTGCGATGGCTTCGAGAGTTCTTCACAGCCGCCCTGACCAGTTCCTCGGAGTTCCGCATAGACACCATAACCGCGTCGGCTACCAAGCCCGGTTCACACCGGACCGCAGTGAGACTAGGAGGGATGTATGAATAAGTCGCTCCGCTGTGGTCTGCAAGCATCGCTGGTCGTCCTCGGGATCACAATACTCCCTCCCTCAATCACCAACGCTGATGCGCGACCGTTACAACTGTCTGCGACAAAGGGGGACCCTGATGAGCCCGAGGGACCGACCCCGCTCAAGGCCGCTAATCGGCCCCTAGTCCAATCCTCATCGAGGACAAGTCTTCCCGTCACACGGATAGGGCGGATCCGAAATTACGGACGAATACTTCTGGATCTCAGTCGAGGCGTTGACTAAGTCACGCGGGCCCCAGGCCATGGATTGGCCGCTGGCCTCCCCCGGCCAGAGCCCTCGCCGGCAGGAAAGTTGGATACGAGAGATGGGTAAAAATAGGGAGTCCAGATTGCCTCTAAACTCTGTGAAAAGACTAGCGGTCGTGGGAATCTTGGGCCTTACGATTCATGCGTGGGCGCCTCCAACCGCGAGTGCCAGGACCGCGCCCATAACCTCCGTCTCGGGAGACCCAACTGTAGACGATTCACCAAGTCCGACCCCCAAGCGCGCTGCAGCAACTGCTTTGCCCACTTATGTTCGCCAGGCAGGGACTAACAGAAGCCTACTGCAAAACCATGTCCTTTGGCACCGCCTCCCAATGTCCTGGGTAATTTCTTGGCTGTCGTTCGCGAGATCATGTCTCTAGACCTTTCTTTGACCCAAGAACTCATCGAAAGGGGAGCCTACCGGGATGCCCTCGAGATCCTGGATTCGGAGTCTCCTGCCGATTTGGGTAAGGAGCGTGCCGCCAATTGGACGGTTCTGCGACTCAATGCACTGAATGGTCTGGGTCGCTGGCGCGATGTCATCTCTGCCGGAACGGCCGCGGTATCGACCCTTTCGCATCCCGTACTCAGAAAGCAATTAAGTCAGCTTCATGGGTTGCTTGGTGTCGCTCACATGCGGTCAGGAGACATTCGCGAGGCAGAGGTGCATTATCGCGCGGCAATCCACATCCTGAAGTGGGAGCTTAACGACACGACCGAGGGTCTTCGCCAACAGAGACGCCTAGCCCTGATGTTCCATGGAATTGGTGCTTGGCATCAGGCCGTGTTCGAGATGGAAAAGGCAATCGAGTCTGCCGATCGCTGCGGCGCGATTCATGAATCCGGAAGCCTCAGGCTGAACCTAGCCGTGACGAGCTTGAAGTCCGGCCAACTGACCCGGGTCCGTTCGCTCCTGGACTCGGCTGAGGTTCACTTTGCGGACACGCGCCAAGCCAAGTGGCTCATGCAGGCCAGCTTGGTTCGTGCAAATTACTTGAGACTCATGGGCCAATGTCCTGCAGCGCTTTCCATCCTTGTTCCTGCTCTCGAAAAAGTCCGCCAGGAGCAATACTCCCGCCTGGAGGCAATCACGCTTGAATACATTGGCGACTGTTATCTCGATAACCACGAGGATCAGCAAGCTCTGCATCACTACCAACTGGCTTTCGCTATCGCAGAAGCGACAGCTCCCAACGGTGATCTTATCCCTGAGCTCTGTCATAGAATGGCCGAGGCCCAGATCCGGTCAGGAGATCCCAACTCTGCAATAGTTCTATGTGAGCGCGGGCTTCGAGTAGCGCGAGCTTCCAATGATCCATACGAGGAGTGCGCGACCCTTCGAGTACACGCTATGGCACACCGCTGCGCTGGAAACACACGCAAGGCACTACGGATCGCGGATCAGGGCATCGACCTGGCTCGTCAATATCAGATTCCTTACGAGCTCGGCCGGATGCTCCAGTGGGCGGGTGAAGCTCGCCTCGCGGATCAATCCCTGGCCGAACAGACAAGTGGCCGCAGACAGCTATGGGAGGCGAGGGGAGTATTTGAACAAATGGGCCTTAACATGTGGGTTCGATCGATCGATCACGCGCTGGGATTTGACTCGGATGGCGAGGTCGCGCCAGATGAACCGATCGAAGGCGCTCAAGTCGGCGGCTGCGATCGCGGGGCACTCAAGTTTGGGATTATCACAGTAAGTGAAGCGATAAGAGAAGCCGTTGAAATTCTACAGAGCGTATCTCCGAGTCAGATACCCGTTCTGATTACTGGAGAGAGTGGCGTAGGCAAGGAATTACTGGCCCAAGCACTCCACCAAATGAGCCCGCGGCGCAAAGCTCCATTTGTCCCACTGAACTGCGGCGCGATCTCTGTGCATCTCCTCGACAGCGAATTCTTCGGGCACGAACGGGGATCCTTTACCGGTGCAGTCGCTTCTCGCGAAGGCCTACTGGCGGCATCGGACAAGGGCACCCTTTTCCTCGACGAGGTTGCGGATCTTCCCGTTCAGGTCCAAGCAGCATTGCTGCGCGTATTGGAAACCGGCGAGGTCCGGGCTGTCGGGCGCGACGACGTTCGAAAAGTGGATATTCGGATCGTCGCGGCGACGAATGCTGCGCTGGAGGATCTGGTTGCTCGAGGGCTCTTCCGTCAAGATCTCTTCTACAGGCTCAATGGTATCCGTGTCATGGTCCCTCCGCTTCGTGAGCGTGAGGAAGACATAAGAGTGCTGTTCCGATATTTCTGGTCTCAAATGACGACATCCGCCAAGAAGCAATTGAGGCTCCACGACGACGTAGAGAGTTTGCTCTGTGCGTACGATTGGCCGGGTAACGTTCGCGAGCTTCGAAATGAGGTGGCTCGAGTTGTAGCGCTCGCTCCCCAAGGATCTGTGGTAGGAACCGATGCCTTCTTGCCACAGGTCAGACGAAAGAGTGTTCAATCACTGCGTCGGGATCGGGAACAGCGCGATATTTTCTCAGAGGAGCGCGAACAGATCCTGGTGGCGCTGCGGGCTCATAGAGGAAACAAGGCCGAAGCAGCTCGGAGCCTAGGCGGAATGAAGCGGACGACTCTCATCTATAAGATTGAGCGCTTCGGGATTCGCCCCGAGGAGTATCAGACTAAGGACTGATCCCGCACTTCGACCCTGCGCTTCTCCCAAGTTATTGAGATTCAGCAGCTTCAATCCAAGGTTTGCCTAAAGGGTGAGGGGTTGCTCTGCGCCTAAACTCCCTAGCCCTGGTTCGCACCGACCAATCCCTCTAAGTCTCTGAAGCCTAGGGGCTAAACCCCTCTCTCCTTCAACCTGTGGCTTCCGGCTCTCGATCTCCCTGGAATTTTCCCCCAAACAATCCGGCTCAGACGAACCGGCAGAAAAGTAGCCGGCAAGCCGGCCCCATAATTTATTAAAAATCAATAGATTGCGAAATGAGACGGTGGCCGGAGCGGTCCGGTCCGTGGCACCTCCGTTGCCTTAATGGCTCACCAGGAATGGGCAGCCAGGGAGGCAACAGAAGTGGGAGGGGCTATGGAACGGACCAAGGATCTGAAGCGCGGACTTAAGGCGGCGACGGTAGCAGTGTTCTTCGCTGCGGCTCTGCTCTCGACGGGTTGCAGCAAGAACGCGCTGATGAACCCGCAGATGCCGAGCAGCGGCCAGGGAAGGCAGACAGCGCTTGGAAGCGGCCAGACTTCAAACCCGTCGGGCCAGACGTCGAATCCTTAACCCTACGAGGCTCCCATAACGTGGAGCGCGGAGGCGACGTGAGTCGCAGCCAAGTAGTTCTTTCGGTGGTCCTCCGTGAGAGCACCGGCGATCTCTCTAAGGATTCGGATTGCGTGAGCGGACCTAATCTGCCCTTCACGCTTTTCGCCGGCTTTCCAGGCGAGAGAGCCCATCCTGTAGCTCAGGCGCCATGCAAGTTCCCTCATTCCGGCCCGCTCAGCCCTTTCCAAACCGACTGCCAGGACATCTCGGAGGTTTCTCCCAGGACTCCCGTGCTCGTCCAGGATGTCTCCGATTGCGAGGGCAGCTGGCACTGCAACAACGAAAAACCTCTTCTCTTCGGATTCACGGAGAATGTCCACAATACTTCTTATGGCGGTCTCTGGATCTCCGGTTTGCGCCCGAACCAAATTGATTTCGATCTGAACCCCCCATAGGTCCTCAGGGTCCTTTGTCTCAAGCAATTTCGTCTCTGCGCCAACGAGCAGCCTCATGGATTCCTGCAACTTACCTTCACCCCTCAATATTCTCGCGAGCAGCCAGTCCAAGCGAGGCTTTACCTCCATGTGACCCCGGTTTCGAAGCGAAGCGAGCGCGTCTCGTACGCACCTGCGAGAGGGTTCTTCGAGGCCGAGGAAGTAGTTTGCCAAACCAGCAATCTCCAAGGCTCGCGCTACGTAATTGGGATCCTGGAACTCCTTAGCCGCCGTCATGACCTCCGCTGCGGTGGCAAGAGCAATCTCATAATTGGCCAGGTGAATATTGCAGATGCCAACTCCAAGACAGCCCGCAATGTACTCGAACCTGTTTCCGACACGTCGCGCCCAGGACGCCGACAGACGATTCTGGTCTGCAGCCTCAGAGAAATGACCATTGTGATAGAGCATTCCACCACGATTGCTTAGAATCCTAGCCTTGAAAGAATCCGAGCGCGACCTTTCGGCAAAGGTCCATGCCCGATCAAGCCATTTAAGCTCCTCGTCGAGATCTCCGAGGTAATGATTAGCCGATGCCAGCGCATTCGAGATTCGCATCTTCCAATAGTCGGAGTCTGCGGTCTCAAGAGCCTGGCAAAGCATGCCCGTTGAGTCGCGACTTTGACCGGCAACGATCATTGCCGCTCCGAGCTCATACATGAGCGCAGCCCTCTCGTTCCTGAGTGAGCCGTCACGTGAATCAAGAGTCAAGACAGATCTCACTCGATCAATCACACCCAACCTTGTTTGCTCGTCCCCATGCCTCCAGTCGAGTTCAGCAAGGTCTGCATGACAACGCAGCAGCAGCGACTGATCTCCTGTCTTTGCAGCCATCTCCACACCCTTGGTCAACTGCTGTCTAGATGACTCCAGGTCACCTTTGGCCATAGAGATGAGACCTAAGGTGTGGTTGCGACCGGCCCCCTGTGAAGCGCTAGCCAAGCCGTTTGACCAACACTCGTGGTCCTGCAAGTAGCTGAGAGCTCCATCCTCGTCACCAAGCTGTCGAAGTAGTACGGCGAGACCCAGGCAGATATCCCTGGAGCGCGACTCGAGACCGGCGCGTTCGCAGATTTCCAAACAGATCCTGAGCCTTGCAATGCCGAGATACTGGTCCCCTCGATCTAGGGCGAGTTCCGCTGCTCTAAATCCACGATTGAGCGCATCGACTGAAGGCCGGTATCTGAGTTCAAGGTCAGCCTTTTCTTCCGCTTCACTGCTATCGGTCAGCGAGTTCAAAACGACGGCGGCAGTCTGGGCCTGACTTTCAGGAGAAGCTAGCTCATGAATAGCGTGCATTACACTTTCCGACGCACAAGACCAACCCTCCCGAGTGTTGCGAACGAAGCCCTTCGCTTGCAAGGATGAGAGCGTTGTCTTCACAGACTCCCCCGAGCAAAGCCTCATGACTTTGGCCAGAGGCAGGGGTGCTCTGAAGAGTGAAAGAGTTAGCAGTATGTTCCTCTCCCCAGGGGTCAGGTGCCTCCATGAAATGACCCACGGGTTAATGCCTGCATCGAGCCGCAATGAGTGAATCTGTGTTGTCTCACGGAACATCCATCTCCCATCGCGCCTCTGAAGCAACTGTCCGTCGATCAGCGAGGCGAGGGCAGATCTCAGCACACCCGGATTCCCACCTGACAGGGCATGTAGCCTATCGATGAGTTCTCGTTGAACGCTTGATTGCCCGAGCGTCTTCTCCAAGAGGAAGCCGCAATCTGCCGCTTCCAGAGGAGGAATGCTCACTTCTCGCTCGAATTGTTCGCTAGGCCTGCAGGTCGTGGTGCTCTGAAGGACAATGACGACATGGCTTGCGGAGCGGTTATCCAGGGACAGAGCCCAGACGTATCTGGCAAGAGACTTGAGTAGTTGTCTGACAACAGCCCCGTCGTCGCCAACTTGGCATAGAAGAACAGGAGACCGTTGCCCTGCCTTCCAAAGCATTGACTGAAGGTCCTCAGCCCAGTCCTGTCGTCCCTCGCCCCCCCATTCTTCTTGGGGAGCGAGATACTCGCGGATCAATTCCTCAAGCGGCTTCCCGCGGCCGAGATCTATCTGGAGTGCCCGCCCGCCTCGGGTTATGAGCCGCGCACATGCTTCGTCTAGAAGGGCACTCTTTCCGACCCCGGGTTCGCCATGAATGTGAAGCAAAGTTGCCATCCCTGGTTGGTCCGAGTGGATCATCATTTCGATCTCTTGGAGTTCTCGGTTACGACCGACGAGCTTTCCCCCAAGGATCTCGCCCACGCGGTCCTGGATGCCCATTCCCTCCATTAACTCATCAGTACTCCCTTGACGCATTCCTGGCTTGCGTTCGAGGGCGCGCATGACGACACGCTCAAGGTCGATTGGCACTCTTATGCCGTGAACGCCGAGCGAAGGAACCCAGCCCTCCAGTTGTCCCGAAACGACATCGCGGACGGTTCGACCAGCGAAAGGATGTTTGCCGGAGAGCGCCTCGTACGCCATGACGCCCACAGAATAAATGTCACTGCGAGCATCGGCCGGAGACCCCTCCCACACCTCGGGTGCGGCATAGCCCGGCGTTCCCGATAATCCCTCCGCAAGGCCCTCGCTCCCCCCCATCCCAGCGTCGGTGATCTTCACCACTCCGCCAGCGCCCAGCAGAATGTTCCCCGGCTTCAGGTCCCCGTGAATCTCCCCGTGGCAGTGAAGGTGCGCCAAGCCTCGCAGCAACCCAGTGAGGATGTGCCGCACCTCATCCGGCGACTGCGGCTTCCCCATCCTCCGCGACCAGTCCCCCCCCTCGATCAGCTCCATCGTGTAATAAGCCTCGCCCGAGGGCAGAGCACCCCAGTCGAAGACCTGAATCAAATTCTCGTGACGGATCTGGCGAAGGGTATCGAACTCGCGGCGGAGGAAGGCGGACTCGCCGGCGGTGACCAGCTTCAGGGCCAGCTCGCGATCGCGGATCGAATCGTAGACCCGGTACACGCGGCCGGAGCCGCCCTCACCGAGGAGGGAGCGGACTTCGTAGCGTTTTGGGATCGATGGGTTCATTATGCTATAGCTCGCCAATATCCGCGGGCGGCCGAACCTAAAGCTACGCCTGCACTAGGGGGGCGTCAACTGGGCCGAATGGAGGAAGCATGCAAAGCTCGACTGTCGGACCTGGGGATCGCGGAAGGGATCCGAAGTATCGCCGACACCCGTTGGCCTACGTCGCCATCGGCTTCTTCGTTCTGGGGGTCCTGGTTCGCTGGTTGCTACCTCGGGTAGCCCCAGGTCACGGACTCGCCATCGGGCTGGGGGGCACGATCCTGATCGGGATCGCGATCGCGTGTCTGCTGCTCGGAATCATGAAGGGCGGCCGCGCCGCGCAGAGCGGAGGGAGCACCTAGGCGCCGAGAAGTCGAACGTCGGCGCGGTTGACGATCCGCGTCAGGGCCGATAATCTAGACTTCAGCTTCCACCCACAAGATCGACAGCGCCCTACCCGTGGAGACCGGCAATGACCCAAAGACGCATGCACCCGTTGACCATGGCCGGCCTGGCATTCCTCGCCATTGCCGGCCTCATTAGAATGTTGCTTCATCGCTCCACGCGCGTCCCCGAGAATACCGCCGATCTCGTGGTCGGACTCCTCTACGGACTGGCGATCGGCTGCATGATTCTGGGCATCTGGAAGGGCACCCGCCGCCCCGCCTAGCGCGACGGCGCGCTCACTCCCGCGCGATCATCCTCTCGAGTCGCATCTTCACCTCGGGCCACTCGTCATCCACGACGCTGTAATAAATCGTATCGCGTGAGGCGCAGCGGTCGCTGATCGCGTTCTTCCTGAGAATTCCCTCCCCCTTCGCGCCGATTCCGAGGATCGCGTCTCGGGCTTTACGGTTCAGGACGTTCGTCTTCAGCTCCACGCGCCTGCATCCCCACGTCTCGAAGGCATGGCGCAGCATCAGGAATTTCGCTTCCGTATTCACATGGCTCCGCTGGAACTCCTTCCCCACCCAGGTCCAGCCGATCTCCGCCCGCAGGTGCTTGGGCTCGATGTTCCCAAATCGAGTGCATCCAACGACTCGCCCGCTCGCCCGGTCCACGGTCGCGAAGGGCAGAGCACTCCCCTCGGCCTGCTGCCGCAAAGCCTCCTCCAGATAGGCCCGCAGATCCTCCCGCGTCTCGCAGACGTTGAGCGTCCAGCGCCATAGCTCGGGCTCGAGGCCTATGGCGGCGAGGTCCTCGAAATGGCGATCGAGGGACAAGGGCTCCATCCGCACGCGCCGCCCATCTAGTGTCACCGGTTCGACTACCATCGGTGGCTGGATTAAGCCAGAAACAAGGGGCAAAGACCCATCAATTTGCATGCTTCCGCCCGGGCGCGTCCGGAACTGCAATCATTCCAACGAGAGGATGTGACGCCTGATGCGGCACGCGCCCTGCAAATTGGGGAAAGCGAGAAATTCCCCTGGAGCCGCCAACGGCTCCTTCAGAAAGGCGCCGAGAGGCGAGGCAGCAGGCACCGGAGGCAGTCATGAGGACGATCCTGAGAAGTGAGGCTGGTTTCACACTGATCGAGCTGGTGATCGTCATCGTGATCCTGGGGATCCTGGCGTCGGTGGCGATTCCCAAGTACGAAGACATGCGCGAGCAGGCCCGCACGGCTACGCTGAAGGGCCAGGTAGGCTCGATACGCTCGTCGCTCGCCATACAGTACGCGCGCAGCTCGCTCGCTGGCGCCCCCGCATTCCCGGTTCTCAATGGAACGATCTTCGCGGACGGGAACGTCCCGAAGGAGCCGGTGCAGAACTCGAACGCAGTCAAGACGACCGCAGGCATCGACAAC